>Ga0129297_10000181_pt1 | contig 29551 bp, 15 predicted proteins | sample I18A1metaG_FD_94708 | JGI IMG/M metagenome (GOLD analysis project Ga0129297, IMG submission 94708) | Lake sediment bacterial and archeal communities from Gulf of Boni, Indonesia to study Microbial Dark Matter (Phase II) - ​I18A1 metaG | ecosystem: Environmental > Aquatic > Freshwater > Lake >... | reverse complement strand
GGAGTGACGTCCTTGAAGGGATGGGGGGGGGCGACACCCTGGTCGGCGGGAGTGCCGGCAACAATACGGCATCCTATGAGCATGCCAGTACCGGGATCATTGCATCGCTCACCAGCGGTCTGGTCGCCATGAGCGGGGATGCGGCCGGCGACGTGTACACCAATATCCAGAATCTGTACGGCTCGGCCCAGAACGACATCCTGATAGGTGACAACGGCGTCAACACCCTCACCGGCGGTGGGGGGAGCGACACCCTTGAAGGGATGGGGGGAGCTGACACCCTGATCGGCGGGAGCGCGGGGAACAATACGGCCTCCTATGAGCACGCCAGCGCCGGGGTCACTGCCTCACTTGCGACCCCCGCGCTCAACGGTGGCGATGCCGCCGGGGATAGCTATATCAATATCCAGAACCTGACCGGCTCGGCCTTCGACGACACCCTGATCGGCGATAGTGGCGCGAATATTTTCAAGGGCGGAGCCGGAGTTGATACCGTCAGTTATACCAGCGCTTCTGCTTCCGTCACCGCAACGCTCACTTCCGGACTGGTCGTCCAGGGCGGGGATGCGCTCGGAGACACCTTTAACGGCATTGAAAACCTGACCGGCTCCGCCTACGGCGACATCCTGATCGGTGACGGCGGCGCCAACACCCTCACCGGTGGTGGTGGCAGCGACACCGTTGAAGGAATGGGGGGGGGCGACAGGCTGGTCGGAGGAAGTGCGGGCAACAATACGGCCTCCTACGAGCACGCCGGCGCCGGTGTCGTTGCATCCCTCACAGCCGGTCTGGTCATTCAGAGCGGCGATGCAGCCGGCGACACGTTCTCCAATATCCAGCACCTGTATGGCTCCGCCCATAATGATACCCTGATCGGCGACAGCGGCGCCAATACCCTCACCGGCGGTGGGGGGAGCGACATCCTGGAAGGGATGGGGGGTGCTGACAGCCTGGTCGGCGGGAGTGCGGGCAACAATACGGCATCCTACGAGCATGCAGGCGCCGGGGTCATTGCATCCCTCACCGCCGGTCTGGTCATCCAGAGCGGTGATGCAGCCGGCGACACGTTCTCCAATGTCCAGCATCTGGCCGGTTCTGCCTATAACGACACCCTGATCGGCGACAGTGGTGCCAACACCCTCACCGGCGGCGGCGGGAGCGACATCCTGGAAGGGATGGGGGGGAGCGACACTCTCATTGGCGGGAGTGGCGGGAACAACACGGCTTCCTACGAGCATGCCGGCACCGGCGTCACCGCCTCCCTTGCAAACCCTGCACTCAACAGTGGCGATGCTGCCGGGGATACCTACATCAACATCCAGAACCTGACCGGCACGGCCTATAACGACACCCTGACCGGCAACAACGTCGCGAACGCCTTCACCGGCGGGGCCGGTACGGATCTCGTCTCCTACGCCAACGCGACCGCCGGGGTCATTGCGTCGCTCACCGGGGGGCTGGTGGTCGAGAGTGGCGATGCTGCCGGCGATACCTTCAGCGGCATTGAAAACCTGACCGGCTCGGCCCAGAACGACACCCTGATCGGTAACGGTGATTCCAACATTCTTACCGGTGGGGGGGGGAGCGACATCCTGGAAGGGATGGGAGGTGGCGATACCCTGATCGGCGGGAGTGGTGGGAACAATACGGCTTCCTACGAGCACGCGACGGCACTGGTCGTCGCCTCGTTGACCAACACGGCATTAAATTCCGGCGATGCCGCCGGTGACAGCTATGCCAATATCCAGAACCTGACCGGCTCAGCCTATAACGACACCCTGATCGGCGACAGCGGCGCCAATACCCTCACCGGCGGCGGCGGGAACGACACCCTTGAAGGGATGGGGGGGGCCGATATTCTTGACGGCAGTGGCGGAAGCAACACGGCCAGCTATGAACATTCGTCCGCCAGCGTACTTGCTTCCCTCGCAGATGGTAAAGGCTACACGGGAGATGCTGCCGGCGACATCTACATCAATATTCAGAACCTGACCGGGTCCGCCTACGACGACACCCTGATCGGTAACAGCGGGGCCAACATTTTCAACGGAGGATCGGGTCTCGACACCGTCAGTTACACCAAGGCAGCAGCGGGCGTCACGGCTTCACTCTCCAGTGGTCTGGTTGTCCATGCTGGCGAAGCAGTGGGCGACGTCTTCATCGGCATAGAAAACCTGACCGGCTCCGACAATAACGACATCCTGGTCGGTAACGGAGGTGTTAACGTCCTGACCGGTGGTGGCGGCAGCGACATCCTGGAAGGGATGGGAGGGGGAGATATGCTGGTAGGAGGCACTGCCGGCAATAATACGGCCTCCTACGAACATGCATCATCACTGGTTGTCGCTTCGCTCTTCAACTCTGCATTCAATGTCGGTGATGCCGCCGGTGACAGCTATACCAATATCCAGAACCTGACCGGCTCCGCATTTGGCGATAGGCTGGTCGGTGATAGTAACGCCAATGTCCTGAACGGCGGGGGCGGGGACGATATCCTCGACGGTGGCGCTGGAACGGCTGGCGACACTTTCATCGGTGGTGGTGGTTTCGACACCGCTACCTACGAAAACTCGACTTCCGGCGTCACCGCTTCCCTTGACCCTACTGCCGCTACCGGCTCCGCGGATGGGTTCGGAGACTACTTTTACGGTATAGAAAAACTGTACGGCTCCGCCTATGGTGATTTCCTGGTCGGTGACAGTGGCGACAACACTCTGGACGGTCAAGCCGGCAACGATACCCTTATAGGACTTGGCGGAACTGACACGCTTGTAGGCGGAGCCGGTCGAGATACCATCTATGCAAACCAAGGGAATGATCTGGCACTTGGCGGAGCCGATAACGACACCTTCTATGTCTCGGTTTTGGCGGCCAACCAGCCGAATCGCATCGATGGCGGTTCACGTGAGGCTGTTGTCGGCGACGGGAACGTTCTTGTTTTGCAGGACCTGGTTAATGGAGGCAGTTACACCATGACGAGTCTTGCCGGCGTTAACTCCCGGCTGGTGAACATCGACACCCTGAGCATCAAGGGAGATAACGCGGCAACGGCACTTACCATGTCCGCACAGGACGTGCAATACATGGTGGACGCCAGCACCGCATCGCAGCTGAACATCAAGGCCGATACGGGCGATACGATTACTATCGCACTCGCAGCAGGGGAGACGTACACGGCGACCGTGATCGACCCTGCACACACGGACTACACCATTTACAATGCCTCCCATGTTCAGATTGCGCAGATCCACTGGAATACCGCGTAACTGTTCGACGGTGTGCCTCCCGGAACGTGAACTGCCGGTGGCATTGCCCCGGGGCGACAACCTATCTTATTCTGTGAAGAGACCCTTTGATGATTGAAAGTTCCCCTCTCTCTCCCCCGATCAACCCTGTCTGGTCGCTGGAAAAACAGGCTGTGCTGGGGACGGTAACCGCGTTGTGCGGCTCCGATCGTGCGGCAGCATCCCGGTTGCAGAAGGCATTCAAAAGGCTTGTTGACTCCGGCAGGTGGCCTGCCGAAATCCCGTGGCTGGATCGTGTCGGCCTCTCCCCACGCTACGTTGCCGACCTGTACGGGGATCTCCTTGCTATCCCGGGCGATCTTGCACTTCTGCGGAGCAGCGGAAACGGTTTTACCCTGTTGCATCGAAGGGAGCGGCGCTGGCACTACCTCGCCGAGGATGGCGTGCCGTTGCCTGATGAGGTGAATCTCGGTGAACGCTTCGAAGCAGTAGTGATGAGCATGCCGAAGAGTGGAAGCGTGTCCGGCGGTTTTGCTTCGTTGGCGGCACTGTGGCCCGAACTACGCGCCGCCTGGGCCGAGGTCGGCATCGCGAGCCTCTTCATAAATTCGGGCCAGTTGCTCGTTCCCCTCTTTTCCATGCTGGTATACGACAAAATCGCCCAGAACGGCCTGTTCGAGACGCTCTGGGCATTGATCGTCGGCATGCTGCTCTATCTCGCGACCGACATCGGCATGCGCCTGGTACGAAGCTGGGCAACGGAACGTATTGGTGTGGACCTGACACTGCGGAGCGATGAATCGCTCTGGTCGAAGCTGGCGGCCCAGGTCGATCTTCCCGCAGGGGGATTCCCCCGGTTTTTATCCAATTATCGCGACCTGACCCTCTCCCGTGATTTCGTCTCTTCCAGCTACCTCCTTGCCATTGCGGATATCCCGTTCCTTCTCCTGTATCTTGCCGTCATCGGAGTTATCGCCTGGCAGATGATGTTTGTGGCCCTGCTGCTTGTCTGCGTCTACACCGGTGCCGGCCTGCTGTTGCAGGCACGACAGAACAGTCTGTCACGGGATGCGGAGCGGAGCAACACGCGCAAACTTGCATTCATGGGTGAGGCGCTGGGCTGTCTCGACGTCATTCGCACGACTCCCGGAGCGGGGGCCTTTCTCCGCCGCTGGCGAGAGCTGGCTGGACAGTCGGTCGATGCCGACACGAAAAGACGGCTCGCGGCCTACCAGATGGGGATGATGTCAGCCTCAACGTACACCGTCACCACGTTGACCATGCTCACGGCTGGTGTCTACCTTATCCACGCTCATCTCCTGAGTTCCGGCAAGTTGGTGGCATGCACTCTTCTGGCGACCCGTGCCATGGGCATGGTCGCCTCCTTGTTCTCGGTCACGGGAAAGTGGCAGGATTTCACCCGCGCGGCCGCCAGGATGGAAAGCAGCCTGGAAACGGTCGCGGAGCGGGAGTATACCCCTCGCCCGAGCATCGTGGGCGATATTTCGGTTATCGGCCTGGGGAAAAAGTATGAGGGACGTCCGCCGGCCCTTGAAACGGTGTCGTTTTCAATCGCCCACGGCGAGCGGATCGCCTTGCTGGGACGCCCGGGGGCCGGCAAGTCAACCCTGTTGCGGTGCCTTGGGGGGCTCTGCCGGCCGGATACGGGGCAGATACTGATCGATGGCCTTGCTCTGGAGGATATCGCACGGTTCGACCGTGTCCAGTGGCTGGCATACAAGGCCCAGGACCCGGTCGTGTTCGCCGGGACTCTGGAGGATAACCTGCGCATTTCCGGGTGTACCGATAAAAACCGGTATGCCGAGGCTATCTGGGCGTCCGGGCTTGAGAATGAATTCAAAAGCGGCAGGATGTCGCTGGGGATGATCCTGGAGGAACGGGGCAACAACCTCTCCGGTGGCCAGCGCCAGAAGGTGGCATTGGCACGGGCCTTTGCCCAGCCCAGCCGGATACTCCTCCTTGATGAGCCGACCCTGGGCCTTGACCCGGAAAGCGAGCGGATGCTGGCTGAACGCCTCCCGAAGCTTCTGGACAGCACGTCGGTTCTCATCATGACCACCCACAGCGCAGTCATGTTGGAAACCGTTCAGCGGATTATCGCCCTGGATGGCGGAAGGGTCGTTGCCGACGGGCTGCGTGAAAAACTGGTGACGATTTCATGATGCCCCGGCAGTTGCGGGGTGTGCTGCCAGTAACCTGCTGCGGCGGAAATGCAGTTCCCTCCTCACGATAGTCACTCCCCCTGAATCTGTAGTTTGTAACGAAAAAGGCCCTGTTTCAGGGCCTTTTTCGTTTGATGTCATGAACGGGTCTTTGAGTGAGAAACCTCCTACCAGGTGAAATTTGAGTGACCTTGCCCGTGACAGGTGCCGCTGCAGGTGCCGCCGCCGTTGCCGTTCCGGGTAAAGGTGAATCCCGCGTTCGCCGCGGGGAACGGCACGTCGACGTTGGCATCGTTATGGGCTTGCCCGTTGCTTGAGCCGTGGGTCGGCTCGCCATGACCGAAGGTGCCATGGCAATCGGCACAGGTAAAGAGAGTCGCAGAAGAATGGGTGCCATGAAGACCGGCGATGTCCGGAAAGGTTGTCCCGGTGGGACGTCCGCCGTTCGTGCTGGTGCCGTGGCAGGAGTCGCAGCGGTTGACGTTACCGATGGGGGCTGCCTTGACATGGCAGCTCCGGCAGTCCGGGGGTGTGCCGGTAGTCGGATAGGGAGATGCCGCGGTCCCCTGGGCATGGCAGCCGGTGGTTACGCAACTCGTGAAGGGTGATGTCCCGGCGGTCGAGTTGTGGGTCGACCCGGGGAAGGGGAAGGAGTGGGGGGTCCCGCTGAAATCGATCGTGCCATTGACATGCTTGGCAGCATCGACAAATCCCGTTCCGTCGGCGTTAACATGGGGGTGGCAGAAGGTGCAGTCCGTCGCTGTCATGCCGATGTGAACCGGAGTTGCCGGTGGATAGCCGTGGCACTTGATACAGTCGTTGCTGGCGATCCCGTTGAACAGGGCCTGGTTCCAGGTCGGGGAGAGGACCGCCGAGGCAGGTCTGTCCAGAGTGCTGCCGTGACAGTAGACGTTACTGCACTGGCCGGCGGTTGGGGAGTTGTAGGCCGGGGTGAGAGCTCCTGTCTTGGCGAGGGTGTTGAAAGAGAGCTCCGCCGGGGCGGCGGTATCGAAGTGGCCAGCGGCATTGACATTGTCGGTGGCCAGGGCGATGGAGGCAGCGTGGCACTCGGCACAGCTGAAGGCCTTGGCAAACTTGGTAGTCCCCGACGATGAGATGTGGTTGAAATGGGCACCCGCCTTGCTGTCACTGGCGGCGGTGGCCCCGTTCAACGCATTCCATGGCGTGGTGCGGTACCCATGACATTTGGCGCAACGGGTCTTGCTGGTGTTGGCTCCCCAGGTCGGGTTCATGGCCCCGTGACAGAGGTTTGCCGAACAGGTGCCGTACGCGGCGCTGCCGGGGGTGATGGCGGTCCCCTTGCTGTAGCTGGTGCCGACGGCGTTGACGGTGAAGGAGAGGTTGATCACGTTGTTGACGTGCGGCGGATAGACGACCCCGGTCGACGTGAAGCCGGTACCGTGGCAGACACTGCAGGCGTAAACCGTCCCCGATGACTGGGCGTGGGAGATGTGGCTGCCGGTAGCCGAGGCACTCGAGGACATATCCTGGTGGCAGCCGCCACAGGTGAGGGTGCTCCCCCATGGGGGGGTGGTGATGAAGGTCCCGCTACCGGTGCCGGTACTCCCCTGGACCGTGCTGTGGCAGTAGGTGGAGGCGCAGGTCGAGGATGCGGCAGTCCAGGTGGCGGACGCACCGGCCTGGGTCGTGTTGAAAGCGATATGGACGCTGGCCTGGGTTGCGGCGACGCGGTTGCTGGAACCGTGAGCCGGGTTGCCGGAGCCGAAACCGTTATGACAGATGGCACAGTTGTTCGGGGTGCTGGCAAGAGCTGCATGCTTGGCATGGGAGCCGGCAATGTTGGGGAACGAGGAGCCGTTGGGCTGGCCGTTGGTCTGGCTGCTGCCGTGGCAGTCCCAGCAGCCGGGGGCAGTCCCGGTGAAGTTGGTCATGTTCAGGTGACAGGCGGAGCAGAGGGGTGGGGTCCCCGCGGGGACCACCGGGTAGGTGCCGCCTGCCGTGGTTGCATCGTGGCAGCCGTTGCAGTTGGTATAGGGTGCCGTGGCATTGGCCGCGGAAAGGTGGGTCGCGCCGGGGTAGGGGAATGCATGCCCTGAGGATGCTTCGATGGCACCGTTGATGTGAAGTGCCGGGTTGGTAAAGCCGCTACCGGCGGCATTGACATGGGTATGGCACAGATGGCACGTCGTCGGAGTGGCACTGGGGTGAGTCCCAGTTACCGGCGGGTAGCCGTGGCACTTGATACAGTCGTTGCCGGCGACGCCCGTGAGGAACGGCTGGCTCCAGGTCGGGGAGAGGACCGCAGTGGCCGGCATGTCCAGGGAGTTGCCGTGGCAGTAGACGTTACTGCACTGGCCGGTGGGTGAGTTGTAAAGCGGGGTCAGGGCGTCGGTTCTGGCGAGGATGTTGAACGATACCTCCGCGGGGGCGGCGGTGTCGAAGTGGCCTGCGGCGTTGACACTGTCGGTTGTCAGGGCGATGGATGCAGCGTGGCACTCGGCACAACTGAAGGGTTTGGCATACTTGCGGGTACCCGAAGAGGAGATGTGGTTGAAATGGGTGCCGGCTTTAGTGTCAGAAACGGAGGTGACGTTGTTCAGGGTATTCCACGGCCTGGAGCGGTAACCGTGGCACTTGGCGCACCGGGGCTTGGTGGTGTTGTTCCCCCAGGCGGGGTTCATGGCGCCGTGGCAGAGATTCGACGAACAGGTGCCGTACCCGCTGCCGGCGACATGACTCCCCAGGCTGTAGCTGGTGCCGGCGGCAGTGCCCGAAAAGGCGATCTGGATGGTACCGTCCCCATGGAGCGGGGTGGCCGTGAAGGGCGGGTTGGGATCCTTGCCCGCGCCGTTATGGCAGATACTGCAGCTGTAGTGCTGGGAATTGGCATGGAGGAAGTGGCTGCCAGAGGCCGAATTTTCAGCGCTGGTGGCCATGTTGACATGGCAGCTGCCGCAGGGGAGCGGTCCCGAGCCCCAGGTGGGTGCGGCGAAGCTGGGGGGCCAGGTCCCCCCTGCTCCCTGGACGCTGCTATGGCAGTACGTGTTCGAGCAGCTGGCGTATCCGCCACCCGGAGGGTTGTTCCCCTGGTAGTAGCCGGGGGTACTCCCCTTGGTCGTGGCGGTGCCGGTAAAGGCGATATCGATCACGTTGTTGACATGGCTGGCGATGACGACGCTGCTACTGCTGTAGCCGCTCCCGTGGCATACGGCACAGCTGTAGCTGTACCCCTGGACGTGGGTCTTGTGACTTCCCGTGGCAGCGGAGAGATTGTTCAGTTTGGCCATGGCGGCATGGCAGGAGCCGCAGTTCATGGCCGCCCCGTTCCAGGTCAGGTTGGGGGTAAACGAGGTCGGCGCGCCGAGGCCGGCAGCTCCCTGCACGTTGCTGTGGCAGTAGACAGTGGTACAGGTGGCTGCTGCGCTGTTCCAGGTGCCGTTCGGGGACATGCTGTTGAAGGTGACGTCCTTGACACCGTTGGTATGGAGTGCCCGGGCGGTGGCGGTATTGAATATTGCCGCGTTGCCGGAAGCCGTGGCGGCGTGGCAGGCGTTGCAGGTGAACGAGGCATTGGCGCCATAACCGTTGATATGCCTCGTGTGGGAAAGGGACCAGGAGGGGACGGGGTCTCCCGCCATGCTGTGGCACGTTCCGCATTCGGTCGGCTGTCCGATGATCGCCCCCTTGCCCCCCCCTTTGGCGTTGCTCCAGGAGGGGGTCGTCCTGGTAACCATTGTCCCGCCACGGGGGTTGGCATTGCTGTGACAGTAGACGTTGGTACAGGTCTGGGCAGTCGGGTCATAGGCCGGTGAGAGCCCGCCAGTCGCTGCGACGGTCCCGGCCGTGACGAGGAATACGTCCTGGTAGACACCGTTGATGTGGTTGTTGCCCGAGTGGCAGTTTATGCATGCCTTCTGGTAGGGGGTGGCGGCATGGCTGGTATGACCTGACAGGGATTCATCGGTGAAGGACGGCGTATTCTGATAGCCCGCGGCGTAACCACCCGGGCCTGAAACATTGGCGGCCGGCGGATAGCCGTGGCAGGCCCCGCAGGACGCGGTGGGGTCGACGGAAAAGGAGCCGCGCTGGTTGCCGTGGGTATGGCACTGGTTGCAGGTCGAGCTGTCCGTACCGGCATGGAAGGCCTGGTAACCTGCCGAGAGCGGGACATCGTGGCATGCCTGGCAGACGCCGTTGCCGCCGGCATCCCGGTAGTTCTTGTTCGTGTCCGACTGGAAGATGACGACGCTGTTCCTGGCGGAACGGACACTGCTGGAGAAGTTCATGTAGCGGTTTACCAGCCAGACGTTAGGCTGGGTACCGTCGGCCACGTCCACGTGCCCGCCGTGGCAGTCAGTGCACTGGACATTCTGTCCCCGGTAGTTATGGGCCAGTTTGCCCTTATGGCAGGAGCTGCATATGTTGACGGCATCGGCAGAACTGCCGTGGAGGTCGGTCCTGAGCAGGAACCCGGCGGACTGGGTCTGGTTGGGGAGGCTGGAGAAGGTGTCGAACGTGGCGCTGTTCGAGTCCGTGTGGTGCACGCCGTGACAGGTGCTGCAGAGGACGGCACCCCCCTTGAGGGGGAGGGCCGAAGTCGGGTTGGCCGGGTTGGCATTGAGGGGAGCCGGGTAATAGTCGAGGGGCTGGGTCTTTGCCTTGGATGTTGCGCTCGTGTAGGTGAAGTTTACCGGGTGGGTTCCGGTGCGGTGGTCGCGGCGGTTACGGATGCCATGGCAGTCCAGGCAGAGCTGGTCGCGGTCGTTGGCCATGCGCAGGAACGGCGGGTTGTTCTGGGAATGCTGGTCGTGGCAGCGGACGCAGGCCAGTTTGCCGCCGGTTCTGGCGCGGAGAGAGTTGGTGGTCATGGCTGCCTGGACCGGAGGGGCGGCTCCCGCTGCCGGATTGGTATCGCTTGCCGCCCAGTTGTGGGAGTTCTGGTAGGTGAAGGGGGGCTGGTTCGCGGTCATGCTACGGAAGGGGTTTGCCATGTCTCCCGGCGCGAACGGTTTGCTCCCCCCCTTCGGGTCACCGTCGGCATGGCAGTTCAGGCAGATATTGTTGTAACCGGTGGCTCCGAGGGTCTTGTGGAGCGTATGACAACTTGCGCAGGTATAGCCGTTGCCTGCGTCGTGTGGCGGGGCGGGGGTTATGGCAAAGGCCAACAGCGGATAGATCATCAGTAACGGGACAACTGACAGACCTCTCGAAACCGCGCTCTTCATGGCTGACTCCTCATTGATGAACCGTTGTGTCTCTTTGACATGCTGCCTGCGGCCGTGGAACCTAGTAGAGAGTTAGTTTTACCGACGTGGTTACCCGTGCCGAGATGTCCGTTGCGTTGGGACCGCTGACCAGGAAAGTCGCCTGCTGAAAGTCTGCTTCAGGCGGTGCGGCGACAGCAGGGTCGACCGTGTAGGTGAGTCGGGCAAAATCTCCCAGGCCGATGTCCAGGCTTGCAGTGGTCGGGATCACGCCCAGGTATACCCTGTTGGTCCGTGCGGAATAGCTGCCGAAGACCTGAGCGGTCCCTTTCAGGCTTTTCAGCCCCTTTTCCTCTAGTCTCAGGACGTTGCCCGTGTGGTTGGGGAAGACTCCCCGTGGCAGGGTTGCCGTTACCTGGATCCCCCTGACCGCGGTGGTCAGGTTGCCGAAGATGCCGAACACGACCGCCTTGTTGGTCGGCTGGGGGGATGTGCTCCCCCCTCCGCCGCAGCCACTCAGGGGGAGGAGTGCAAGGGATGCAAACAGGAGAAATCTTTTCATTTCCAGCTCCTTGGGACGGTTATGTCCGGCTGTCAGTGCAGACCGACGATCTTCTCGAGAATGTAGACGGCATCGAAAATATTCATGACGCCGTCCGGGGTGGGGACGCCATTTGCCAGTGGCGTCACGTCTGCCCGGAGACGGTTGGCCACGGTGGCGGTGCTGAGGCCGATGGCTGCCCTGAGGGTGGAGATGGCGTCAATGATGTCAACGGTGCCGTCGCCGTTGTAATCGCCGTTACGGGTGCTGTTGCCTGCCCCATCCAGGGCGTGGATGTCAAGTGTCGCGGCATCGTAGCTTGCGGTGCTCAGGTCTATGGTGGTACTGCCATCGGCATTCCTGGTAATAACCGCACCGGCTAGTGGACCGTTCTTGTCGCTGGCGGAGAATATCCCTTCACTGGCGGTGACCCTGAGGGGGGTCTCCGAGTTGACCACCAGGGCCGGGGGTGAGGCATCGAAGATGATGGCCCTGCTGGTGGAGACTGCGTTGCCCAATGGGTCGGTCGCCGTGATGGTTACCTGGTAGGGGCCTTCAGCAGCTATCGGCACGGTGAGGGTGAAGCTGCCGTTGCTTCCCGTTGTCAGCGGCACCGGTGCACCGTTGACCGTGGCAACGACCGTCGCACCGGGAGCTGCCGTTCCCGAGACGCTCTGGCCTGCCGTATTGACGGCCCTGTCACGGGGTGGTGAGCTGATCGCCAGGGTCGGCACGGCGGCGCTGCTGTTGACCGTCACCTTGGTCTGGGCCGTGGCACCGTTTGTCATGGTGACCGTGGCCACGATGGTATTAAGCCCCGGATCGAGAGGTATGGGCTGGGATGTGGACCATGCGGAACCGGTCCCCGGCTGGTTCAGCTGGAGGAACTGGATGCCGTTGGCCGAGCCGTTGTAAAGCTGGAGGGAGACCGTACCGGACGGCGGGGCGGTACCGCTCAGCATGACGGTCGAGGCGCTGACCGTCGACCCGTCCGGCGGCGTGTCGATAGTGATTGTCGGACGCTCGGGGGCGTAGTGGATGGTGCGGACATCGGTTGCCACGTTGCCGGCCCTGTCGAATGCCTGGACGGTGATGACCGTGTCCGCTGCTGTCAGGGGGATGACGGTGCTGAAGAATTCATTGTTGACCGGGACATTCTGGCCATTGACCGTCAAGCGGTCGAAATAGGAGCCGGTCTGTACCTGCCCGCTCACGGTGAGGAGGGGTGAACTGGTGGTGCTGCCGTCCACCAGTGCGGATACGTTCAGGTCGGGAGGAGTTGGAACGAGGGTTACAATGGCGGTGGCAGAGGCACTGGTCGTCAGGTTCGCCGCTGTCGCCGTGATGGCGTTGTCACCGCTGGCCAGGTTGGAAACGGTTGCCTGCCAGGTGGTGGGAGACGGATAGCTGACGGCGCCGAACGTGGCGCCGGTACTGGCGCCCAGGGTGACCGTCGCTCCGCTGTCCATGGTCCCGGAAAGGAGCTGGCTGCTGCTGTTGGTGGGGGACGTGACCGGATTGATGGCGACTTTCACCGCGGAAAGGTTGGATATGATGCTGGCCGTGATGACCGTCGAGTTGGCGCTCCTGTCGGTGGCGATCACGCTGATGGTGTAGATGCCATTGTTCGTGAGCCCCGAAATGGTGGCCGTCCAGAAACTGGATGCGGGTGACTGGGGTGTGGTGACGATGGGGCCTGCCGTTGCTGTCGGGTTGATGATGACTGAGACGGTCGCTTCGCTTTCAACCGTACCGCTCAGGGTGACGGAGCCGCTGCTGGTGGTGGCCGGCAGCGGATTGAGGGTCAAGACCGGCGGGGTGATGTCGGGGGTTATGGGTGCGGTGACATTGATGCCGAAAAGGGAGAGGTCGCCAAGGCCGTTGGCGACAAGCAGCCTGTTGGTGGTCTGGTCAAAGGCGATATCCGCCGGGGAGATCAATTTTCCCGGCTGCAGTCCGTACCCCCCTATCGAGCCGAGATAGGTGCCGTTGCCGGCAGGGTCTATGACCTGGACCTCTGACTGGAACGAATCGACCACGTACATCCTCCCCAGGAGAGGAGGTGCATCCTTCGTGTATTCGAAGGCGACCCCCCGGGGGGAGGTGAAGAGGAGTGGCCCGCTGCCATGGGAGCCGACAGTCCTGCGGAATGTGCCGTCGGAGGAGAAGAACTGTACCCGCCCGTTCAGGGTGTCGGCCACCGCCACCTGGCCGGAGAGCTTCTCAAATGAAATGCCCGTGGGGAGCGAGAACTGGCCGCTCTGGCTGCCGCCTGTACCGAAGCTGTTCGACGGTTTCCCCGGAGAAGCGGTGGTCAGGGGAAGGGGGGAACCGTCCGGCTTGAAAACCTGGACGCAGTTGTCCAGGCTGTCGACGACGTAGATCTGCCCCCCCGTGGCAACGGCAATGCCGCTTGCCTGCTTGAACTGAGCGATCCCTTTTCCCAGCTTGGCTTTCTCGGATCCTGTCGTGCCGTCCAGCACGGCAACGAAATTCCCCTGGCTGACCAGCAGGTCGCCGGATGGTGCTATTGCCACGCTGCGGGGTGATTTGACCGGGAAACGGGTGAGCAACTGCCCCAGGTTGTTGAACTTCAGAATCCCGCCACCCCGTGGGTCGGCGACGATGATGTTGTCGAAGGGGTCGATGGCCAGCCGGACCGGGGTCTTGAGCCCCTGGGTTATCCTGCTCAGGAAGGTCGCCTCTGGAGGTGTTGCGGCTATGGCAGCAGAATGAATGAGCAGTGACCAAACAACGAACATGAGGGCCAGAGTGACAAAATGAGTACGGAACGGTTTCATGTGACGGCCTCCCGGACCTGACCGGTTGAATGTGCGGCAATCGTCCTGAAATGGTTGCACCTGCAGGGTGATTCGTACTTGTACCGATTAATGTTACTGCCAGCTCTTCGTGCCGTGGCAGACCCCTATGGAGTAGCTCCCTGATGTGGGGGTACAGCTTCCCGGGGTCGTGGCGTAGCCGGGGACGCGGATGGTGAAACGTGGAGCCAGCTCGAAGCCCGGCGTACCGAGACCGCTGAAGTGGGATGCTCCGCCGCTGCTGACGCTCATGTCATGACAGTCGCTGCAGATCAGGCCGATCTGGTCCAGATGCAGGGCATGTCTGCCGGAGTAGTAGCTGTTGTACTGGGGTGTCTGGGCTGCTGTCCCGCGGGTATGGCAACTGGCGCAGTCAGTGGCTACGTTGATGCTTCCCCCCCATGCCGGGGTGGTGATGCCGCCGTGGCAGCTGACATTGGTGCAGCTGTTGTCCGCATTGAAAACGGCGGTGCTCCCCCGGGCATTGAATGGGGTAGCAAACGACACGTCGATGGTCCCGTTATTATGCCGGATGGTACCGCTGCCGGCGCCATTATGGCAGGTAGCGCACGCATCGGTGATCCCGGCAAGGGAGTTATGGATGGTATGGCTGCCAACTGCCGGCGGTTTGCCGTGACAGGAGGTGCAGGTCCCCGGGATCGGCAGGATCCCTGCCTGGAGAGCGGTATGGCACGAGGTGCATGCCGGCCCCACCCCCCCCTCGGCCGGGCCTCTGAGGGTGGCGCCGTGGCAGAGGACGCAGGCTGAAGCCATGTTGCCCGCCGTAGAGTGGCCTACCCATGGTACCGACGTCATCGTATTGAACGGTGCGGGGGCCGCAGGAGAAAATGGCGGGTGAGCGGCAAGGGGGACATGACACTCTTCGCAGCCGCTGGGCATTGTTCCGACCGGGACGTTGAAACGGGGATTGCTTCCCGGACCGCCGGCAGTACCGTGGCAGATCTGGCAGAAGACGAGGTCGGATTTTGCCATCGGCCCGTGGAGGGCGGCTGCCTTGAAGGGGATGGGGTGAGGGATGGCCGTGGGGGGGTGACCGTTGGCATGACAGGCGAACCCGGGTATCTGTAACCCGGTGAAGCAGTTGACCCCCGAGATCCCTCCCTTCAGGTCCGAGCCGTGACACTGGGTACACTGAAGCGGGTTGACGGAAAAGGCGTTACGGTGATCCTGATACCAGACGGCCAGGGGGGGGTGTTTCCCCGATTCGTTGAAGCTGGGAGCCTTGTCGTTCTGGGAACTGCATCCCCAGGCGACCAGGGCTAGGGCAGCGGCAGAAATTGCTCTGTTCAATAGGCTTGCATGTCTCATTGGTTTTCCCCTCAATCCTGCTAGGCAATCACGTCAGGAACAGTCATGGGTCATAACGGGCACTGTCACCGGTGACAGGTCATGCACTTCTCGTTATTTGCCCTGCCATGGCAGGCATAACAGCTCGATGGGTCGATCTTCCCCTCGATGCGGTGGCGGGTCAGGAAGTCTCCGCGATGCACCAGTTCCCGATCGGGACGGTTCCCCAGCTTGATAGCCGGCTTTATCTCGATCTTGGTGGCATGGCAGTCCGTACAGAACGAGGTGGCATGGCAGAGGGCACAGACCCGCTGGTCACGGCCGCTTGCGAAACGGTGGTCCTTCGTGATGAATGTTTCCGTGTGGTTGAAGGCTGCATATGACTTCATGAACCCCTGTATCTGCTGCCCTTCGTGGCATTCCTCGCAGACAGGGCGGCCAGTTTTCAACTCCTCCGGGTGCTTGGGGGCCAGGCTGGTTTCGGGTGAGAAGAGGCTACAGGCGGAAACGGTGAGCAGAAATGCGCCGACCAGAAGCGCTGTCGTGAGGTGTCTCATCATTTTTTCCCCCTTTTATCCTCGGTGTTGAAGGCGAACTCTGCCCTGAGCAGCCCCTTGAACTCTTTGTCCAGGAGCGCATTCCTGCCGTAACTCACGTCTCCCGACAGGTTGATCGACGGGGTGACCCGATAGCCGAGGGAGGCAGTTACCGAATAGTCGTTTTTTTCCCCGTTCAGGCTTGGATAGTTGCGGTCATCATAGAAATTCCCCAGGAAATCGAGGCTGGCGGTGACATCTTTCAGGGTCGCGATGACCCAGCCGTTTACCTGGTGAAACGACAGGTCGTAGGGGGTCGTTGCAGAGGTGCCCGGGGTCTGGAAGCGGTGGTATCCGACGCCGGTCAGGGTAGAGATGGCTTTAAGGTCGAGTCGTACCGATGCCCCGTAACGGTCGGTCGTCCCCGTGCTGGAGCGCTTGATGTTCCGGTAATCGGCAGTCAGTTCGAGGGGCTCGGCAATGTTCACGGTTATGCTCCCGCCGTACTGTTTCACGTCGTCCCGGGAATCGGGCTTGAAGAGGCTGGGCAGGTTCGTTCCGTCGAAATATCCCTTGAAACGCCGCTCCGTATAGGTCCCTGCCAGGGTGACCACCTTGACCGGCCTGATCTGCACCAGGTAGTTGTGTTCCGCCACCGACGAGGTGGTGATGTTGTACGAGCTGTTGCCGCTGACTTGAACGGCACTGATCGGCGAGAACCAGATATCCCCGCCGGCGAGCTGGCGGTCGGAACTCGCGTTCGTGATGAAGGGAGAAACGCTGCTGTCAAGTTGTTGCGAAACGGTATTGTTTTCATACAGGTACGAGGCGCCGAGATCAAGCCACCCGTTCTGGCGCAGGGCGATCCTCCCCCCGCCGATCATGTCTCCGCGGTTGAAATTGTCCTGATCGACGGGGGCTCCGCCGTAAAGGGCCAGCGTCAATCCACCGGCCAGGTTCGTCCGGACGGCAAGGCCATCCAGCTGTTCCCTGCCGACACCTTCCGAGACGAAGATCCGTCCGGCACGGAGGTCCGCGTTGGACTTCGGAAACCGGTACTGCAGGTAGCCATAGGCCAGGTCCCCTTCGGTTCTGTCGTCATTCGTGCTGTTGTTGTCCAGGTCCACCCGACCCCAGCCATAGAGATGGAGGGAGAGGTTACCGTCGGCAAGCCGGGTGGCGTCGATGCCCAGAAACTGGGTGGCCGGGATGATCTTCTCCTTGGAGAAACCGGGATGACTTCGCTCCTCGAACCTGACAATGGTTGTGCCGTTACTACCCAGATCGGCGGCAGAGGCGATCGCGGGGACGAGAAACGCCAGGGGCAGGAGGTATGAATATCCTTTTTTCATGGAGGGACTCCCTTCCAACAGGATGTTTTTGTTAGTGTAACGAAGTTTGTTTTTGTTGCAATTCGCCGGCTGTTTTTTTCTGGTCAGGTGGGGAAGCCATCAAACGACAAAGGGTTACAGCAGTGTGCTGTAACCCTTTGATAGCCAAGGAGTCATACCTCTCATCGTTCTGTGGTGCCGTCGTTGCTACCCCGTCGGCAACGTCAAAGAAAAGGTCGTTCCGTCCTCGACCGTCGACACGAATCGAATCTCTCCTCCAAGATACTTTTCTGCCAGCAGTCTCATGACGTAGGTACCATGGCCCCGGCCGAATTCCGTTTTCGTACTGAAAAATTTCTGGAAAATCCTGAGCTGAATATTTTCAGGGATGAATGTCCTGTTCCAGACCTGCCAGATGACCCGTTCCCGGTCAACCAGGGTTCTCAGCCTGATAGTTTCGCCCAGTTCCGTTGCCTCCAGGGCATTCAGGAGCATGTTGATCAGGACTCGGGACGTGAGCACCGGGTCCGTAGAGATGTCCAGGTCTCCATCAGGACCCTCCTCGATCACGTATTTGCCCGTCATGACACTCCGGTACAGCACGATGTTGAAGACCATGTTGCGAATGCTCCGCAGGCTCACACGCTCGATGTGCGCAGAGCCTTTGATGTGACGGTGGAACTTCAGGGTGTTCTGCAGCTTGACCTCGCGTACGACCCTGTCCGTTGTCGACTTCAGCCTGTACAGGATCTCGTGGGCAGGCGCCTGGTCAAGAAGGTAATCACCGAAGTTTTTCACCTGGCAGAGCATATTGTCAAGGTCATGCAAGAACTCGTTTTCCATGTTTGCCCAATGGTGTTGCAGGCTTATGTCCTGGACATACACCAGTATCCACCGCTGTCCATCCGTAACAACGGGCTGGGAACGGACCAGCAGGCAGATGTCATGATGCTGGCCACTCTTCACGGTCGTTAAGGCACAGATCCTTTCACAGGGGCGGTCGTCGTCAATGGAGGCCATCATGGCAATAACCGCTCCGCAGGAAGAGCAGTAGGGGGTGGTCCCGCAGCCATGGGGCTCTTCGACGGCATACCTGCAGTGGAGGATTTCTCCCAGTCGAAGGCCGAACGCCTTTTCGGGCTCCGTAATGCCGAATGCGTCTGTCACGGCCCTGTTCAGCGCGACGACCTGCCTTCGTTCATTGATCACCAGCAGTAATCCCGATGATGCCTGCAGCAGGGTTTCCATGACATGACTGCTGCCGATCTTCCTGACCTGCCCGGCTACCTGCCTCGTTCCATTCCGTTCTGCGGGGGCATAATGAGTTTTCATGTAATCGGCTCCTAACGTAACGGTCCGACATCGCATAGTTATAACATTAAACCTTATTAAGCATACCGCGTGCCAATGTTTGTTCGTTCTAATAAATTGGTGCCCGCAGGGTAAGGTTGTCCATTTCGTCGCTGTAACGTGCTGATAGTGAACGGTATTCATCCGATTGCACCGGATCGTGACGGGTGACAACGGAAGCTTCTTGGTGATGTCGTCTCCGCGCAAAGACAACCTGAGCTGTATTTAGCCGCGGCTGAGGGGATTTTGTTGCTAAATAGCGGAGGTTGAATATCGGTAAGTGCCGATGAAGGGACTTTTGTGGTTCCCGTCGGCGGACATGACGTGATTCACGGTCTATATCGTTGGATATGGTGCAAATATATCCGATGGATATAGGCATTTATACCGGTAGGTTTATGTGAATTATAAAATACTTATTTACAATTCAGGTACCAGCGGGGGAACGCTCCGGGGAAAGGATGTGGCGTGGGATTCCATGATTTCAGGAAATCGCAGCGGTTTATGGGGAAAATCCCGGTGCTTCTCAAGCAGGGGACGGGCCTGACCAGCAATTACAGTACCGATGGGATCTACTTCGTGACCGATCAGACCGTTGCCCACGGGGAGCAGCTTGAACTGGTCATGCTCCTGAATCATCAGAGCATGGGAGCCGTGGTACGGCTCTGCTGTTGCGGAAATGTGGTCCGGGTTGAAAAGTGTGATGACCAGACCGGCGTAGCGGTCGCCATTACGAAGCACCTGTTCGCGTTGGCACCCGAGATGGCAGAAACCTACCTGAATGCTGTTATGGATGAGGAACACGATAGCCGGAATACTCGTTCGAGCTAGATGTTGTCAAAAGGAGGGAATGTTATGAAACTCAGGAAGAGGGTACTATGGTCGATGGTAGCGGTGTTGCTGACTGCGGCACCGGCGCTGTCTGATAAACCGCCTGCATGTACGCCGGTCATGCCGACAGCAAGGGTTTCACAGGATACCCAAACCGTCCCCGAGGCGACGATCATCAACGGAGTACGTACGGCGACAACGGTTCATCTCAACGGTACTCCTTCCCAGCCAGGTAACGAGGTCACTTACTTTTGGGAGCAACTGTCGGGACCGACCGTCACCCTGAGCAGTGCCACCGACTCGAAGCCGACCTTTACCGCCCCTGACGTCGGACCAGGGGGGGCAACCCTCGTGTTCCAACTGACTGTCACCGACTGTTCCGGAAACAACAAAAGTTCTGTAACGACGCCAATAACCGTGACCAATGTCCTGACCAATCGCCCCCCCACGGCGGTCGCGACCGTGGATGGTGTTACATTCCCCTATTCTGTCAACGAGGGGATGACCGTCACCTTGAATGGCAGCGCTTCCTCAGATCCTGATGGAGATATCCTGTCGTATGTCTGGACGCAGTTACCTGGTGGTACGCCGGTTACGATCACCCCCGGCAGCAACGGCTTTGCCTCATTTACCGCCCCCCCCGAGCAATACCCCAACGGGGAAACTCTGACCTTCAGGCTGACCGTATCGGATAATTCTCTCAGCAGTTCGACCGATATCCTGGTTACCGTGCAATCGGTCAATCAGACGCCGGTAGCGGCAATTTCGTGCCCACTGACAGTTAATGAAGGGTCTCTGGTCACTCTTGATGGCAGCGCTTCCTCCGATCCTGATTCAGGACCATTGACGTATCTCTGGAGCCAGACTCATGGTGTGCCCAATGTCGATCTTGCCGGTGTCGTTCTGACAGGACCCAGTCTCGTCGTCAGCGCGCCCGCTCTGACATTATCACCCTATGACACCATGACCTTCGGGTTGCAGGTGATCGACAACGGGAACCTTGCCGCTTCAACCACGTGTAAGGTGAAAGTCCTTGATATCACGCCTCCGGTCATCAGTAGCGTGAACGACATGACAGCTGAAGCAACGTCCGCATCGGGGGCGAGTGTACTCTTCGATCCCACGGCAAACGATGCGTTCTACGGTGATGTTGCTGTCACCTGCACACCGGCTTCAGGTACCACGTTTGCTCTCGGAACGACCAAGGTTTCCTGCAGCGCTTCAGATATGGCCGAGCCTCCCAATACGGCAACGTCAGGTTTTTCTGTCACGGTAGCTGATACAACGCCGCCGGTGATTTCGGCCCAGGACGACCTGACGGCGGAGGCCACGAGCAAGGACGGCGCAGCGGTCTCCTACACCAGCCCCGCCACCAGCGACGCGGTTGACGGCGCCGGCACGGCAGCCTGTCTGCCTGCCTCCGGCAGCACCTTTGCCCTGGGCACGTCCACGGTGACCTGCAACGCAACGGACAATGCCGGGAATGCCGCCGTTGCCACGACCTTCAAGGTTACCGTCCAGGACACGACACCGCCGGTGATCGAACCCCATGCCGACCTGACGGCGGAGGCCACGAGCAAGGACGGCGCAGCGGTCTCCTACACCAGCCCCGCAACCAGCGACGCTGTCGACGGCCCTGGCACGGCCACCTGTCTGCCGGCATCCGGCAGCACCTTTGCCCTGGGCACGTCCACGGTGACCTGCAACGCAAAGGACAATGCCGGGAATGCCGCCGTTGCCACGACCTTCAGGATCACCGTCCAGGATACCACGCCGCCGGCCCTGACCCTCCCCCTCCCCATCGGTCCGATTGAAGGGAATACCCTTGGCGGTGCCAACGTAACCTATGCCGTCTCTGCAAACGACCTGGTGGACGGTGCGGTGCCGGTTACCTGCGACAAGGCCTCGGGCTCCCTTTTCCCGGTCGGTACGACCACGGTGACCTGCAGCGCCAGTGACGTCCGTAGCAACAAGGGGACGGCAAGCTTCACGGTGACCGTCAAGGACACGACAGCACCCGTCATCGAGATGGGAGCGACCATGGCACCCGGCGCCAGCTACTATTTCGGCTCGGTTCCACCGGCCCCGACCTGCACGGCGAGCGACATCGTTTCGGGGACCGTTTCCTGCACCGTCTCCGGCTACAGCACGGCGGTCGGCAGGCATACCCTGGTAGCAGCGGCCACGGATGCGGCCGGCAACAGGGCGGAGGTCAGGAGGGAGTACGAGGTGCTCGCCTGGACTCTCAAGGGGTTCTATCAACCGGTGGACATGTCAACTCCTGCAGGGCTCATCTATAATACGGTTAAAAACGGGAGCACCGTACCATTCAAGTTCGAGGTGTTTTCCGGTGCGACCGAATTAACGGATCCATCAGCTACCGTAAAGTCGATACAGTACAGTGAAACCAATTGCGTAGCTGCTGCCATCACTGACGACATGGAAACTACCGCGACAGGCAACACGGTTCTCCGGTACGATGCCACGGCTGGCCAGTTTGTCTACAACTGGAAGACACCCGCGACAAGTGGCAAATGCTACCGGGTCACGATGACCACCCAGGACCTTTCCACCCTTGTCGCCTACTTTAAGCTTAAATAGTACCCGGCATGTCGTGCAGTTGATCTCTTCATAAGGAATGCCGCACCAACGGAAAGAGGCGGGGCTCGCGAGCCCCGCCTCTTTCCGTTGGATGATCTGGAGTGCCAGGTCAGGCCAGCCCCTTCTCCCGGGCGTACCTGGAGAGGGCCATCCTGCCATCGACCTTCAGTTTCTCGTAGATGTTGTGCAGGTGCACCTTCACCGTCCCCTCGCTGATGAACAGCTTTTCGCCGATCTCCCGGTTGCGCAGGCCGGCGGCCACCATCCGGACCAGGTCGATCTCCCGGGGGGTGAGGAGGGTGGCCACTTCCCGCTCCCCGGACTCCTTCTTCAGCATCCGCTCCAGCGCCTGGCGGGAGGTCTTCCTCTCCACCCACTGCTCGCCGGCGTAGACCTTGCGGATGCACTGCACCAGGAGCTGCGGCGCCATCTCCTTCAGGACGATGCCGTGTATCCCCAGCTGGAGCGCCTCGATCATCTCGGCATCGTCGAGGGTCGCGGTCAGGAGCACCATCCGTGTCGGCAGCCCCTCCCGGCGGATGGCCCGTGCCACCTCCAGCCCCGACATGTCAGGCATGCGGATGTCCAGCAGCACTACGTCGGGGCGGTAGCGGAGCACGGCCTGGAGCGTCTCGCTGCCGCTCGTGCAACTCGCCAGTACCTCCATGTCCCGTTCGAGCATGAACAGGTTGCCGAGGCCGTTGAGGATCAAGGGGTGGTCGTCAGCCAGCACAAGGGTAATGGGCATGTCAGTCTCCCTGGTCGGAAAGGGGCAGCGTGATGTTCAGGTCGGCGCCGTTCTCTTTCGAGTCGATGGTCAGGGTCCCCGCGAGGGCGGCAATCCGCTCCTTCAACGTGACGGGCCCCCGTTTCATGGCGAAGAGGGTGTCGAGATCGTAGCGGCCGCGGAAGGAGAAACCGCGACCGTTATCGCTGACGGTGATGTGAACCCGGTCGCTGTCGAAGCTAAGGGCAACACGTACGCGGGACGCCCCGGAGTGCCGCACGGCGTTGATCAGTGATTCGTTGACGACGAAATAGATTTCCCGTGCCATGCTTTTCGTGATCCTGGAAAGGGGAGGGGCCATGACCAGTTCCACCGCTGGCTCCCACTGCAGCCTGATCCGTTCGACCAGGTTCTCCAGACGTCCGGCGATATCCCCCTCTTCGTCCGGGCTATCGTGGCGCAGTGGGCGCAGTTCGCTGATGTGGGACCTCAGGTCACCTTGCGCGGTCGCGAGCAGCTGCTGTATCTCGAGGATCCGCTGCCGCGCCGTGTGCGGTTCGGTATCGATAAGCCGCTGCGCCGTTTCAAGCTGCAGGGCGATCCCGGTGAGGGACTGCAGCAGCCCGTCGTGAAGGTCCCGGGCCATCCGTACCTGTGCGTCCGCCGTTGCCGCCAGTTTCCGGTGCTTCAGGAGGAAATAGTTGTCGAACCGTGCCGCCACCTCGTGGGTGACGATCTCCCCCAGCATGAGGTCGTCGGCGGTCAGGTCCGCACTGTCGAGGGCCATGAGATACCCGCTCATTTTGTCCCCGTTCAGTCCTGCGACGAGGACGGAGCCAATGGCAAAACGCTCCTGAAGGCTCTGGTGCAAGGGGGGGGCGCTCCATTCACGCAAGCCGGGAGGGGCGTTCACCACGACCTGGGGATGCCGGGCGCCGGCGTCCCTGCAGAAAAAACTGCTGCTGGCCAGCTGCCCGGCCACCAGGGTTCCGAACGCACCCGGCCGTTCGCGGGTATACCGCCACTCCGACCGTGACCAGTATACCAGATGCAGCCAGGGTTCCTCCTCTTCCTCCCAGATGAGGAGCATCCGGTGGGAAGCCAGAATGGCCGCCGCATGCTCCAGCATCCTCTCCGTCACCTCCCGCAGGTCGTCGGAAGCGACGCGGGGCCACTCCGCCAGCCTGACCAGTACGGTGCGCATAGCCTGCTCGTGGGCTCCCAGGTATCCCAGCAGGATCGCGACGACTGCCAGGTAGACGACCCGGATGATGAACCGGTTCAGTTCGAAATCGTGGTCGTGCAGCAGGTTCGCCGGAAACAGCGCCAGGGCAATGGTGACGGAGAGGGCGGCAACCGCGCTCCAGAGGGTGCCGCGCCACTGCCAGCGCAGGGTGGAGCAGACGAGAAGGAAGATGAAATAGACGAAGAACGGGCTGTTCGGCCCCTCGGTGAAAAACATGAGGACCGAAAAGACCAGGAGGTCGATGCCGTGGGTAACGACCTGCAGGGAGGCGCGGGTCAGGTTTTTGCGCCAGGTCACGAGGCACAGGACGAGGGAATAACCCAGGTATGATACCAGCAGGCCAAGGGTAAGGCGGGAGTAGCGGAATGGCTCCGAGGGGTCCAGGCAGATTGCCACGAGGAAAAAAGAGGCGAGGATGAACCGTCCCGTGGCGATCAGGAGCTCGACCTGGCTTTGGGGGGCATACCGCTTCCCTCGGCGGGGTCCTGTTTCCCGGGGGAAACCGGTCAGGCTGTTTCCCCTTCCGGCATGGGTTCTGTCGTGAGCCATAAGAATAACCTGCACGAGAAACGAGGCCCCACGGATGGTGGCCTGCAGGCAAAGCGGTTTCGGCCGGGTCCCCACGAGGGGGGCACGGCAGTCTGAAGCCGTCGCAATGAACATCATGAACAATTCATCATTGACGTCTGTATACACGGCAACCATGCAGAAATCAACCGGTTTGTGTGCGGAATCAAATAGTTATGGGAAAGGTGCCGCCCCGTGCGATCCGGGGAGCAGCAGGGGCGCGGGCCGGGGAGCAGCATGTTTTCAGTGGCATTTCAGGCGACGAATGGATAATATGCCTCTCCATCCCGACGCCGACGGAGTGAGACGATGCCGACCGCAAAACTTGGCGATGCCCGCACCATAACCCTGCCGGTGGACCTGGCCGAAAAGCTTGCCCTGGCGCCCGGCACCGAGTTCAAGGTGGAACTGGATGCCGTCGGCCGCCTTCTCCTTACCCCCCTCCGTCAGCAGGAGCCTGTTCCCGCGGCATCGCTGGCAGAATCCATCAAAAAAAAGAACCTGGCCACCGGCATCCAGCTCATCAAGGGGGTGGGGCCGAAACTGGCCGAGGCGTTCCAGCGCCTCGGGGTCACCACGGTGGAGGATGCCCTCTATCTCCTCCCCCACCGCTACGAGGACCGGCGGGAACTCCGCTCCGTCGGAGCCCTGCGCCCCGGCAGGACCGAGGTCTTCGAGGCGGTAGTCCTCTCCGCGACCACCTCCACCACCAAGGGGGGGCGCAAGCAGTACGAGGTGCTGGTGGGTGACGAGACCGGCTCCATCCCCCTCAAGTGGTTCCACTTCAATGCCGTCTGGATGAAAAAGGCCTGGCATGTGGGGCGCCGGGGGATCTTCACCGGTGAGGTGAACCAGTTCGGCCACCACCGGGAGATCCACCATCCCGAAGTGGAGTGGCTCTCCGCCGAGGACGACATCGCCGCTGTCATGGCCCGTGACCCGGCCACCTACGGACGGATCGTGCCGGTCTACCCCCTCACCGAGGGGCTGCACCAGAAGACCATGCGCCAGGTCATGAAGCAGGTGGTGGACACCTTCGCGGGGGACCTGGAGAGCGCCATCGGCCGGGAGATCCTGGAGCGTCACCACCTGCTGCCGCTGGCCGACGCGGTTCGGGAGGCCCATTTCCCCTCCCCCGAGGCCGACCTCGCCGGGCTCAACAGCGGGGCGACCCCTTCCCACCACACCCTGGTGTTCGACGAGTTCTTCTACCTGGAGCTGGGGCTAGCCCTCAAGCGCCGGGGCTTCACCCTGGAGGAGGGGATCGCCTTCGAGGTGAACCACACCTACACCAGGCCGCTGCTCAAGCTGCTCCCCTTCACCCTGACCCATGCCCAGCGGCGGGTCCTCTCCGAGATCAAGGAAGACATGATGGCGCCGTTCCCCATGCACCGCCTCGTCCAGGGTGACGTGGGGAGCGGCAAGACCATGGTGGCCCTCATGGCGGCGCTGGTGGCGGCGGAGAACGGCTACCAGACCGCCATCATGGCACCGACGGAGATCCTGGCGGAGCAGCACTACCTGAACATCCACACCTGGTGCGAAAGCCTGGGGGTCACGGTGGCCCTGCTCACCTCGTCCCAGAAGGGGAAGGAGCGGGAGGCCCTGCTGGCACAGGTGGCACGCGGAGAGGCCCGGATCGTCATCGGCACCCACGCCGTGATCCAGGAGAAGGTGGAGTTCCACCGCCTCGGCCTGGGGATCATCGACGAGCAGCACCGTTTCGGCGTGCTCCAGCGTGGGATCCTGAAAAAAAAGGGGGAGAACCCGGACATCCTGGTCATGACCGCCACCCCTATCCCCCGCACCCTGGCCATGACCGTGTTCGGCGACCTCTCCCTGTCGGTGATCGACGAGCTCCCCCCGGGCCGCACGCCGATCAAGACGCGGATTTTTGCCGAGTCGCGCCGCCGCCAGGTCTACGGACAGATCCGCGACGAGGTGAGCCAGGGGCGGCAGGCGTACATCGTCTGCCCCCTGGTGGACGAGTCGGAGAAGTCGGAGCTGAAGGCCGCCACCCAGCTGGCTGAGGAGCTCCAGGCGGACTTCTTCCCCGACCTGCGGGTCGGCCTGCTCCACGGCCGCCTGAAGCCGGAGGAGAAGGAGGCGGTCATGGCCTCCTTCAAGGCCAACGAGATCCATGTCCTCGTGGCGACCACGGTCATCGAGGTGGGGATCGACGTCCCCAACGCCACGGTCATGGCCATCGAGCACGCCGAGCGCTTCGGCCTCTCCCAGCTCCACCAGCTGCGGGGGAGGGTAGGGCGGGGTGCCCACGCCTCCCACTGCTTCCTGATCGCCTCGGACCGGCTCTCCGACGACGGGGTGAAGCGGCTCCGGGTCATGGAGTCCACCACCGACGGCTTCCGGATCGCCGAGGCCGACCTGGAGATCCGCGGGCCGGGGGACTTTCTCGGCACCCGCCAGGCCGGGCTCCCCGAGTTCCGGGTGGCCAGCATCCTGCGGGACGGCCGGGTGCTGGAGGAGGCGCGGCGGGAGGCCTTCACCCTGGTGGAGCGGGACCCGGAGCTGCAGCTCCCGGAGCACCGCCGCCTGAAGGAGGAGATGGTGAAGCGGTGGGGGGGACGGCTGGAACTGGCCGGGGTCGCGTAGGAGTTTCATAACCCCACCTGTCCTCCCCTTAGCTTAAGGGGAGGGACGCCCGGAGTTGCAGCGGTGGCATTGTCACGTATCTGTGCCCGAAGAGTTCCCCCTCTTAGGATAAGAGGGGGACAGGGGGAGTTACGACATAATGACCTTTCTGAAAAACGCCCCCCATCTCAAAGAGCGTCGCCGGGAGCTGCGACGCAGACAGACAGAGGCCGAGCGGGTTCTGTGGGGTGCGTTGCGCAACAATCAGCTTTATGGCCTGAAGTTCTTCCGGCAGTACAGTTTTGGCCCTTACATCCTCGATTTTTACTGCCCGGAAAAGAGCCTGGCCATTGAGTTGGACGGAGGGCAGCATGATCTGCCGGAGAAAAGGGAGTATGATGCTGTGCGCACAGCATACCTGGAAGCCCATGGCGTTGAGGTTGTCCGTTTCTGCCGTTTCTGGAATAGCGATGTCATGCAGGATGTGCAGGCTGTTCTTCACGTCATTGCGCAGCAGACAACCGAAAGCGTAACCCCACCTGTCCTCCCCTTAACATAAGGGGAGGGACGCCCGGAGCGGCAGCGGTGGCATTGTCACGTATCCGTGCCCGAAGAGTTCCCTTTCTTAGGATAAGAGGGGACAGGGGGAGTTACGATATGTGATGCTGAGCGCACGGCATACTTGGAAGCCCATGGCGTTGAGGTTGTCCGTTTCTGGAATAGTGATGTCATGCAGGATGTGCAGGCTGTTCTTCAAGTCATTGCGCAGCAGGTAACCGAAAGCGTAACCCCACCTGTCCTCCCCTTAGCTTAAGGGGAGGGACGCCCGGAGCGGCAGCGGTGGCATTGTCACGTATCCGTGCCCGAAGAGTTCCCCCTCTTAGGGTAAGAGGGGGACAGGGGGAGTTAGTTTCTCGAGGATATCATTCATGCACGACCAACTGGAAAAATACGCTCACAAGCTGGTGAGCGACCGTTCGGCCCGGGAAGGGCTCATCGCCGTGGCCGCCAAGGACGACGAACTGATCGTACACGGCGAGCCGGGGCTGGCGGTGCTGGCCGCGGGGGTGCTGGAACGGCTCAATGCCCTGAGCCTCGTGGTGGCGGCGCCGTCGCTCCCCTTTGCCGACCTCCTTGTGGCCCGGGCCGGGTCGGGGGAGAGCTGCATCGAGCCCCAAGACACGGAGACCCGGACCTTTCTCCACGACATCCCCTTCATCCGCCGCACCGAACTTGCCGCCGACCCGGCGGCCCAGATCGCGCCGCTTCTCGGGAGCCGCAAGGGGGTGATCGTCGAGGGGGTCGGAATCTTCGCTGTCGGCGGGGTGACGGTGGAGCAGGCCTACATCAACTACTCCTCGGTCTTCCACTCCACCTTCGTCAAGTACCTGCAGGACCTCCTCCAGACCGGCTTCCTCCTCCCGCGCGAAGAGGCGGCGGTGGAGGAGTTCTTCACCACCTGGCTCCACCCCCTCTCCGCCGAGGGTCTGTCCTTCCACCCCGGCCCCCTGGAGGAGCCGGAGACGATCCTCCGGGAGATGGCCACCGTCGGCCGCTACACCGTTGAGCGGGGGCTGGTGGACTCCTTCTTCGGCAACATCTCCTGCCGCACGAAAGAGCTCATCTACATCTCCCAGACCGCCGCCAGCCTGGACGCCCTGGCCGGCTGCATCGACCCGGTCCCCTTCGACAACTCCTCCACCGTGGGGATCACCGCCTCCAGCGAGCTGGCCGCCCACCGCCGGGTCTACGAGACCGGCGACGCCAAGGTCATCCTCCACGGCCACCCCAAGTTCGCCGTGATCATGAGCATGCTCTGCGAAGAGAAGGGGTGTGTCGTCAAGGACTGCTGGCGGGACTGCCCCCACGTCCGCTACCTGGGCGGGACGCCGGTCGTCGCCGGCGAGATCGGCGCCGGCGGCCTGGCCAAGCGGATGCCGCCGGTCATCGCCGGCCCGGGGCGGGCCATCGTCTACGGCCACGGAGTCTTCACCACCGGCAGGGAGGGGTTCGGCGAGGCGTTCCGGGCCATGGTGGAGGTGGAGAACTGGTGCCGCCAGGAGTACCGCCGCCGGCTCGCTGAAAAGCTCGCCCGGTAGACTTTCCCCCCCGGTAAATATTCATCCCTGGTTCTTAACTCCTCCTGTCCCCCTCTTGAACCAAGAGGGGGAACTCTTCGGTCACGGATACGTGATAATGCCACCGCTGTCACTCCGGGCGTCCCTCACCTTAAGATAAGGGGAGGACAGGTGGGGTTATGAAACATGCGACATGAAGTGCTGAAGTTCCCCCCCACTGCATTTTTTACAGGTGTAAAATTTCTTTACACACTACCAGACGACCAAATGACCAGGGGTCAGGTCTCAACGGCCTGTTGCCCAAAACCAATTGAGGCGTAAATAGATTTCTTGGACTCAGAAATAATCGACGTAGTCACGCTCTTTGAAAAGTCAGACAATGGTTCCAGCTGAAGCCAAAACGACAAGGT
>Ga0129297_10000180_pt1 | contig 29674 bp, 36 predicted proteins | sample I18A1metaG_FD_94708 | JGI IMG/M metagenome (GOLD analysis project Ga0129297, IMG submission 94708) | Lake sediment bacterial and archeal communities from Gulf of Boni, Indonesia to study Microbial Dark Matter (Phase II) - ​I18A1 metaG | ecosystem: Environmental > Aquatic > Freshwater > Lake >... | reverse complement strand
CTTTTGCCTCGACAAAATGGATTTGTTGAATTGATGCTTTCCTGAGTTTGATACGAACAGTCCTATCTCTTTGATTCCAGGAAGTCACAAGACTGTTGGGGATTAACTCCTGTAGACGGTACGTCTCTAAGCCTTGAGGACTGATTTGGCCACAGAAAACGTATGATAGGCCTCAGAAACAGCACCGACTCCAATGACAACGGAACCCAGTTTCTTATCAGCTAAATAGGGAAGCCCTTCTTCTGGGGAAAGCCTTCCTCCAGCCAGGACTTTTTTAGCAATGATAACATAATCCGTGTCCCGAATAAGATCCTCACACTTCCCGGGGGAAGGCCTCATCATGAAACCTTTTTGATTAAAAGGGGCCATGATAGGAATTTTGATCTTCCATTCGATAAGCTGGGGGAGGAGGACCCCGAAGTTATGAGTGGCCAGGATTGGCTGGACACCGTAAGTTTCCTTGATCAATTTCTGGTAGATATCGATGATATTGGCATTATGCGATGATATTGCCAGATCCGTAATTTGCCCGTGGAGAACAACTCCGCCCAACTTGAATTTCTCAAAGCTCGCCAGTTCAAAATGGATCAATTCCAACAGAAGGTTGAGCACGTCTTTGGCAATGACGCTCTTGATCTTGGCCAGAGCCCTCAGGCCCAGCCGGAATTTCTGATACATACTGAATCCCTTGGCCTTGGTCATGATGGCACCCAGCACGCCTTTTTCTGAGGCTTCTCGCGCATATTCGTACGCATTGGGGATGACCGGGAGGAGAGTAATCTCCTGGTTGCGATCAAATTTATTCAAAGCCCCGAGGACATTTTCGCAATTAGAGCACATGAAAGACTTGATTCCCAGGTTCAAAGCCGCCCTGAGGACGGAGACGATATTGTCTTCTTTGCTGAAGTGCTCTAAATAGTAGAGAGATTGGGTTCTGGAGATGTAGCTGACACCTTCAAACGAATTAGAGCCTAAAATGAGCTTGTCTAGACCCATCATGAATCAATCCCCTCTACAGATACGATCAGTCGTCTCTCGGCGGAGAGGTAGATAGCCTCAATAATCCTCTGAACTTCTAAACCGTCCCGCCAGGTTACCGCGGGCGACTTCCGTTCGAGGCAGCACTGGACAAAGTCAACGTCTTCTTCATAATACCCTTCTCCCCCGAGCTCGAACTGAGAAGTCTGAGGCAAGTCGATCTTATGGATGGTCGTCCACTCCTTTCCGATATTTTTTTGGGCCTTGTGCAAATATAGCCTGACGTAATCGTTGGTCAATTCAAGGGTGCCGTTATTCCCTTCGACAACCAATTCTAAGTAAGAAAGCCGATAGCCGGGCAGGCTCCAGGAGACATCCAGCGTGCCTTTAATTCCGTTCGAAAACTCCAAATAAACACTCGCCGCGTCCTCGACGTCGGAATAGCAGTGGAGCGTTTGGGCAAACACATTGGCCACAGACCCAAAATACCAATAGAGGAGGTAAATTAGATGGGAGGCAATATTGATGACCGCACCTCCCCCGGACCTGGATTTATCATAGTACCATCCCTTCTTCTTTGCAAACACTTCACTGATATAGATACACGAACGAAAGCGAAAAACATCGCCGATGACCTTCTCGTCCAGCAGTTCCTTGGCCTTTTTGAAAAGACCAATATGGGCAAAGACGTAACCGGTAGCATTGACGGCGTTCTTCTCCGCCGCGAGCTCAACCATTCTTTGTGCTGCCGCAAAAGTGTGGGCAAGAGGTTTTTCGACGAAAACGTCCAAGTTGTGTGCAAGACAAAGTGCCGCCAGTGAAAGATTGGTAAAAGCCGGCGTGCAGATAAGAGCCGCGTCGAGCTTCACGTCCTGGAGCATCTGGCCCACATCCGAATAGAAAGCTGCCTTCAATCCTGACTGCTGGACGTATTTCGACAGTTGCTTATCGATATCGGATAACGCTGTCAATTCGACGAGGGGAATCATGTTCACTAGAGCAGTATGGAGAATACCCATTTTCCCCAGGCCTATGACCGCCACTTTGAGCTTTCTTCCTTTTTCCAATTTCAGTCTCTGTTCAACGTGCGATCTTCGTTCCCGGGAGACCTATACGTCTGCGGATTTAAACCATTCCACATATCTTTTCACGCCCTCTTCTAAATCCACTTTCGGCTTCCACTTCAATTCTTGATAGGCCTTGGCGTTCGAGGATATTCGGCCAACAAAGTCACCGGCTCTTGTTTCTCGATATTCAATAGGAATCCCGCCGAAGACCTTGGAAATTGTTACTGCGACTTCTCTGACGGTGATGGGCCTCATCCCTTCCAGATTGTAAATTTTATTCTTAGCAATTTCCTGGAGAGCCGCTACGTTTCCTTCGGCCAGGTCTTCAACGTAGATAAAATTCCGGTACTGGCTTCCGTCACCGTGGATAATAAGGGGTTCTTTTCGCATGGCTCTCTTTATAAAATTTGTAATTACAGTCCCTTCGCGGCCCCTCGGGCCATAAGGAATGCCATAACGCAGAATGGTGAACTCCAAGCCGTAAATCTTGTTATAGCTCTGGATGTAAAGCTCGGCTGCCACTTTGGACGCTGTGTATGGGTGGTTGACATTCTGGACCAAAAGCGGCGTGTCCTCTGTTACTTCCTGTTTCTCCCCAAGCATATAAACCCAGACTGTGCTGGCAAACACCAGCCTCCCTCCATACCGGCGGATGGCCTCCAGGACATTGACAGTCCCCTGGAAGTTCAGGAGAGCGGTCTCCAAGGGATTTTTATAAACATCGTTCACGTTGGCCACGGCCGCCAGGAGATAAACCACTTCATAATTCCCGGCCAAGGCTATGGCAACCCGATGAAAATCGAAAAGGTCTAAAAAGATATGACGGACATCCTCGCGATGGGGCCTCATAATATCAAAAACTGATACATCATGATTGGCCTCCAGAAGCTTATCCACCACATGAGAGCCAATAAAACCGCTCCCTCCGATCACCGCAGCTTTCATTGTCTTTTTTCCTCCCTTCTTATTTTTTGGCTTCGACGTAATACAAATGGCACAATCTTGGGAAAATCTTATCGGCAACCGGGTTGACTATCCTGACCAGCCAGTTGGGCACGATTTGGAGCCGGAAATTGGAGAGCAGCGTAATGGGTGTCAAAAATCCTATTCCTTTTGTGGCCGTAATTTGAAAGCCTGTTGCCTGGAGCATTCGGTCAACCTCTTTAGGTGTGTAGACATGGACAAAGGACTTGATGAAACCACGGAACACAGCCCAGAACCCGTGAAGAGAATTCTTGTTGGAAACAGTCAAAATGACATGGTTGGTTAGCGTTCCTAGTTTCTGAAAAAATTTTCCCAAGGCCTGTCGGTCAAGGTTCTGAATAAATTCAATAGCGGACACCAGGCCAAAAGTTCCATTCAAAGACACCGCATTGAAATCTCCCTGGACGACTTCCACATCGGGAAAGTTCCGCCGGAGATGATGAGCGAATTTTTCATTGAGCTCTACGGCCGTAACACGATAGCCCTTTTGGCGCAAATAATTCACGATGGTACCCTTCCCCGCCCCGACATCTAAAGCCTTTTGACCATTCCCTTCGGGGAGCTTCCCCAGAACAGTGGCATTGAGCTGTTTAAAAATGATGTCTCTCGGGTCATCTGGATTCTCCCACCACGTTTCATAATAATTCTTGATGTCGTCAAGCAAGGTGTCTTCCATTGTGCATCCCTGGCCAGGGCGGACGAATCAGAGTCCTTTATAATAGAGAGGGATACACCAGTGATGACTGGCTACCCATTCGGAATTGGCCAATTTATATTTTTTCTTCATGATCTTGTGGCAGGGTTGGTCATATACTTTTCCTGTCGACTTCTCTACGGGGTCAAAGACGATATATTTGTAATAGCCAGAAACCATGCCCTCGGGGAACTTGACCCTGTTCGGGAACTTAGGGTCCAAGTGATTTTGGGCGTAAGCGTTCTTCCACGCCACAATCTCATCCAGCCGCTCAGTCTGCACGACTCCGATCGCAGCAGTGAATTCATTCATGCGGTAGTTCATCCCTTCCACGGCATAATCAAATTTGCCGTAATTTCTATACTTTTTGGCGAACTCAATAAGATCCTTATTGTTTGTAACCAGCATCCCACCCTCTCCAGTCGTGATCGTCTTTGTCGCGTAAAACGAATAAATGCCTGCATCCCCCCATGTGCCTGCCTTCTTTCCATGCCAGGAAGCTCCGTGGGCATGAGCACAATCTTCCAGCAGAATGATTCCTTTTTTCTGGCACAGCGTCCTGATGGCTTCGACCTGGAAAGCGATGTGGCCTCCGATATGGACGATCCAGACAGCGACAGGATCAAACTTCTTAATCTTAAGCGCTAAGTCTTCCAGAGAGAGGCAAAGATCATCCTTGTTACAATCCACAAATTCCACATTTCCGCCGGCTTTGATCACGCTAAACGGTGTAGCCATGAACGTATTGGAGGGACAGAGGACCGTCTTTCCGCGCACCTGAAAAAATTCTAAGGCCGCCAAGGCCGCACCTCCCCAACTCGAAAATCCCACGGAAGGGACCAGATGCTGCTCCGCCCACCTCTCCTCAAATAAGCCTGTGAACTTTCCCTCGGTCCACTGCTCGGTCGAGATAATTTCATCCCAATAGGCATGGAGTTTTTTTGTGTCCTCTTTCTCGAACCCGATCGTGAATTTCATGCTTATTCTCCCTTTTGAAAATTGAAAATGGTCTTCTCCTTCTTGAGCTAAAAAATGGATGTCATTTGCCTGTCACGAGAACTCCGATACCCGCTGCGATAAGCACAAGAGCGGTGATTTTATACAGGGTGATACTTTCGTTGAAAAACAAATGCGCAAAAAAAACCGTCGAAGCGAACAAAACGCCTTGGATGATAATCAGAGAAGGAATGACTTCTGCTCTCTTGATGAGAATCATGTACAAAATGGTGCCTGCGGCACTGAAGAAAAGGGCGAGCAGGATGTATTTTGCTGTCAGCACTCTCCACACCAGGGGAAAAAATTTGGATGTCATCTTGAAATCCATGACGCCCTTTTTCATGATCGTTCCTGCGAAGCCATAAAAAATACCACTCAGGATGGCCAAGCTGAGATACCAGAGGCTGTAAGAGTTCAATTTCATGCTTTTTCCCTTACCTAAAAATATTCCTGAACAGGGTCCTCAAAAAAAGGAGAGGCCAGGAAAAGAACAAATAATAAAAATCCTTGATTTTGATTGACCCGCCAGACAACCCGTAATTTGAGTATATCCTTGAGATGTCGTCCCTTCGCTTGTAAAACCGGCCTGGCACTTCTAGAATTTTCATTCCGTTTCTGGAGACAATGAAGAGCTCTTCGAGGTCATTTATTCTCCCGTCGCGGAGTTTATCAGTCGACTGAAAAATTTCCGAAAAAAGCTGCATGGTGTGTTTGTTCCATCCCTTAAAGCCGGAGCTTGAGTCCGTGATTCTCATCCGGAACTTCGGATAAAAAATGAGGCTAACCAAAAAGGAATAAAGCTTTCGTCCGTATTTGTGGATGAAAGAATCTTCCGCCAAGGACCCGCTGAGCTCCCGAGAGGCGATCACATAGTCTATTTTTTTATGGACCAAAGCCTCAATGATTTTGCCAATGTCTTGGGGCTCATGCTGGCCATCGGCGTCACAGAGGACCAAATATTCGTAGCCGTGAGCAAGTGCAAATTCCCGGGCTGACTGAAGCACTTTGGCATAGCCGTAATTGATACCATGCTTGAGCAAAAGAACATTTCTTTCGAGGGCCACATCAACTGTCCGATCGTCGCTGCCATCATCTATGATCAAGAGGTCGATGCCCGGAAAAAAGAATTTTATTTTGTCGATGACGGGACCAATTTTTTTCTCTTCATCCTTCGCCGGCAAAGCAATTAAAAGTCTGTTTTCCATGGGAAGCACAAAAACCTAAGAAATATAATGGCAATCACCCGAAAAGTCAAATCGGCAGGTTGATTGTCTGAAACTCTTGAACTGACAGGCAAAATGGGCAGGTTTATCTATTGAACAAAAGGCGCCAGCTGATGCTCGTCCATTTTCTCCTCCATCAAGGAAATCGGACGGGCGTCGGTTACTCGACAGCTCCCAAAATCAAATGCGACTGCCGGATGCGCCCATCCTGATCGGTCTCTCAAAATCCATCTTTCACCCTTCTCTGAGAACATCCAAATGGCCAAGGCCTTATGAAGAAAAATAAAAGTGTCTTACGTACAGCTTTAATACAAGTTGATTTTTTCAAAAAAATGAATAATACTATTTCTCAAGAAATATAGACAATCATAATTTGAGACGCATTGACTTTCCTATGAGGCAAAAGTTATCCGGGTACTGCAGACATAAAAGAATAGGAAAAAAAATGAGGAGGCTTGAATGAAGAATCACGGGTTGCAAATTTTGTTCATTATCTCTCTTTCCGTCATGACAGTAGGTGCGGTGCTGAATTCTCAAAATAAGAGAGCCAATTTCCCTTACCCGGCCCAAACCTCTGACTGGTCCACGCCAGTGAATATTTCCAATACCATTTTGGAATCCTACACGCCCCACATTGGCGTTGATGGTAACGGGAAATCCTATGTCATTTGGACGGACTATCAGACTTCATCCATAAGATACGTTTGCTTCAATACTAATAAGAGTGGACAATGGGCAACTTCCCAAGATATTACACCTATCTATTCAGGCATTGATGATGTAGGTTTTCCAGATTTTGGCGTGTCTTCAGAAGGAACCTGCCATATGGCTTTGCATGACCTTTACGGCGGGAACAATGAAATTCTTTACCGGGAATATACTAATGATTGGAGCTCCGAGACCAACCTATCCACCTCTGAAGGCGGTTCCGCCTATGCCACTCTGGACATTTCGCCTACAGACAGATATATCTACGTGGTCTGGATGGATGCCACTGTTCAGGAATTTGACATGATGTACCGGTACCGGGACCCCGATACAAAACAATGGGGAATCATCGATACGATTCCACTTTTATACGGTGGCCAATATCTTCCGAGTTTAACCATTGACGGGAAAGGGACGGCCCACCTCGTCTGGATTACGCGACCCGGAGGAGGCTCCACTGTCTGGTATGCGAAAAACCCGGAGCCAAGGAACAATGCTAAATGGACGGCTCCCATTTTGCTCGCCACTACCGGGGTTAATTGGTCTTATCCAAAAATTGTCAGCGATAATGCTGGGGATGTCTATGTGGTCTGGCTGGACGGGAGCACCGGAAATTTAGAGATCTTCTTCAGGAGAACGATCAACCAAATTTGGCAGCCCGCCGAAAATATCTCGCAATCGCAGGAAATATCAGAGGGTGGCTCTATCGCGGTCAACAGAAATACTGGCGAGTTTTACATCGCCTGGCAGGAGAATGTAGAAGGGACAAACTGGGAGGCTTATCTCAAAGCCTATGAACAGGAAAAGCCTGGCGAGGCGAGAAAGTGGTCCTCGATTAAGAATATTTCTAATTCTCCGACTACGTCCGGCGAGCCTTCCGTGTGCGTGGGGGAAGACGGGAACATTCACATAGCATATATCGACAACAAAACCGGCAATATGGAGGTTTGGTACACCTTCAAAGAAAAGATAAGTGTTTATCCTCCTGTCGGCGTAGCACTTAAACCTTCTATCAACAAACTTCTTTTCTATAGTGAAAAAATAAACACGATTACTTTTAGCAAAAACCCCCAGAACCAGGACGTTTATGTTGCCAATTATAAGATCTATCGGCGAAAAGCAAGTGAAAGTGACGAGAATTTCAAAGAGTTGGCGACCTTGAGCCCGACGATTCTCAAATATGAGGACCGCGCCCTTGCGCTGACAGAGAAATATGCCTATGTGCTGACAACAATTGATTTTGACGGAAAAGAAAGCAAAAAATCGGAAATTGTCAGCGAGTAATATTTATTATTTCTGGCTCTTCCATGTCGTGATAAGAGACGGGATGCCCATTCGATTATAGCCTGAAACCAACTTCACAAATAGGGTATCATTTGGCGCGGAATATTCAATATTCAGGGGTGATCGAAAACGAATAGGGGTTGAGGTTAGTTACCGTATCCGAAAGGTTTCTTAGATAAATGGAAATCCGATAAAGCTGGCCGTTTTTAAGACGATAAGAAGGTGGGGCATGGAGCCTTATGGTTTTGACTTCCTTGGCTGTTTTTTCTGTCAAAACGTGCTGGTCAAAAAGAGCCAGCCCGAGCTCGTAATCGCCTGCTGACGACCCAAATTCAATCCTCAGGTTCTGGATTTTTTTCCGGGACGTGAAATCAAAATTGTAAAAGCGATTATCTTCAAGGAGATTAAACTCCCCCTGTTCTCGCATCAACGCGACGCGGGAAAGCCCATAGAATACGATTCTTTTCCCTGAAGGCCAGGCGGCTTTGACCGGATCCAGAAGCACAATTCTTGGATAGAAGATAAACCAGAAGAAGAGGAGGGCTAGTCCGAAAAAAGTCAGCAGAAGATGGTGGCCAAATTTGCATGAGAAACGACATCCTGGGAGGAGGAGATACAAGATGATAAATAAAAAAAGCATTCCCAGCCAGACCAAATTGGGCAGCCAGGTTCCCTGCTCAATTTTTAAAAAAGAAGGAAGAAATTTTGCCAGAGAAAAGTGAAGATTGCTGAGGAGATGAAACAAGTCTCCGCCGCGCTCGAGGGTACCAACAGTGGTTTCTTGGTAAAGAGCCAGGGGATGACGGATGAGGAGCCAGACGAAAAGGAAACTCAAGAATACAGCCAGATGAAAGAGAGAGGAAAAGATTTTCTTGGTGTTGCAAGCCAGGAAATGACCGAGGCAAATTCCAAGTCCCCAAATGACAGCTACCAGCGGCCTTGCCTGAGGGGCATATCCGGTCCGCTGCGTCAGGAACGCATAAACGAAGACATACGGAGCTGTTAGGAAAAGGAGAAGAAAAAATTCTTTGCCCTTCCGCCGAATGAGTTCGACCATGCCCAAAAAGGCGAAGAAATAGACCGGCGCATAGAGAAGGAGCCCGTCTCTTTGATCAAGGAAATAGCCGGCCAGGGTTTCCCACTTGTAGCGAAATGGGATATCCAGGACGATTTTTTTCAGAAAAGTCATGGTTTGATGGCTCTCCATGGCTCTCTGCCATAAGACCGATAAGATCGAAAAGGAGCCATAGAGGCAATATTGAAAGAAGAAATAAATTCCCGTCAGAAGGAAAGGGAAAGCCAGGAAATAGACAAGGTGCCTCCTGGAGCTGGGCTTTTTGACTATAACGCTAAGGCAATACAGGAAAAGCGGAGCAAGCAAAAACAGATATTTAAGAGAGTGGAACCAGATAAACGAGAAGAGGAGAAACCCGCACAGCAGAAGCTTAGTTTTGGAGAGAACAGACGAAAATCGGAAAATCCGGAAGACGATAAACGAAAAAAGCGCGATAAAGATTTCCGGATAGACATGGATGGAATAAAAGAAGACGGGGGAGGTGAAGCTGAAAACAAGCCAGAGTCCGAGGGCAAGTTTTTCATTTTTCCACTCTTCTCTGGCATAGAGGAACATCTGGAGGCCGAGGAGAGTGCCAAAAAGACTTATCCCGAAGCGGAGGAAGAGAATGAGACATTTTCTTCCGAAAAGCGAGCCCAGGGCATAAAAGGGGAGTATGAGAAAGGAGACGCCAGGAGAATGAAACGAATAAAGACTCCCGGGTTTTGCTCCCGAAATGGCATGGGACCTGATGAAGACGTGGGGAAAGGTGAATTTGGTGTAATCCCTTTGCGCATAATTGTTAGTCAGGTCAAAATCCCCATCCTTCAAAAGGCTGTGCGTGATGAGAAGATAATGGGGCTCGTCACCGGAGAAAGTGATCCCCTTGCTGCTCAGGAAAACAGAGCCTGCGTTGGTGAGAAACAGAGCAGTCAGGAAGAGCACGGTGAGTTTCTTAGATAAAGAAAAGCCAAGGAATTTGTTGGCCAGGGCTTTCAAGGGGTTTGGATTTTCTCTGTTCCATTGTGAGATTCGCACGGCCTTAAGGTAAAGAATTGAAAAACATACCGCCTGGAAAAGAAGCGTAACCCTTGCCTGGAAGTCATTGGAGGTGAAATAGTGGACAAGAGTGAGCGGCGCCAGCACCAGAAAGACAGAGGGTAAATAAGTTAGCAAGTCCCCAGTGAGGGCCGTTGAATAATTTAAAGAGAAAACTAGAGAAAAGATTTTGGCAGAAACAACCCAGAGGCACCCAAGGATCACAAAGAACAAAAAAGTCATAGAAACAAACGAAGCAGGCTGGAGATGAAAAGAATGGTCAAGGATAGTGAACCGAGGGACTTGGCCACGGAATTGGAAAAAGAAGCTATAAAGCAAAGAGAAAATGAACAGAAGGGCTCCTTGCGGAAGAAAAGTCAGTTTCCTCATATTATTGACTAATAGTCAACTTTGCTTTTAATGTCAATGAAGAATGAGCACAGGGAATGATTTCAATCTTTCTATTTTGAGGCGTGGGTTTTCCTTGCCTTAATGATAAAATTCGAAGTGCTGTTGAAACGTCCCGATGCGGGGAGGAATTTTTCGACGACCAATCCTCTCTCGTTCAAAAATACGGTAATTTCCTCAGGCGTGTAATAATGCCGGATGGGAACAAAATACCAGTCGAGAATAAGCTCCTCCAGCTTCTCTCCCTTTCTGGACTTCTCTCTCTTTTTAAAGAAAAAGACCACGGGCGCCAGAAAGAAAGCCAGGACTTTGGCCAGAGCCGTCCAGGTTTTTCGGGGGGCTTTGAGAAGGGTCTTGCGGATGACCTCATGGACAGAGGTTACTTTGGTTCGTTTGTAGACCGCCAAAAGCAGCGAGCCTCCATGACGGAGCACTCTCGCTAACTCGGCAATGGCCTTGAAGGGGTTGGTCGTATGATGGACAGTTCCCCAAGCCCAGACAATGTCAAACGTCTCATCCTCGAAAGGGAGCTCGAGCATGTCCTGGTTGAGGAACTCGACGTTCGGCAGTCTGAACTTTTCCTTCAATCCTTGGGCTGTTTGGAGGCTGCCCGGGCTAATGTCGATGCCGGTGACGTTCCCTGCTCCTTTCCTGGCGAAGATAATGCTGAAAATGCCCGTGCCGCAGCCGGCATCAAGCACAGCTTTGTTCTTGACCTCTTCGGCCGAGTAAAAAAGCCCCCAGTGTTTCTCTGAGGCTGGATATTCAGGGATATATTCGGTCCAGACGACATCATAGAAACTTCCGACTTTTTCTTTGCTCATCCTGAAGAAACCTAAAAGCAGAATCTTATATTAGCCACCCTAAGGCCTGAAGTCAATTTGTGCCTGGCCGATTGCCCGATACTTTGAATCGATATTCACGAATAATGCTCTATGTATGGATTACAAGAAAGACCTGGATATCTCTGAACAACTTTGTTCAAGGCTGGATGGTTAGGCAATCTTTTCAGGTCAATCTCACCAAGAAAAGGTCATCCTTTCCGACAGACGCCAGTCTCCAAAGGATCTTGCAAAACCGGCCTTCTTATGGATAATAGAAGCGAAGTCTGGACAGGAGTTTTGGATGGAGGAAATCAGGAATGAAGTTGCGGTATTGTTTTCGGGCGGGATTGACTCGCTTTTAGCAGCGGTTGAGCTCCAGGCATCGTGCAACCGTGTTCATCTTGTGACATTTAATAAGGGGTATCTGGAATTTGGAGTCAAAAATAACCTGGTGAACGTGGAGATACTGAAGAGGTTGTATGGGGAGGAAAGGATAACTCACGAAGTCATTGATTTGCGCCAGCTGACCAAGAGCGTTTACAAAGGATTAATGAACGACCTTCGGATGTATAATATAGAGACTTGCTGGTGTGTTGGGTGCCGGTTGGCGATCAACTCAGGTGGTTTGTTGTATGCGTTGGAGCGTGGGTTGAAGGGGTATGCAGATGGGTCGAACCGTGAGCAGGTGCCCTCAGACGCAAATCTGGCTGGGACAGCAGAAAACTTTCCGAGTGTTGTCGAGAGGCTAAAAATGTTTGCGCGGGAGCATGGAGTTGAGTTTATGACGCCCGCGTATGACCTGGGGAGCCGTGAAGAACGGCGAGCAAGGCTCACCGAGCTGGGGTTTGAAATTGATTATCTAAGCCTGGACCGAAGCAAGTCGATTAGAGGGATGGTGACGAAAGATTTTTTTCGCCGGTCGCAGCCGATCTGTTTATCAGGGTGGCTGATTCATTGGAAGAGGAATCTATTGGGGAAGCAAGTACAGCAAGATGAAGGAAAGACCCTGACTTATGTCATCCAGAAGCTGGAGAACGTGGTCCGGAAGTACCTGAGAGACTATTTTGCGGCCAGAGGCGTAAACCTGGACGACCTTGTCCAAAGGAGAAAGTCTGCCCTGAACGCAAGGCCACCGTCCGAGAGCTAACCTCAGTACAGTCCTTAAAAAAGAGGGTTCAGAATCGCTTAAAAAGAGTTTTGGTTTTGCGCCTTGGAGCGGGAGAACCCTGACTGACTCGCTAACCGATGGCCGCATCCAAAAACTTATCGCTGTCGATTGGTCCAAGGAGGTGATCAAACTCCTCAGTACAGAACCCGTCACGCAATTCAACGGAGACCGATTCCGGGATAAGCGGAAAGGAGCTGCGCTGGCGGATACGAAGAAAGCCGTGGAGCCTTTTGCCCAGAACAGTATCCGGTTTGATGCCGTTGAGGAGAATTTATGTTTTCCTCATTGGCCGGGAGCCGGAGGCTTTCTGGGAAAAAATTCTCAGAGGACCTCAGCTTTCAAAGCGTCCTTCTTTTGGGGCCAGGTCCTTGAATCCGAACGGATAAAGAGAAAACTCTGGCTGCCATCCAGGGAGACAAAATGGCTTACTATACAAGAAAAATTGTATTATGATAAACTTCAACGGGAGATCAAACCTAACAAGATTTTAGAATATTTCAAAAGGCCGATGGGCGGTCAAAAAAGGTCTCAAATGGATGAAGTAGAGAACGGAGATAGGGCTGTTCAATCTTACTTCCAAAAAATTCATTCCCTCTATCAAGAATCCGTGGAGAAGGAAAATATCGCGCGCGTTCATCAACGAATCCGGAGCCAAATCGAACCCCACTTGAGGGGCAAAGTCTTGGACATTGGCTCGGCGGGGGTCACGGAATACTGGAACGAACAGGTTCAAGCCCTCTTTTCTCTCGATAAAGTCTTTGAATTCCTCCAGAACAGCAAAAACAAAAGTGCTCTGAATATCAACGGAGACATCCTGGCTCTTCCTTTCAAGGCGAATTGTTTCGACTGTATCATCATCCAGCATGTGGTTCACCATTTAACGGGAATTCACTACCAGAAAAATCTTTTCAATGTCCAGAAAGCCATCTCCGAATCGGCGCGAGTTCTGAGGCCAGGGGGGGAAATTTTTATCGTCGATTCGACGGTGCCTCCCCTCCTGGAAAGGCTCGAGCAGCTCCATTATTCAGTCACATATAACCTGCTGAAGATCATGAGAAAGCCGATGATTTTCTTCTTTTCACGCCAAAAGCTTAAGGCAATCTTGGACAGAAACAACCTGGGTCTCGAAAAAGTCATAACCATTGATTGGGGCAAGATGAAGGAGGCAAGCCAAGCTCTTTTTCCTTGGCTCCGATTCCCCCTCAAATACACGCCTGTGCGCTGCACCCTTATCTCTGCCTTTAAACTTTAACCCTTTCCATCGCGCCCTGCTTTTAGTGGGCCAGGGAAGAAATGCGTAGCGCCTGATAAAAACAAGGTTTGAGCGGAAAATTCAGTCGAAACTGTGCCTATTTGCTTTTTCCTATATGTTACGTTAGTTTTTAAAAAGTGATCGAGTTTGGCACGTCGGGTTGGCGCGCGGTGATGGGCGAAGAATTCACCTTCTCTAACCTCTCGCTTGTTGTCCGGGCCATCGCTAATTATCTTCTGAAGAAATGACCTGGCCGCGAGGTTTCCGTCGTTGTCAACTATGATACGCGGTTTCTCTCGGAGAGATTCGCTGCAGAGGCAGCGAAGATTCTCTCCCATAATAAGGTTCACGTGCTGCTTCCGGACAGAGATGCCCCGTCTCAAGCCCAGTGCCTCCAGATCATCGCCAACGTCCTGGCTAGGGCAGAGCAAACCTCGGCCCGTGCGGCGTCTATGTGACCAAAAATAAGCGCCAAAAATAATGACGGTTATCGCGCATCTTCGGAAGCGTTGGGACTTTATGGGGAATAGAATTGTCCTGTGGATACCTCTAGGCAGATTGGGCATCTGCCCTCGAACAATTCCCGTCTTCTGAGAGGCTGCTGTTTGTCCTCCCAAGAGAAAACGGCAGCCTTTTTTTATGTCTTTCTACGTCCTCTTTTCCCGAGGAGCGCCACGGCCCAGCAGACCACGGCCTTCTCCTCGCCGACCATTCCCAACCCCTCATTTGTTTTTGCTTTAATCCCAAGGTTTGCCGGCGGAGTACCGATAATCGGGGCGAGCACCTTTTTCATCGCCCCAATATAACGAGCCAGTCGAGGAGCCTGGGCCACAACCACGATATCGACGTTCCCGACCGTCATGTTTTTTCGGTCCACTCTGGCCATGACCTTCCTTAGGAGCTCGGTGCTTCGAATGCCTTTGTACTCCGGCTCAGAGTCGGGAAAAACCTGACCGATATCCCCTTCACCCAATGCCCCCAGCAAGGCGTCAATAAGAGCATGAATCAGGCAATCCCCGTCCGAATGCCCCACGAGGCCAAAAGGATGAGGAATGTCCAGCCCGCCTAAATAGAGCTTCCTTCCCCTCGCCAATCGATGAATGTCGTAGCCAAACCCGATTTTAGCGTTCAATGAGGGCCTCCGCAATTTTGAGGTCGGCCGGGGTTGTGATTTTGATATTCCGAGGGTCGCCTTCGACAACAGCCACCGTGTGTCCGGTTCTTTCGACAAGCCCGGCCTCGTCCGTTCCGTAATAGCCATCCTTCCTGGCCTTGCGCAAAGCCTTTTTGAGCAATAGATAAGAGAAGCCCTGCGGAGTCTGAACCCTGTATAATTTCTCCCGGTCCAGGGTTGTGACGACTTTTCCCCGCGCAACTTCTTTGATCGTCTCCTCCACAGGGATGGCTGGAATCGCCGCCCCGCTCCTGCGTGTCTCCGCTATCACCCGCGTGATCACATCCTGGCCAACAAGCGGCCGCGCACCGTCATGAATCAGGACGAGCTCGGCCCGGTGCTCATCCACCTGCTCAAAACCCTGCCACACAGAGTCCTGCCGCCTCGGGCCTCCCCGGACAACGGCCCTGAGCTTTTTATACCGGCGGAAGAGCTCCTCCTTCTGCGTTTCATCTGGAAGCACAAGGACGATCTCGTCGACTTCAGGATGGCCGGACAGGTTTTCGATACTCCAATCGACAACCTGCTTCCCTCGAAGCAGGGCGAACTGTTTGCCGGAGCCGAAGCGTTTTCCTTCCCCGGCAGCGACGATGATAGCCGTGACCATGCTCATCGAGATTCTTCGTTATAACGGCCAAAAATCATCTTGCCCACGGTTGTCTGAAGGACAGAAGTGACGGTGATGTCAATGTTCTGGCCGATCATCTTCCGAGAATTATCGACAACAACCATAGTCCCGTCATCCAAATAGCCGACTCCCTGATCCTTCTCTTTCCCCTCCTTGAGGATAAACACCCGCATCGACTCTCCCGGCAGCACCACGGGCCTGAGAGCGTTGGCTAGTTCGTTGATGTTAAGGACAGAGACACCGTGCAGCCCGGCCACCTTGTTGAGATTCACGTCATTTGTCACCAGCTTTCCGTCCAACTGTTTGGTCAGCTCGATCAGCTTGGAATCTACATCCTTGATCTCCGGAAAGTCCATCTCCGAAATGACCACAGAGACCTGGGATGTCTTCTGCAAGTGATTCAGCACATCCAGGCCGCGCCTCCCGCGTTGCCTTTTCAGCCCGTCCGAGGAGTCGGCCACAAGCTGCAGTTCCCGGAGCACGAATTGGGGGATCAGGAGCGTGCCTTCGATGAAACCTGTGTCGCAGAGGTCGGTGATGCGTCCGTCTATAATGACGCTAGTATCGAGGATTTTGTAGCTTCGGCCGATGCTTTTTTCCTTGAAAAAGCGGAAGAGATGGGCCGGGTCGAGCCATTCCGATTTTTGTGTCCCGACGAGAAACCCGATGTAGGGCATGATGATGAGAAAGAATATCCGGATAAAAATTGTGGTGGGGAAGTCGGTGCTGATATGCTGATAAACGGTCCCCAGAACCCAGCCGAGAAAAACCCCGGCAAACGTTCCAATGGTCGATCCCCAGATAATCTTGAACTGGGTCCGCCGGATCCTCGTCTCCAGATACATGATGATGACTCCCAGGCCGAACGCAACGGCAGCGCTGGCCGGCCGGGACAGGCGAAAAATTGGGGAAAAAAATCCGGCTGTTGCGATGGCAGCTATGATGACGAAACGAAAAATAAGAATACCCATATTATGAATCCTTAAAAATATTAAAAAATAATATTGAGCGCGTCTTTGATATTCCGGACGCCCATGAGCCGGGCCTTTGAAATATCCTCTCTCTCGAGAGCGGCAAGGCTTCCTTTAGGCAAGACAATTGTCTCAAAACCAAGAGATTGGGCTTCTTTGATCCTGGCCAACGGGCTCCCGACCGACCGCACCTCGCCGCTCAACCCGACTTCCCCGAAAACGGCGACGTCCCGGGGGAGAGCCTTGTTTTTCATGCAGGAGACAACTGCCAGGACGGCGGCCAGGTCAGCCGCGGGCTCCTCAATGGTGAGCCCGCCGGCAACGTTCAGGTAAATGTCCTCACCGCCAAAGCTGTAGCCCAGTTTCCTCTCGATGACGGCCAGAAGCATGGAGGTCCGGAAATGATCCAGCCCAATAGTCATCCGGCGCGGACTCCCGACAAACAGAGTGGGGGAGACGAGCGCCTGGATCTCCGCAAGCAGGGGCCGCGTTCCTTTGATCGTCGAAACGACAACGCTTCCCGATTCTTCGGCGGGCCGTTCTTTCAGAAAAAAAGCCGAAGGGTTCGGAATCGCCCGGAGGCCGGCCTGCCCCATCTCAAAAATGGCCAGCTCCGAAACCGGGCCAAACCTGTTCTTGAGCGCCCTCAGAACTCTGTGGCTGTGGTCTCTCTCTCCCTCGAAAAGGAGGACGACATCGACCATGTGTTCGAGCGACTTCGGCCCCGCGAGAGACCCTTCTTTGGTGATGTGACCGATGAGAAATGAAGGAACATTATTTTTTTTGGCAAACCGGAAGACCTCGTTGGCCACCTCGCGCACCTGGCTGATCGTTCCAGGGCTTGACGAAAGCTTCGATGAAAAAACCGTCTGGACCGAATCCAGGACGAACATCCGCGGAGCAACCTTTTCTGCTTGGGCCAGGATTCTTTCCATGTTCGTCTCGGCCAGAAGGTACAGTTCCCCTTCCTTTATGCCCAGCCGGTCACCCCGGATCTTGATCTGCTCAAGAGACTCCTCTCCCGAGACATAAAGAACTCTTTCTCCCTGGCCGGAAAAATCGCGGCAGACCTGAAGGAGAAGCGTTGATTTTCCGATCCCGGGCTCTCCTCCGATCAGGACAAGAGAGCCGAGGACGACTCCCCCTCCGACAACCTTGTTGAATTCGTCCGCCTGGATCTTGATTCTCTGCTTTGTCGTTTCCTTGATATCCTTGTAGAGGACCGCCTCTGAAGGTGGGAAGGAGTATTCCGCCGGCGCTGCGGCTTCCTCGACTTCTTCTACAAGCGAGTTCCATTCGCCGCAGCTCGCACAGCGGCCCAGCCATTTGGGCGAGCGAAATCCGCAGCTCTGGCAGATAAAGACCGTTTTTAGCTTGTCCTTCATCGCGTCCCCAGGCCGAGCCCAAAAAAGACCTGTCTGGAGGAGGGCCGGCTGAAATCATCGACTCCCAGCACAAGATACATGTATTTGACCAAGGAGAACTCGGAGGTGAAACGAAAGTGCGGCCCGCCGTCACGCTCGAAATCATAACAGTCAAGCCCAAAAGCAAGACGGTCGTTGAGAGTCAAATAGTCGACCCCGGCTCCGATCTCAGACTCGATAATTCCGGCGCGGGGGACGAAAGCGCCGAAGCGGATTCCTGCCTGAGCGGAATAGCTGAACTCGCGCTGTCGCGGATTCTGGATAACCTGACCCCAAAAACTATACCTTTTCCCGAGCGAGAGGCCGGCGTTGATATAGCTTTTCATGCCTTCGCTCTCAGCCAGGTAATCTCCCCTTAGGCTTCCTGTCGCTCGCACCTGGCTGAGCGGCGCGACTGTCTTTTGCACGGTGGCGAGCGTCTTTTCAGCATCATTGTAAAGCTTGGGGTCCTGGACCAGTTTTCCCAGGGTCCCCTCGCCCTTGTTAATTTTTTCCAGAGACTCGGAGAGCGACCGGACCGACTCCTCCAGCTTGAGAACAACATCTTTTAATTTGTCCACGCTGAACTTAATATTCTCCCTGTTCTCCTGGGCGATTCCCTTAAGGACATCCACGGTCTCGTTGATGTTCTTGGAGGTTTCCTCGACTTTCTTGTCCAACTGCTGGGCCGCTTGAGAGGCGCCGCGAATTCCTTCCCGCAGGTCACTCCTGTTTTCAGCCATAAACTTGCTCAGGTCCGCGGAAAAATCGTTCAGGTTCTGAAGTGTCCTCTGGATATTTTCTCTGGCCCCTCCTCCTGTTATCTCACGCAGAGACTTGCTGAGCTCCCTGATCTCTTCTCCAATAGAAGCCGCCATGGTCCCCAATTGGTCAAAGGTCAAGACGGGAGAGGCCTCGAGCGTGTCGCCGGGCTGACAGAAGTCCGCAGCTTCACTGGGAGAGATCTCAAGAAATCGTTCTCCGAGGAGCCCCACCGTAGTCAGCGCCGCTTTGGAACCCTTGGGGATCTGGTATTTGGGAAAAATGCTCATAACAACCTGGGCTTTCCTCTCAACCAGCACGATATCCCGGACATAGCCGATCTTCACTCCGGCCATCCGTACAGGTGCTCCAGAATCCAGTCCGGTTGTCGAAGAAAAGAAAACGGAAATATCGTAGCCCTGTTTCTTGAATAGCCTGGAAACATCGCCCACGTAAAAAATGAGCACAGCCAAAAGGAGAGAAGTCCCTGTTAAAAATATTCCAATTTTAACTTCCTGACGCATGGTCGCACCTCGTCGTCTATCACTCCCGGATCGGACCCTGGGCCTGTCCGTGGATAAACTGCTGAACAATTCCGCTCTTCGAATTCCTGATCTCTTCGGGGGTCCCGACTTCGATGATCTTCCCCTCATAAAGCATGGCGATCCTATCAGCCACCTTGTAGGCGCTGACCATATCATGGGTAATGACCACGGAAGTGACCTCCATCTCTTTTTTCAGCTTATTAATCAGGTTGTTGATTGAATCCGCCCGGATTGGGTCCAGCCCTGTCGACGGCTCATCATAAAGCATAATTTGGGGCTGATAGGCGATTGCCCGGGCCAATCCGACGCGTTTCTTCATCCCGCCGCTGAGCTCATACGGCATCATGTTCTCGATTCCCTGGAGGCCAACCTTGGCCAGGCTTTCCTCCACGATTCCCTTGATTTCCCCGCGGGAACAATGGTCGTGGCGTTCCAACCCAAAGCTCACATTCTCGGCCACGGTCATCGAGTCAAAAAGGGCCGCACCCTGAAACAACATCCCGAACTTCTTGGTCATACGCTGGAGCTCATATTCATTGAGGCAGGTTGTCTCCACCCCGTCAATGAAGATCTGGCCCGAGTCCGGTTTGATGAGGCCGATCACGAGTTTGAGCAGAACGCTCTTTCCCGAACCGCTTTGCCCGATCACCACCATGGTCTCTCCCTTATTGACAGTCAGGTTGGCTCCGCAGAGAACATCATTTTCTCCAAACGACTTGTAAAGGTCGACAACTTGAATCATCCGCGTAACGTTATGGGCAAAGCCCTGGTGAGGAAAAAGTTAAGAACAAGAATCAAGATGCTGGCGATGACGACGGTTCGCGTAGTGGCCCGTCCGACTCCTTCGGCGCCTCCTTCCGTCTTCATCCCTTGCCAGCAGCCGATAATAGCAATTACAACACCAAAAACAGCCGCTTTGATCAGGCCGGTGAAGACATCCCAGACTTCCAGATACATCAGTGTATTCTGCCAATATACGTTCCGGTTGACGCCCTCGATAACCACATTATAGAAAAATCCACAGGCAATGCCGATGAAGTCTCCATAAAGGGTCAGGCAGGGCAGCATGAACAAAGCCGCCAGTGTCCGGGGGACGACCAGGTAACGGACAGGATTGGCACCGAGGCTGAAGATGGCATCGATCTGCTCAGTGATCTTCATGGTCCCGATTTCCGCGGCCATCGAGGAGCCAACCCGGCCCGAGAGCATTAAGCCAACCAGGATTGGAATCAATTCCTTGGCCAGCCCGGTTGCGATGATCGACCCTCCATACATCTCGGACCCTGGCCCGATGTAGCGATGAAACGCCGTATATGTCTGGAGTCCAAAGACCAGCCCGCCGAAAGCAGCGGTCAGTGAGACCACGGGCAGGGATGCCGCCCCGATCTCTCCAATCTGATGGATCAGGGATTTATGCTCTCTGGGCTTTCGAAAAAGATTGTCGAGTGCCTTCCAAAATAGAATCCCGACTTCTCCCACTTGGGCAAAAAAAGAAAAGATGAAAGACGGCTGGCGACGGAGGGCCATCCTATGCCTCGGGATAACGAAATTCCAAATCCGCGTTGGCGAACCGAGCATACTTATTGAAAAATGCGAGCCGGAGGATATCGGTCGGCCCGTTTCTTTGCTTGGCGACATTAACCTCGGCAATGCCCCTGATGCTTTCGTCGTGCGGATGGTAGACCTCAGGCCGGTAGATGAAGATGACCACATCGGCGTCTTGCTCGATGGCTCCCGATTCACGAAGGTCGGAGAGCTGCGGCCGGGGCTCGCGCCTTCCTCTTTCAGGGGCGCGGCTGAGCTGGGAAATTCCGACAACCGGGATCTGAATTTCCTTGGCCAGCTCCTTCAAGGAGCGCGAGATAAAAGCCATTTCCTGGTTTCTATTCTCGAACCGCCCGCCTGGCCGCATCAGCTGGATATAATCAATAAAAACTGCGTCCAGGTTGTTCTCCATCTTCAGACGCCTCGCCTTGGCCTTCATCTCCATCACCGTCAAACCCGGAGTCTCATCAAGGAAAATGCGGGCGTTGGACAGCGCCTCAGCGCTGAGCTTGAGCTTTTCAAATTCCCTTTCGCTAATGAATCCCGTCCTGACCCTCTTGATATCAATTTGGCTGTCCGCGCTCAGCATCCGGATGACGATCTGTTCCTTGGCCATTTCCATCGAGAAAAAGCCAACAGCGTAGTCAGTCTGTTGACCGATGTATTGGGAAATATTCAAGCAGAGAGCCGTCTTCCCCATAGACGGCCGGCCCGCGACAACGATGAACTCCGATTTATGGAGGCCCGAGGTGAGACTGTCCAGGTCACGGAAGCCTGTCGGCACGCCAGTCACCGCCTCCTTCCGCTCCGCCAGACGGGCAACCATTTCCAGCGTGGATTTGGTCAAATGGCCGACCCGGACAAAACCCGGCTTAACTCTCTGTTCGGCCACCTCAATGATGGCCGCCTGCGCTTCGTTCAGGAGCTCATCGGCATCTTCTTTCTGTTCATAGCTCGAGGAGATGATTTTGGCCGAAGACATAATGAGCCGGCGCAGAAGCGCTTTTTCCTTGATGATCTGGGCATAGTACTCGACGTTCAGGCTCTTTGGAACGCCGTCCATCAGAGAGGCCAAATAAGAAGCGCCTCCGACCTCGTCCAGATCCCCGGCCCTTTCGAGGTCCTCACTCAGCGAAAGCAAGTCCACCGGAAGCCCCTTGTCCACGAGGGCGATGATTCTCTCGATGATTTTTCGATGGGCGTCTTTGTAAAACTCTTCCGGAGAGATAATCGAGAGCACCGTGTTGAGACTGTCATTATTGACCAGGATCCCTCCGAGAACTGTTTTCTCCGCCTCGAGGCTGTGCGGCGGCGTTTTTTTTAAAAACATGAGGTCGAGTTCCATTTCCAACCTCTCCTATCAAGCAGGAGTCGCCCCCTGCTTACCGTTTTTTCCCCTCGCTCGGTTTCTCTCCCGTCCCTTCTTTGCTTTTCGATTCTTCCCCTAAATCGTGCTCCCTCCGCACCTCCACTTTCAACACGGCCTGATCATCATGGAAGACCCTGATAGGGATGCTGTAATTTCCCAGTCTTTTAATCGGCTCGTCCAGAACAATCTTTTTTTTCTCGATGTCGAACCCCAGTTGACCCAGGGCGTCTCGAATATCGCCGGCGCTCACCGACCCGAAGATCATATCCTTCTCTCCCGCTTTTCGTGAAAATGTGACCATCGTCTCATTGAGCTTATCGATCATGTTTTGATAAGAAAGACGCTCTTTTTCCAGCTTTTTTTTCAGCGCCCGCTGCTCGACCTCAATCATTTTCATGTTCGCCGCCGTGACTTCCAGGGCCAATTTTCTGGGGATGAGATAGTTCCTGCCGAATCCCGGTGCCACATTGACAATATCCCCCTTTCGGCCCAAATTGTCCACATCTTGTTTTAGGATAACCCTCATATTCCCTCCATGGAAATGGCGCCGGGATCAGTCCTCAACATATGGCAGCAGCGCCATCAGCCGGGCTCTCTTGATGGCCATGGCCAGCTTCCGCTGATGATAGGCGCATGTCCCAGTAATCCGCCGCGGCGAAATCTTCCCTCGTTCCGGAGCATATTTGCGCAATATGTCCACATTCTTATAATCAATTTCCCGGACATTTCTCTGGCAAAAGCGGCAGAACTTCTTTTTCGGGGGGAAAAACTTCCTGAAGGATGGTTTGTCAGGTCGCTCTTCTCTGTCCATCTTATCTCACCTCTTCTTTCCTCTCTGAAGACGAAAAATCCTCTTCGGCACGGAGTTTTTTTTCGGGGCCCTCACCTCCAGCAAAAGCGGCCTCTTTTCCCTCCAGCCTCGCTTCCTTCTTTTTCTTTTTGCGAACCCCTTCCTGCGCCTCTTTCTTCAAAGTCAAATAGCGGAGGACGGAATCGGTCTGCTTGAAGCGTCTTTCCAGTTCCAGAGGGATATCTTCTTTCCCCTCATAATGCAAAAAAACGTAAAAAGCCTCGTTGAACCTCTTGATGGGATAAGCCATTCTCTTTTTCCCCCACTTTTCCTGCTTGATGAGCTTCCCTTCTTTCTGGGAAACGACCTCCGCCATCTGGGCGATGATTTTTTCTGTTTCCTCTTCTGAAAGGCTGGGCGCGAGCAAAAAGCCCGTTTCGTAGATCCTCATGTGCACCTCCTTATGGATCTTAAAGCTCCTTCTTCTCGGGAGAAGGAACAAGGAGCGTTATATCGCGGCTAGGCCGTGCTGCCCTCCTGTCTGGCCGATCTTTTTTCTTTTTGATTGAACTCATTCATGGCCTGGTCAATCCGGCCCACGATAATCATGTCCAGTGCCTTCGCGGCTTTAGCCAGGCTTTCTTTAAAAACCCGACGCTCCTCTTCGGCGAATGGCGAGAGGACAAAGCGTGTGGCATCATCGTTTTCCGCAAGGGGTCCAATCCCGACTCTGATGCGAGCGAAGGCCCTGGTCCCGACCTCCTCGATGATTGAGCGCATGCCGTTATGAGTGCCGGCGCTCCCTTTTTTTCGCACCCGGATCTGGCCCAGCGGAATATCGATGTCGTCGTAGACGATAACGATATTCTCGGGCCCGATCCTGTATCCTTTCAAAATCTCCCTCACCGCTACGCCGCTACGATTCATATTTGTCTGAGGCTGGGCCAATACCAGCTTTTCTTTATCAACTCCGACCTCGACAATCCTCGCCCCGAATTTCCTTGTTTTCAGCTTGACATCCCAGCAACGGGCGAGCTCCTGGACAAAGGAGAATCCGGCATTGTGCCTTGTCTTGGCGTAGCGGCGTCCTGGATTTCCCAGGCCGATAACGGCCCACAACGATTATTCCTTTTCCTTTTTCTTTTCTTTGGTTTCCTTCTTCTCTTTGGTCTCTTCCTCTTCTTTCTCAGCCCTTTCTTTCTTGATGACCTCTGGTTCTGTCGGCTCCTCAACAACCGCCTCCTCGACTGGCTTGGCGACCTCTTCCTCTTTGTGCGGCAGGCTGATGAGCACAACTACGGCTCCCGGGTCGGTCATGAACTTTACCCCTTCTGGGGAAGCTATGTCCCCGACCTTCAGAGACTGGTGAAGGTGAAGCGGGCTGATATCCACCTTGATATTTTCGGGGATGTCCCGGGGAAGGCACTCTATCTCCACTTCTCTGGTCATGAAATCCACAAATCCTCCCTCCGTTTTGACCCCAACCGGCTCCCCCTGCAACTGGAAGGGAACGGCCACGCGGATGGCCTTGTCCATGGATATATGAATGAGGTCGGCGTGGATGACCTCATCGGAACTCGGGCCAACCTGCAACTCCTTGATCATCGCATCGAGGATCTTGGAGTCGTATTTGACCTTGAAAATCGTGTTCTCACCCGACTCTGATTTCAAGATGAGGATGACATCTTTTTTCTGCAAGGCCAGCGGAACATTCGGGATACGTTCTCCGTAGAGAATAGCCGGGATCTTGCCCTCTCTCCTCAGCCTCCTGTTGGCATTTTTTCCAAAGGCCTCTCTCTTTTCTGCTTTGATTGTAAGGCTCATCTTTCTCTCTTCTCCTTAAGCAAACAGCGAGCTGACCGAGCTCCCTTCGTTGATTCTGCGGATGGCCTCCCCGAACAGCGCGGCCACCGAAAGGACGTCGATCTTTCGACACGCGTTAGCTTTTTCCCCCAGAGGGATTGTATTGGTGATGATCATTCTCTCGAGCGGAGAATTCTGGATTCTTTCGATCGCCTGGCCGGACAGGACGGGATGTGTGCAGGCGGCAAAGATCCGTCGCGCGCCCTCTTTCTTCAGGGCTTCGGCGCTCAAAACTAGTGTTCCCGCTGTATCAACCATATCGTCGAAGATCACAACATCACGGCCTTCGACATCGCCGATGACATGAAGGACCTGGGCTACGTTGGGGGAAGGCCTGCGTTTGTCGATGATCGCCAGACTCGCGCCTATTCTCCGCGCAAATACCCTCGCCCGCCCGACCCCGCCGGCATCCGGAGAAACAACGGTCAGGTTCTCCAATCTTAGAGTGGCGATGAAATCGGCCAAAACGGGAGCTGATGTCAAATTGTCCACAGGGATAGAAAAGAACCCCTGGATCTGCGGCGAGTGTAGGTCCATGGTCAGGACCCGATTGGCCCCGGCTTTTTCGATGAGGTCGGCCACAAGCCTGGCTGAAATGGGCACGCGGGGCCGGTCCTTCCAGTCCTGCCGGGCATAACAATAATAGGGCATGACGGCCGTGATCCTCTCGGCTGAAGCTCTCTTGAAGGCGTCAATCATTAAAAAGAGCTCCATGAGATGGAAATTGGCGTCAGCCGATCCGGATTGGATGATGAAAATATCCTCTCCGCGGACGTTCTCATCTATATAGAAATGGACTTCTCCATCGCTGAACCGGCTCAAAGCGCAGTTCCCCAGGTTAATGCCCAGGTAACCGGCAATCTCTTTGGCCAGGGCCAAATTTGATGATCCAGCAAATACTTTCATCGGTCTATCCTTGTCCGATTTCATTCAGCGCTAAACTGGGGCGGGAGGATTCGAACCTCCGGATGACGGATCCAAAGTCCGTTGCCTTACCGCTTGGCTACACCCCAGCAGTTACGTTCTTCCAATAACGCTCCCTGGATACCGTCTCCACAAGAAGCGCCTGCTCTGTCCTTTTGAGTTCCGTCAGGGCCTTGTCTGCCTTATCTTTTTCCAGATACAAACCAAAAACCGCGGAGCCCGTCCCCGTCACCAGGGAAAGGACAGCTTCCCTCTGACGAAAAAAATCCTTAATCGTTCTTAACTGAGGGGCCAGGCTGAAGACAGCGTCTTCTAATCTATTCTCTAATAGCCCGAACTCTTTTCGAGCTAAAAACTGGCTAATTTTACTTTCTTTGTCTTCTGAAGTCAAGCGCAGACGGCCGTAGACTTCGGCGGTGGAGATCGTCACGGGAGGCAGCGCGAGAACACAGTAAAGTCGGGGAAGATCGGGAAGAGGCGTGATCGCATCCCCTCGCTCCTCTCCCAAACAAAATCCTCCTTCCAGGAAATACGGGATGTCGGCACCCAGTTCCCGGGCTAGGGTATGCAGTTCTTCCCTACTCAATCCAAGGCCCCACAATTTATTCAGCGCGAAAAGCGTCATGGCCGCATTCCCGCTTCCACCTCCCAGTCCCTTGCCCGCAGGAACTTTCTTTTCCACATTGATTTCGACGCCCGGGCCCTGATACTTCAGCTTGAGGATGTGCGCGGCCTGAAAAATGAGGTTCCTCTCATCCCACGGGATGGCCGGGTCGTTTCCGGTCAGCCTGATCCCGTCTCCAGACGCGGATCGGAATTCGAGAAGATCCGACAGATCCACCGCCTGGAAAAGAGTCCGGATATCGTGATAGCGATCATCCCGCTTCCTGAGGACCTCGATTCCGAGGTTGATTTTGGCAAAAGACCTAATCTTCATGGCGCAGCCACTTTTCTATCTCGTCCCAAGTCGCAACCGTATAATCTTTGTCTTCAAGAAACGCCAAACGAAAGGTCTCTTTTTTCGGGAGCTGGTTAAAATTCAAGCGCAAAACCTTTAAACTCCCGCTGTCTCCGGAATGGGTAAGGGCGATAAGCCGGGGAACCCGGCTATCAGGAAAAAATTGTCTGACTTCAAAACGGAGCCCGTCCCGCCGGCCGCGGATAACCCTGTTCCGGTCATCCTTCTCCACGTCCCAGCCGTGGAGTTCCTCAACTCTCCCGGTCAATAAAGAGGCCACTTCCTGAGGGCTCAAGGCGAATCCTAGGAACTTCACCATCGCTTCTTCACGGTCCGCACTCCAGTACTTTTTTTTGGAAGGCAAGACGAAATAACTCTCCTTCTCTTCTATAAAAAGGCTGGCGACAGCGCGGCCGAGCGGATCTTTGACATCGATACGGCCCTCGCTGGGGAGCACAAAAATAAATGAAAAGCGCGACTTTGCCGTCGTCCCATCCTGTGTCAGCCGCAAGGAGGCGTATCCCTCAACAGATTTCAGCTCGGGCGGCACGGGAGATAAGGAAGGCCGTGACGGATAACAGCCGCTTAGATAAATAATGACCACAAAGAGGAATGGCCGGGCCGAAGCCCTGGGCCGGAGAGGCCGGGTCATTCCTCTCCAATGAACCGCCAATCCCCCTCCTTTTTCCTTGCAGTCTTCAGGATAAATCTCAGTCCGCTAGTCCAGTTTAAACCCGTAGTCTTCAGTTTTCTTTTCCGATTCTTTCTTTGCCGCCGTTTCCTTCTTGCCGCTTTCAGGCGCCCCGTCCACCAGATGAAACCCGTAGTCATGCGTTTGCGGCTGGGCCTTCTTCCTGTTCTTCGCGTTCTTGCGCAAGAGCGGATAAAAAGGCGACCGGATTCTTTTTCCGAAACATGACAACTTCGGGTTGAGGACCAGCAGCAGGATAAACAACCCAAAAACAACCAAGATCCCGTATGCGCCCAGACTCATTGTTTTTCCTTTTTTAAAACGTCTGCAGCTATTATATGCCCCTCATTCGTCCGCAGTCAACGAATGGCTGGAGGAGGGAACCATTTCCGTTGCCCCTATCATTTTGTCCTGGAATAGGGGGCCTGCCGCGGCTCGCCTCCTGCCAAGTCACCCTCCGCGGGTTATTGGCCCAATCACTGAAACGGAAATGCCTCTCTGGAGGGGAGGGGGGAAGCGACTGGCTTTTCGGGAGAAAGATTTCCAGGGACAAAACGAACTGACTAAATTTTTTCTTCCAAGTCTTCCTGGAAATTGGGGATTTTCTCTTTCTCCTTTGTTTTGCCGAAATGAAACCCGACAAAAAAGGCCGAGATGAGGATGGCTATCGTAAAAAGCGCTTTAAAAAAGTCCTTCATTTTAAGTGCCTCGCAATCTTTTTTATTTTCGCTCAAGAGCCGGGAAAAGTCAACGTTGCCAGGACCTCTGGCATTTGCTTTTTCTCTTCCCGGCGAGTATATTTTTTTTGAGGCAGAAATGAAAACAAAAAAATGGCTTGTTTTTTTGGGGCTGCTCTTCGGGACAACGATGGCCTGGGCCCAAGGCATCCGAAAGCCTTCCTGGGCCGGGTCATTTTACGATTCTGACAAAAACATGCTAAGAGGTCAGATCGAGGACTATTTGAAGAACGCCAAAGAACTTCCCTCGCTGTCCTCGGAGCCCCTGGCTCTCATTTCGCCGCATGCCGGCTATGTCTATTCTGGCCAGACCGCCGCTTACGCCTACCGCCTCGTCCAAGGGAAAACATATGAAGCCGTTATCGTCATCGGGCCCTCTCATCAATACGGGTTCGAAGGCTGTTCCATATACTTGAAGGGAGGGTTTGAGACGCCGCTCGGAATCGCTCAGGTTGACGAAGACTTGGCCGGACGGATCGCTCAACGGTCGGGATTTTCCTATATTGCCGAAGCCCACGCCAAAGAGCATTCGGTTGAGGTCCAGATTCCGTTTATCCAAGTCGCCCTTCCGGAAGCAAAAATTGTCCCGATCATCATGGGCTTCCAGACTAGAAAGACGATCAGCGTCCTCGCCAGTGCCCTGGCCGAAGTCTTGCCCTTAAAAAAAATTTTGATCGTGGCCTCCACGGATTTATCGCATTTTCTGTCCAAAAGCCAAGCCAATTCTCTTGACGCCAAGACGATTGCTCTCGTCCAGAACCTCAACGCGGAAACGATTATCAATAAAATGGCCGCAGGTGAAAATATCATGTGCGGCGGAGGGCCCGTGGCTGCCACTCTGCTGGCCATGAAAAAAAGAGGGAAGCCGCGCCTGGAAGTGCTCCGCTACGCCGACTCGTCAGAGGTCACACAGGATGACTCCCGCGTGGTGGGATACCTTGCCGCCGTCCTCACCCTGGATTCATCACCGCCCCTGCCGCCGGAATTTTCTCTTTCTCCCGAAGAAAAAGGCGAGCTCCTGCGCCTGGCCCGAGAGGCCGTCCTGTTGTATATCAGAGAAAATAAAATCATCGAGTATAAGACCCCGGCTTCCAACCTTATCGCAGAGAAAGGAGCCTTTGTGACACTCAAGAAGAACGGTCAGTTGCGCGGCTGCATCGGATTCATCGAGCCGCTGTTCCCGCTCTACGAGGCCGTCATCCGGGCAGCCATCTATGCCGCTGTCCGGGACTACCGCTTCCCGCCCGTTTCCAAAGAGGAGCTGAACGACCTCGAGTATGAAATCTCGGTCCTGACTCCGCCAGTGAAAATTAATGATCCCACCGTTGTGCGCGTCGGCAAGCACGGGCTCGTGATTTCCCAGGGTGAGAAGAAGGGTCTCCTGCTCCCCCAGGTTCCGGTGGAAAACCATTGGTCCCGGGAAACATTCCTCGACCAAGCCTGCATCAAGGCCGGCCTCCCCCCGGGGGCCTGGAAGAAGGGCGCCGAGATTTTTGTATTCGAGGCGATCGTTTTCTGATAGCGAAAAACAAGGGGCCTTCCCTGCTGGGCCCTGCCCTTTTATTCTATTCCCGGCTCTGTTATAATGATGCCTCGCTTGAAGAGAAATATTCCCATGCCCCTATATGAATACGTG
>Ga0129297_10000179_pt1 | contig 29863 bp, 28 predicted proteins | sample I18A1metaG_FD_94708 | JGI IMG/M metagenome (GOLD analysis project Ga0129297, IMG submission 94708) | Lake sediment bacterial and archeal communities from Gulf of Boni, Indonesia to study Microbial Dark Matter (Phase II) - ​I18A1 metaG | ecosystem: Environmental > Aquatic > Freshwater > Lake >... | reverse complement strand
TGTCAATCGCTGGGCACGGCTTCTCAAATATATCCGGACTGTGCCCGAGACATGTTAAAGAAATTTAATTATTTTGCCGTGAATCTACTCAATCTACTGCCAATAAGAAGTCACGCTGGACGGCTAAAGAGAGATTCTCACTCCCGCCTGGATGGAGAAACCAAGTGTTCCATAACCGTAAACAGTCTCAAATTTCTGATCAAGCAGGTTATCCAGGCGGCCAAAGACTTGGACCTTCGGGCTGAGGTCGTACGAGATTATGACGTTGAGCAGGGAGTAAGAGGGAAGAGTGACCGTTCGCGCAGGCCAGGAAAAATAATCCACGTCTTCCCTTTTTCCGACAAAGTCGAAAGAAACGGAGATCGTAGTTTTTGCCGAGAAGGAATAGCTCAGGCTGGCGGAGAAAAGGTCCCTCGGCCTCCTCAGGAGGGGAGCGCCGGTGATGGCGTCCTCGGCTTCGAGGTGAGTATAAGATGCCCGGGAAAAAAGGGCCTGGCTCGGTTTGCCTTCGAATTCTATTTCCAGGCCTTTGGACCGGGCTTTCCCGATGTTTGTATATCCCTGGGCATAGTCAAAATTGATCAGATTCTTAAAATTGTTTTGAAAATACGTTGCTCGAACCTCGATTTTTTCTCCGAGAAAGGGCTGTTCGACACCCACATCCCAGCCTAATGATTTCTCGGGCTCGAGGTTCATGTTGCCTATGGGACCAAAAAATGTCCCGGGAGCATAGAGCTGGTAGAGGGAGGGCGCTTTGAAGCCCGACCCCAGGCTGGCCCTGATTTTTGTGGAGGTGGCTTTAAAAATATAGGCCGGGGCCAGCCGGTAGGTCAGAGAGTTCCCTGCCTGGCTGTGGCGATCAAAGCGCAGGCCGGCGCTGAAAAAGAGTTGATCGGCGAGGCGAACATAATCCTGCACATAAAGGCCTGCCATGGAGGCGTTCTTTGTCGGGAAAAAACTGGCGGAGGAACCCCAGGGCCCCTGGGCAAGGTACTCTGATTCCCCAACTTCAGACTCATATTCGAGGCCCACGGTCAGCGTGTTCGAAGCGTGGAGGAAAAAGTTGTTCTGCCAGTCGATTTTGAGCAGACGGCTTTTGAACAGCGCGCTATCGGATTCAGCCGGGTGGGCTGGATCAGTCGGGTTCGCGTTCGATCTCCGGGACCCGACAATCCCGACGGTCAGACTCTGTTCCCAGCGGTTATTAAAGAACAGACCGTGGAATCCGCCATTGAAAAGATAAGAATTGTAATCCTGGACATTGTTGGGGTCATCGCCGTATGGCCCCCCATAGTTGTCGATATCCGTTTTGGCCTGGACGGATCGGGCGATGACATAGACTTCGAGGTTTTCCCTGAGGGTCAGTCCAACCCTTCCGGAAAGGGTCAGATTCCTGTAGCCGTCATTTTCGGAGTTGCCCGGAAGAGCCGAGTCGGAGGCGGAAACGCCGTGCGTCCCAAATTGCGAGATTCCGAAAGAGTAATTGGCCTTTTTGACCGACCCGCTCACGCCTCCCTGTCCGACGAAGGTTCCGTAAGAACCGCCGCTGGCGGCCAGGTCCACGCTTGCCTTCCCCGCTCCTTTTTTGGTGATGATATTGATGACTCCGCCCAGCGCATCCGACCCGTAAAGCGGGCTTTGCGGACCCCGGATGACCTCGATTCGCTCGATATTTTCAAGATAAAGATGAGCCAGGTCGGCCGAACGGGAAGGATTGATCGGGTCATTGAGTTCAACGCCGTCCAGAAGCACAAGGGTGTGCTCGGAATTGGCTCCCCGCAAAAAGACCGAGGCCGCTTCTCCCGGGCCGCCGTTCTGGGTGATGGAAACGCCCAGAATGTCGCGCAGAACTTCCAGGGCAGAGGATCTCTCGAGTCTCTCCAGGTCTTCTGATGTTATGACGCTCACAGAGCTGGCGATTTCTCTTGCCGGAGTCTCAAACCGGGTGGCCGTGACGACGATTTCATGATGCTCTTCCTTCGTCTGGGGAATGGCAGGAAGAGAAAGGCACAAAAAGGCGAAGGGAAAAACTAGAAGAATTGTTCTTTTCATGGCACCCTTCCTTCGAGTTCAACCCCCGCTTGTTTTCGACATAAAAAAACAACCCGCTCTTCCTCCCGAAGATGGGCTGGCAAGGTTTAAAGCAGGTCTCCTGACTTCCGGATCAGCCTCTTCCCTGGCCTTCCTTCTCTCTGACCGAGAAAAGTGGCCGTCTCTGGGATTTGTCCCCGGTTACAGTAGCGGGGGCTGTGTCCGTTTTCCACGGACTTCCCTGGGCTTCAAACCCTGAACTCAATTGTCAAAGACAGGATTAACTATATGACAGCGGGACGGGTACTGTCAATAAAGCAATCAATAAAGTGGAGGAATCCAAATATGTCATTAGGACTTTGTCATCACGAGCGAAGCGAAGTGATCCGACGAAGTCGCCGCGAGCGCAGCGTGGCGGTCTCACCGGACAAAGATGAGATTCCTCGCTTTGCTCGGAATGACCCCTTCGGGGGGTAGATCGCCACGCACCCAATGGGTGCTCGCGATGACAGGGAAAACATCCGCCTATCAATTTAGAGAGGAATAGGCTGCCTCTTCGTCTGTCCGGCAAAAAGACAGCCTATTCGAGGGAATGGATGGATAGGTAAGCAAAATGTATGGGAAACTCCCGGAAAAAAGGAGGAAAATAAGGGAGGCGCTTTCTTCTCTGGGAGCTGTTTTTTGTCATCTTGGCCATCTCATTAATATATACGCAGAAAAAAGGAAAAGAGTTTCATTTTTGCGTTGAACTTTTAACTCCCCCTTCGCTAAGTTCAAAAAATATTTTAACACAACTTATTAGTAAAAAGCAAGCATTTTTTTTCAATTTTTGAAAAGTCGCCGTTGAAGGACTCTCCCGGCACTTTTTTCGCTGAAATCATATCAGATTTGACACAATTTCTCATCCAGTTGCTGAAAAATGTGCTCTTTTTTCGCCTTTTTTGACTCGATTCTCCGTTTTTTTATAAAATAAAACAAAGAAACCTCTAAAATACCGCCTTAATTCCCTCAGGAGGGTGAGCATGGACAGAGACACTTTTCGGCGATTTGGCCATCAATTTGTGGACTGGGTTGCGGACTATTTTGAGGAGGTCGAGAAATACCCTGTCATGGCGCACGTCAAACCCGGCGAGGTTAGGGCCATGTTGCCCTTAGAACCACCTGCCCGGCCCGAGCCCATGGAGAGCATATTCCGCGATTTTAAGCAAATCATTCTGCCTGGCATCACCCATTGGCAGCATCCCTCCTGGTTCGCCTATTTCCCTGCCAACAACAGTCCCGCCTCTGTCCTGGGGGAAATCCTCACCGCTGGAATCGGCGCCCAGTGCATGCTCTGGCAAACGTCTCCTGCCGCCGAGGAGCTTGAAGAGCTCGTCCTGGACTGGCTTAAACAGATGTTGGGGCTGCCCGAACAAATGACAGGCGTGATCCAGGATACCGCTTCGACGGCCACCTTGTGCGCTCTTCTTAGCGCCAGGGAAAAAGCAACCGGTTTTGAGTCTAACCAAACGGGCTTGAGAGAAAACCTGGTTGTTTATTCCTCGGTTGAGACGCACTCGAGCATCGAAAAGGGGGTGAAAATCGCCGGCTACGGGAGAGACAACCTGCATTTAATTCCCACAGACAAGACTTTTGCCCTGGTTCCAGAAAAGCTCGGGCAGGCCATCCGCGAGGACAAAGAAAGAGGCCTGAAGCCTGCCTGTGTGGTTGCGACCATTGGAACGACGTCCTCAACCGCAGTCGACCCGCTCAGAGCGATCGGCGAGATCTGCAGGCGTCATGGCCTCTGGCTTCACGTGGATGCTGCTTTCGCCGGCTCGGCCGCCATACTTCCGGAAATGAAGTGGATGCTGGACGGAGCAGAGGACATGGATTCTTTTGTCTTCAACCCCCACAAATGGCTGTTCACAAATTTTGATTGTTCCGCTTATTTTGTCAAAGACCCGGCGGCGCTTGTCCGGACGTTCGAGATCCATCCCGAATACCTCAAGACCGGCCTGGACGCCAGAGTCAAGAACTTTCGAGACTGGGGCATCCAGCTGGGTCGCAGGTTCCGGGCTCTGAAATTGTGGTTTGTGATCCGTTCCTACGGAGTGGAGGGACTGCAGGCCATGCTCAGGGAGCATATCCGCCTCGCCCAATTGTTTGCCGGCTGGGTGAAGGAGAACGGGAAGTTCGAGCTCATGGCGCCCGTTCCGTTCAGCTTGGTCTGCTTCCGCTTGAATGACGGCAGGGAGGAGCAGTCTCTGGACGCGCTAAACAAAAAGTTGCTCGAAAAAATCAACGCGACGGGGCAAGTTTTTCTAACTCATACGACACTGGGCGGTCGGTACGTCCTGCGCCTGGCGGTCGGGCAGCGAACAACAGCGGAGCGACACGTCCGCGCGGCCTGGGAGTTAATCCTCCAAAAAACCGAAGAGCTGATCCGGTCCTGAGGAAGACAGACTCGCTCCCCAGATTTTATCTCTTCGGCCTGAACAGCCCTTCCGGTTTTGCGCCCATCAGACCGGCCTTGACGATGTCCTTGTCCGCCAGGCTGAGCGAGCGAACCATGGCCGGGGTCAGCACCCGGAAATGCCGAATTTGGTTGAGCTTATCGCCGATGTATCCGATATCTTCGTCTGTTGTCATCCAGTTCCGTCTGTCAAACTGCCTGAGGTTGAGGGGCAGGGAATAGCTGCGCATGGTCTTTTGCCCGAGAGGATTAAAGTAGACGTCGAAATAGGACATGACCAGTTCCCGGAGGCTTCTATAAACAGGCTCGCGGTAGCGAAGGACAGTATAGTTGGACTTGGCCACTGCCCCCCAATGCCCCCGTTTTTTAAAAACAGCGAGGACGTGGTCGTCGTCATTCCAGGATTCAATGTCCACGACGAGGGGTTCGTGGCCGATCATTCGCAGCGCTGCGGCGGCAAAAAGAGCGCCTTCGAAACAGTTGGCCTTTCTGTCTTTGATAACCCAGCGAGGAGAGCTGGTCGCATATATGGGGTCATAGGCGATGGCATTGAGATAGTGCTGAATTCTTATTGGGCTCGAGAGCCTCCGGAACAGGCGCAGCTCTCGTTTTGTCCAGGGAATCGAACCCTTCATTCTCTGATAACAGCGCTATCCATAGCGCCCATTTTAGGGGGCGTTCTCAGTCCGGCAGCCCGGGCTTCTTGAAGAACTCGGACGCCGGGATGACCTTCACGTTCTCAGTTTTGACCTGGAGAGGATAGCTTTCGATGATCTTGTCTTCGTCAAGGACCGCTTTAGGCATATCTGGATTGGCGTAGGTGATGGGAGAAACGGCATTCTCCACCAGGGCCTTTTTTAGGCTTTCCCCATCTTGCGTGATCACGGCGATATAAACATTCTCGAAATTGAGGTACTTTTTAATGGCCCGGTTGATATCTTCCCGTGTGATCTTCGGCAGCCGCGCCTGGACTTCAGCAAGAAAATCCTTGTAGCCATAGTAATGGGAATCCATCTGCCAGCCGAGCCGCTCGTTCAGAGTCTGGGCATAAAGCTTGGTGTAATTCAGCAGGTAAGTCCGGACCATCTCGAACCTTTCCTCGGAGATTCCCTCTTCCACGAGCCTTTTGAGCTCAAGGAGGGCCTGGCGGATGACGAAGTGGCGATTGGAATTGGCCAGGGGACGAATCCAGATGGAAAAATATTGCTGCTGCCGGCAGTAATTGGTCGAAGGGAACTTGTCCCGGCCCTGGATGAAATGCTCGATATAGGCGTAATCGCCGTAATTCTGGCCTCTTTGCTCGCGAATCTTCTGAAAGAGGAGGGAGACGTGCTGGCGGTGCTCGCCGAAATGCGAACCGGCAATCCAGAGGGCGAAGAAATCTTTGCTCGAGCGGCTGAGAGAGACGGGGAAGCCCATGGATATGGCGGTGGCCGGAGTCTGCTTGTCGGCGATAATGAATTGGAGCCCCTGACGCGGACGCTGGGCAGGCAGGCTCAGTCGGGGAGTAAAGGATTGGGGAAGCACCGAAAAATCAGTCACAACTTTGGCGGGAAAATCCGCCGGATATCCTCCGGCTAGGCCGACAGTAATGTTGCCCTGGACCATCTGTTCTTTATAGAGCGCTTTGACATCGTCCAGCGTGATTCCGCTCACCGTTTCGACTGAGCCGGCCGGAATCTGCTGGTAGGGGCGGCCCTCGTAAAGCATCAGGCTCAGGATTTCTTTTCCGAATTGCTCGTCCATGTTGTTGATGATTGTCTTGCTGAGGAAATCGAGCTGGTTGGTTTTGAGGCGGTTGAAGTCGTCCTCGCGGAAACCCGGGTTGAGGAGCATTTCCTTAAAGATGGCGTAGTACTTCTCCAGGTTGTCGCGGTGGATCGTGCCGGAGAATACTGACATCTCCTTATCCACCTGGACTGATACGCTTGCCGCCATGGGATAGAACGCTTTGGCGATTTCCTCGGTGGTCATGGTCTTGGTCCCGCCGTTCGCCAGCATGCTGAGGGTGAGCTGAGTCAGTCCTTCCTTGCCCGCTGGGTCATTCGCCGAGCCGATTTTGATGAGGATCTTGAACTGGATGAGCGGATTGCCTTCGAGCGGCAGGAGCTCGGACGTGAGCATATTCGGGTTTTCCTTTTGGCAGGCGATTGAAATCAGCACCATCCCTGTTAAAAAAATTCCTAAGAGCCAGCGAATCATTGCTTTACTCATTGTGTTTTTCCTTCACTCAGCGTGGCCACGGTGCTGGATGTTTTGACAAAATATTTTTTGGCCATGGCCTGGACATCTTCGGGCGTGACCTTTTCATACAGGCCGAATAGCCGGTTTAGAGTGCCAGGGTCTGCGGTCAGGTTAAGGTAGAAGGCGAGAACGCCGGCCACTCCGTCGGTCGTCCCCAGTTCTTCGGCCAGGGAATATTTGAGGTTGGATTTCACTTCGGCCAACAGCTCAGGCGAAACCAGCTCCGTTTTCAGTCGGTCGAGTTCCTTAAAGATTTCTTCCTCGACATAGGGGAGGTCTTCCTCTTTTTTTATAATTGAGGTCAAAGTCAGAAGAGAGGGATCGCGGGAGTCGTCAAAACTTGCCCCTAGGGTCAGGCACTTTTGCTCCTTGAGGACGAGCTTCTGGTAGAGCGGTGAGGACGGCGAGAAGGCAATCTTTGCCAGGAGGTCGAGCGCCGGCTTGTCGATGATTTCGTCTGAAAAGGCAGGGCCGTGAAACCCGATGGCCAGCCGGGGAAGAGTCCGCGACGGCCAGGGGTAATCAACGCGCTTGGCCTCTTTCTGAGGAGGCTCTGTGGGCGTGACGAGGGTGTAATTCGACCTTTCCCAGGAGCTGTAATATTTCCTGACATACTCCATCAGCTGGTTGTGGTCGAAATCGCCGACGACGAGCAGGATGCTGTTGTCCGGAGCGTAGAATCTCTTCTTGTAGAGCTGGCTGTACTCAAACTGGTTGGGCATATCCAAGATGTCCTTCAGGTAGCCGAGTGTCGTGTGCTTGTAGGAATGCGCCGTAAAAGCGGCATCGCGCAGAATCTCCTCCAGTTTTCTGCCGGGGTTGGAGACGCTGGCGTAGTATTCGCCCTCGATGACCGGAGCCTCGGTCTTCAGCATCTCTTCATCGTAATACAGGTTGATGAACCGGTCCGCTTCTGTCTCGACGACTTTTGCCAGGTTCTCCCGTCCGGCGAAGACAGTGAAGTAGCAGGTGAAATCGTCGGTGGTGAACCCGTTCGTCCCTGCTCCCAGCCGGGTGAGAAAATCGTCGTAGGCGGCACGGGGGACTTTTTTTGTGCCCTTGAACATTATGTGCTCGAAGAAATGGGCGAAACCGGATTTCCCGGGTTCGACCTCGTTGCGGGACCCGGACCGGACGACGGTGTAATAAGAGATAATGTTTGGGTTGGGAAGCGGGACGGAAACGACCTTGAGCCCGTTTTCCAGCTCCTCAATCTTGTAATTGTGGGGAAAGACTTCTGAGCTTTGGAGGGGATACGGAAAGGCGAGGACAAGAAAAAGGGCGAGGCCGAGGGAAATGAACCTAAGCATGGGTGAAGCCTCCTTGTGTCTATAAATTCCGGAAACGCTTGATTCTTACCACGCGGGGCCGAAGTCTTTCTTGAAGGCGTCGGCCAGTCTTCTGCCCCAGTTGTCCAGGGCGTCGAGCTTGCCCAAGAAAAACCTGAGCACCGGCGGTTCAGAGACAAACTTTAATCCTTTGACGAGCTGCCGGTTCTTGTATAGCCACTGGAGCCGGGCGATGATGTATTCGATGTGGGAGACCGTATAGACTCTTCTGGGCAGGGCGATTCTCGCGAGCTCCAGGTCGGCATAGACTTCTTTGCCCTCTTTGTCGCGGTCCGTGGAGATCGTGCCCCGCTCCATCGCCCTGACTCCGGAAGCGATATAAAGGGCGGCCGTCAAAGCCCCGGCGATGTATTGTTCTTTCGGGATATGGGAGACGAATTTCCGGGCATCGATATGGCAGGCCAGTCCGCCGGGAGGCGTGACGACAGGGATACCAATTTCATCGAGCTTTTCCACGAAATATTTTATCTGTTCGATGGCGCAGCCTGCCACGGATGGGTCGACCATTTCCCGTAGCCCGACGGCCATGGCGCCGATCTCCCTCATCGACATCCCGCCGTAGGTGTAGAATCCTTCATAGAAAGGCAGCCAGGGCTCGATCGGCTCAATCAACTCTTTTTTGTTTGTGGCGATGAACCCGCCCCTCACGCAGGTGTTCTTCCGGCCGCTCATATAGAAGATGTCGGCCAGGCCGCATATTTCCTTAACAATCGCTCCAATGGTCGTGTTCTCGTAGCCTTTCTCTCTTTTCCAGATAAAGTAGCCGTTCTCCGAGATCAAGCTGCCGTCGATAACCAGAAGGAGGCCATGCTCGTCGCAGATCCTTCTGACCTCTTTGAGGTTTGCCATCGAGAACGGTTGCCCGCCCAGGAGGTTGGTTGTTGCTTCCATGCGGACATAGCCGATCTTTTCCCGTCCCCATTTTTTGATTGCGTCCTTGAGTCTCTGGATATCCATGTTCCCTTTGAAGGGATGGATGCTCTTGGTTTTCAAGGCTTCGTCCGCATAGAGCTCCAAGCACGCGGACCCGCCGGTCAATTCGATGTGACCCTTGGTCGTCGTGAAATGATAATTGGTGATGATCGCGCCGCCAGGTTTGCTGAAAATCTTGGACAGCAAGTGCTCAGCCGCCCTTCCCTGGTGGACGTTCAGCACGTGCTCGTAGCCCAAAATATCTTTGACGGCGTCGGCGAACTCATAAAAGGTCATGCTGCCGGCATAGGCGTCATCTGTCTTGATGAAGGCGGCGAATTGATTGTCGCTCATGGCGTTGACGCCGCTGTCCGTGAGCATGTCCAGGAAAATGTCTTTTGTCTTGAGCTGGAACGTGTTATACCCTGCCTGGGAGATGGCCTGAAGCCTTTCTTCGGCGGGGACGAGTTCCACTTTCTGCACCATTCTGGCCTTGTGCATTTCTACCGGAATTTCCTTGCCGTTTGCTAATTTGAGAATCACTCTTGTCTCCTCCTTGATTAATTTATAATTTATAAAATATCTTTGAGCGCTTTGATGAGCTTTCGATTCTGCTCGTCAGTGCCGATCGTGATACGCAGGGCGTTGGGAAAGCCGTATTCCTTGATCGTCCGGGTGATGATCCCTTTCCTCCGGAGAGCTTCAAAGATCGTCTGGCTATCTCTGGGGAAGTCGACAAAAATGAAATTCGCATAGGTCGGGAGATAAAACAGACCCAGCTTCTTGTAGGCCTCATAGAGGTACTTTTTTCCGGCTTCGTTTGCGGCCTTGCCTTGTTGAACATGATCATAATCATCCAGGGCAGCCATTCCAGCAATTTGAGAAAGGCGGTTGACATTGAAGGAAATGCGCAGCTTGGCCAGGCTGGCGATGACATCGTCGGAACCGATCCCGTAGCCGAGGCGGACACCGGCCAGGCCGTGAATTTTAGAAAAAGTGCGGAGGATCAGGATATTTTTTCCTTCGCGGAGATACTTCATCGAATCCGGGTAGGCGGGGTCATCGATATATTCGTAATATGCTTCATCCATGACCACCAGGATATTCTCCGGGACATTCCGGAAAAAATCTTCCACTTCTGTCCTGGTGACCATGGTTCCCGTGGGATTATTGGGGTTGGCGATATAAATCAACCGGGTATCATCCCTGACAGCGCGGAGCATCGCCGTGAGGTCGTGGGTATAATTTTTCATCGGGGCTTCGACGAGTTGAGCGGCAGCGATATGGACGGCGATCTTGAACCAGATAAACGCGCTGGCGCTGGCCACGCCCGAATTCTCCGGGCTAAGATAGGCCAGGGTCACGAGAGGAAGGATCTCGACGGAGCCGTTGGCGACGAAAATATTCTTTGGCTCGACCTTTAATCTCGCGGCCAGTTTTTGTTTGAAATAGAAGCAGTTATCGTCCGGGTAAAGAGAGGAGTCCTTGAGAGCTTTCTTCATGGCCTTGAGGGCCAGTGGGGATGGGCCCAAAGGATTTTCGTTGGACGCCAGCTTGATGATTTCCCCCTTCAGGTTCAGCTCCCGGGCCACTTCCTCGATCGGCTTGCCCGGCTTGTAGGTGTCAATCTTCTTTAAGAAGTCTCGCGACCGGATCACATGCCCTCCCTAAAGACAGAGTATTATATCCAAAATCCGGGCCAATGGAAAATGTCAAGCTACCATATTCCGGGCCAAATGAAAAGACAAAAAACATGGTTCTTAATCTTCGACCAGGGTCAGCCATTTCCGGTATTTTTTGATGGAGTTAAAGCTTAAGCCTGTTATTTCAATTCATAATAATAAATCCTTCTGTGCAAGACCTTCTTGATTACGCCCTTGGTGACGAGCGCATTGAGGCTCCTGCAAATTGTCTTTTTGTTTTGTCCCAGAGTCTCGGCCAAATCCTTCAGGGAGGCCGGCCTCCTCCGGATATAAGAAAGGATGGCCTGAGCCGAGTCTTCGGGAGCAGGAGAGGGAGGCTGTCCTTCAGTATCCGCAGTGACCTCGGCCTGGCCGCCCAGCTTCTTCTTGACATCATCGAGTTCCCGCGGGCTCAGGGGCCGAGCCCATTTTTCGGCCGGAGGACGGACGACCGTATTGAGCTGGACTTTATCTGGATTAATCCTGGCAATGGCTTTTCTCAGGGCCTTGATCTCCGCCGGCGAGTCATTCACTCCTTTAACCAGCATGACCTCCAGCCAAATCTGCCCCTTGAATTCCGAGCGGAACTTGACCAGCCCGGTGATGATGTCTTCCAGGTTGATGGAAGGAGCAGGCCGGTTCACTTTCCTGAAAGTGCGAGCTGTGGCGGCGTCCAGAGACGGAACTACCAGGTCGGCCGCGAGGAGGGCCTGCCGTACCGATTTGCGCGAGAGAAGGGAACTGTTTGTAAGGACGGCGACAGGCACGGACGTGCACTTCTTGATCTCGCGGATGATTTTTCCGATTTCTGTGTTCAGCGTCGGCTCTCCGGACCCGGAAAAGGTGATGTAATCCATCGGCTGGCCGCGGCGCAGGGCTATTTTGACCTGAGGGAGGACCTCCCGGACGGTGAAGAATTTCGCCCGTTTCAGAGATTTATTGGGCGTCCTTCCTAACTGGCAGTATACGCAGTTAAAGGTGCAGGTCTTATAGGGCAGGATGTCGACACCGAGCGAATAACCGAGCCGTCTGGAGTGGACTGGGCCGTAAAGTCGAGAAAGGACCAGGGGCGTTTTCTTTACCGAAGACGGCATTGGTTCTTTATTTGTTCTTATAAAGAGAGATGAATTTTCTGAGCGAGCGGTCGCAGGTTTTTTCAACCGCATTGGGGAAGAAGCAGGCCGGGAGTTCTTCATTGCTCCAATGATAAGCCAGGCATTCGCAGCAGATCCCCTTCCGGCTGCAGGGCTCATAGGAACAGTTGCAACGTTCAAGATTCTTTTGGCTGCGGCATTTTTCCATGAGTCCTCCGCTCGTTCGCCTCTCTCGTGAAGCGCGGAAGGAATAAGGATAGACAACCCCCGGGGAAAAGGCAAGGAATTTCTCGGACAGATAAGGTTGTCTTTAGCGGGAAATTTTTATATACTGCTTGCGTCTGAGCAGAAAAATGAGGGCAACTCGGAAAGGCTATGGCGAAAAAGAAGCCCGAGCCGGGCTTGAGGCCAGGCTTCCCCAGATTGAAATATTTCCCAATCAGTTTCCCGATTATGAAATCGCCATCGAGATCAAGGAATTCACCTCGGTCTGTCCCAAGACGGGCCTTCCGGATTTCGGGACGATCACGATCCGCTACGTTCCCAAGAAGTCTTGCCTCGAGCTCAAATCTTTAAAAAATTACATCCTGGGTTACCGCAACCTGGGCATCTTCTATGAGAACGCCGTTAACCGGATTCTTGAGGACATTGTCGCAGCTTGCCGGCCTGTGAGGGCCACAGTCACAGGAGAATTCAACCCGAGAGGAGGGATCCAGTCCGTTGTGGAAGCTCGTTTTCCCCGCTCCCGCCGAAGCCCGAAATAAATTCGAGATTTTTCCCCTCCTTTTAACTCGATTCGTCTTTTCTCTTTACTTTCATAAACAGAGCAGGGCTAAATGAAAACAGATAACATATCCAGGTTCGGGGCAACAGATGCGTGGATGCTGCTGGCTGTGCTGATCTGGGCCTTGAACTTTTCCTTCATCAAAATCGCTCTCCGCGAGATCTCCCCTAACGGGTTCAACGGTCCGCGTTTGGCGCTGGCCGCGCTTCTCTTGCTTGTCGTTCTCTGGCGGAAGGAGGGGAAGATCTCACTCGACGGGGCGGATCTTCGGAAGGTGATCATCCTCGGCCTGATAGGGAATACCGCGTATCAGCTTCTTTTTATCAACGGGTTCAGCCTGACCACGGCTTCAACGACATCTTTGATCATGACCATGACGCCCATCTTCATCGCCCTGATGAGCGCGGTTTTTATCCGCGAGCGGATTCACTGGGTGGGATGGTTAGGAATTGCGATTTCCTTTTTCGGGCTTTATCTCATTATCTTCAGCCAGAGCGGTTTTTTGTCTCTTGCCGGACAAAGTCTGAAAGGGAACCTCATGATTCTCCTGGGGAACCTATTCTGGGCGGCCTACACCGTCTTCTCCAAGCCTCTGCTTGAAAAAATATCGCCCCTCAAACTGACTTCACTCACCTTGGGTATTGGGGCGCTGTGTTATCTTCCCTTTGCAGCCAAGGAGATTATCGAGCAGCCCTGGCATTCTGTCTCATCAAAGGGCTGGGGATCTTTTTTCTATTCTTCCATTCTGGCCATCGCCGTGAGCTATGTAATTTGGTATTCATCAGTCCGGCGGGTGGGAAATACCAAGACGGGAATCTTCAACAACATCACCCCGGCTTTGACCGTATTCTTTGCTTATCTTTTTCTCCATGAACGCGTCAGCGTCCAGGAAGTGGCCGGCGCCGTGGTCATTCTTTTTGGTTTTTATCTGACCCGGTCGGGTGACCGCTGGTTTGAGCGAAAAAGAAGGCTAATTTAACGAATGCCGAGAATTTTATGGACCTGAACGGATAAACGGACATTGTCCAGACCGGCTTTGAGGGACTCCTTGACCAATTTCCGGGCCAGGTTCTGGCTCCAATGCGTGTTGGACTGCGGCTGAACCAGGATGGGGGTTGTTCGAGGAAAAGCCCGGCGCAATTTCTTTATGATTCCAAGATTCAAGTCTTTGGTGGCGACAAGCTTGACCTCTCTGGCCAGGCGCCGGTAGGGAGCGCAGAAAACAAATGTTTTGGGCTTCGGAGAGATCGAGAACCAGTCCGCGGCCATCGGATAGTACCGCGTGGCGTTCGTCTCCACCTGGACCTTGAATTTTTCCTTCTTGAGAAAGCGCGTGAGCCGGCGGAGATCCTGGAGCAGAGGTTCGCCGCCCGTCAAGCAAACCCAGCTCGCAGGAAAACGCTTGCGGATTTTCTTTATTTTCTCGAGGGCCTTTTTGGCCGAATAATCCTGGCCTCCCTGCCAGGCGTATCTTGTATCACAGAAGGGGCAGCGGAGGTTGCAGCCGGCAAAACGGACGAAGATTGTAGGCTCGCCCTGACGGAGGCCTTCTCCTTGAAGGGAGGGGAAGATCTCAACGATCTTCAGTGTAGGTGGCCGAGGCATCCTCTGATTCCCAGACCGTCACTTCCTTAACGGGGAAGTGTCTTTTGAGCTCCGAGAAAAAGTGGCGGGCCAGGTTCTCTGCGGAGGGGTTGAATGGATACACTTCGTTGAGGTGAGTATGGTCGGGGAGAATCTCGGCCAACTTCGCCTTGATCCGGGCAAAGTCGACCCCGATTCCGGTGGCGTCGAGCTCGCGGACTTCAATGACCGCCTCGACTGCGAACGTGTGGCCGTGGATTTTTTCGCACTTCCCATGATAATCCTTGAGGAAGTGAGCGGCCTGAAATTTGTCCCTGACCCTGAGTTGCCAGCTCATAGCTTGCCCTCCTTTTTTAACCTCTGGAGGAGATGGTCTTGCGCTCCGACATCCCGCCAGGCCCTTGCGCGCAGCAGGCAGGAAGAACATTTGCCGCAGGGAATCTCTGCGCCGCGATAGCAGGAGATCGAGTAAGAATAGTCCGCGCCCAGCGCCAGGCCCTTTTTAAGGATATCGGCTTTTCTCATGCGGATGAACGGGGCGATGATTTTCATCTGGCGATTTCTGGAAGCGGGTTTTGTTCCTTTGACGACGGCCTCTTCCATAGCTTTGACGAACGCGGCGCGGGTATCAGGATAATGAGGAGAATCGATTATGTTGAACCCGCAGACGATCTCCCGGAGGCCGTGGACTTCGGCCCATGCCGCCGCCAGAGAGAGAAAGATGCCGTTGCGAAACGGAACGTAAGTGAGAGGGATGCCGCGTCCGATTTCTTCGGTGCTGTCGCATTCGGGAACAGGAATATTCGGGTCGGTCAGAGCCGAGCCCCCGACCTGGCCGAGGTCCACGCGGAGAATGACCTGAGGCACATTGAGCCGACGGGTCAGCCGGCGCGACAGAGTAAGCTCGACGCGGTGACGCTGGCCGTAGTCAAAACTCAGCGCAGTAATCCTATCATAAAGGGACCGGGCCCAGTAGAGGGCGGTGGTGGAATCGATCCCGCCAGAAAAAAGGACGAGGCATTCTCTCATCAGGACCGCTCCCAGTGTGATATTAAAGGAGACGCCGGCTTTTTTCAAGACAGATGGCTCGCGGCGTGGGCTGGCATCCATCCCACCCAATCTGAAGTGATATCCATTTTGCTACCTACGGCTTTATGCTTGCTATCTACACGGCCTTCTGGGATACTATCCATCCGAATCGCCGATGGCTGAAGAAAACAGCGTGAGAAAGGTCTTCGAGCTTCTTACCCGGGCCGGGAGAGAAAAAAACGTCACGGTCCGGGACGACCAGGGCGATTTCTCTACCTTCCGGGATGCAGCTCAACTTTGGCGGGCAAAACGAGGCCGTTTCCGTTTGATCGACACCGGGAAGTTCAGCGTCTTTGAGCTCGAATGGCTGGCCGAAGCCGGGTCGGATATCTATACCTCCAACGACGCCCGGCCCCACGCGGGGGAGGTTGGACTTTTAGCCCGTGCCTGCGTCAGAGGGAAGGCGATCGTTGCCTATTTCCATCAGGGAGGTCTCGCCAGAAACGCGGAGACCGAGTCGGCGTCGTTTTCGTTTCTCCAGGGAATCGGGCAAAGCGGCGCATACGTTTATCTGACGAACAGGGATAGAGAGTGCAGTTTTCCGGACCTTGCCGAATTGGCCCACACGTGCCGGAGGGCTGGAACCCGGCTTGTTTATTATCATCACGGACGATTGGCCGTGGGCCTTGAAGAGGTCAGCAGGAACGGAGCCTGGATCCATTGTTCTGATCGCAGTCTGGAAGGGCCCGCAGACATCGGTTTGTTTTTCGACCTCATCGAAGAATCCTCTGCCGCCGGGGCGGGCGTAGTCCTTCACGTTGAGAAAGGAGTGGAGGTGACTTTGCTCCGCGATATTTTGGGCGCCGGTGCCTTTGTCTTCTTCGCCACGCCGCCCGCCGGTCGCGGTTCTTCTCTGCGGCCGTTGGAACAGCAGGCGCGGCGCAGAAAACTCGATTTCAGATTCTATTATCTGTATCCCGACCAGATGCCCTGAGTTCGCTCTCTCCTTGCCTTCCCGCTTCGATTCCTACTATATCTATAGAAATGATAGAAATAATAGAAATAAAATAGATCCCCCTTTCGGGATTGGCCGGAAGAAGAGGGGGCGGCCGTTGAGGAGACAGGATGAACACGGCCGGGGAGCGTTTTTAGCGGATTTTTTGGCGGACTGCTAATCGAACCGCGGGCCACTATTTGTTGTGTCGCCTTTCGAAGACACTCAAAAAAAAGTATCGTTTTTCAAAAAAACTATTGACATTTAGAAAAAATGATTTATATTACATAATGAAATTGAAACGAGAGAAAAAAACGCGAAAGCAAAAGCATAGATAAAATGATCACGATGTTGGGAACGTTCATCAACTTGTGGCGAAGCCAAGCGACATAGCAATGAAAATTGCTTTTATATTCAGCTCCAAGAACGGAATGGCTTCGTCGCTGAACCAACGGCGCATCGAAGAGAGAAGGGAAGAAGAAGACCCTCCACCTGATTGGCTCGCCGAGTGCGACTCTGAGGAGACCATCTTGGCGATTCTCAAAGCGCTCGGCGAGAGGCACGAAGTTTTCCCGATTGAGGCCGATGAAGAGGCCTATGGCCATCTCAAAGAACTCAAGCCCGACCTCGTCTTCAACATCGCCGAACGCCTCGACGGTCCGAATCGCGAGTCGCATATTCCGACCATTTGTGAAATGCTGGAGATTCCGTACACCGGCTCGGACCCGCTGACGCTCGGCCTTTGCCTGGATAAATCGCGGGCCAAAGAAATCCTCGGTTACCACAAAATCCCGACGCCGGCCTTTTGCCTGGCCAATCCCGGTTCTCGGATTCCAGAAGACGTGGTGCTTCCGGCGATTGTCAAACCCCTTTATGAGGGCTCGAGCAAGGGAATCCGGGATAACTCGGTCGTGGACAACCGGCGGGAGCTCGAAGCGCGCGTCCGGGAAGTCCAGGCCCTTTACAAGCAGCCGGTCATCATCGAGCATTTCCTCAGCGGCCGCGAGTTCACTATCGGGGTCCTGGGCAATCCGCCCCGCCTCGAGATTCTGCCGATCGTCGAGATCGACCACAGCCAGCTCCCGCCGGGGGCGAAACCGATATATTCCTACGAAGCCAAGTGGATCTGGGACCAGCCTGAGAAGCCGCTGGAGATTTTCAAGTGCCCGGCTTCGGTCAGTAAAAGTTTAAAGAGACGGATCGAAGAAATCGTCAGGAGAACCTGCGAAGTCTTGAGGATCCGGGATTGGTGCCGGATCGATATCCGCTTGGACGAAAGGGGCCAGCCAAACATCCTTGAAGTCAACCCTCTGCCCGGCATCCTGCCGAATCCGGAGGAGAACAGCTGCCTTCCCAAGGCCGCTCGAGCGGCCGGATATTCCTACTCCGGCCTTCTCCACCGCGTGATTGACGCCGCGGCGTCCCGGTATGGGTTCAAGAGAGTCAGAAAAGATGGAGAGAGAAAATACTCTTATTGGGATCGCGTATAACGTCTTTGAACCGGCCTTAAGCCGGCCCGGAGCGAGCATTTCTGAAGCAACAGTAGCGGAAGTAGCCGGGTCTGTCCTTTCGGCTCTCACGGAAGCCGGCTATAACGCGGTCATCCTTCCTCTTCGAGAAAGCCTGATGAGCCTTCTCCGCCGCATCAAAGAGCTGAAGGTGGATGTGCTCATCAACCTGTGCGAAGAATATCTGGGCCGGCCGCAGCTTGAGGCCAATGTTGCTGCTGTTTTCGAAGCCTTCGGAATCACCTTTACTGGCAACTCCTCCAAAGCCCTGGCCCTCTGCCAGGACAAGTTTAAGTCAAAAGCTATTCTCAATTCATTCGGTCTTCCCACCGCCAAAGGGCGGCTCGTGACTTCGCTCGACCAGAAGCTCGACCTCCGTTTTCCCCTGATTGTTAAGCCCAATCAAGAAGACGCCAGCCTGGGCATCAATCCGGATTCTGTGGTCGATAGCCAGGAGGCCCTGACAAGGAAAATTAGCAAGATACTTACGGAGTACAAACAACCGGCCCTGGTGGAAGAATTCATCCAGGGGAGGGAGTTCAACGTCGCCCTCCTCGAGACGGATAAGCTTGAAGCTTTGCCTGTTTCTGAAATTGACTTCTCGACGATGCCGGAATCTACGCCCCGAATTTGCAGCTACGAGGCGAAGTGGTTTGAAGACAACATCCTGTTTGTGACGACGCCGGCCATCTGTCCCGCACCGATTGATGATTCGTTGCGCAAGCAGCTCCATCAGTATGCCCGGGCGGCTTTCCAGGCCATGGGCTGCCGGGATTATGCCCGGGTGGATTTCCGGATGGACAAGGAGGGCCGGGTCTACATCCTCGAAGTCAACCCGAATCCCGATACCAGCCTTGATGCCGGCTACTGCCGGGCTCTCAAAGCCGCCGGGCTGGATTATGCCCAGTTCTGGAGCCTGATGATCGAGAATGCCCTGCGCCGGAAAGAAGAGCCCTGGTTCAGCTCGGAGGACGTGCGGATTGAATACCCGTTTTTCTGGCACCACGTCCTGGAGAAAGCCTTCAGCAAAAAAGGCCGCAGATGGTCCGAGCAATGACGCAGGAGGACGGCGAAGCAGTCTTGTCACTCATCGAGAAGACGGCCATGTTTACTCCGGTTGAGCTCTCCGTCGCCCGCGAGCTGATCGATATCTACCTCGGCAATCCCCAGCAAAAAGATTACGACATTGTCGTCGTTGAGAACGCCGAAGGCCAGGTCGTCGGCTATATGGCCTATGGCTCCACACCGCTCACCGAGGGAGCGTACGACCTCTATTGGATGGCTGTCGCGCCCAACCAACAAGGCCGTGGTTATGGCAAAGAGCTGGTGCTCTGGCTGGAGAAAAAAGTGACGGACGCGGGAGGACGGTTGATCCTAATTGAGACGTCCTCCCAGCCCAAGTATGAGGGCACGCGCCGGTTCTATCTGGGCTTGGGCTACAGGGAAGTCTCGCGCATCCGCGATTTCTACAGGCCCGGGGATGACAGGATCTCCTACGCCAAATATTTTGGGATGAAGGAGTAAGGGGGAGATGGAAGAAGAGTGGCAAAGAATTCTCAAGCGGAGCCTCAAATCTCCCGAAGAGGTCGCCCACTTTTTTGACCTGAATCCCGACAAGGTCAGGAAAATCTCCCGCGTCTTCCGGGTTCAGATAACGCCCTATTACGCCCGGTTGATCAAAGAGAAATGGGATCCGATCTATCGTCAGGTCGTCCCTGACATCGCTGAGCTTGAGGAACGGGACGGCACGGCTGATCCTCTCAGCGAGGATGACGACTCCCCGGTTCCGGGCCTTGTTCACCGTTATCCCGACCGAGTGCTCTTTCTCGTCTCCCACCTCTGCGCTTCCTACTGCCGTTTCTGCACCCGCAAGCGAAAAGTCGGCGATCCCCAAAAGATTCATCCCCGGTTCATCGAGGACGGAGTGGACTATATCCGCCGTCACCAGGGAATCCGGGATGTGATCATTTCCGGCGGCGACCCGCTCATGCTCGGCGATGGGAAGCTGGAATACATCCTGAAGCTCTTGCGGGACATCCCGCATGTGGAGATCCTCCGCATCGGGACGCGGATCCCGTGTTTTCTGCCCCAGCGCATCACTCCGGCGCTCGTGGCGATGCTCAGGAAGTACCATCCGCTTTATCTCAATGTCCATTTCAACCATCCTGATGAGATCACCGAGGAATCTAGCCGGGCGCTCGGCCTCCTGGCTGATGCGGGAATACCACTGGGGAATCAGACCGTCCTTTTGCGCGGGGTCAACGATGATCCTGCGGTAATGAAAAGGCTGATGCAGAAGCTCCTGACCGTGAGGGTCAGGCCGTACTATATCTACCAGGCAGATTATGTCAAGGGCACAGCTTACCTGCGGACAACCGTGGAAAAAGGCATCGAGATCATGGAATCGCTGCGCGGCTGGACCTCAGGGCTGGCTGTTCCTTACTATGTGATCGACGCTCCGGGTGGCGGCGGGAAAATCCCGATTGTGCCTTCCTACCTCCAGTCGATCAATGACGAGCAGGTCGTCGTGCGCAATTATGCCGGCGAATTATTCGTGTATCCACAGGTCCGGCAGAAGCCGGGGAAAAAGCCGCGGAGTATCACCCCCTGCTACGATTTCCCCACGAATCCCTGATCGGGATGGGGCACCCTCAAACGAGCGCATCGAATTCCCTTAGTGCTGCTTTAAAACAAAGAAGGTGGAAGCGCGCCGGGTTTCGCGGCTCAATTGACCGTGGCCAGGTATTGACTCAGCCCGACCTTCTGGAGCACCGCAAGGGCGTCCGCGTTTGAAACCCCCCGGTTCTGGCGCAAGGACTCAAGGATGCGGATGATGGAAAGGGCCACCTCTGCCGTCTGGCCCGCGGTTTCTTTTTTGTCTTTGAGGAAGGCGATGGCGTCATACAGGACGGCATTGGCTTCGCCGTAGGAAATGGGCGCACGGTAGCCGCGCTGTTTCACCCACGCTGGACGAGCCAGGACATCGTTGACGTGGGACTGGATGAGATAGGTGGCCCGGCCGATGAGCTTGAGGTTCGAGGGGCTGACATTTGTCATCGTGTTGCCGATGACCTTTCCAAGGAGGGTCATCACTTCCGTGGAGTGGGCGTTGAGAAGCATCTTCAGGCCGACCTGCTGGCTTACACCGAAGGGGTCGTTTTCGTTAGAAATACGGAGATAGATGAATGGTCCTGCGGCGCTAGGGAGGAATTCGGATAATCCGGCGGCAGGCTCACTGCCGACAATGATCAGACCGAGCCGAGCTCCGTTTTGGAGAAAGAGGTCGGCAAACAGGCGGGAAGTGGAGCCCTCCTTCTTGAGTTCGTCTTCCTCCGGGTTGACCAGGATCATTACTCCGAGGTCGCCCTGTTTTGGGCTGCGCCGTTTGATGTTCATTTCGGAGAAGGAAAAATCATAAAGGGACTGCTGGTCGTTGCCAGCCCGTTTCAGGCTCTCCAGGGCGGCCTGACGGAGATAAGAATCTTGGATCTCTTCTTCGAAAGGCTTTTTATAAAATTCAGGAGACAAGCCCCGGAATGGCCGGCCTAGAAAAGCTTGCCAGGCGTCTTCGAGGCTTCGGGCCGGCGTCCAAACCTGGATCCAGCACCTGCGTTTTGGCTCGGCCGTTGTGTCGAGAGGATAGAGCCGGAAAGTCGGGCTTCGTTCGGTGCTGTCGATGAAGACAGTGATCATCATTTTTCTGGCAAAGTATGTGGAAAAATGAGCCTGAGCGTATGTTTCGGCTTCGAGCACCGTGAGAGGAGCGATGGCCGGGATATTCCTCTTCACTTCGCCGAGGACAGAAGAGAAGCGGTGGAGCCGTTCCTCAAACGTCGGAGCGTTTTCGAACCCCGCCCTGGCCAATTCCTTCTTGGAAAGGAATTCGCTGAGGGTTTGCCGGACCGCTTCCTGGAGGGCATGCCCGATGATGTAGGTTTCGATGGTCGTGGCCTGCATCCGGGTGGATCCGGTGATGGCTTGCGGGCCGGTGGTCAGGTTGAGCTTGGTGATGCCCGGTTCCTCGAGCACCCGGCGGCTGCGCTCGAACGGGAGGAGCCGCTCATCGGGATTATTATAAACGAAAAAGAGCTTCTGTCGGGTTTTGGCAGGGTCGTAGACTCCGTTCTCTTTCCACAAGTCCAGAGCGGCCAGGATCGTCCCGATAACCGAGGACGTTTCGCCGCCCTCAGTGACACAGATCATCACATCGCCCTTTTTGATTCCCCTGTCGGTGAGCTGGAGCCGGCCGACAAGCTGCAAGTCTTCGAATCCTTCAAGGGAGCTGATCAGAGCGCGGTCGGCTCCGGTCATCTCACCGATGAGCTCGTCCTCGATGGCCGGGGAAAGGCGTCCCTTGAGCTTCGGCCAGAGTTTTTCGTCTGCTTTGAGCGTTTTCCAGAAGGGACGCCAGAACGAGCTTTCCATCTGTTTGGCCAGCCGTCCTGTGGCGCCGCATCCGTAAACATAAATCTTGTTCTGAGAAAAGATGGCTTCTCGGACGGCCGCGACGAGCGGTTCAATAGCCGCCTTGTCCGAGGCCAGGGAATCAAGACGCTGGCTGATATCGTCGTCCACTGAGAACAGCATCCTGAGTCCGTCGGCAGGGTCCTTCTGGCTGCGCTCACTCAGATTCCAGGTCTTGGGATGGCGCTGCTCGGTGAGAAGCGTGTGGAGCTGGAATTGCGTTTTGTTCTGGACGTAGTCGATGGATTCAGGGGAGGCGGAGAGGTCGAGAAGCTTGAGCAGGCCGACCTCGGCCTCCTGGGACGAAGGCGAACCCGGAGACAATGTACTTAGAGAAACGATAAGAACAATAAGAATAATAAGGAAAAAGAGCCTCGGCTTATCCATACTGATGCCGGTCGTCAATAATATCTCCCTTGGTCCAGTCCTTTGCCCATTGAGAAACACGGAAGATTTTCTTTTTGCCGGCGGCCGTAGAGCAGATGACGCGGTTCAGGCCGGCGTTGATGATCATTTTCTTGCAGATGAAGCAGGGAAAGGCATTCACCGGTTTCCCCTCGCCGGGGATGCTGCCGTAAATATAGATATCGCCGCCGAGCAGGCTGACCCCCGCCCGGGCCGCGTTGATGATGGCGTTTTGTTCAGCGTGCACGCTCCGGCAGAGTTCATAGCGCTCGCCGTGGGGAATGCCGAGCTTGTCCCGGAGACAGAACCCGTGTTCGAAGCTGTCCCGGGTCTTGCGCGGGGCGCCCGCGTACCCAGTGGAAATGATCTGGTCATCCCGCACAATAATGGTGCCGATGGAGCGCCGAAAGCAAGTGCTCCGGCGGGCGACTTCTTTGGCGATCCCGAGATAATACTCGTCTTTGGAGATGCGTTTTGATTTCATAGGCATTTCTCTATCTTCCTGCGAAGGGCGGCTAGCGTTCCGTCGTTGATGATGGTGATGTCGGCCAGAGCAAGACAGTAGCGGAGCTGTTGTTCTCCGACGTCACCCGACATTTCTTCGTTTTCCTTGGCGATAAATTCCGCCAGGGTTGAGGCTGATTCTGCCCTTCCTCTTTTTTTTATTCTTTTATACCTTAATTCCACCGGCGCATCGATGGCGAGGAGAAGAAAGCCCGGCTGTTTGCGGAAAAAAGTGACCTCTTCGCTGGTGCGGATGCTGTCGATGACTGCCTTTTTCGCTTTGATTTTTCTCATGACCCGGCGGGCCAGGATATCGGCGCCATATCGTTTGCGCAGGGCATTGCCCTGAGCGATTAGGTTATCCCGCGTGGGCTCCTTTCCTTTTTTTCTCAATTCCTCGCGGATCTCGTCTGAAAGAGAGAAATAGGCGTAACCCTTTTTTGCAAGAATGGCGGCCACTTCTCCTTTGCCCGCTCCGTTCGTTCCGGTGAGGCCGATGAGACGTCTTTCTTTTGGCATGTCTTGTCCGTGTTCTCCCGGCTACCCGGAGATATCCCTTCGTCCTTCCTCCGCAGGACCGTTGGCCGCGCGGCGGTCCTTCCGTTCCTTGCCGAAAATAAACGCAATCAAAATGCCCAGGCCATACAGGGCGAGCATCGGAACGGCGACGATGCTCTGGGTGATCATATCTGGAGTCGGCGTGATCAAAGCGGCGATGACGAAGACGGCAAGGACGGCGTATTTGAAATTGCGGATCATCCAGTGCGAAGTGATGAGGCCGAGTTTCGACAGGAAAAAGATGAGGGTTGGAGTCTCGAAGACCAGGGCGATTCCGAGCAGCACCTTCAGAGAAAAGCTGAAATATGTGTCGACCGTAAGGACCGGGTTGAAGTCCGAGCCCAAGCTGATGAAAAACCGGCAGGCCCAAGGGAAGACAATGAAATAGCCGAAGAGCCCGCCCAGGATAAAGAAAATCGTGGTGAGCAGGACAAACGGAATGACATATTTCTTTTCTTTCTGGTAAAGGCCTGGGGCGACAAAATACCAGAGCTGAAGGAACAAGAACGGAGCCGTGACAAAAATGGCGGTGAGAAAGGCGACCTTCATGTAGAGCATGAACGGGGCGGTCAGGCTGGTGTAGGCCATCTTCACACCCTCGGGCAGGTATTGGGTTACCGGCCTGGCCAGAATTTCGAACACCCTCTTGCTGAAGATCCAGCAGGGAATGACGGCAACGAAAATCGCGATTGCGGAATAAAAGAGCCTCTTTCTCAGGTCTTCGAGATGTTCAAGGAAGGTCATCTCGTCAGGAGATTTTCTTCCCTTCCTCATCCTGGGTGATGTCCTTTTTAAGCTCTTCCTTGATTTCCCGGAACTCTTCGGCGTGAATCTCCTGGTCGATTTTGTCCTTGATTTCGTCTGAAGCTTTGCGGAATTCCCGGAGGGCTCTCCCGATCGACTTGCCCACTTCGGGGAGTTTTTTGGGCCCAAAAATCAGCAGGGCGATGGCCATGATAATGATAAGCTCGGGCAGGCCGATATTTCCGAACATCTGATTTTGAACCCGGCCAAAGGGCAAATAGAATATAGCCCTTATGCCGAGATTAGTCAAGGAAACCTAGCAACGCATCGCCTTTCTATTCCTGTGGTCGGGGCGGGGCCTGTCGCCGTTCACCCCCGGCGCCCTCGCGGTCAGTTATGTTGTTTCTGGAGCCAAAGACTGGGGCATCAAACGCTCGGGGCGGCGGGGGGCCCCCGAACTGCGCCACCCGCCCCTTCCATCAGTATGGGACTATCATGGAAACGGAGAGGTTCATACTTCAATTGAAGGCAGTAAGATGTTAGCGGGTGAGGGCAATAATTTTGGTTGTCTTTCTGGTCGGCATCCATCCCGCCCAACATGAAATGCCGTTCGAATTATTGCTCTAACCCCTCTGCATTCCGCCCCTTGTCCTCACATGAATAACTTTACAAGAAAAGGGCGGTTTGCTAAGATGAGGGCTCACGCTGCTCATGAAAAAGAAGCTTATACTCTGGGGTCTCCTGTTTTTCGCCTTCGTCCAGCTTGGAGCCCGGGATGAGGATATCTGGGATCAGGAAATCAAGAAGTTTTCCTCGCTCCTCAGCCTTATCGAAGAACATTATTATGGAGAGGTCGAGCCCGAGAAGCTCGTCTATGCCTCAATCCGGGGGATGCTCGAAACGCTCGACCCACATTCGTATTTTCTGGACCCGGAGAGTTTCTCCCGCATGCGCGAGGAGTACACCGGCAAGTACTACGGGCTGGGCATTCAGATCTCCAAACAGGGAGATAACCTGGTCGTGATTTCGCCGATCGAAGGCACCCCGGCGAGCCGGCTTGGTATCCTGCCCGGGGACATCATCTCCGAAATCAACGGCGAAAGCACCAAGCCGATCTCCAGCGTGGAGGCCATGCAGAAGCTCAGGGGACCCAAGGGAACGAAAGTCACCATCACGATAGTCAGGGAAGGACTGGACAAACCGCTGGAGTTAACCATCGAGCGCGAAGAGATTCCGCTGCGGAGCGTCCCCTACGCCTTTATGCTCAACGATAAGACGGGCTACATCTTTGTCCGGAATTTCGCCGAGACGACAACGGACGAGCTGGAAGAAAAGATGAAGCTTCTCGCCGATCAGGGGATGAAGGAACTCATCCTCGACTTGAGAAGAAACAGCGGTGGTCCGTTTTTCCAGTCCATCGAGCTCTCGGATGAATTCCTGCCCAAGGGAGACATGATCGTCTCGATCAAGGGGCGCAACAAAGCCTACAACAGGGAATTCTGGGCCCAAAAAAACGGCCAGTATGAAAATATTCCTCTCATCATCCTGATCAACCGGGGCAGCGCCAGCGCTTCGGAAATTGTCGCCGGTGCCATCATGGACAATGACCGCGGCCTGCTGGTCGGCCAGGATTCCTGGGGCAAAGGGCTCGTTCAGACTGTTTTTCCGCTGGGCGAAAACCTTGCCGTGGCCCTGACCACGGCCAAATACTATACTCCGAGCGGCCGGTCGATTCAGAGAGATTATAGGAACATAGAAGATTATATGCTCTATAAAAAGGCGCCCGAGGAGCAGAGGGAAGTCCGGTATACGGCCAAAGGGAGGAAAGTCCTCGGCCAGGGAGGTATTACGCCGGACTACGAGGTTTCTCCTGACCTGGCCCCCCTGACGGCGGAATTGATGATCAAGGGATCCTTTTTCAGCTATGCGCGCAAGTTTTATAACCATCAGACCAGATTATCCAAAGACTCGACTTTTCCGCGCAGCGACGAAAAGGCCGTTGCCGAGAAGGATTTCGTCGTTGATGCCAAAGTCATCGAGGACTTTAGAGACTATCTCCGGCAGAACAAAATACCCTTTGACGAAGCCAAGTTCGCGGAGGCGGAAGGAGAGATCAAAAGGGAGTTGGAGCGAGAGATTGTGTCTTCCCTTTGGGGGATTGAAGAAGGCACGAAGGCCTACCTGAAAACAGACGCCGTCGTGTTGAAAGCCATGAACCTCATGCCCGAGGCCGCCAAATTATTGGAAGGCACGCCCTCCCGCTAAAAGCAGGGGAAACCCTGTTCCATAATTTTTTAATGATTCTCTGACGGAGGGCCTGAAAATGAAAATCGCTTTGGCCTCTGACCACGCTGGTTTTGACCTCAAGAACGGGATTTTGGCCTACCTGGAAAAAAGGGGGACGGACTGCACTGATTTTGGCTGCGGCCCCGGCGAGACGGTTGATTACGTCGATTATGGCGTCCGGGCCATGGACGCAGTGCTCAGGGGGGAATGCGACCGGGCCATCCTGTTTTGCGGGACGGGGCTGGGGATGGCCATTGTGGCCAATAAATTCAGGGGAATCAGGGCAACGCCCTGCTGGGATGTCAACACGGCAGAAGTCGCCCGCAAGCACAACGATTCGAATTGCTTGGCTCTTGGAGGACGAGTTCTAATCCTTGAGGCGGCGATCCCGATCGTTGTGGCCTGGCTCGAACTGCCGTTTGAAGGAGGGCGCCACGAACGGCGACTCAAGAAAATTTCCGACCTCGAGAGAAAACATTTCAAGGAACAGTAAAGGAGGAGACGGAGATGTCTTCCTTGTTCGAGAAAACATTTTCATTGGCCCGAAAGATCGAACGGAACAACCGTTGGAGACAAGAGGAATCGTTCAACCTGATCCCTTCGGAGACAACCCCCTCGCTTCTGGTCAAATTGTGCGAGATCTCTGACCCGTCCGGCCGGTATGCCGAGCACCGGACCATGAAAGGGGAGGAGGTTTATTTTTATCAAGGGGTCGACTTCATCCGGGAAGTGGAAATCGAAGCCCAGAAGCAATTGGGCGAGTATTTCCGCTGCTCCGACGTCGAGCTGAGGCCCATCAGCGGCCAGATGGCCAATGAAGTTGTGTTCAAAGGGATGGTGCGGTTTGTCAACCGCAACCGGCCGGAGGGCCAGCCGACGCGGAAGCTACGGCTGGTTATGAACAACGACCTGACCAAAGGCGGCCATCTCAGCTCCCAGCCCATGGGCGCCCTTTTCAATTTCGTGGCCGAAGACCCGAAGACCGGCAAAGAAAACGTGGTCAACTTTCCCGTCTCTCAAGACAATCCTTACAGGACGGATCTCGGCAAGCTCGGAGAGCTGCTGGACGCGCACAGGCCGGAACTCGTCATTTTCGGCAAGAGCATGTTCCTTTATCCAGAGCCAGTCGATTTTGTTAGCCAGATGGTCAAGGAGTGGCCGGAGCGGCCGGTGATCATGTATGACATGGCCCATGTCTTGGGATTATACGGCGCCTTTCAGGAGCCTCTCCGGGAAGGGGCAGATGTCATCACCGGCAGCACTCACAAAACTTTTTTTGGGCCGCAGCGGGGCGTCATCGGCGGGAGTTTTCCGCCAGCAAGTCCGCTGCGAAACCTCTGGCTGGATATCAAAGGCCGGGCTTTTCCCGGGTCCACAAGCAATCACCATCTGGGAACGCTCCTGGCGCTGCTTATGGCGACGTACGAGATGAATGCTTTCAGGGAGGAGTACCAGGCGAAGGTCAAGCTCAACGCCAAGGCCTTCGCCCGCGCTCTCAAGAACAACGGGATTCCAGTCGAAGGGGACGAAAAAGATGGGTTCACCGAGACTCACCAGGTCTTGATCCGTGTCCGCAAATTCGGCCCGGCCCAGGAGGTCGCCCGGCGCCTGGAGGAGAACAATATCGTCGCCAACTACCAGGCCCTGCCGGATGATGCCACCTTTCTTGATGCCAGCGGAATCCGCACCGGTGTGCAGGAGATGACCCGCTTCGGCATGGAAGAGAAGGATTTCGACATCCTGGCCGGATATCTCGCCGAGGTCGTCATTAGAAACAAGAAGGTTCAGGAAGAGGTGCGGAAGCTGCGCCGCAATTACCTGGAGATGAAGTACTGCCTGCCTGTTGAGGAGGCGCTGCCTTTGGCCGCAGGAATCCTGAAGAGCATATTCCCACAGCCCGGCCTGGTCGAGCGCCTGGTCGAGGTGCTCAGATAGAAAAGTGAAAGGAAAGAGATCATGAAAGTATTGCTTGTCGGATCGGGAGGGAGAGAGCATGCCCTGGCCTGGAAGATCTCCCGGAGCCCGCTTCTGGAAAAGCTTTACTGTGCGCCGGGAAATCCCGGCATGATGAGCCTGGCCGAAAATGTGCCCATTTCGGATTCTGATATTGGAAAGCTGGCTGATTTTGCGGCCGAAAAAAAGATCGACCTGACCCTTGTCGGGCCGGAGCTTCCGCTCACCCTGGGTATTGTGGACGAGTTCGTTGAAAGGGGCCTTCGGATTTTCGGGCCAAACAAAAAGGCCGCCGAGCTCGAGGGAAGTAAAATTTTTGCCAAGCAGTTCATGGACCGCCACAGGATTCCCACGGGTCGTTTTAAAGTGGCCGAAACTCCGTCCCAGGCCCTGAGAATTATTAAGTCGGGCGAATTTTTTTTCCCGCTGGTAGTCAAAGCGAACGGCCTAGCTGCCGGTAAAGGCGTGAGCGTTTGCCCCAGCCTGCGCAAGGCCGAAGAAGCCGTGGATATGATTATGGTTAAGAGGCAGTTTGGGGAGGCCGGGCAGAGGATAGTCGTCGAGGAATTTCTCAAAGGCAAGGAGGTTTCTTTTATCGTTATTTCCGACGGCGCCAAAATGCAGCCGTTTGTGACGACCATGGATCATAAAGCGGCCTACGACGGAGATAGAGGGCCGAACACGGGCGGGATGGGCGCGATTTCGCCTTCACCGTTCATATCGCCGGAGATGTTCTCGGACGTCATAAACACGATCATCTTTCCGACGATTAACCGGATGCGCGAGGAAGGAAGAAAATACAAGGGCGTTTTGTATGTCGGGTTAATGCTGACAGAAGAAGGGCCCAAGGTGCTGGAATACAATTGCCGTTTCGGAGACCCGGAGACACAGGTCCAGGTGCTGCGGTTCGAGTCTGACCTTGTCGAAATCATCCTCAACGCCCACGAGGAGAATATCCTGAAGAAAGAGATTCAGTGGAGTGACAAAGCCTCGGGTTGCGTCGTCCTGGCCTCGGGAGGCTATCCCGTGGCCTATGAGAAGGGGAAGTTGATCAACGGCCTGAAGGAGGTCTCCGAAATACCCGGGATCACGATCTTCCATGCCGGCACAAAATTCGAGAACGGAGAGTATTATACGAACGGAGGAAGAGTGCTCAACATCTGCGCTTCGGAAAAGACTCTCAGCGAGACCATGGAGAATATTTATAGCGCTATCGCCGGGATTTCCTTCGAGGGAATGCACTACCGGCGGGATATCGGAGCGGAGAAATAGGAGGACATTAT
>Ga0129297_10000178_pt1 | contig 29874 bp, 47 predicted proteins | sample I18A1metaG_FD_94708 | JGI IMG/M metagenome (GOLD analysis project Ga0129297, IMG submission 94708) | Lake sediment bacterial and archeal communities from Gulf of Boni, Indonesia to study Microbial Dark Matter (Phase II) - ​I18A1 metaG | ecosystem: Environmental > Aquatic > Freshwater > Lake >... | reverse complement strand
GTACGAGTTTCTAGGAGTCAGGCCGGCCCGGGGGCGGCACTGGGCGTATAAGAAGGAGGCCATGGAGTCCCTACTCCGGGCAGGGCGAATCGTCCAGGCAAAGAAGGGGGCCATGCCGGCTTACAAGCGCTACCTAGACGAGATGCCAGGGGCTGCCCTCCAGGATATCTGGAGCGACATCAAGCCCGTCACTAGGGGCAAGGAGACCCTTGGGTACCCCACCCAGAAGCCGGAGGCACTTCTTGAGCGGATCATCCTAACATCCTCCAATGAGGGCGGCCTGGTGCTGGACCCCTTCTGTGGGTGTGGCACCGCCATAGCGGTGGCCCACAAGCTGGGCCGTGCGTGGATCGGGGTGGATGTCTCCCCTACAGCCTGCAAGATAATGGGTAAAAGGATGAGGGGCATAGGGGCGTCGCCCCACATCGTCGGGATGCCCTTGACGCTTGACGAGCTTGGGAAACTCCAACCGTTCGAGTTCCAGAACTGGGTCGTCCAGAGGCTTTTCGGTAGGGTGTCGGCCAAGAAGTCCTCCGACATGGGGATAGACGGCTATACCTTCGATGGGCGCCCCATCCAGGTCAAGCAGTCGAAGGACGTGGGGAGGAACGTGGTCGACAATTTCGAGACGGCGATGAGGCGGAGGGGCGCAAAGAGGGGGGTCATCGTAGCGTTCAGTTTCGGGAAAGGTGCCCACGAGGAGATCGCGAGGGCCAAGATCCAAGACGGGCTGGAGATCCAAGCCATCACGGTTCAGGAGATGATCACGGATGCAAGCCAACCAAGTTGAGTTGCGCGAACTCCGGGCCAAGGTCCGGACTCTGGAGAAGGATGCCAGGATCTGGAGGCAGGACTACCTCACCATTTTGAGGGAGTACGCCCGCACCCTTCAGGAGTTCATGGAGCACATCGACGGCGAGATCAGGGTGCTGGAGGACAGGGAGATCCCGTTGCACGTGGCCATCGCCAGGGTGACGGATGCCGCAGTTCAGTGCAGGCCCCTGGTTAAGAGGCTGGAGAAGCTCAAGGAAGTCATCCCCCTGATCGAGAAGATGGAGGCATATACTTGACATTGGCTGACGATTGGCCTGTGGAGAAGCCTGTCAGGTTCCACTTCCCCCGGAAGAAGCCTGGCTGCAAGGACGGCTACCTCTCCTGGGCCAATGAGAACACCTGTTGCTTCCTGTGCCTCTGCAGGAGGAAGCTGGGCCAACTCCTGGCGATTGCCAGGGGGGCCCGCAAAACCCAAAGAGCCAAGCCTGACTCCAGGGAGTTCCAGATGTCCCTCCACGGCACCTATGAGGAGTTAAGGGACGACTCCTGGTTCGCCGGCGGGATAAGGGGGAAGAAGTGATGGATCTGGTGATCTTCCTCATAGCCTTCGCCTTCGGGATTGTGGCGGGGCGGGCAAGGTGGGGCTGACTGTGAGGCATCTCTGTGAGAGTTGTGCCTGTCAACCGTGCATCATTGAGAGGATCATCCACAAGGTTGCGGCTGACATGGCCATGATCGAGCACGAGGCCTGGGTGAACGGGCTTGAAGTCAGCGTGGGGATCGCGGTCGACCAGTGCAACAAGTACATCAACCGGGCCGATGTCACGATCCTAGCGGGCGAGAGACATGAACATGAAGCGGAGGTGAAAAAGCATGGCTGAGGAGAAGAAGGGTGAGAAGAAGGAAGGGGAGAAGTTGGAGCCCCACTGCGGGCGGTGCACCCACGTCAAGGTGTGCCTGATCTTCCGGAACGCGAACATCCTGATCCGGGACAACTTCCTCGGGATCAAGCCGGAGCCGTTCAAGGCCTACGACATGGCCAAGATCTGCGAATGGTTCACGGAATCCACGGAATCCAAGTAACCGCGCAATCGGGGCTGTCTTGGGCGGGGTAGCGCTCCGGGGTTGGTCGTCTGCCTTGGTCCATCCCTTGTCGGAGGATCTCCCGGGGGGCCTTGCAGGTTGTAGGTCGTGCCATTAGGATCTCACCCGGGGCCGCCCCGGCGCAGAGGGGCTTGGGACTGTTGAACTCCTTGAAGTACGCGGCTCTCGGGGTCGCCACGGCGATCCTGGGCCTCTTCGTGGCCTGGGCGATCTACAAGATGCTGGTCGTAGCGGTCCCCCTGGCAGCCTGGGCGCTCCGGGCAGCCTCCCGGACCTGGGGGCGAACATAAACTTTATATAGGGAGCATATATGGAGTTTATGCACGAGATGCACGGAGGCGGCGTCTTGGAGATAACCACCGAGAACGAAAGCATCGTGACCTTCACCGCGACCAGCCCCAGGAAGAGCCAGCCCCGGATCTGGAAGCAGGGCCCCAACTACGTCCTGCCCATCCCGTCCGAGGCGGCTGACAAGATCCGGGACTGGGGGCCCGGCGAGGACCTGTTCGTCCTGATAGGCCGGCTGTCCAGGGTGCGGGGAGAAACCCTCACCATAAGGGTCGCCGGCACCAGCGTGGAGAGGCACAAGGCAGAGGAGGCGGGGAAGGAGGGCTGAGGTTCACTGTTTCGCCCCGGCGGGGTGAAACCCGCTACGGTCTTCCGCCGGGGCCGCCAGGACCGCTGCCCCAACGAGAACCACTCAAAGGGAAAGAAGATGTCCAAGGTGTCGACGTGAAGATGGAAACGATGGAAACCTTCCGCAGTCCCGGCGCTCCTTCTAGCCTCCTTACCGAATATAAAGCTTATCCACGATTGCGATCCGTGGGAAAGCGGAGCCAGGGTTTGACTCTGGCCGCCCCAACGTATCGAGAACCACTCAAAGGGAGGTGAGACGCTTGGATAAGCGACGCTACGCATTCGGCATACTCACAATCGGCCTGGCCCTTGCAGCCTGCGCCCTGACCAGCTACGGATGGTTCACACACAGTGCAACCAAGTGTATCTGCATCGGGGCCGGCAGCATCTTCTTCGAACTCAGACCGGATGGAACGCAGCCGTACAACAGTACCTGCCTGCTCTACGTCGACGACATGCTGCCCTCCGAGTGGGTGAACACCAGCGTGGACATCTACAACATCGGGAAGGGCGGAGTGTACAACACCCCGCAGAAGCCTTATGCCTACTCCCGAGGCAGAGAGCTCAAGTATTGCCTCTACTTCAGCAACATGACCGAGACCGTGCCCGGCTTCTACGACAAGCTGGACATCAAGATCTACAGGCTCTGGGGCGCATACCCGGGTGGCGGCGTACTGTGGTACCAGGGCAAGCTCGGCACCTTCTGCCTGAAGAGGAGCAAGCTGACCCTGGGATCCACCGACAGGCTGGTGTTCAGCATCCACATCAACGAGACCGCAGGGAACGAGTTCCAGTTGGCCAACTGCAAGCTGCAACTCAACGTGGTAGCCAGCCAGCTCAACGACCCGTCATGGTACTGCGTACCCGGCTTGATATCCGTCGGACCAGTCTAGGCCGAACTTCCCTTTTTCCTTTTTCTCTCCCACTCATTGGTTCATCAGGTCATAGATCACAGATGGAAGGTTGTGAGGAGTCAGGATGGATCGGACAGGAAGGGTTGAAGGCGTCTCCAAGGCGGTGATCCTTGGGGTGTGCATATTCACCCTGGTGGTATGGGGAGCCACCTACTCCATACCCTTCTTGGACAGGGCATGGCGGTGGGGAAGCCCCAAGGCGGAATCCGTGATCAGGCTGCTCAGCCCCAAGGCCGCATGGCTCGTCGACAAGATCCTCACGGGGTGGTTCGCCAGCATCCTCCTGGCTGCCTCAGCCACAGCCCTGGCCTTCACCCGACCCGGAGTCCGCAGGATCTTCCAAGCCCATGGATCCAAGCTCAAGAAGGCCATCTCCTACGCGGTGGGAGGGGCGATCGTCTTCTTCATGGCTGTCAGCATCATAGCGGCGGTCCCCGAGTTGGTCGGCGGGTCGAACACCTACACCATGGTCTCGGACAGCATGTTGCCCAAGATCCAGGCCGGCGACATGGTGATCATCAGGAAGGTTGCCCCCCAAACCATCAAGGTGGGCGAGGTAGCCGCCTACACCAAGGGGAGGGATCCCGCCCCCATCATCCACAGGCTGATAGGGAAGGAGATCGGCCCCATGGGCGAGGATATCTACGTCTTCAAGGGGGACGCCAGCAACCTCCCCGAGAAGGTGGCCCCCGAACAGGTCGTCGGCAAGAAGGTGTTCTACACAATCCCCAAGATGGGCTACGCGACAGCCTGGATCCGGACCAAGTGGGGATTCCTCCTCATGGTTATGGTGCCCACAGCCGTCGTCGTCATCAGCGAGATCTCCAAGATGCTCCAGCTAAAGCCCAAGCTGGACCTGACAAGCCTGATGCTGGCCATTATGACCGTAGCCTTCCTCAACGTGGTCCTATCGCAGAAGGCCGCCGGCGCTCCCGGTAACCCAGGTAACGGCTACTTCACCTGGGGAGACGGCAGATCCATCTCGATCAGGGCAGGGCCCAACTTCTACATCTTCGACACCGGAGGCGAGAACGCGGCCCGGGTGTACAACAACGCCCAGGACAACAGGTCGCTGGTCTGGATCCGGAACACCGGGATGACCCCGGTGGAGATCCAGGGCATAGCCCTCAGTCACCCCGCCTTCCCCCCGACCTGGATCGCCGAGATGTGGGCCAGCCCCGAGCACTCCCAGGCGTCGGAAGGGGAGCCCAGGAACCTCACCATAGGGCCTGGGGAGACCCGATGGATCTGGATGCGGATACGCTACGACCTCGCCACGCCCGGGCACTACGACGACCCTGCCGTGGTCCTTACCGTTGACGGTAGAACGGTGATCGTCTACTTCAACAAGATCCTGGTCAACCCTTAAGGAGGTGAATTGGTGACAACAGTGGTGGAGCAGGCGTTCTTCTGGACGTTCTGGATCAGCCTCCTGGTCCTGGTCTGGGTAGTCATCTTGTCGATCATCCAAGAGGTCCGGGAGGGAAGGTAGCAGTATGCCCAGAGATCTGCGAGGGGTAGTCCTCGCCGGGACAGCGGGCGTCCTGTTATCGCTCTTAGTGATAGCTAACCATGCGGGGTACTACGCCAAGGTGGGGCTCGGCCCCTCCAACCTACCCTCCCTCCCCACCGCCGTGTTCTGCATTCTCCGGAGGGCTCCGCCCGCCGAGATCCGGGTGGGGGACATGGTGGATGCGGTATCCAACCGGGGTGAGGTCCTCCACAGGGTGGTCTCCCTCGGGGCCCCGTGCCTCCTGAAGGGGGACGCCAACACCGCGATGGAGACGGTGGAGAGGGGGGACATCCTGGGTAGGCTGGTGTGGTGGGTGGACTTGGCAACCCTTTGCTGGGTTTTCATACTTGGTTATATAGGGCTGGCCGGCCTACTCATCGTTATGGTCAACGTTGAGATGAGGAGGAAGCTGCATGGATCCAGTGGAGGATAGGCTGGCCACCGCCCTTGCCAGGCTTGAGGGTGTGCTGGACGAGTACGGGAAATCCCTGGAACAGTTGAAGGTGAGGACATCGGGCTGCCACAGCCGGCAGTGGGCGGGCCGCCTGATGCCCGAGAGGGGATCCACATGGAGGGAGTTCGTCGCCTGGCTGGCCGGCCAGTTCGGGGGAGACCCGTTCACCGCCTTCCATGTGCCCCCCGACAAGAGGCACATCCTCTCCATCCTGGCCCAGCACTACAAGACGCTGTTCACCGATCATGGACGCCCGGCAACCTACCGGGTCAACCCGGAGGTGCTGGAGAGGCTCAAAGCGGAAACGACTGGAAAGGAGGTGAGAACTTGAAGAAAGCGGTGACAGTGCTGGCTCTAGCCATAGTTGCGGCCTTGGCGGGAGCGGTCTACGCCCCCCCAATGGGAGGATTCCGGCCAGACCCATCCACATTCCCGCAGCCACCCAGAATCGACTTCCGCCCCTGGCTGGCCGGGACGGAGTCGGTCACTATCTGCCTCCTGGATGAGGCGGCAGCTCCAGGCGTAGGAAGGCCGGCGAAGGGACAGGACTACAAGATCATAGCCAAGTGGATGAGCACCCCGGTGACGTACATCTACAGCAGCGACGGATCGGGACTTTCCCCGGAGCAGGTGGGGAAGGCCCTTCAGGCGGCGAGCGAGCAGTGGGACCTCTGGACATCGACAGAGCTTGCCAACGACATGGTAGCCTACGACAGCACGGCGAACTTCGACTCTGCCATGGATGGCAGGAACGAGGTCAGCTTCGGGAACTACCCGACGGCAGGGGTCATAGCGGTGTGCAGGATGTGGGGAGTCTTCTCGGGGAAGGCGAGCCAGAGACAGATCGTTGAGTTCGACATCATGTTCGATACGGACTACGTCTGGGGAGATGCAACGGCGAGTTCGGCGGTCATGGATGTGCAGAACATAGCAACCCACGAGCTTGGCCATGGGCTGGCAGGGCTGGACGACATCTATACCAACAGCGAGTTGACCATGTACGCCTATTCGACCTATGGCGAGATCCTCAAGAGGGATCTGGCAGCCGGAGACATCAAGGGAGTCCAGGCCAACTATGGCCAGTAGGCTCCCCTCTTTTCTTTTTCCGATTAGAGCGTTTAGAGGAGGATGACTAGATGGGTTCGGGAGTTGTGGCCAAGTCCAGGGAGGAGATGGGAACCAAGACATGGCGGGACTACCTTGAGGAGTTCATGTATGCGGCCCTCAAGGACGCTGAGGATAGGACGATGCCGGACGGGTGCTTCAGGGCCTGCGTCGCGGCGGGTAGCATGGAGGTATTGCATAGGATTGCCGCTGACAAGCAGAAGGCCCCCGTAGCAGGATCAACTCCCTGGAGGCCCGCTGACCCGGGTGGAAAGCTGGACCGGCCTGCATAGGAAATAGGGGTTCAGTCTATGCTGTGGGGAGTTCTGGGCCGGGACCCCCCCGGGGCACGTCCCAGGGCGACCCTTTCAGGCCGGAGCCTTGCCCATGGACCGGGATCTAGGAAAGTAGGAATGCAGGAGGGTAGGAATGCAGGAGAACAAGAGTGCCTTGGATGGCTTGATCACCGCCTTGAGCAGGGATGAGAAGAACCTTCTCAAGCTCGCCATACTTCTCCTACAGATCGAGGCGGAGAAGGACAACACCTCCGCCGCCGGGGTGCTGGCCAGGGTGTGTGGCCGGGCCTATACCAGGGTCTGTCACGCGGAGAAGCGGGCCGGGGTTTGAGAGAGGTGAGGAGCCACAGGGGCAGGCTGCCCTGTACCAGTTGCGGGAGGGAGGAATCCCGGACGAAGCTCAGCGAATGCATGGGCTGTCTCAGAAAGTTCCATGTTAACTGCCTAGTCAGGGTGAAGAGGAGGGAAAAGACGGTGAAGAGGACCGGGCCGTGCAAGGGGTACTGGATCTGCCCCGAATGCCTGGCCAAGGAGCCCCCTGGAAGGGTGGTGGTCCTCAGCCAGCCGCGTAGCAATCAAGCCCATCAAGCCGTGGAGGCACTGCCATGACCTTCGGCAGGTGTAGGGGGCCAGCAGCCGAGTATTGGTACTTCTACCTGAATTACTACAACCGCTGCGAGCACTGCTGCCTCTACTGCTTCGGCTGTAACTGGAAGAAGGTTGGCCCGGTCAGGATCACCGACCGGCCCGAGAACCTTCCCCACTACTTTGAGAAGTGGGGCGGGATCGACAAGATCCCCGAGGTGGTCCTCTGCAACAACACGGATGCCTACCAGCCGGCAGAGGTGGAGATCGAGGCGACAAGGGGGGTGCTGGACTGGTGGCTGGACAACTGCCCCCAGGTCCCGGTGTGCATCCTGACGAAGAGCCCCCTGGTGCTGCGGGATATCGACCTGCTCTCCGTCTTGAAGGTGAGGGCCGGGTTCACGATAACGACTGTTAACCAGACGCTGGCCGGGATCTGGGAGCCGCACGCCCCCCCTGTCCACAAGAGGCTCGTGGCGCTTCACACCCTGCATGAGTGCGGGATCCCGACCTGGGTGAGTTGCGAGCCGTGCCTGGACGAGTCCACCCCGTTCAGGCTCCTTGAGGTCGACTACATCGACAAGCTCTATGTCGGGGCCCTCTCGAAGCGCTGGTTCATAGCGCCCCAGATGAGGGGGAAGGAGCCTGAGATTGACTACCAGGCCCTGGCCGCCAGGCTGAGGGATCTTCAGGACGAGAGGGTGGTGTTGAAGAAGTCGATGACGTTAGCACCGTCTAAGGAGGGATCTGGATGAAGGAGGATGACGAGTCGATGCAAATCCATGCGGCCCCCGGGACATGCTGCCCGGATATGAAGCTGGGCCTGGACGGGATCTGCACCGGGTGTGGCCACGACCACAAGCTTGACGCCGTGATCGCGGAGTTGGCCCTCAGAAGGGATTGGGTAGAGAAGTGTGCCAACATCGAGTCAAAGAACGCTAGAGCGATGCTTACAGGTGCGCGACAGGAGTACCACCTAGCGATGGCAAGGGCGTATAGGAGAGTACGTGGCCACCTGAAGGCCAGGATCCGCTACCTGTTGTCCCTGGACAAGATCCGGCGGGAGAGGTGGCTGGAATCCATCCCGGATGTACGATCCTCAGAAAGCAATAAGGCTGAGGAGGGTATGATGGGCGGGATCTCGCGGGGAACCCTGGGTAGGTGTGTGGACTGCGACCACCGGAGGGGATGGCTCTGCGACGTGGAAGGGGTGAACTTGAAGAGGATCCTGGGCGGGAGGGCCGGCCTCACTCGCTATGGGTGTCGTAAGTGGAAGCTCCGTATCGAAGATGATCTCCGTAGGGCTAGACATGGTGATTTGCATGACTAGGATGGCTGCCGCGATCAAGTTCTCTGCCGAGGAGTACCGAGAGATCATGGCCCTCAAGCAGAAGTTCAGACACCCCTCTGCAAGGGCCACCGTGATGGCCGCCGTGCATGGCCACGGGGTCCAGATGACCGAGATAGAGAAGAAGGTGGACCTCCTCCTCAAGCTCGTCCAGTTGAAGAGGTCGGTGTAAAGGATGAAGCTCGAAGTTGAGGGCAGGAAGGTCCGGCTGGAAGCCCAGACACAGGAAGAGGTCGAACAGTTCAGGGAGATCTGGAAACGGACAGGCAAGCGGAAGGGGATGGTCCTCTACCCCCGCTACCTGGCCACCACCCATGCAGGTGATCGCCTCCCTCCCCTCAAGCCCATGGATCCAAGGGTCAGGTTCCCCCTGGAGGCTGAGGGGTCGCTAGTGCTGGAGATCGGGCGACGGAACCGCAAGAGTTGGTAAGGTGTTAGAAGAGAATAAGGAGGGGTGAGATGAGCAGGGTACGCATTGAGGTCTTGACTGAGGCGCACCTCCAAGACGTCAAGGACTACATAGAATCTGGCATTGGGCCAGTCGTCCGCCTTGAGCCGGTCGACAAGAGAACTCATAAGAAGCGGGAAGTGCGAGAGATGGCCCTGGTAGGGATGTGCTGCGCGGGGATCAACGCCTCCCTGATAGGCGGGATCCTGACCGGGCAGTGGGTCTATTTCGTCTTCACCGTCTCCCTGGTGGGGCTCTTGGGGATACACATCTGGTAGGAGGTTTGCGGCAAACCATGAAGAAAGAGAAGGAAGGCAAGGAAGAGAAGCAAGTGGACGAAGAGCAGGAAGTGAGTGAAGAGGCCAAAGCGGAGGAGGGGGAGGCCCCTTCCCCGGTCCAAGAGTTGGTGCATGAGTGGGTCGGCACCGGGAGGGTGCCCAGGCACGACGTGGAAAGAAGGCCCATCGTGAGGGTGAAGTATTGGAAATCTGCCTCCACCGTGATCCCCATGGATTTCAGGAGGATGATGGCGGAGAAGGACGAGCAGATGTACTGCCGGGCGGTTGGGATCCTGGTGCGGGACACCGTCCACCGGATCATCCTGGAGCCTCACTGGAACAACATCAGCATGAAGGGGGTGTACATCTCGATCCCGAAGGGCGACATAATCACGATGGAGAGGCTTGAGGTGGTGCCAGTCAGCGTGAAGGAGTTCGTCCTGGGGTTTCTGAGGGACGGCGAGAAGCCGATCCCGCCCAGAGTTATGCTTGAGGCGATGGGGTGGGAGCCCCAGGACATCGAGGGATGGCTGGCCAGAGAGAAGGAGAAGGGGAAGACGGGATGACCACGGCCAGCGAGGTCCTTCTGACCGCCCTGGTGGTCTGGGGCGTGATCTTTGCCGGTGGTATTGTATGGGTACTCTGGACGAGTACGAGGGAGCTCAAGCGGATAGTCGACCCGTGACCAGGCCGGCTTTCTGGCCCGAGTCGACCAAGTGCTGGGCCTGCGGGGCCAGGCAGCCGTTCCCCTACACTGTCTGCTCCAACTGTGGAGTGTACCCCCACACTCCGGAACGGGTCTCTTGGCTGGATTGGGACAGGTGGGAGGTTGAGTGCATGTGCGGGAAGGTGATGGTGTTCAAGCCCAAGCCCCCCACCCAGTTCACATGCCCCAAGTGCGGGGCCAGGTGGGTCCAGGTAACGGGGTTGGATTGGTAGGATGCGGGATATCGCTCTGAACCAGGGGAAGATCACCGACACCAGGCCGGGGGAGACCTGTAGGAGGTGCGGGAGGCTAATCCAGAGGAGGGTCTACAGGGAAACCACTCATGGATGGTCGTTGTGCCTGTTCTGTGCCAAGCGTACCCTCCGGAGGGCCAGGATCCAGATCGACGAGGACCTGGCCAAGATCGACCAAGAGATGGAACGGCTGGGGATAGATCTTAGTAAGTGCTAAGACCAAGACTAGGAGAGACAGGAGAAGTCCATCATGTCTATCATGGTTAGGTTTTCTGGCAGGAAGAAGTGGCATCGGACACTCTACAGAGGTCGTTGTCGCAGCACGGCCTGCGGCCTTTCTCTTGATAAACACAATGTGGCGGGGGAGGGAATAGGCTTTCTGCCTGTACAAGACTTGTGCAAGCGGTGTGACCCGTGGGAGAAGAAACGGGAGCAGCGCAGGCTGAGGAAATCGAAACAGCCTTAGAACGGGATAAGGAGTGATTCTCTTTGGTCAGGGTTGTGTCGAAGGCCAACTGGAAGAAGACCCACATCGTGGATGAGAAGAGTGCCCGTGAACGGACATCGTGGCCGGCCAAGCTCCGGCCAGAACGCACCATGTGCGGCTACTACTTCGATCAGCCCTGCCAGCTTCGCCGGGTGAAAGGCACGCACTTTGTCAAGGACACCACTGCCTGCAGGGTCTGTCTCAAGGCCATGGGGTGGATATGATGTGCTGGAAGGAGGAATGGGCCAAGGCGTACAATAACCTGAACAGGGCCAGCTTCCATGTGGCGAGAGCAGGGATGAAGCTTGAGATCCGGGCAGAGAAGGTCCGATCCACGCTCTCCGGGTGGGAGTCCGGTTCGGGTCACAGACGATCCGAGGCAGAGAGACAGCGCCTTCAGGAGATCTGGAAGAAGTATGTCGATGGCGCCGAGAAATGCAGGGAACTGGTCAAGACCTTCCAGGAGGCCCAGGAGACCCTTGAGAACCTCATAGACGAGCTCGGGATCTCGCACATGAAGGGAAGATCCAAGATGCTGGAGAGGCTCATGCATCCACACTATGATCGGTGGGGCAAGGCCAAGGAGTGGGCAGATACACGGTCCCTAACCGGGGTAGTCAGCGACAGGGCCTTTGAGCTTCACCTGATTGACGGCTTGCCTATTTCGGGGGGAGCCAAGAAGAGAGAGCCTTAGAGGGCGTTAAGGATAAGGGATAAGGATGATCCGGTACCTGGTGGGCCACGTCATAGAGGTCCTCAAAACCCTGGAAACAGAGTCGGTTCACTGCGTGGTGACTTCCCCACCCTACTGGGGTCTCCGGAAATATGCTGGGCAGCAGGAAGTAGTCTGGGGAGATCCACAGTGTGAGCATGAGTGGCGAGACGAAGTAGTATCTAGTGGTCGGTCTGGAGGGACTCGCTCATCAACTTTGGGAGAGAAAAGTGGTGGCCACGCCATATCGGAAGACGGGATTGTTCGTTCCATAAAGCGCTCATTCGTTGAGAAGTTCAAGACGTACTTCTGTGCCAAGTGTGATGCTTGGCGGGGTGCCCTGGGCTTGGAACCTACGCCCGAGTTGTATGTGGCCCACCTCGTCGAGGTGTTCAGAGAGGTTCGACGGGTGCTGCGGAAGGACGGCACAGTCTGGCTCAACATGGGCGACTGCTACGCCAGTTCGCCACCGGGAAACAAAAATCCTTCACATCGCTATTCGGCTTGGAAGACCGGAGGCGTGAAGAGGATGTCAGAGGACACAGAGATCAGAAGGTCAACGATTGTCAGCAATTTGAAGCCGAAGGATCTCGTCGGAATGCCTTGGCGAGTCGCCTTCGCCTTGCAGGCGGATGGATGGTGGCTACGGTCGGACATCATCTGGTCCAAGCCAAACCCGATGCCTGACAGTGTGGAGGACAGACCCACCAAGAGCCACGAGTACGTCCTCCTCCTGGCCAAGTCAGGGAGGTACTTCTACGACGCAGATGCGGTAAGGGAGCCAGCTACCCGGGATAGGAGTGGGAATGTGGCTCGGAAGGAGAACCTGCAGCCCACGGCTGGTGGGAAGCACTTCATGCGGAGCATCCCTTGGGAAAACGTGGGGCAGGGGCGGAACAAGCGGACAGTGTGGCAGATCCCGACCCACCCCTACCCGGGGGCACACTTCGCCACCTTCCCCGAAGCCTTGGTGCAGCCCTGCATACTTGCAGGCACGAGCGAGAGGGGGTGCTGTGCCCGATGTGGGAAGCCATGGATCCGGATGATCCAGGTGAGCTATGTCAAGTCGCCAGTCCATGGTGAGAAGTCCGTTGTAGGCCGGCACTACAAGACGGGTGCCAACAGGTGGGACGGAAGCGAGCTGCCAAGAGTGAACAAGAAGGTGTCGACGGTCGGCTGGGAGCCCGGGTGCCATTGCCAGATCAACCATCCCACCATCACCATTGGGACAAAGCCTTGCATCGTGCTGGACCCCTTCGCAGGGGCCGGGACCACTCTTCTGGTGGCCAGGAGGCTGGGGAGGGACGCGATAGGGATAGACATCTGCAAGGAGTACAGGGAGATGGCCCTCAAGCGGGGAGAGCTGGGCCTGGCCAGCTTGGAGAAGTTCACCGAGGGTTAGATGGCACTAAGGAGGTAGCAGGATGGAGAAGGGATCGGGTTCGGCAGCTCCTAATGAGATGGGTGAATCGGACTGTGCCGTCACTGTGAAGGTGAGGGACTGGGAATGGATGAGCCAAGTTACCGGAGAGGAGCTACCCGGGAACGAGTACCAAGAAGCCTGCATCGGGTGCGGGGAAATGTGCTGTAGAAGTAAGGATGTCCCCGCGAACTTGAAGACGATCTGTGTTCAATGCTTCTGGGCCCAGTTACCCCAGGTCCGTGAAGTCGATATGAGGGTGAACCCAAAGGTAGTTGACGCCCTAAAAGACTTGGGTTTCACAAGGGAAGAGATACTAGGCGGGATCACCGATTTTTCAAGGAGGGCGGCTCTCAGGATGAGGAAGAAAGAGCCTGGTGGGCAACGTCATAGTTTTAAGTCAGACTAAGACACTCCAGTACGTGGCCTTGGAGGAAGGATTGCCCTTCCTTTGGCTATGAGAGCCCCGTGCAGTCAACAGGGGCATCAGTTCTAGTTGTAGTTCCATGTTGTAGTACCTAGTGCACGTACCTAGTGGATGTGGTGCTTCCACCCGATGCTACAAGTAGGTGCTGGAAGTAGGTACTGGAAGTATCTACTACACGTGGATGTGTCCCCCACATGAGGGACCACATTGGGGCACCACATAGTGCACCTCATGGGGCCCAATATGGGGGCCAACAGTGAGGCCCATAGCGCTGGCGATCATGCCGAGGATAGTGTGGAACATCGGACATAAGTTTATATACTCTCTATGTACTCCCCTCTTCATGCCCGACAGGCTTGAGGATCTGCTCACCGACCCCGAGGCCAGGGAGGCCCTCCAGAAGATCGTGCCCCACGAGGAGGACCTTACCAAGAGGTATGAGACCGATCCCGTCTACAAGGCCCTTGGGGATGTTGACAAGACACCCTACTGGGAGTGGTCGGACATCCCGGTCGACTGGCCAATCGTCAAGAGGCTGCTCCTCGCTGGCGCGGTGGAGGCGATGGGGGGCAAGAGGAAGTGGTACGTCCTCAAAGACAGGGAGGCCGTCAAGAAGGCCCTCCAGGAGTACGAGCTCGCCCAGAAGGCCAGGGAGGTCACGCCCCATGTCTTGGAGAAGCCGCCCGAGGACCTCTTCTCAACCGTGGTCGGGTACGACGACGTCAAGAAGCTGTTCACCATGAGCCTGGGGGCCGAGAAGCAGACCCACATCCTCCTGATAGGCCCCCCGGCCTCGGCCAAGTCGGTGATCCTCCTTGAGGTCGGGAGGCTGCCCGGAGCCTACTACCTCCTTGGCGGGACAACCAAGGCGGCGGGGCTGATCGAGGCCCTCTTCACCCTCAAGCCGCTCACCGTCCTCCTGGACGAGTGCGACAAGATGTCCAGCGACGACTTCACCGCCCTCCTCTCCATGATGGAGACCGGCATCGTGAAGGAGGTCAAGTACGGAAAGACCAGGGAGATGGTCCTCCCGGCCAGGGTGTACGCCGCCTGCAACAGGATCGACAGGATCCCGCCCGAACTCCTCTCAAGGTTCCAGTTCAAGCTCACGTTCCCCCCGTACAAGAGGGAGGACTTCATCGAGGTCGCCACAAGGGTGCTCACCACCAGGGAGGGCAAGCCCTACGAGCTCGCCAGGTACATAGCCTTGAAGGTTGCCGACCTGACAAGCGACGTCAGGGACTGCGTGGGCATAGGCAGGATAGCCAAGGACAGGAACGACGTGGACTTCCTCATCGCCATCAAGAAGAAATACGCCACACTCTAAGAGGTAAGACGGGCCCTCCCGCATGAGCCCCACCCGGGATAGGGCTCGCGATGCATCATCGGGCCCAAAGGGGGCAAAAAGGAAACTCGGTTCTGCCCGGTGCCTCCACCGGGATCATCGGCCATGGGCTGGATAGATGGAAGTGGGGAGCCTCTAGCTACCCCAGGCTGCCAGGTACTTGGTCTTCCACTTACCGGCCCTGTGGGCTGCCTCGATCTTGGCAACCGCCAGGGGGAGGTACTTCGAGGCGTTGGCCTGGAAGTCCGCGAAGTTCTTGGCCGGTAGGGACGACCTGATCGTGGCCGCCGGTATGCCGGTCACAGCCGAGATGCCCTCGCAGAAGGCGTCCAGGCTGCTCGACGCGGCAACCATTCTGGCCCACTGGTCCCTGAAGCCTGCGATAGCCTTGCGGTACCACTTATCCTCCGCAACGCTGAGTGCCATTCTACATGCACCCGACACAGTTTTAACGTACCTTCCATAAAAGCCTCACGGTTAACGAAAGGTATAACCATGCCCAGGAAGCAGCCCACCATCGCCGAGAACGCGGGTGACTGGTGGTTCGACAAGCGGAAAAGGCACCTGGTCGGCGTCAAGCTGGACGAGGAGCAGAAGTTCATGCTTGAGACCATGGCGAAGGAGATGGGGATCTCGGAGGGGGAGATGATCAGGAGGGCGATACTCACCACCCGGGTCCTCTACGACCCCGGCCTCACCATCGACAAGGCGCTGCGAAGAGACCTGGACGAGGGCAAGGGGTACGGCGACACCCCGCTCTCGGACATACTCAAGCCCATCCCGCAACTGGCGGCGGAGGTCGGGCTGAGCATCAAGCTGTGGGGGACCAGGGCATCGCTCAGGCTGCCCTCCCCCCCGGACGAGTCGTCGGAGTCCTTGGACACGGACAGCCGGAATCGAGAGGGCTAGAGGCGGACTCCGTACTGCGTCTCCAGCCACGACTCCCAGACCGGCCAGGAGAGCACTCCCCACCCGGCAGTGCAGTCCTTCTCATCCCCCACGCTGGCCATCATCCGCTTGACCTCATCCACCGTGAGCTTGGCGCCAAGCGTCTTGTCCATCGACTCCCTCATCAGGGCGACCAGGCCGGCCACGTGCGGCGTGGCCATGCTTGTCCCCGATATCGGGCTGTACCTGTTCGGGGCCGCATCCCCCGCCCTGTCCAGAACCCCCACGATCCCGCTGTCGATATCCACCCCCGGGGCGATCACGTCCGGCTTGACGTCGCCCCAGTTGGTTGGCCCCCTGGAGGAGAACTTGGCAACCCCGCCATTGATCGGATCCCAGGCGGCCACGGTGAGGACCTGGGGCAGGCAGCCCGGGCTCCCGACGGTGTTCGCGTCTGGGCCTGAGTTGCCGGCAGCCACAACCGGGATGACCCCCTGCCTGGCGCACTCCTCCATCACCGGGTATTGCGGATCGTCCTCCGCCGAGGCCGTCTCGCTGGCTCCGCCGAGCGACATGGAGATTATGTCGATGCCCCTCTCAAGTGAGAGCTGGACGCCCTCAATGATGTTCGAGGTCGTGCCGCAGCCCACCACCATGCCGAGCGACTTGACGGCGAGCAGGTTGCACTCCGGAGCCATCCCCTCGCACAGGACCTCCTTCCCGGACCTCTGGGAGAGCCACTCGTCCCTCCCCTTCTCGCCGCCTATGCACGAGGTGCACCAGGTGCCGTGCCCGTTCTCATCCCGGTGCTGCATCGTCGTGGTCTCGAAGACAACCCTCCGGATCTGCTCGTGCACCCTGCTGGCCCCGGTGTCGACAACAGACACGTTGACACCCCTTCCCATGTACCCTTTCCCGTTGGCCAGGTGGGCCCCCATGAGCATCCTGGTCCACGCGGTGGTGGTGAAGGTCACCTTATCGGTGATCTTGTGCGGGGCGGTGAAGACACCCTCGGGCGGGACTGTGGGGAACTGGAACGCCCACATGGGCTCGTCGGGGTAGATCTTGACCACGGCCCTGTTCTCCGCGAGTCGGAACACAACCTCCCTGGGCAGGATGCAGGCCAGCATGTTGAACCTGGGAATCAGCTTGGCCGGGTACGCCCCAAAAGGCATCTCGGGCCTCTCCAGGATCCCGGGCATCAGGCCCTGGACCTCTTCCAGGACGGGTGCAAGCTCGGCCACGATCTCCCTGAGCCTGCCGTGTTCGGTCTGCACTATGAAGCCGGACGCAATCCTGGAGTGCGCCCTCCTCTCAGCCAGCGATGTCAACCTCTCTCCTACCAAGTTGATCAACCCGTCCAACTGGAGAGTGCCCTAGTCTTGAAATCGTTTTCCCCGGGAGGGACCCTGGGCTCCTGGACTCCCAGACCCCTTGGACACAACAGGGCCACAAAGGGGCCACAAAGGGGCCCTGTTTTGGTCTTGATCGTGGTCACCTCTTTGGTCTAACCACAAGGGGAGTGACCACAGGGGGGTATGGAGGTCTATATGGTGGAAACTGAGCTGAACATGGCCAGTTTCCCTAAGATTTAATAGGGATTTCCCACCTTTCCGGGGCGGTTCAACCCGTTTTCCGGAGGGAGAGGAATTGGTGAACGAATCAGGAACAGCGGCTCCCCAGGGGTCTGAGGCAAAGACAGAGGAGGCACAGCAAGAGCCGAAACCCCTTCACGGGGCAGAGGCATGGTGCAAGTTCTGCGGACATGGCCCCATGCTGCCATGGCAGGTCCAGCACCATTACCGGGAGTGCGACAAGGGTGGCCGCGAACACCTGGAAAAGCTGAGGGCCGACAAGGAAGCGGCCAAGAAGGCCAAGGAAGCGGCCAAGAAGGCCGAAGAGGAAAAGAAGGCAGCCGAAAAGGCAGCGGCAGAGGCCCAGAAGGCGAAACCCCCAGAGGCCGAAAAACCCGGGGAGGCCAAACCCGAGGAACCCAAGAAACCGGGCCCATGGGGGGAAGGCTCCAGGAGCATACCGGAGATCCTTGAAGGCGTGCTGCACGAGCATGGAGTCTCCGAGGAGGCTATCAAGTACGAGGTTGGCCGGGCCGAGAGGATGCAGGGGGTGGGACAGATAATGGATGGCAACGAGCTCCAACGCGACCTCCTCGGCATGAAGATCGGGATACCGAGGGAGAGGATTAACCTGGTCGTCAGGGACTACCTGGAGAACGTACAGTGGGAGGCGAAGAGGGCGCAGGACAGGCAGGCAGCCGTCTCCTGGCCCACTGGAGCCGCTGGCTACCCGCCCCAGCAGATCCCGGGCGGCTGGCCCTCCCCCATGGGGACAACGGGAACACCCGGCACAATCCCGCCCACCTTCACGGGGGGGCAGCCCGGCACCCAGATGTCACCCGGCTATCAGTACGCCTTCGGGGGCGGGATCACCCCGCAGCAGATCCAGCAGATGATCAGCGAGACCATCGCCAAGGAGATCGCCAAGAAGGACGAGGTCGACAGGCTGGCAGCCCTGGAGAAGCAGAGGATCCAGGACAGGGCAGACGCGGACAAGAGGGCAGTCGAAGCCGAGAAGAAGGCATCGGAACAGATGACGGAGCTCAAGGACTGGTTGGGCACTCAACTGGCCGCAACCAAGGAGAAACCGGGAGAGGTGAAGCCCCTGTCCAGGGAGGAACTGTTGGAAATCATGGACAAGCAGCAGAAAGGGGAGTACATGAAGTACCTGGAGGAGAGGATGAGACAGGACAAGGAGCAGCACGACGCGGTCATGGCCCAGTTGAAGGAGGAGCGCAAAGCCACCCAGGAGGAGAAGGCAAAGCTGCTGGAGAAGCTGGAGGAGGCGCGAAGCTCCAAGGTCGTCAGCACCGAGGGCTACCACAAGGACGAGACCAGGCTGGTCGCGGACGCCCTCCACATACTGGGGCAGAGGCAGCCCATTGAGAAGGCCGGGAAGGTCTTGGAGGTCTTCCTCAGACCCGCCCCGGCTGAGCAGCCCCCCGAGCGCGAATCCTCCGGGCCCTCCGGCGTGGCGGACATCCTCCTGGGCACGGATGAGGGCAAGAAGTTCGTCAAGAACAAGTAGGACAAGTAGGGGAGAAAAGGAGGCTTAGACATGACTAAGACAGTTGCGGTATGTGCGGTGAAGGGCGGAGTAGGCAAGACGATAGTGTCCCTGAACGTGGCCCGGAAACTGAAGGAGAGGGGGCACAGCGTGGGCCTGATCGACTGCGACGTGGACAACTCCAACTTCGCCAACTTCACCGGGACCCAGGCGGAGATCAAGGTGGACGCGCAGAAGAGGTTCATCCCCTACGACTGGGACGGGATCAAGGTGTTCTCCATGTCCCTGATCGCCGGGAGGGAGAAGGCGGTCTCCATGACCGGGGACAGGTACATGCAGATCCTGGACGATGTCGCCATATCGAGCATCTGGGGAGAGCCCGACTACTTCGTGCTGGACCTCCCGGCGGGGTCGAGCGACGTCTTCAGGGTGGCAATGGAGATCTTCGCCGAAACCCTCGTCGGCAACCTGGTGGTCACCCAGCCCACGGTGATCGACGCGACCAAGCGGGTGCTCAACCTTCACAGATACCTGGAGATACCCCTGATCGGGGTGATCGAGAACATGTCCCACTTCGTCTGCCCCGACCACCCCGAGCCCAAGGTGTGGTACCCGTTCGGCGAGGGTCAGACCGAGAAGCTGGCGGAGGAGTTCGGCGTCCAGATCCTGGGCAGGATACCGCTGAGCCTGGAGGTCGCCCAAGGCATAGCCAAAGGCAACCCGATCCTGCCCGACGACCTGTCCGGCCCGATCCTGGCGGCCTGCGAGAGCTTGGAGAAGGCCGAGATCCCGAAGGTGGGCTTCATCGAACGGCTCAAGCAGGCCGCCGAGGACATGGTGAAGCCCAAGGTGGAGAAGGTGCTGGCAGCCCTGATCGTCAGTATCGGGAGCCAGTTCAACGTGGGGAGGCTGCGCGTTGAGAAGGGGTTCACCGACAAGAGGCCCATACTGTTCGTGATCACGGACGAGACCGGGAACAAGGAGATCACCAGGATCCCGCTGAGGCTGGAGGAGGACGGCTTCGTGGTCCTCCAGAACCCGGAGGACATAGACTTCCAGATCGCCGTCTCGTTCAAGACCCTGGCAAGAGTAATCATGGCCCAGAGACGGGCGGGGAAGGAGCTGGTTCCCTTCGACCCGGTGGATGCGTGGTACATGGACGACGTCAAGGTGTATGGCCGGGGATACACGCCCAGGGCGGTGGAGGTGTTCAGAACCGTCTTCAGCGACCCCAACGTTATGAAGCCTCTCAGGGACCAGTTCGGCGTGGGCCTCCTGCAATGGGTCTAAGCCTGATGGGGGTGTGACGATGGACGGGCCGCTGGACAAGATCAGGAAGCAGTTGGAGAAGGAGGCCATGGAGAGGATCAGGCCCCTGGAGCAGAAGATGGACGAGTTGATCAGGCTGCAGACCCGGACCAACGAGATCCTGCAGGAAATACTGACCAAGCTCGGGAGGTTGATCTAGGATGCCGTCGAAAGAGGAGTACAAGAAGGTGTTGAACAAGCTGCTCGGAACCGACGTGGACTGGACGAAGCTCTCCAAGGAGGAGCTGGCCAGCCTGGCCACCCTGTTCTCCGAGCCGGAGATGCTGGCCAGGAAGCTCGGCCTGGACACAAGCCTGGGCATAAAGGCCGCCAGGGAGAAGTTCGTTGAGACGGGGTTCACCATCTTCCAGGAGTGGGAGGGCCCCCTGGCCAAGATCGCCAGAAGGATGCTCGGGATAGAGAAGGAGAAGAAGGAAGAAGCCCCGGCTGAGAAGCCCCCCGGAGGTTAAACCTGGGCGAATGATTTATTAGGCTGAGGCGTGCGCTGTATCCCAACTTCTGGGAATGCCTTCAGATAACAGAACACGGGAGGGGGCGTTTTCTGGGAGCAGAGTCCAGATCTGGAGGCTCTACATGCCTGCCATAGTCGACACAGTCAGGGAAGGCGTCCAGCGCCAGATCGCGACGGTCAGATCGGCAGCGACAACCCCCAAAGGCCCCTTTGAGGTGGTCGACGAGGTCGTTAGGAACGCCAGGACGACCGCCCGATCCGTGCTGGGCACAGCCGGCGTAAGAGTGCCGTCCTTCCCAACATTGAGAACGATGCTGGGGAGGAACTGGTGAATGCCCGAGATGAACGTCCGGGAGAGAATGAGGCAGCGCCTTGAGGAGGCACGCCAGAGGGTGAGAGGCCAGGGGGCAAGCGGCCAAATCCTCGGCGGCGGCCTGCTCGCCGGGGGCAAGATCGGCGGAGGCAAGCTGATCGAAGCAGCCCGGAGGCAGGTCCAGTTGACCACAACCCGCATGAAGGAGCGCAAGCCGGGAGTCCTGCCTGCCGTCACCGAGGCGATCCAGAGGTGGCAGCCAGGCCAGAGGCTCAGGGAGCTCCTGCCCGAGAGCGGGGGAGCGGCCAACCTGAGAGGCGATGACACCTCCGACACCGGGAAGGTGTACAACCTTCGAACCTGATCCGGAGCCCTTTTCTCAAGCCCGGATCTTGGATCTAAGGGGAGGTGCATTATCTGCCGCTCTACGGAATCGTGAGCCTGATCAAGGGCGTAGTGACAGGGCCCGATATAACCGACATCCAAGTCGTGGGTGACAACATCCACTACGTGGGCCGGGTCGGCGGCTTGACCAAGGCGGGGGTGGAGATCAGGACCAGGATCTTCAACGTCCTCGACCTCCCGCCCAGGATGCCGAGGAACCTCACGGCCACCGAGGCCGAGAGGGGCCCCGTGGTGAAGGAGTACAGGGTAGAGTGGGATGTCCCCAAGCTCTGGAAAGGCCTACGCCAGTCGCGACTCTAGGTTCATAGTTTAACACACACCCCGGCGGGCGGGTGGTACAAGGTGTGTGTAGATGGATAAGCTCCTGGAACAGAGATTGGATCAGTTGGACGAGCGGATAGCCGCCCTGGCCAAAAGGCCCAGGATAACTACCATGACGGTCAACCTCTCCTACACGGTTGACCCCCTGGTTGGCGTGTCGGTTGAAGAGCACTGCCCCGTGACTGGGGAAGCCGTCGAACTCCTGTTGGGTTTCCCTGACGGCTGCCAGGACCTGGTCGACCTCAAGGTCTCTTACAAGGGGTTCCAGGTCTACCCCTCCGAGGGTAACGTGGCGCTGAACGACGCCTCCCCGGTTGTCAAGATCAAGCGGTTCGTGGAGAAGGGACAACCCTGGAGGGCCGAGATAGACAACTACGACGACACGTATGAACACCACATCACGGTCATCGCGGTCGTCGAAGGGGTGGGTGGTGAGTAATGGCCCGGGTCGTCGACATCAGGTCCGGCCTCACCGCCAAGGGTACCGGCCTCCCGGACCATGTGAAGAGGGCCAGGATCTCGGGGGAGCAGATCGGGGCCATCGTCAGCGGGACGGTCACCGCAACCGTGAGCGGGGCGGTCTCGGTCTCGGGGGCCCGGCTGAGGGTGGAGGGCTACGACTACATATCGGGGGAGTGGAGGAGGCTGGCCGTCAACGAGTCCGGCGAACTCTCCATCCACGCCACCGTCGCCGACATAGTGACCGCCAAGGTCTCTGGGGAGGCGGTCAGGATATCGGGGCAGCTCGTCCTGATAGGCCAGGTGGACTCGTCGGGCAACCCCATAGTGAGGGTGAGCGGTGAGCAGGTCAGGCTCGGGGGGTACGACTACGTCTCCGGGCAGTGGAGGGCGGTCGCGGTCGACGAGTCCGGCCAGCTCGCAATAGCGGTCACCGTCGCGGACATAGTGACGGCCAAGATCAGCGGGGAAACCGTCCTTGCCAGGATCTCGGGCGAGGCTGTCTCAACCAGGATCTCGGGCGAGGCTGTCAAGGTCTCCGGTGAGACTGTCACAACGAGCGTCTCGGGCCAGACGGTCGTGGCCGAGATCTCCGGGGCCACCGTCCTTGGCAAGATCTCCGGGGAAACTGTGGCTGCCAGGGTTTCGGGCGAAGCCGTCAGGATCTCGGGAGAGACAGCCATCGCCAAGGTCTCGGGGGAAACGGTCAGGGCCCAGGTATCCGGGGACACCGTGATAGCGAAGATCTCCGGCGAGACCTTCGTGGGCAAGATCTCGGGCGAGACCCTTCTCGTCGACATGTCGGGATCGGTGGTCCGCATCTCTGGGGAAACCCTGGTCGCCAAGGTCTCGGGAGAAACTTTGATCACAAAGGTCTCCGGGGAGACGGTTCTGGGGAAGGTATCCGGTGAGACAGTTCTGGCCAAGATGAGCGGGGACACCGTTCTCGCCAAGGTCTCAGGCGAGACGATCGTTGCCCAGGTGAGTGGGCAGCAGATCTATCTGGTCGACGGGGCCAACGCAGTCAGGGTTTCGGGGGAGACCCTTCTCGCCAAGGTGTCCGGAGAGACGGTTATCACCAGGATCAGCGGGGAAACCGTCCTGGCCAGGATGAGCGGGGAAACTGTTGTCACCAGGATCTCAGGAGAAACCGTCAGCCTCCCGGACACCCAGGTCGTCAAGATCTCTGGGGAGACTGTCCTGACCAGGATCAGCGGAGAGACAGTCCTGGCCGAGATCTCCGGGGCAACGATCATTGGCAAGATCTCTGGTGAGACCGTTCTTGGCAAGATATCCGGCGACACCCTCATAGCCAAGGTGTCCGGCGAAACCGTCTTGACCCGAATTTCTGGGGAGACGGTCTCCCTTCCAGACACCCAGGTGGTGAAGGTTTCCGGTGAGACGGTTTTGACAAGGATCTCAGGGGAAACCGTCGTAGCCGAGGTATCGGGAGCCAGCATCCTCGGGAAGATATCCGGCGAGACGGTCACCACAAGGATCTCCGGAGAGACGGTTTCACTCCCGGACACCCAGGTCGTCAAGATCTCTGGTGAGACCGTTCTAACCCGGATCAGCGGCGACACCGTTCTTGCCAAAGTATCTGGGGAGACCCTGATCGGGAAGGTCTCCGGAGAGACAGTCATAGCTGAGGTATCTGGGGCCACTCTCCTGGCAAAGGTGAGCGGTGAGGTCGTCTCCCTCCCCGATACCCAGGTCGTAAAGGTCTCAGGGGAGACCCTGATCGCCGAGATCTCGGGTGCCACCGTTCTGGGAAAGGTCTCTGGCCAGACAGTCCTGGGCAAGATATCGGGTGAGACGGTAAGCCTCCCGGACACCCAAGTGGTGAAGATCTCTGGAGAGACTGTGATCACAAGGATCTCCGGGGAGACGCTGATAGCCGAGGTGTCCGGGCAGATCGTTCTCACCAGGGTTTCTGGAGAGACAGTCTCCCTCCCTGACACCCAGGCTGTCAAAGTGTCGGGTGAGACAGTTCTCACAAGAATCTCGGGAGAAACAGTCATAGCCGAGGTCTCTGGGGCAACCATCCTCGGCAAGATCTCCGGCGAAACCGTCCTAACTCGCATTTCTGGGGAGACTGTATCGCTCCCGGATACCCAGGTGGTCAAGGTATCCGGGGAGACTGTCCTGACACGGGTGTCAGGCGAGACTGTCCTGACCAAGATATCAGGGGAAACGGTGATCAGCCAGATCTCCGGCCAGACGGTCATAGCCGAGATCTCAGGCTTCGCCGTCACGATATCCGGTGAGACCATCCTGACCAAGATCTCCGGAGAGACGGTCACCGTTGCAGTCCCCACTGCGGTGTACACTGGCCCTAGACGTCAACTCACCAACCTCTCTGGAGGAATCGTACTCCACTCTGGCACCATAGTCTCCGCTATCGTCAAGAACTTGTCAGGGAACTCTACTATATGGCTAGGCGGATCGGGAAACCGGCCCTACGCTAACTTCGGCTTCCCACTGGAAGGTGGGGAAGCAGTAACCCTGGAGGTGAACAACTTCGATGCCATCTACGCTGTCGCCCTGAACTCTGGACAGTTCATAGCCTTCGCCGGCGTCGGCTAGACGGGCGTGGTCACATGGGCTGGGGAAAATTATCTACCGTTGACACTGACGCCAACATAGTTCTCAGCAGATTAACCGTAGCGAACGATGGACACTACATGGTCCTCTTCCAGGCCTACACGGACTGGGGACTCGCTTGTCTTCGAGAATCTACTGACGATGGGGCAAGCTGGGGAAGCAGGGTGGTCTTCTGGTACGGGGGCTACTGCTACTTTGACATCTCCAAGCCAGCTAGTTCGGGTGCCACAAACCCGTACAGACTGATCATCGTCCTCTACGACTATGGGGACTTCGGGCTCTGGGACGACGACAAGGCATGGTCTGCCGACCAGTGGGCCGACGACTACATAGTGATCACCGCCGGCACCGGGGCCAACCAGGGCGGCAAGCTGAAAGGGAGCACTCCGACCAGGGTGTACTTCGACAAGACGTATCTAGCGAATGGATGGTGGTCGTGTGCCGGCGGAGCTGGGGTGAGGCCGGACAACACCTCGCAGTACAAGCTCTGGTACTCAGATGGGATGGCGGTCTTGGACTCTGGCACCGCAGAGAGTGGAGGGACCAACACCCTCACCGACACCGACAAGATGTGGACTACCAACCAGTGGGCCGGCGAGATCGTCCTCATCCACACGGGGACCGGGGCAGGCCAGGCAAGGACCATCTCCTCCAACACCGGGGACACCCTCACAGTGTCTGGCGACTGGGAGACCCAGCCGGACAGCACCAGCCAGTACGCCATCCTGGATGCAGACGCCCCAGACGACTCTGGCACCGCCGACAGGACGGACGCGATTGTGTGCCTGGCATCCGACGACAACGGGGCCACCTGGGGAAACCCTGTGATCGTCCTCTCAGATCCCCTGGACTTCTGCGATGTGGCTGTAGCGGTTGGGGGTGCATTGGCTGATGATGTCCTGGTCATCTACAACAAGTACGCAGGGACGATCCTGGCAGGCAGAAAGTCTACCAACCAGGGCGGTACCTGGGCAGACGTAACGACCAACCCCAGCACCACGGCGACTCTACCCATCCTGTACGACGGAGGGGGCGGGTCCCTCGTCCTGATCTACCGCGAGTACGACGGCAACGCATACGAAAGACTCACAGACGATCTGGGCGATACGTGGTCTACGGCCACCAACCTGGCGTTCGCCTTCTGCCCTACTGGCGCCCACTACGGGTTCGATGCTGAGGTCTCGGCCCCTAGCGTGACCTTGTACTATGCAAGGGAGATGGCAGGCCCTGAGATCCGGGGATCTATAGAGGGTAAGTACCCTGACACACTGGTGCTGGTTGACCCCGGGTCCTACATAGGGCTCTGCCCAGAGGGTGCGAACGATTACATGCTCCTAGTGGTTTCCACCGCCAACTACACGCTGGACCTTTACGGTGGCTACATCACGACTGGAGCAGTCCGACAGCCCTTCGTGGCTGCCGACCCCAGGCCGCACATGAGGGGCAGATTTCACAGCACGCTTGCCCTTGGCCGTCCCCCATCGGAGGACGCAAAACCGATACCCTGATATGCCGGAGGCTGAACACAAGTGGTAGATCTCCCCATGAGGCGTGAAAGATTCCTGCCGGCGGTGAGTTCTACCCAGTTCTCCGGGCCACTCGGTATCTGGCCCTGGCCACTCATCAACCTCATCCTCGGCCTGGCGTCAAGATCCAGGGCCACCAGGGTCTCCCTCTGGGAGGTCCAGCGCGACTCCGAGGGGAGAATCACGGGGATAATGAAGTGGGAGGGCTCTGACTGATGAGCGCCGACCAAGACGTGAAGAAGGGGAAGCCCGGGCTGGATCTTTCAGGCCTGGACGACCCGGCCCTCGCCCTCATCCTGTCCGAGGAGATGGCCCGGAACATAGGGGAAGAGATCGCCAAGAGGGTCGCCCTGCCGAAGAGGGAGATAGTGCCCAGGGAGGTCGTGGTCCAGCCAGCCATGCCGGTGATGGAGAGGAAGAGATCCCACACCGTCGACAAGGTGGACTACACCACATCCGACATCTACACGGTGATCGAGAGCCCCGGCCCGGGCATAATGAAGGAGTGCACCGTCCGGTCCACGTCAAAGAACTACCGGCTCTACATTGAGGCTGACAGCGCGGAGAAGATCCACCGCAGCTTCGCCGAGCTTCAGGCCCTCTCCTCCTATGTGGAGAGCATAGACGCCTTCGAGGTGGATGGGACCTACATCTTGAGGATAGGGGAGATGCACTGGAGGGAGAGCTTCCGCCTGGTCTTGAGGCCGCTCGAGGAGGTCAGCTTCCAGAACATCTTCGCCCTATGGGAGGAGTACGGCTAAACCGGGGATCCGGATGCCGGATGCTGGATCGCAACAGGTGAATCTGGTGCAGCGGTATGAGTGCGGTCGAGCAAGTCCACTGGCTGAAGAAGATCTACGACAAGCTCACAGCCGGCCTTACCGCCAAGATCTCAGGCGAGACCGTCCTGGCCAAGATCTCCGGAGAGACGGTTGTAGCCAAGATCTCGGGTGAAAGGGTCGTCACAAACCTCCCCGCCGCCATCACCCAGGGAAGGGTGCAGGCCCCCTCCACGTCCGGCGGGGTGGCCCTCTCCTCGGGCGAGATAATCTCGGTGGACATCCGCAGCCTGCCCGGGAACGGGTCGGTCTGGTTCGGCTCCTCCCCCTACTCCGGCTACGGCTACCTGCTCCTGGGGGGCGAGTCCAGGGAGGTCAAGATCGACAACCTGAACAAGGTCAGGGTCTTCGCACAGATCTCTGGCCAGTACGTCATCTACCATGCGGAGGCATGAGGCGCAGATAGGAGGAAACAGGAATAACCTTAATCAACTGCAAGGGAGGTGAGAAGGAACCATGAAGCTGGACGTCAACGAAAAAGCGATAGTGGCCATCTCGGGTGAAACTGTACTGGCCAAGATATCGGGGGAGACCACCCTCACGAAGATCAGCGGGGAGACGGTTCTCGCCAAGATCAGCGGGGATACTGTCATAGCCCTGGTCTCCGGCGCCACGGTCATAGCCAAGGTATCCGGGGAAACAGTCACCACAAGGGTTTCGGGAGAGACAGTGATCTCGAAGATCTCGGGCGAGACGGTCGTGGCCGAGATCTCCGGGCAGACGGTCATCACATCGGTGTCAGGCGTAGCGGTATCAATCTCCGGGGAAACCGTCATAGCCAAGGTTTCCGGGGAGACGGTGATCTCCAAGATATCCGGAGAGACAGTGCTCGCGAAGGTGTCGGGTGAAACCCTGCTTGCCAAGGTGTCAGGGGAGACCCTGATAGCCAAGGTGTCGGGCGAGGTCGTGAAGAAGAGGGTTCCAACCGATATCGCGGCTGGGGCGACACAGATCACCGACGACAGCGGCGGCACGGTCTTGGCGGGAGCGCAGGCGGTGATGGGTGTCAAGATCCGGAGCCAGCCTGGCAACGCGGACATGTGGGTAGGGAAGGCCGGCGTGCTCTCAGGGACAGGCCTGCTCCTCTTGGGAGGGGAGTGGGAAGAGCTTGAGATCGCCGACCTGTCGACAGTCTACATCTTCGCGGCCAACTCTGGCGACTGGGTCACGTATCGCGGCCTGGTACAGTAGGACTGGAGGGATTTGTTGAGTGCGCCATCCAGGCTTCTAGCCCCTCATAGGCCGGGCCTGGTGCTCTACCTCCCGTTCTGGGAGGGGGCAGGCAGCGTAGCCGAGGATGTGAGCCCCTACAGGAATCACGCAACCCTCTATGGTCCGACATGGGTGGATGGCAAGCTCGGTAAAGCCGTCAGTTTCGATGGTTTAGACGACAATCTTCAAACCCCTACGATCAACCTCTCACCCGGAGCCTCGACATGGGCGTTCTGGATGAAGGTGAACAGCTTCGAGCCAACATGGGGGAGCAAAGGGCTTCTCGGATGTGATGGCCTTGGCCAGAACACCATCACTTTCCTAATTTCAAGTGGCAATCAAGTTCTCTGCTATGTCGAGAATAGCACAGGCACTTTCGTTGCTTTGGCAGATCCAAGTCTGGTGAGCCTCAGTGTCTGGCGTCACTACGCCTTAACCATAGACGACTCTTCTCCACGCAACACCAAGCTCTACAGGAACGGTGAGGTTATTGATGCCCAGACTCTTGCTGGCGATATCAACTTCAATTTTCCGGTCAAGTTCACGAAGAACTGGTGGACATACCATGAGGAAGAATGGGTACTTGTGCCCTATGCCGGAGTTGCCGACGAGATCCGCGTCTTCAACCGTGGTCTGTCGGATGCGGAGATGTTCGAGGAGTTCTACCTGGGGGCGAGAGGTTGACGATGCTGCTTGACACCAAGGGGCGGGCCGATGTCAGGGTTGACACTCACAGCGTGATGACGCCTGTGGATATCCAGGCGAAGGTGTCGGGTATCCTCCTCATATCGGGGGAAACCGTGGTGGCCAAGGTCTCTGGGGAGACAGTCACCGCCCTTGTATCTGGGGCCACGGTCACAGCCAAGATTTCGGGTGACAAGGTCCTGGTCATCACGGCATCCGGGGACTACGTTGTCGTTTCAGGGACTGTGATCGCGAAGATTTCCGGTGACACTGTTCTCGCCAAGGTGTCAGGGGAGAGCCTGACCCAGGCTTCCGGTGCATGGGTGATAGCCCGGGCCTCTGGAGAGACAGTGAGAGCCCTCATCTCCGGAGATACCGTTATCGCGAAGGTCAGCGGCGAAACCCTGATATCCAAGATCTCAGGGGAGACCCTCCTCGCCAAGGTCTCAGGCGAAACCCTCACCCAGGCTTCAGGTGCCTATGTCAAGGCAACGGTGGCTGCCGTCACACCCCCATCCGGTGAGACAGACGGATATCCGGGCTGGGTTGGTGTCCACCCCGGACCAGGCCCCTCCGTCTCAGGGGCGATGCGTCAGGCCAATAACCTGTCGGGCGGGGTGGTCCTGCACTCAGGCAGCATCCTCTCCGTCCTGGTCAAGAACATGCCCGGGAATGCGGACATGTACATAGGTGGTGCCGCTGCCCGGCCCTACTCAGGCGCCGGCTTCTGCCTGGCCTCGGGGGAGGGATTCGTCATAGATGTCGACACCCTGGATGAGATCTACGTCTTTGCCTGCACGAGTGGACAGTATGTCACCTGGCTTGCCCTTGACTACTACACCGCCTAGATCCCCATGTCGGGGGTGCCCCTGCAGATTTGGACCAACCTGTCCAGCGGAGCAGCCAGAGTTCCCCGTCTCAACTCCCTCCATCCCCATCCCCATTCCCATCCCCATC
>Ga0129297_10000176_pt1 | contig 29896 bp, 27 predicted proteins | sample I18A1metaG_FD_94708 | JGI IMG/M metagenome (GOLD analysis project Ga0129297, IMG submission 94708) | Lake sediment bacterial and archeal communities from Gulf of Boni, Indonesia to study Microbial Dark Matter (Phase II) - ​I18A1 metaG | ecosystem: Environmental > Aquatic > Freshwater > Lake >... | reverse complement strand
CCCCCCCGCCCCCTCCTCCGGGAAAAACAGCAACCGCTCACCGAGCAGATCGACGACCCCGCGAAATGCGTTTTCCTCGCCAAGCGGGAGTTGCATCAGCACCGCCCGGGCCCCGAGCCGCTCCGCCATCTGCCTGAGCACTGCACGGTAGTCGGCGCCGATGCGGTCCATCTTGTTGATCAGGCAGATGCGCGGCAGCCGGTAGCGGTTGGCCTGGCGCCATACCGACTCGCTTTGCGGCTGCACCCCCTCGACGGCGCTGAAGATCGCAACGGCGCCATCCAGGGCGCGCAGCGAGCGCTCGACCTCGATGGTGAAATCGATATGCCCGGGGGTGTCGATCAGGTTGATCCAGACGTCGCGCCAGCGACAGGTGGTGGCGGTAGCGGTGATGGTGATGCCGCGCTCCTGCTCCTGATCCATCCAGTCCATGGTGGCCTCGCCGTCATGGACCTCGCCGAGCTTATGAATCTCCCCGGTATAAAAGAGGATCCGTTCGGAAACCGTGGTCTTCCCGGCGTCGATATGCGAGATGATCCCGATATTGCGCAGGGTGGCGAGGGGGGAGGTCATTGCGGCGGAGAGGGGCGTCAGGCGGCGTAGCCCTTGCGGATCTGGTAGAGATCCTCCAGATCGAGATGGTTGAGTTCGAAATACTCCCGCTCCAGCTCTTCGACGTAGAAGCGGTCCAGCCCGCTGTTGTCGAGGAAATCCTCGCGCAGGGCCACGTCGCGCTCGGCGACGATGCGCGGCAGGAGGTTGTGCAGGTAGATCGCCTCTTTCTTGATATTGACCACCACGTCGCGGAACAGGGCGGCCGGCACATCGCCGCCGAGCAGGGCCTTGTTGTGCAGTTCCTCGGTGACCTCCTGCAGCAGGGCATCCTGCTCGGCGCGGGTGTTGTAGCGCGAATAGAAGTTGCGAATCCGGTCCTTGACATGCTGGAGCAGAAGACCGTAGAGGCGCTCTTCGCCTTCGATGGCGCCCATTTGCGCGAGCAGGTCGGCAATCGACAGACGGCTCTCCTCGATGGCCTTGAGCCCCTTGACCAGGGCCTGGATTTTCTTGCGCCCGAACTGGCCGAGATATTTGTTCTCATAAAGCGGCCGGAAGAAGATCTCCTGCCACAGGGATGGATCGAGTTCGTCGAAGGACTTCTTGTTGCCGAGCAGGCTGCGGATCTTCTCCTCGGTATGCTTGACGTTCTCCATGAACGCCAGCTCGTTGATCTGGGCGTAGGCGTTGTCGTAGCGATCGAAGTAGGTGACGATGTAGGAGAACTGCTCGAGCAGGGTCAGGTCGCCCCCCTCGTGGATCTTCTCGTCGCACAGCTTGCCGGTCTCGAGGAGGATATGTTCGAAGGTATGGTCGCGGTTTTCCGTGGCCTGACGCTTGGCATGCAGCAGGATTTTCATGTCCTCGGCGTTGATCCCCGCATCGATCTGCGCCTCGGCGAGGAAGATCCCCTCGAGCACTTGGCGCGTCTCGGCCAGGTAGTCCTGCTCGTCAAGATCGACCAGCTTGTCGTGCTTGAGCATTTCGTCGAGCGTGTAAAAGAGCGCCGACGGGATCTTGTTGCGCACCGACAGGGTTTTTAGACGGGTCAGGCGGGCATTTTCGAGCTGGTTGATGCTCCCCCTGCGGTTGCAGTCGATCAAAAGATTCTTGTACTCATCCACGATCCGCCGGTTATCGGGATGTTTGTACATCACGTCGATGCGGATGCGTTCCTGCTGGTAGCGGTCGATGCCATAGCGCTCCGCCAGCGTCTGCAGCGAGCGGAACTCCTCGTCGGGGATCGCCTTGTGGGTGAAGTACAGCTCCTTGAAGGCATCGTGGTAGCTCTTGTGTTTTTTGTGGATCAGCTTGACCAGGTAGAGAGCACTGCGGTGGCCAAGGAGGCTGTAAATCTCGTCGAGCAGTTCGGTGTCGTCCCCCAGCCCCACCGAAGTTGAGCGCTTGAGACTCTTGCCGAGCAGACGGGCAATCCCCTCCTGCTGTTCGCGCAGGGTGCCGGCCACCGATCCGGTCAGGAAGAAGAAGTAATTGTAGAGCGCGTTCCCCTCGAAGAAGAGCCGCTCGTAGCTGACGGTTCCTTCGGTCTGTCCGGTGAATTCAAGCTGGGCTTCGTCCTTGTAGAACGCTCCGTACAGGACCAGGCGGTTGCGCACATCCGGCTTGGCCAGATCGGCCAGCGGTTGGTCGACTCCGAACATGTACTCGCAGAAGGTACCGCCGTTGCCATGGTGGATGAGGTGCTGCGGAGAAAGCACCAGTTCGTTGCCGGGGGAGAAGAAACGCAGGTCGCGGCCCTTGGACTCGAAAAAATAGCGGGCATAGGCATCGCGGCCGGCCATCACCGCGAAGTATTCGATGGTATCGTCGAGATGACCGTGCAGGCGGATTTCCTGGTGCATGCGCATCCCTTAACAGACTGGAGTAGGCCGGCGGCTCAATTCCGCAACGGCACCCTCAATTGCAAACCGTCGTAAGCGAACTCGACCCCGGCCGGCAGCCCCGCGCTGTGGCGGAAGTGGTCGACTTCGTGGCTCAAGTGGGTCAGCAGCGTGCGGCGGGCGCCGATGGCCTGGGCCGCGGCCACCGCGCCGGCGATGTTCAGGTGCGAGGTGTGCGCGGTGAAGCGCAGGGCATCGATGACCAGCACCTCCAGCCCGGCAAGCAGCGCCATCGATGCGGCGGGGATGGCGCTGCAGTCGGTCAGATAGGCCAGCGGCCCGATACGGTAGCCGAGGGCCTCACCATGACCGTGCACCAGCGGAACCGGCACCACTTCGTGCCCGAACAAGGCAAACGGCCCGTGCACCGTGTGCAGCGACAGGCGCGGCCGGTAGCCCGGTTCGCTCTCGTCGACGAAGATGTAGCTGAACACCCGGCGGATGGTCTCCAGCGCCGGCGCCGAGGCATAGACCGGCAGGTTGCCGCCGCGCATGGTGAAGGTGCGCAGGTCGTCGATGCCGTGGACGTGGTCGGCATGTGTGTGGGTGAAGAGCACGGCATCGACCTGATCGATCCCCTCGCGCAGCGCCTGCTGGCGGAAATCGGTGGCGGTATCGATCAGCACCGAGCGTCCGCCCCACCTGAGCAGAGCGCTGCAGCGGGTCCGGCGGTTCTGCGGCAACGCCGAGCGGCACACCGGGCAACGGCAGCCGATCACCGGCACCCCGGTGCTGGTCCCCGAGCCGAGCACGGTGAATTCCAGCACGGCACCGCTCATACCTTGAATGCACCCACCTCCGCTTCGAGGGCCTTGGTCAGGCGATCCAGCGTCTCCACCACTTGGTCGAGCTCCGCGGTGCGGCTGGCATTGCTCTCCGCCACCTTGTGCACGCGCGCGACCCCCTCGACCACCTGCCGGCTGCGCTGGGTCAGCTCGCGGGTGGCCTCGTCGATCTTGCCGATCATGTCGCGGAACTGCTCCATCCCCTGGTTGATCTGGCGGCTCCCCTTGGTCTGCTCGCTGGTGCTTTGCTTGCCGTGCGCGGCGATGTCGCGCATCGCCTCGGCGCCACCGGCAAGATGCCGGGCACTTTGCGACTGCTGGGTGATCGCCGTGGCAATCTGCTCGAGCATCGATGCAACCTGGTTCATCGAATCGGTGACCTGCCGGCTGCCGCGCGCCTGCTCCTGGGTGGCACGGACGATGCCGTTGACCTGCTCCATCGCCTTGATGGTGCTGGTGCGGATCTGGTCGAGAGCCGTCCCGGCCGCCTGGGAACGCTTGACCTCCTGGTGAACGCGCTCGCTCCCTTCCTGCATCACCAGGACCGCTTCCTGGGTCCCCTCCTGCAGGTTGCTGATGATGGTGGCGATCTCCCGGGTGGAGACCGCGGTGCGCTCGGCCAGTTCGCGAATCTCGTCGGCGACCACGGCGAAGCCGCGGCCGTGCTCACCCGCCTGGGCGGCGATGATCGCCGCGTTCAGGGCCAGCAGACCGGTCTGGTCGGCGACTTCGTCGATGACGGTGAGGATCTTGCCGATGTTGCCCGACTGGCGGCCGAGTTCCATGATCGCCGCACTGGCCCGGTCGACCGCTTCGCGGATCGATTCGATGCCGTGGATCGTCTCGTCGACGGTCTGCTTGCCGCGCCGCGAATCCTCAGTCGCCGCATTGGCCAACTGGCTGGTCAGGTTGGCATTTTCCTCGATCTCCTTGATCGAAGCATCCATTTCAAGCATCGACGAGACCGTCACTTCCGTCGAGGAAGAGAGAATGCCCACATTTTCGGAAACCTCCTGGCTGGCCACCGACATTTCGTTGATTGAACTGGAAATCTCGTCGACGGTTACGAACAGCTTCTCCATCTGCCCGGCGATCTCCTCGATCGTCGCCCCCAGTTCCAGGCTGGCCGCTGAAATTTCCTCCACCGAGGAGACCAGAAAACTCGAGCAGTCGGCAATTCCGCCGGAGGCCTCGTCGATCCCGGCAATGGCCCGCGAGGCATCCTCCAGCGCCTGGGACTGGCGCACCGCCCCTTCCATGACCTGATGGGACGAGGCGCGGATCTTCTCGTTGGCCTGGACCAGATCGCCGATCACCGCCCGGGTACGGCTCACCAGCTCACGCTGCCGGGCGAGAAAGCGGTTGAACTCCGTGGCGAGATCCCCGATCTCATCGCGATTGCGCACCACCAGCTCAGAGGTGAGATCCCCGCTCCCTTCCGCAAGCATTTTCAGATTCTCGGCCACCTCGCGCAGCGGCTGCACGATGGCGCGGGCGATGGCAAAGGCAATGAAGATCGTCACAGCGATGATCGCGATCGCGGCAACGATCAAAAAGCGCCACAACTCCTGCTCGATGGTCGCCATGCCGGCGACCATGCCGAGCGTCACCACCAGCGGGACGACGGCAATCGCTATCATGGACAAGAGAATTTTGGTGCGGATTTTCATGCTTGACGCCTTAACTAAAAGGATAGATTCCCGCCCGTTTCATTGCGGGCGACGGAAAGAGCCGTCAGGGCGCGGCCACGAACTGCTTGTTCAGAATCTTCTGGCCGCGGGGGCCCTTGGCCAGGGCGATGAACTTGGCCAGCGCTCCTTGCGGCTGCCCACGGGTTACAAGAACCAGGGGTTTGACCAGGGGATATTTTTTCAGCTGAACATTGGCCGGCAGCGGCTCGACCCCATCCACGGCTATGACCTTGACATTATTGCTGTCGACCATGCTCAGGCTGATCGCCGAAATCGCGCCGGAGAAGAGCGAAACCTGCTGGTCCGACTGGGCCACGACCGCCGAGACCACCTCTTTGGGCGTGAGGGCGCGGCCCTTCAGGATCAGATCTTCCACGGCACTGCGCATCCCCGAACCCTTCGGCGCGGTCATGACCACGATCGGCTGATCGGGACCACCCACGGCCCGCCAGCTGACCAGGTCACCGGCGAAGACCCCCCGCAGTTGCTCGTGGCTGAGATTGGCAACCGGATTATCTTTTGCCACCACAATCGCCAGGATGTCCCAGCCCAGAAAATGCTCCACCAGCCCCTGGGCTTTCTCGGCGGCGGTCAGATGACGACCGGCTCCCGCCAGATCGACATTCCCGGCCAAAAGGGCCTTGATGCCGGGGTCGGTATTGCCGCCGTCGATCGTCATGCGCACGCCGGTCTCGGCAGAAAATGCCCGGGAAGCCTCCGGCATGAAATAGCGCTGCAGCGTGGTCGCGCCGGCATAGCGCAGGGTTTCCTCGGCCGCTGCGCTCAATGGAAAGAGCAGACAGAAGCCCGCCAGCACTCCGAACAGTCGGCAACACAGCGACATGATCCACCTCCCGGCCAACGGATTTCCCTCGGGCAGCCAAGCACAAGCATTCAGAAATCAGCAGGTTACATTAGCATTTCCCAAAAAGGCTGACAACAGGAAACCGGTGCCGGCAGTTGCGGAAATTCACCGGGACGGCTAAAATCAAAAAGATAAAAAGTGCGCTAAAAAAACCGGAAAGGACTCCCGTGGAAAGTCTGCACCATCTGGTTGGGGCGGGGGAGAAAGCCCTCTCGGCGGGGGAAACGCTGGTCGCGCTGATGCATTTCGAGGCCGCCAACCGCATACAACCACTGCCGGAAGTCCAGTCGGCGCTCGGCTACTGCCTGGCCAAGGAACGTCGCCAGTACCAAAAGGCCCTGACCCTGTGCCGCGCCGCCCTGGACGCCGATCCGGCCGAGCCCCGCCACTACTATCATTTAGGCCGCATCTACCTGTTAAGCAACAGAAGGGCCCCGGCCATTGCCGCCTTCCGTCGCGGCCTGAAACTGAAGCGCTACCAGCCGATCATCGAGGAGTTGCGGCGTCTCGGCGTTCGCAAGCCACCGGTGTTCGCCGCCCTCCCCAGAGACCATCTTCTCAATCGCTCCATGGGGGTGCTTCTGACCCGCATCGGCCTGCGCTGAGCAACAGGCAACACGACGCCCGGGAAGACCTTTCCCGGGCGTCGTCATGGCATCCTTCTTGGCGACCGTCAAAACGGACGTTTGCTCTTCCCCGACTGGTACTCCCCGGTAAAAGGCTGCATTTCAATGCGCACCTGCTCGACGAACTGACCGGTCTTCACCTTGACCGGCAGCGCCGAATTGCCGCCGAATTTGCCGTAAGGCTCACCCGGCAGCGGCATATCCCAGGCGTGGATGCGGGCGGCCAGGTAGAAGGTCCCGCCTTCCGGGAGGTAGACGGTGAAGCGCCCCTGCTCGTCGGAAAGAGTCGAGGCGTAATCGGGAAGCCGCTTCATCTCCGGGTCGGCATAAGCCATGGCGAAGCCGCCCATCACCGGTTTCCCCGCCTGATCGACCAGGACGCCGCGGATGCCCGTGGTGGTTTCCCGGTCGACCACACGGCTTTTGAAGAACATCGGCGCCTTCATCGCCACGACCGGCAGTTCGACCACCGCGTATTTGCCTGCTTCGACCCGCACCTTGATGCGCTGGTGCTCGGAATACAGATCTCCGGGCTCCAGGGGACCAGTGGAGTTACCGCTCAGGCGTTTGCGCGCCACGACGTAGTAGATCCCCGCAGGCACATTGAGCTGGTAGCTGCCGCCGGCATCGGTCGGACTGGAAATGAACTGCGAGGGACCGAGGAGGTTGGAAATGGTGTCTGGATAGATGTTGACGAAGGCCCCGGCCAGCGGGGCGCCGTTCTCGCGCATCACCACCCGGCCGCGGATTCCGGTCTGCCCCGCGCCGTCAACGTAGTCGCCGGTCCACACCCCGCTCTCGATGTCGACCGGACAGGGCGGTGGAGTGGTCTGGCAGGCCGTCAGCCCCAACGTGATCCAGACCAGACTCAACAAAATCGAAAGGATTCGTGACGTGCGCATAAGCTAAAATCCTCCTTGCCTTGGCGGCACAAGGTTTGCCGGCATCCCGGCCAATTCACGTGACAGTCTATCCTGCCCCGGTGAAAAGTCAAAAATCTCGCCGGGAAAAGGGCCGTTGCCTGATGCCGCTGAAGCGGGTAGCATGGCCTGCATGGTTTTTCCGCCACCGTCAGCGCCACCGGTTTCGCGCTCTGCCTCGCAGCTGGCTGCCCGCCGTTTTGACGTTCTGGTCATCGGTGGCGGCATCACCGGCGCCGGAATCGCCCGGGACCTCGCCATGCGTGGTGTCAGCGTGGCCCTGGTCGACCAGGGCGACTTTGCCAGCGGCACCTCCTCGCGCTCGACCAAACTGATTCACGGCGGACTGCGTTACCTCGAACAACTCGATTTAAGACTGGTTTTCGAAGCCTGCCGCGAGCGGGCAACCCTGCAACGCATCGCCCCGCACCTGGTCCAGCCGCTGCCCCTGCTCATCCCCCTGTACCGGGGAGGACGCCGCTCCAAGGGGCTCATCCGCGCCGGGCTCACCCTCTACGACCTGCTGGCGCTATTCCACAACACCCATGCACACCGCATGCTTTCCTGCAGTGAAGCCCTGCGCCGCCAGCCGCTCCTTGACCCGCACAACCTCACCGGAGCGGCCCTTTACTGGGACTGCCGCATGGATGACGCCCGGCTCTGCCTGGAAAATGTGCTCGCCGCCCGCGAGGCCGGGGCGGTCACGGTCAACTACGCGCGGGCCACGGCCCTGCTTTACCAGCGGCAGCGCCTCACCGGCGCCCTGATCGCAGATGGCGAAACCGGCCAGAGTGTGGAGGTGGCGGCGCGGGTGGTTGTCAATGCCGGCGGCCCCTGGCTCGACCGGATCGGAGCGTTGAGCCCCCAGTGGACACCACGGCTGCGGCCGACCCGCGGCTCCCACCTATTGGTGCCGCGCCTGGCCGGAGGAGAGGAGGCCCTGTACCTGAGCGCCGACCGTGACGAGCGCATGTTCTTCGTCATCCCGTGGGGGGATCTCTCGCTGATCGGCACGACCGACCTTGACGATAACGCTCCGCCGGAGGAAGCCTCCATCACCCGGAGCGAACTCGACTATCTGCTGGCCGAGGCCGCCCGCTACCTCCCCGGCGCACGCCTCGGCACGCAGGATGTGGTCGGCACCTTCTCAGGAATCCGGCCGCTTCTGGACGGCAGGACCGGAGCGGCGAGCCGTGTTTCCCGCGAACATGCCGTGTTCGAGACAGCGGACGGGCTGATCGCCGTCGGCGGGGGAAAATACACGACCTACCGCTCGATGGCGGCCGAAGTCGCCGACCGGGTTATGGCAAAACTCGGACTTCCCCGCGGCCGCTGCCGGACCGCTGAGCTTCCGCTCCCGGGCGGCGCCGCCGGCTGGGAGGCACTCCTCTCTCCGTCGGGCCGGCAACCCGGCAGCTGCAGGCTCCCCACCGAGACGCTGCAGCGCCTGGTCAAGCGCTACGGCGCCCGGGCCCTCCAACTTCTGGCCCTGCTCGAGCGCGAACCTGAACTGGCCGCCCCGCTGACGGCCGAACTGCCCCTGCTCGGCATCGAGGTCGCCTATGCCATCGATTGCGAGATGGCCCGCACCCCCGAGGACATCCTGCGCCGTCGCACCCCTTTGGCGCTCGGAACCGGCCACGGACTGGCCGCTCTGCCGGGTGTGACGGCACTGCTGGCCAGCCGGCTCAACCTGACGCCGCAGCAGCAGCACACCCTGAGCAACGACTATCGCTCCCGCTACCCGACTCTGCCCAAGGAGAACGCCACATGAAGCTGAAACTGCGCACGACCGATCCTCTTGTCACCAAGTCCGCCTGCCTGGTGGTCGGCGTCTTTGCCGACCGTTGGCACGACCCTTTGCTGGACAAACTCGATTCCCTGGTCAGCGGTCGTCTGCACGAGGCCCGGCGCAGCCGGGAATTCACCGGCAAGGCCAACGAAGCCCTGCTGCTGCAGCCGGTCGCAGCCGGGCCGATGCGCCGGCTCCTGGTGGTCGGTCTCGGTCCGCGTCGCGACGCCGGACTGGAGCAGTTGCGCCAGGCAGCGGGCACAGCGCTCAACCTGTTCAAAGGGAAGGCCATCGCCGACCTGGCTTTCGCCCTGCCGCTTCTGGATGTGCCGCGGACCACGGCAACGGAGCGGGTCGCAGCGGTCGCCGAAGGGCTGCTCCTGGCCAGCTACCGTTTCGATTACTATCGTACCGGGGAGAACGTCCCCAAGGGGCAAGGGCCCGGCACCGGCACGCTGCTGATCGACAAACGCGCACAGCGGAGCGGGGCGGAGATCGCCCTGGCCCAGGCCGAGCTGCTGGCCGAAGCGGTTGCCCTGGCGCGCGACCTTGTCAACCAGCCCGGCAACGTCAAGTCACCGGCCTGGCTGGCCGGGCAGGCGGCGGCCGCCGCCGCGAGGGCCGGACTGAGCTGCACCATTCTCGACCGTGACGAACTCGAGCGCGAGGGGTGCGGCGCACTACTCGGTGTCGCCCAGGGAAGCGTGCGCGAGCCGCGCCTGATTATCCTCGAATATCGGGGCGGAGCTGAGAAAGAGCCGCCGCTAGCCCTGGTGGGGAAGGGCGTGGTTTTCGACGCCGGCGGCATCTCCCTGAAGCCGGCCGAGAAGATGGACGAGATGAAGATGGACATGGCCGGCGGTGCGGCGGTGCTCGGCGCCTGCGTGGCTGCCGCCGGGCTGCAGCTGCCGCTCAACCTGGTCGGCGTCATTCCGGCGGTGGAGAATCTCCCCTCGGGGAGCGCCATCCGCCCGGGCGACATTCTCACCAGCCTCTCCGGGCAGACCATCGAAATTCTCAACACCGATGCCGAGGGGCGCCTGATCCTGGCCGACGCCCTGACCTACGTGCGCCGCTACCAGCCGCGGCTGGCAATCGATGTGGCCACCCTGACCGGCGCCTGCATCATTGCCCTCGGCCACCACGCCAGCGCTGTGCTCGGCAACGACCCGGAGCTGGTGCGGACCCTGAGCAAGGCCGGCGAGCAAAGCGGCGAGCGGTTGTGGGAACTGCCGCTGTGGGGCGAATACGACCAGCAGATCAAGAGCGACGTGGCGGATGTCAAGAATACCGGCGGGAGACCGGCCGGCACCATCACCGCCGCCGCTTTCCTGCAGCGCTTTGTCAAGGGGCTGAAGTGGGCGCACCTCGATATCGCCGGCACCGCCTGGATCGAACAACCCCGCCCCTGTCACCCCAAGGGAGCCAGCGGCGTCGGCGTCAGACTGCTGGTCAACTTTCTGCGCGGTCAGGCGGGGGAGGGCGTCCGCTCGCCCTGACGACGCCGCGTCCGCATGCGCTCCGCTGCTGCTCTGGTATAATTAAAAGCATTAGAGGAGCCCCATCACCGGAGCGGCCATGGCAGATCAGCTGCTGAGCGCCATCATTGCCCTGGAAAAAGACCTCCAGGAGCAGATCCAAAAGGAGCAGTCCCGGGCCTTGGCCTGGCGCGAGCAGCAGCTTGCCGCGCTGGCCGCTGACAGGGAACGGCAACATACGGCCCTGGCCGCCACCCGCAGCGCGGAGATAGAAGCCGTCCGCCAGGCGGCGGCTGGCGAAGGCGCACACGCCCTGGCGGCCGCCCGGGCGTGGTGTGCGCGCTTGGAACAGCTGCCCGACGAGCTCTGCATCCGCCACCTGACTGCCCTGCTGCAACGACTGCTCCCGGAGGCCGGCGATGATCACCCGCATGGCCAAAATTGAGCTGGTCGGCCCAAAGGACGATCTCATGGCCGCCCTCGACCTGCTCCACTCCCGGGGAATCTTCCAGTTCGAGCCGCAACTGCCCACCGAATCGGTGGCCGGTGTCGACCGGCCGCACATGCTGGTCCTTGATCAGGAGGGGCTGCGCGAGCGCTTGTTCTTCGAGAAACTGCGCGAGCGCATCATCGCCCTCCTCAACCTCCTCCCGGACGTGGCCGTCCCGGCCCTGCCGCTGCAACCCCTGCCGGTCATGGACCTGCTCGACGAACTGGTCGACGGTCACCTGGCCGAGGCCCGCCGGCTGGACGGGCAGGCCCGGACCCTGCGCCACGAGGAGGAGCAACTGGCCCGCACCCTCCTCTTCTGGAACACGCTCGAACCGCTGTGGGCCGAACTCCCTTCCGAAGCTAACCTGGAACTGATCGGGGTGACCATTCTCCATGCCAACCAGCTGCCGCTGCTCGAAGCGGCCCTGCATCGGCGCCTGGCCGGCCGCTGCCAGCTGTCCAGCACCCAGGCTGCCGACGGCACCCTGGTCGGCCTGATCGCCTGCGACCGCGAGATGGCCGGCCCGTTGCGCGCGGCTCTGACCAGCGAACAGGTTCCCGAGATGCCGCTGCCCCCGGGCTTTGCCGAACTCCCCGCAACCAGGCGCGTCGCTGCGCTGCGCGCCCGGATGGATTCGTGCCGCAGCGATCGCCTCGCGGCGGAAAACACCCTGGCAGAGTTGAGCCGCTCCTGGCGGAATATTTACCAGCAGGCCCGTGAGTGGCTGGATGAGCGCCTGGAACTGTACGCTGCCACGGTCGCCATCTACGCCACGCGCCAGTGCTTCATCCTCCATGGCTGGCTGGCAGAGAGTGAAACCATCGGCCTGCGCCAGGCCTTGAGCGAGGCATTCGCCGGTCGGGTCGTCCTCGCCGAACTCGATATCCTTGAAGACGAACTGGAGCGGGTTCCGGTCCAGCTCGCCAATCCCGCGTATTTTGCGCCCTTTGAAATCTTTTCCCGTCTGCTGCCGCTCCCGCGTTACACCTCCTACGACCCGACACCGTTCATCGGCATCTTTTTCCCGGTGTTCTTCGGCTTGATGCTTGGCGATATCGGTTATGGTGCCGTGCTCTTTGCCATAGCGGCGCCAATGGCCCGCTGCGGACGTGGCGTGGCCGGCGATCTCGGCAAGGTCTTCGGCATCGCCGCCCTCTACGCCATGATTTTCGGCATTTTCTTCGGTGAATTGTTCGGCGACCTTGGCCGGCGCTGGCTGCAATTGCACCCGCTCTGGCTGGAGCGCAGTGCCGCCATGCTCCCGACCATGCTGCTGGCCTTGACCGTGGGGTCCGCCCACATCCTGTTCGGCCTGCTGCTCGGTGCATGGAGCGAACTGCGGCGCCACCGCGGCCGCGAAGCCCTGTTGCGACTGGCCCTGCTGCTGACGGTGCTGCTGCTGGTCCTTGTGGCCCTGGGAAGGATCTTCCCGGCCCCATGGCTGGCCACCGGTCCGCTGCTGACCGGAGTCGCCATTCTCCTGCCGGTGCTGATCATCGCCGGCGGACTGCTCGCGCCCCTGGAACTCCTCAAGACCCTGGGCAACGTCATCTCCTACGTCCGCATCATGGCCATCGGCATCAGTTCGGTCCTGCTGGCCGTCGTCGCCAACCAGCTGGGCGGAGCGGTCGGCAACCTGCTCATCGGGATCCTCATCGCCGGAATCCTGCATGCATTCAATCTGCTGCTCGGGGTGTTTGCCCCGTCGGTGCACGCTCTGCGTCTGCATTACGTCGAATTTTTCAGCAAGTTTCTCGATCTCGGAGGGCGACGCTTCGAGCCGTTCGGCAAGCCGCGGCCGACCCCCCAGGAAAGGAGGCGCTAACTCATGGAAAAGGTGTGGATTGCTTTTGCCGCCGCACTGGCGGTCGGCCTGCCGGCCATTGCCACGGCCTGGGCCCAGTCGCGGATCGGGGCGGCGGGGGCCGGGACCATTGCCGAGAAACCCGAGTTGACCGGGACGATCATCATTCTGGTCGCCATTCCGGAGACTATGGTCATTCTCGGTTTCGTGGTCGCGGCGATGATCTTGCTGCTCTAGCCGGCCATGGGCGAGCACGAACTGCAGAATGCCCTGCGCCGGGAAGCCGGCTCCAGGATTCACGCCCTGTGGGCCGAAGCCGAGACGGAAGTTGCCAGGCAGCGCGCGACCTTGGCCGCCGAGCTCGACAGCCTGCAGCGCGAGTTCGCAGACCAGGTTCGCGCCGAGTCCTTGGCGGTCCGGCGCTTGTCGCTGGCCGCCACCGCGCAGGCCGAGCGGCACTGCCGGTTGCTGGCGGAAACCTCTCTGGCCGAACGGCTCAGAGGACTGGCCAGGCAGGTGCTGGTCGAAATGGCCGCGGCGGATCGTGAACGATCGTGGCAGGCGAGCGTTGCCGGCCTGCCGGAGATCTGCTGGGAGTCCCTTCTGGTTGCTGCGGCAGACGCCGCCCGGGCCAGGCGTGATTTCCCGCAGGCTGCCGTCGAGATCGACGACGACCTGCTCGGCGGCGTGATCGCCACGGCCGCAAACGGGCGCATCGTCATCGACAACTCGCTGGCCGGTCGCCTGGCGCGCGGCTGGCCCGAGTTGCTGCCGGAATTACTGGCTGCCCTTGTCCAGGAGCTCAACCGCGATGAAACTGCTGGCCCCGCCACCGCCCGCTGAACTGCCGGCCGAAGCCCTGCTGGCCCGCCTGCGCTGTCGGCGCGCGGCACTTGCCCACGATCCGGCCGTCGATCCGGCAGACCTGCGCACCTGGCTGCTGCCACGCCTTGACCGGCGCCTGCGCCGGGCCCTCACCCCCTATCTGGAGGTGGTGGCGATGCGCACTCTGGTCGTGGCCCTGCGCCATCGGCTCGCCGGCCTCTCCCCGCCAGCGGCGCTGCTGCATCAGTCCTGGCTGGCAGCGGGGCTTGCCCCCCTGGTGGAAACTCCCGGCGAAGCCGGCAGGGTGGTGGCCAGAGTGGAGCAGGCACTGGCGCCTGACTACCCCTTCGCGCGCGGCGTGGCCAAGGCTTTCCACGATCAGGGACCGGGGGCGGTCGAGACCCGGCTGACAACGGGGATGCTCGGGCAGGCCCTGGCCTCGGCGCGGGAGCCGGCTGTCCTTTTGACCGTGCGCTTTCTCATCGACCTGCGCAATCTGCTCTCGGTCCTGCGCCACTGGCGCTGGCAGTTGCGCCAGCCCCCCCAACTGCTCCCCGGAGGCGAGGTCGCGGTCCCGCAGCTGGCCAGAATCTGGGCGGGAGGCGATCGCAACGCCTTCGGCCGCCTGGCGGCCCGCCTGGGGACAAACGGGCCGCTTGATCCGGAACCACGGGCGGCGGAGCACCAGTTGCTGGCCGGGCTGGAGCTGAAGCTCCGCCGGGCCGGGCGTGACCCGCTCGGCATCGGCGTGGTCCTCGACACTCTGTGGCGTTGCGAGGTGGAGGCCCGCGACCATGCCCTGCACAGTGCAGTGGGAATCACCGGCGACTGGCTGAGTGAGGCCTGGCCATGAACCGGATCGTGGTCATGACCCCTCCTGAAGCCGGCGCCGGTTTTGCCCTGACCGGCGTTCGCCAGTTGACCGTGGCCGCAGACGAGGCCTGGACCGCCTTGCAGTCCGTCTGCGCCGATCCGGCCGTGGGCGTGGTGGTTGTCGATGCCCGCTTGCTGGCGACCGTTGATCCGCATCGTCTCCAGGAGCTGACCGAGCACTGGCGAGGAGTGCTGGCCACCCTGCCGGCGCCGGCCGGCACGGTGCGCAGCGATCTGGACGACCTGCAGCGCCTGGTGCGCCGGGCGCTCGGCTATCACGTGAGGCTTGAGCCATGAGCGGCAGGGTGATCAGCATCAGCGGTGCCACGGTACGGGTCGATCTGCCGGGGCTGAAAGTCGGCGACCGGGTACAGGTCGGCAGCCAGCACCTGACCGGAGAAGTGGTACGACTGGAGCGCTCCCAGGCGATCGTGCAGGTGTTTGAGGAAAACCGCGGGCTCGGGGTCGGGGAGCCGGTCGGTCAAGGCGGCGGGCCGCTGACCGTCTGTCTCGGACCGGGTCTGCTCGGCATGGTCTTCGACGGCCTGCAGCGTCCGTTGGAAGCGTTGCGCCAAAGCGGCGGCGACTTCCTGGGCGGGGCGGGCAACCCCTTCCCCCTTGACCGCCAGCGCCGCTGGACGTTTACCCCGGCCTGTCAGCCCGGAACCCAGATCATTACCGGGACCGTTCTCGGCACGCTTCGCGAGGGCCACCTCACCCACCGCCTGCCATCCCCCGTAGCCGGCACCCTGGCGCAGATCGCTGCCGGTGAACTGGACATCGATGCCACCCTGGCGCAACTCACTGACGGGCGCCAGCTCGCGCTTTGGCACACCTGGCCGGTGCGGGAAGCCCGACCGATCCGCGGCAAGTTGCGCCCCGTGCAGCCGCTGATCACCGGACAGCGGATTCTCGACATGCTCTTTCCGCTCTTAAAGGGGGGGGTTGCGGTGATCCCCGGAGGCTTCGGCACGGGCAAAACCGTGCTTGAGCAGAGCATCGCCAAATTTGCGGATGTCGATGTGGTGGTTTATGTCGGTTGCGGCGAGCGCGGCAACGAGATGGCCGGCCTGCTCGATGAGTTCGCCGCCCTTAAGGACCCCCGTAGCGGTCGGCCGCTGATGGAGCGCACCATCGTGGTGGCCAACACCTCGAACATGCCGGTGGCGGCTCGTGAATCCTCGATCTTCACAGCCGTGAGCATGGCCGAGTACTACCGCGACATGGGTCTCGACGTGCTCCTTTTGGCCGACAGCCTGTCGCGCTGGGCCGAGGCGCTCCGGGAAATCAGCGCAGCCCTTGAGGAGATGCCCGGCGAGGACGGTTTCCCGACCTATCTCGGTTCGCGGCTGGCAGCCTTTATCGAACGGGCCGGTGTGGTGGAAACGCTTGATGGTAGGAAAGGTTCTCTGAGCATGGTGCTGGCCGTCTCGCCCCCCGGGGCCGATTTCGCCGAGCCGGTCACCCAGGCCTGCCTGCGCGTCGCCAGCGCCTTTTGGATGCTCGACACCAAACTGGCTCATCGGCGCCACTTCCCGGCAATCAACTGGAGCCAGAGCTATTCGCTGCATGCCGAGCGGGCGGCCGCCTGTCTTTGCGAGGCGCATCCGCAGTGGGGCGCACTGCGCGCCCGCTGCCGGGAACTGCTGCAACACGAAGAGGCGCTGCGCGAAGTTGCCGAGGTTGTCGGCATGGAAGGACTGCAGGATCCCGACCGTCTGCTGATGGAAAGCGCCGAACAGTTGCGCCTGGAATTTCTCTGCCAGAACAGTTTCACCGCCGACGCCTGTTCACCGCCCCTGGAAACTGTCACCCGGCTGGCAGCAATCCTGGAGCGGCACGACCGGTTGGCGGCCAGGCTGGATAGCGGCCAGACGCTGCGTGCGGCCCTGGCTGCGGAGGTTGCCCATGCGACTGGCTGAGCACCGTTACCGGACCGTTGCCGCCATCCGCGGACCGCTGCTCTTTCTGGAACAGGTCCTTTGTGCACGGCTCGGCGAAGTGGTGACGATCACCGCACCTGACGGGCGCGAGGTGGCCGGCGAAGTGCTCAAGATCGACGGCGACCAGGTGGTGGTGCAGGTTCTGGGCGACACCTTCGGCCTCGACACCGAGCGCACCAGCGTGGCTTTCGCCGATACCATGACGCGCGCACCGGTCGGCGAGGGGTGTCTGGGGCGGATCTTCGACGGCTCCTTCAGGCCGCGCGACAACCTGCCGATGTTCATCCCCCGGCAACGTGCCTTGGTCAGCGGCGTACCGATCAACCCGGTGGCCCGCGCCCATCCCGAAGAGTTCATTGAAACCGGGATCACCGCCATCGATGCCCTCAACACCCTGGTCAAGGGGCAGAAGTTGCCGATCTTCACCTGTGCCGGCCTCCCGGTTCGCGAACTGACCGAGCAACTGCTGCTCCAGGCCCGGCTCCCCGGCGGCGGACCGTTCGTGCTGGTCTTCGTGGCCCTCGGCCTGACCCATTTCGAGTACCATGAATATATCCAGACCCTGGCGCAACTCCCCGGCAACTTCGTGGCTTTCGTCAATCTGGCCGACGATCCGGTGGTGGAGCGCCTGCAGGCGCCGCGCCTGGGGCTGACCGTCGCCGAGGACCTGGCCTTCAACGGCGGAGATGACGTTCTGGTGATCATCGCCGACATGGCCAACTACTGCGACGCCCTGCGCGAGGTTTCAACCGCCCGCGAGGAACTGCCGGGGCGGCGCGGCTACCCCGGACACATGTACTCCGATCTGGCGTCGCTGTTCGAGCGGGCCGGGCGGATTCACGGCCGGCGCGGGTCGGTGACGATGCTCCCGGTGGTGACCATGCCCGAAGACGACATTACCCACCCGATCCCCGATCTGACCGGCTACATCACCGAGGGGCAGATCGTCCTGTCGCGAGCCCTCCATCAACGCGGCATCTTCCCGCCGATCGACGTGCTGCCGAGCCTGTCGCGCCTGATGAACCAGGGGATCGGCGCGCAGCAAACCCGGGCCGACCATCGCGACGTGGCCGGGCGGCTCTACCGCAACTACGCCAAGGGGTGCGAGATCCGCCGACTGGAAGCGGTCGTCGGTCGCGACGGACTGCTCGAGGAAGACCGCCGTCTGCTTGACTTTGCCCAACGCTTCGAGCGCGAGATAGTCCACCAGGGGAAGATCCGTCGCACCGTACTGGAGAGCCTCGAACTCGGCTCCAGGCTGCTCGCCGAGTTCTCCGGAAACCAGCCATGCTGAGCCTGCAGCCAACCCGCACCAACCTGCTCCTGCTCAAGGAACGCCTGCGCGTCGTCGGCAGTTGCACCGCCATCCTCAAAGGCCGGCGCCAGGCACTGATCCGTGAACTGCTGCAGGTCACCCGCCCGCTCATGCAGTCGCGCGACGAGGTCAGCCGCGCCTATGCCCGCGCCCAGGCTGGTCTGCAGACCAGCCTGGCCTTCGAAGGGGGCGAAGCGCTGCACGGACTGGCGGCGGCCAGTCGCCGCGACCTGGCCATCGAGGTTGCCGAGCGCAACCTGCTCGGCCTGCGCTACCGCGAGGTCGCCATTCACGAAAGCGTGGCCCGCAACTTCATCGAGCGGCCCTACGATCCCTGGGGGAGTACCCCGTGGCTGGAGGAGACCGTGGCCGAGTTCGAAGGGATCATCGAGGAGATGCTGGCGCTGGCCAGCTACGAGGGGAAATTCCGGCGGCTCGCCGAGGCGCTGGTGCGGCTGACCCGACGCATCCGCGTCCTGGAGGAACGGGTGACCCCGGCCCTGTTCGCTGAAATTCACAGCATGACCCAGTATCTGGCCGAACGCGAGCGCGAGACCCTCTTCCGCCTCAAACGTTTCAAGGGCTACCGGCAAAGCCCGTCAGCTTGAGCAGCCCCCGGATAATCCCGGCCGGTATGCGCGTGAACAGTGTTGACAGCAGGGGAGCCCGGTTGTAGGTTACAGTGTTCGGCACTCCAACAGGCGGCACCCCATGAAAGTCCTCATCTCCGACAGATTCCCCGCCGAAGGGTTGGCGGTCTTCGACCAGGCGGCCGGAATCAGCGTCGACTACCAGCCGGGACTTTCCCCCGAAGAGCTGCTGCGTGCGGTCGCCGATGCCGACGCCCTGGTGGTACGCGGCGGCACCCTGGTGACCGAGGAGGTTTTCAGGGCCGCGAGACAGCTCAAGGTCGTCGGGCGGGCCGGGGTCGGTACCGAGAACACCGACATTGCCGCCGCCAACCGCAAGGGGGTGGTGGTCATGCATACCCCCTTCGGCAGCGCCACAACCACCGCCGAGCACACCATCGCCCTGCTCCTGTCGCTGGCCCGGCAGATTCCGGCCGCCAGTGCCTCGACCAAGGCCGGCCAGTGGCAGACGGAACGCTTCCTCGGCGTGGAAGTCACCGGCAAGACCCTCGGCCTGATCGGCGCCGGCAAGGTCGGCCGCCTGGTCATCGAACGGGCCCTGGCCCTGAAGATGCAGACGGTCGTCTACGACCCGTACCTGAACCCGGAAACCATCCGCATGTACGGCGCCGAACCGGTCGACCTCCCCGAATTGCTGGCCGTTGCCGACTTCATCACTTTGCACGTACCGCTGACTACGGAGACCGTGCACATCCTCAACGCCGAAACGCTGGCGCTGGTCAAACCGGGCTGCCGGATCATCAACTGCGCCACCGGCGGGCTGGTGGACGAAGCGGCACTGGCCGAGGCGATCCGGGCCGGGCAGGTGGCCGGTGCCGCCATCGACGTCTTCGCCAAGGAACCCCCGGACGCCGACAACCCCCTGCTCGCCCTGGACAACGTGGTCTGTACCCCGCACCTGCGGGCCGCCACCCTTGACGCCCAGGTCAACGTTACCGTGCAGATCGCCCGGCAGATCGTCGATTTCTTGCAGCGGGGCAACATCGTCAATGCCGTCAACGTCCCGTCGATCAGCGCTGAACTGCTGGCCTCGCTGCGCCCCTACCTGAGCCTGGCGGAGAATCTCGGTTCTTTCCTGGCCCAGCTTTACGCCCGCGAAGTCCAGGAAATCCGCCTCGAATATTCTGGCGCCGTGACCTCCATGCCGGTCGAGGCGTTGACCACCGCCGTCCTTAAGGGGCTGCTGACGCCGATGGTCGGCGACGAAGCCAACTACGTGAATGCCCCGTTCCTCGCCCAGGAGCGCGGCATTCACGTGGTCGAAACCAAGAGTCCGCGCACCGAGGGCTATGCCAGCCTGATCCGGGTGACGATCAGCGGCGGCGAGGGGGAACATTTCGTCTGCGGCGCCCTGTTCGGCGAAGAGGATTATCGCATCGTGCAGGTGGACGGCTACAACGTCGAGGTGGTCCCCAAAGGGCACATCCTGGTTTTGCACAACGAGGACCGTCCCGGGATGGTCGGCTTCATCGGCCAGATTCTCGGCCAGGCGGGGATCAACATCGCCATGATGAACCTCACCCGCCACAAGATCAACGGCAAGGCCGTCTCCATGGTCAACGTCGACAGCCGCATCCCCGATGCGCTGCTTGAGGAGATGCGCGCTCACCCCAGCATCCTGGCGGCGCGCCAGATCAAGCTGTGACCATCATGCCGCAGACGCCAGCCTCTGCCCCGATAGAAACCCGGCTCCCCACCGGGGTCAGGGATTTCCTCCCCGGGAAAGCCGCAAGGCTTGAATACCTGCAGGACTCCCTGCGCCAGGTCTTTGCCCGCTGGGGTTTCCGTCCGGTCATCCCCGCCTCTCTGGAAGATCTGGCGGTGCTGGAACTCGGCCTGGGCAGCGATCTGCGGGAGAAAACCTTCCGCTTCGATGACCGCCAGAGCGGCCGGCTGGTCGCCTTCCCGCCGGACATCACGCCGCAGGTGGCCCGGATCGCCGCCACCCGCATGCACGACCTCCCTCTGCCTTACCGGCTCTGCTACAGCGGTCGCGTCCTGCGCCATGCCGAGCAGCGTCTCGGCAAGGAGCGCGAGATCTGGCAGGCTGGTGTCGAACTGATCGGTCTGGAAAGCCCGGAGGCGGATGCCGAAATGATCGCCATGGCCGTCGAAGGTCTGCAGGCGGTCGGGGCCGGCGAGTTCACCATCGACATTGGCCAGTGCGCGTTCCTGCGTGGCATCCTCGACGACCTGCCCCTGCCGCCGATGGCGGCGGCGGAACTGCGTGCGGCGATTGCCACCAAGGATGCCACCGGCCTGCAGCGCGTGCTCGACGCCCACCCGGTCAGCGCACGCCAGCGCGACGACGTGCTGGCCCTGCCGCGCCTGTTCGGTGGCCGCGCGGCCTTAGACAAGGCGGCGGCCGTGGTCGGCAACGACACATCGAAGCGCGCCCTCGACAATCTGCATCGGGTTCTCGATGTCCTCAAGGTCTACGGCGTCGATGAGTTCATTACCATCGACCTGGGCGAACTGCGCGGCTTCGACTATCATACCGGCCTGATCTTCCAGGGGTTTCTGACCGGGTTCGGCCGGGCGGTCTGCGCCGGAGGCCGCTACGACGGCCTGACCGCACGCTACGGCTTCCCGGCGCCGGCCACCGGCTTTGCCTTCAACCTCTGCGATCTGCTCTTCGCTCTGGACCGCGACCTCGGCGGCCCGGACGAGGTTGGCACCGACATCCTGCTCTTCTGCCCGGCCCGGGACAAGGCTCCGGCCCAGCGCCTGGCCGCGGCCCTGCGCGAGCAGGGTTATTCGGTGGCACGCGACATTATCGCCCGCGACCGCCAGGCCAGTTTCGACTACGCGCGGCGCATGCAGTTTCGCTGCCTGTTGGTCATGAACGCAACAAATGACGGGCTTACCCTGCAGCACACCGCCGATGGCCGGGAACTCCCCGTGAACCTTGAGGCTGTGCTGAATGGCGAGTTCCGCCTGTAATCCTTAACGGAGAAGCAACTATGGCAAACGTAGTCATCGTAGGCGCCCAATGGGGCGACGAAGGCAAGGGGAAAGTTGTCGACATCTACACCGAGCACGCCCAGCAGGTCGTGCGCTACCAGGGGGGGAACAACGCCGGGCATACGCTGGTGGTCGGCGAGGAGAAAGTCATCCTGCACCTGATCCCGTCGGGAATCCTCCACCCGGGCAAGCGCTGCATCATCGGTAACGGCGTGGTCCTCGACCCCAAGGTTTTTCTCGGCGAAATCGTCAACCTGAAAAAACGCGGCTACCTGCCGGACGACAGCCAGCTGGTGGTCGACAGCAACCTGCACATCATCATGCCCTGGCACAAGGCGATCGACATCGCCCGCGAGAAGGTCCCCGGACGCAAGATCGGCACCACCGGGCGCGGCATCGGTCCGACCTACGAGGACAAGGTCGGGCGGCGCGGTATTCGCCTCGGCGACCTGATCAAACCCCAGGTCTTCCGTCGCAAGCTGCAGGAAGTCCTGCCGGAGAAAAATTTCCTGCTCGAAAAGTTCTTCGGCGAGGCGCCGCTCAACGAAGAGGAGATCTTCACCGAGTACAGCGAATACGCGGCACAGATCGCCAAGTACGTGGGCTGCGGCTCCACCCTTCTGGCCGAGGCGATCAAGCGCGGCGACAACGTGTTGTTCGAAGGGGCACAGGGGACGTTGCTCGACGTCGACCACGGCACCTATCCGTATGTGACCTCCTCTTCCACCTGCGCCGGCGGCGTGTGCACCGGCACCGGCGTGGCACCGCGCAGCCTCACCGACGTGATCGGCATCTCCAAGGCCTACTGCACCCGCGTCGGCGAAGGGCCTTTCCCCTCGGAACTGCTCGACGAGGTCGGCGACACCCTGCGCAAGGCCGGCCACGAGTTCGGCTCCACCACCGGCCGGCCACGCCGCTGCGGCTGGTTCGACGCGGTGGCGCTGCGCGAGGCGGTGCGCCTGAACGGCCTGACCGGACTGGCGATCACCAAGCTCGACGTGCTCAACGACTTCGATGCCATCAAGGTCTGCACCGGCTATTCCTACCAGGGACAGCTGCTGGAAAGCTTCCCGCGCGACCCCGACGTGCTGCGCGACTGCCATCCGGTTTACGAGCAGTTCGAAGGCTGGAAGAGCGATCTCTCCACGGCCAAGAACTACGAACAGTTGCCGGTCGCGGCCAGGAACTATCTGCAGAAACTCGAGGAGCTGAGCGGCTGCCCGATCGTGCTGATCTCGGTCGGCCCGCGCCGCGACCAGACCATCCAGCTGAGCAACCCGTTCACCTGAGCACGCAATTTTTTATCTACCGGAAATCGCGAAGGGGGAGCCTATTGGCTCCCCCTTCTGCTTAGCTTGTTAATGTGCCCGCCGGCAGACGCACCTAAGCGGACATGTCTGGATATCCCGCCCCGGGGGCCTCACTCCTTTGGCTGGGAATCCCGTGCAGCATCTGCCTTCGGGCGCGACCTCGCAGCGACTTCCGCATCCATGGCCTCCCAGTGCTTCTTCCAGTCACGCCGGCGCACCAGCACCAGCAGGGTCAGCCCGGTAAGGATCATGACCCCCCAGAAGGTCCAGAGGATCTCCCCGTAATACAACCCCGTCCCCAGGGAGTACAAGCCGAAGGCACCCATCGCCCCCTCGAGAGAAATGATGCGGGCCGGCAGTGACCGCTTGGATTGATTGCTCGTTGTCATTCGCTTCTCCTGGCTGGTTACATGGTGACGAAGTTGCTGCGAATCACCTGCTGCAGATCCTTGATGCTGACCATGGCGCGGCGCAGTTCTTCTTCCTCTTCGTCGCTGAGGGTTTGCGGATCAAGATGATAGCTGTCAGGGACTTCCTCGCGCAGCTTGCGAATCTGCAACAGGATCCGGTGACGGGTCAAGACATGGTAGGCGTGATTCAACTCGGCGGCATTGGCGGAAGAAAGCCGCCGGTCCTCTTCGAGCAGGGCAATGCGCTTCGAGGTATTGGTCGCCGCAATCCCTGAATTGACCGCCAGAATGCGTACGTTCATGACCAGGGGGGCCCAGCCGAGCAGTTTCAGGTTCAGCATCCCCTTGAACTCGCCGCTTCGATCGGTCCACAGCCCGCCGAGCAGCCCCAGCCCCACCTTCATCTCCGTAGCCTGCCGCGCCATCCCCCAGATCACCTGAAAATAGCTTTGCTCGAAGTCGCGGATCATCTCGATGAGATCCGCCGCTATGGCCTGGTCACCGGCCACGTAGCGGGCATCGGAGAGGACGATCAGATCCATCAGGTTCTTGGCATATTCTTCGTACTCGTAGCGCACGATAGCCATCAGCCGCTGCTTCCATTGCTGGCGCGAACCACGCCAGGTTGGATTGGACGGCATGATGTCGCCCGTGCATTTGGCGAAACCGACTTCGGCCAGACGCTCGACAAGCAGCTCCGAAAAAGCCCGGAAATAGTCGTCGGCCGCCGCGCCGTCGGCATCGCCGTCGGCGTAAACCAGCAGGTAATCCTGGTCGGTGACCAGGGTCTGCTCCTCGCGGCCATCGCTCCCCATGCTGATCAGGGCAAAGGGACGGGGAGGGGCTCCCCGGCCCTTTGCAGCCAGTTCGGCAGCGACCAGCGTCACGGTGCGCTCCGCCAGCAGATCACGGAATTCGGTGCAGCCCCGATGCAGCCCCGGCACCGATCCGCAGCCCAGAAACCGGGCGATTTCCAGGGCGGTCATGGCGTGCTCGATTTCCCCCAATTCGGCATAGGAGGTGGTCTCACATATCCGCGCCAGCATGGTCGCCCGGCTCTTTTCCAGATTGAGCACCGCGCCGCGCTCCCGGGCCAGTCCATCACCAAGATCGGCCAGCAGGGCGAGAACCGCCGGCCGGTCGAGATGGCGGATGAACCAGCGCAACTGTTCTTCGAAGCGCTGGACGAAATCGCGGGGGGGGATGGGCGGCTGACGATGCGGCGACATAAATCTCATCCTGACGGAAAGCAGGTTAGCCCCGCTTCCACGGGACGTCATGCTAACATAACCGCAAGCTCAGGGGAATCGCGTTGCTCATGACGAAAGGATGGGGTTGCCCGCAAAGGGAAAAGTGGAGAGAATAGCGAGAGCGTTCGCCTACACCCTGACCTGCCCGGAGGAACCCATGCATCATTTCGCCCTGACCGTCGTCGGCCGTGACCGGCCCGGCATCGTCGCCCAGGTAACGGAAATCCTCTTCAACCTCGGATGCAACATCGCCGACTCCAGTTGCTCGATCCTCGGCGGCCAATTCGCCATGATCCTGATCATCTCTCACCCCGTCTTTACCGGTCGGGACAGCTTCGGCAACGCCTTCGAACCTCTGGAAGCGGCCGACCTGACCGTGGCACTGCGCGTCCTCAAGCCGGGGGGGGAACTGCATCCCGACCTTGCCGGGGAGATCTGCATGATTTCCGTCTACGGCGCCGACAAGCCGGGGATCGTCTACCACGTTGCCAGGGTGCTGGGTGACAAACGGATCAACATCACCGACTTGAACACCAAACTGATCGGTTCGGAGCAACGCCCGGTCTACGTCATGATCATCGAGGCCGTTCTCCCCGCCGATGTCAGCGAAGAGGACGTCGATCTGTGGATGGGGCCGTTGCGTGAGCAGCTGCAGATCGACATCAGCGTCCGCACCATCCCCCAGGTCGAGTTGTAACGTGGCGGCACGTGAAATCCGGGTCTATCCCGACCCGGTTCTGAAGCAGGTTGCCGTCTGTGTCATCTCCCCCGATCCCGGCGTCGCCGAGCTCATCCAGGATCTGGTCGATACCATGCGGGCGGCCGGCCATTCGGTCGGGGTTGCCGCACCACAGATCGGCGACTTGCGGCGCGTGGTGGTGGTCGACGTCTCTTCCAGCAAACTCGGCCAGCAGCAGCCCAATCACGGGCTGCTGGAGATGGTCAACCCCCGGATCATCGAACACGGCGGCAGCAGGGTCTTCCGCGAGGGGTGCATGAGTGTGCCGGAATACACCGGCAACGTGACCCGGGCCGAACGGATCGTCGTCGAATTCACCGACCGTGCCGGACACCGGCGGGTGATCGAAAGTCACGGCTTCGAGGCCGTCGCCATCCAGCACGAACTCGACCACCTTGACGGCCTGCTCTTTCTTGACCGGGTCTCCAGCCTGAAAACCGATGTATACAGAAGAAAAACTGCATAGATTCGGCGTGTTAGCGTTGAGGTACAAGGTTTTCCTTGCTTTCTCGCGAAAAAACCATTAGACTTCGGCCTCCGCAGTATTCTGCACCATTTTTCTGAACAGGTATCCATTTTGCCGATGCGTTTGATTGCCATTCTCCTTGCCGGCCTCGTGCTGCTGCCGCTGACTGCCGCACCGGTCATGGCCAAGGTCAATTCGACGGCCGCCAAGGTCCATGTGGTCAAATCGGGCGACTCGCTCTACGAAATTGCCCAGAAAAACGGCATGACCGTCAATGAGCTCAAACGGCTCAACGGCTTGTCCAGCAACCGCCTCAAGCTCGGGCAGAAACTGGCTCTCAACCGCGCCGCGGCTCCGCCCCTGCCGGCCGCCGGCCACCCCCCCGCCAAGGTCAAATCCGCAAAAAAATCCGCGCCGCCGGTCGAGCTTGACAGCCAGAGCGTCCATGTTGTCAAAAAAGGCGATTCCCTTCACACCATCGCCCGTCAGCATGGCATCACCGTCGAGCAGCTCAAGCAACTCAACAGGCTGAAGAACAACAAACTGCAGATCGGCCAGCAGCTGGCCCTGGCCACACCGGCCAGCGAAGATTCCGCAGTGGCCGCCGCCACCCCCGCGACAAGCAGCCGCAAGAGCTACGCAAGTCGCGAGGTCCATGTGGTCAAAAAGGGTGAAACGCTGGCCAGCATCGCCCGCCGCAACCACGTGTCGGTCAAGGAACTGAAGCGCCTCAACGGCCTGCGTAACAACAACCTGAAGATCGGGCAGCAACTGGCCCTGAACGACCCCTACGAGGAGCGCAACCCGATCCTGCTGCCCGGGGACGCCAACGAGGATGAGATTCTGGAGATGGCCTACGGCTCCGGAAGCGAACTCCAGCAGGTGGCTTTCAATTTCCTGTCGACCCCATACCGTTTTGGCGGTACCAGCCGCCGGGGGATCGACTGCTCATCCTTTGTCCAGCAGGTCTTCCGTGAAGTCGATGTCAACCTGCCGCGTAGCGCCCGCGAGCAGTTCCGGGTCGGCACCAAAGTCGAACGCAACGACCTGCAGCCCGGTGATCTGGTCTTCTTCCGCACCTATGCCCGCTTCCCCTCCCACGTCGGCATTTACCTGGGCGACAACAAGATGATCCACGCCTCCTCGCGCAGCCGCCGGGTCGTGGTAACAAGTCTCGACTACCCTTACTATCAAAAGCGCTATATCGGTGCCAAGCGCATCTCGCTGCTGGAGAAAGATCTTGACCCGGCGAGCAGCGAAGGGCTCGTCACTGCGGAGAATCTGCTGGTTCCATCCGCAACGGAAGTTGTCCCGGCGATGCCCAACGGCGAACGGGTCACCCTGTTTGACCAGGCAGTGGCCGGGGAAGAAGAGGAACTCGGCGACGCCGTCAGCGAGGAGGAAGCCAGGGACGTGCTGATTCCGCCGGCAGAGAAGTTCGAGCCGGCCACCGAGCCCGCAACCAAGCCGTTGACCAGCGTCGAACCGGCGCCCGCCCAACAGACAGCCAGTACGCTTCCCCTCAAGGCGACGGTCAACTAAGCGCCTCCTCTTAAAACGACAGAAAGCCGGAAGCGGTTAACCGCTTCCGGCTTTTTATTTGTATCACGACAAGGCCTTAGGAGGCACTGACCAGAGCCTTGACCACCTGTTCGGCCGTGCGATTGGCGGCATGCACGCAGTCGTTGAGGCCAACGCCGTACAAGGCGTTGCCGGTGATGAACAGGCCGGGATGTTCCGGCAGGCGTTCATCGATCGCGGCAAGACGACGGGCATGTCCGGACAGATACTGGGGGATAGCCTGCGGGTGGCGAAAGATTCTGACAAAATCCGGCTTGGCGGTAATCCCCATGATTTTGCCGAGATCGGCAAGGGTGAGGGAAAGCACTTCAGCATCGCTGAGTTGGCTGGCCCCCGGATTGGTAGCCCCACCCATCATCGAGCGCAGCAGAACGTGCCCTTCCGGCGCACGGCGCGGGAAGATGCTGGAATCCCAAAGCGTGCCGAGGATGCGGCACCCCTCCCTGCGCGGAATCAGGTAGCCAAAACCGTCGAGGTCGCGGGCAATGCGCTCGCGCTGGTAGCCGCAGCAGATGACATTCATCGAGGCGTAAGGGATCCCGAGAACCAACTCGGCCAGATGGCGATCCAAAGGGCGCAACAACTCGCCCAAAACATAGGCCGGCGCCGCAGAAATGACCACTTCCACGCTCAGCTTGCCGCCGTCGTCCAGTTCCACTTCCCAGCCACCGTCCAGGGCCCGCAAGCCGGCCACCGCCGCGCCGGTGCGCACCGTGCCGTTGAGGCGACGGGCGGTCGCATCGGTGAGAGCCTGAATACCATCGACAAACGAGGTCAGCACACCGCCGGGGCCGGCGGCGCTGGACACCTGCTTGCCGGCCTTGCGCTCAGCCTTTTTCTGCCGCGCCATCTTGACCATGGCCCGCAGCAGGCCGCCATATTCGCGCTCCAGTTCGCGGATGCGCGGGAAGCAGCTTTGCAGGCTCATCGTCTCCGGATCACCGGCGAAAATCCCCGACACCATCGGCCCGATCAGCTTGTCGAGTGCCTCGGGCCCGAGCCGGCGGCGGGCAAATTCGGCCAGCGTCTCATCGACATCGTCGCGCCGCGGCGGCACGAACAACTCTCCCGCCAGGCGCAGCTTCCCGGGCCAGCTGATCAGCCTGGACTGAAGGAACATCGGCCCGTTTTCCGGGAGGCGATGCAATTCGCCCTGCGAGTAGATGAAACGCTTGCGGGCGTTATCGTTGGAGCGCGCCAGCTGGTCGCTGATTCCCAGCCGCTCGCATAATTCCAGCGTCATCGGCTTGCTGTCGAGAAAACCGTTCGGACCCCATTCACACAAAAACCCTTCGTCCTTGATGCTCCAGATCTTGCCGCCGGTGCGTGATTCCTTCTCCAGCACCGTGACCGCCACGTCCAGCCCGCGTTCGGCGGCCAGGCGTTCGACGGCATGGGCTGTGGACAAACCGGAAATGCCGGCGCCGATAATTGCTATACGGGTCATTGCTGTTCTCCGAAAAGCAGGTTCGAGGGTTGAGGTTCGGGGCATGGGGAACAACCCGTTATGCCCGCAGTCTGTCAATCATACACCAGCAGGGCCTTGCTGCAGGAGTTGCTTCTCCTGTTCTTACCTCGGTTCTCGTACCTCGAGCCCCGTGCCAAAGTCTCAATGCCCCATTGAGCCCAAATACCCCATGTTGGGCTGGTTCAATTGCTCGATCACGTTCTTCAAACCGCTCTCCAGCTCCGGGTAGCGCAGTGCCACCCCCAACTGCTCCCGCAGCTTGCGGTTGTCCATACGCCGGGTTTCGGTCAGGTAGGAGAGCATCATCGGGGTCATGACCTGCTGCGCCTCCGCCATCGAGACCTGCGGCGGCCGCGGCAAGCCGAGCAGGTCGGCGGCCGCATTGAAGTACTGGGTCATCGTCCCCGGCTGGCCGTCGCTGACGTTGAAAATTTCGCCATCAGCCGCCCGGTCGGCCGCCGCCAGGCAAACCGCGGCCAGATCGTCCGCGTGGATGCGGTTGGTCGGCGGCGACTCCGCCTCGCGCAAAACCGGGTGCCCCTGCTGCAGCCGGGCCAGCGGCAGCCGTCCCGGCCCGTAGATTCCGGTCACCCGCAGGATCACCACCTCGACCTCGCAGCGCTCCCCCCATGCGCACAGCGTCGTCTCGGCATCCAGCCGCCGCTTGGCCCGGCTGGTCTGCGGGTTGACCGGGGTGCTCTCCGTCACCCATGCGCCGCCGCAGTCGCCGTAGACCCCGCTGGTACTGATGTAGATCACCTTGGCCGGTACCTGCTCCGGAGCAATCGCGGCGCAGAAATTGCGCATGCGCGTATCCCACGGGCCGCCCCCCGGCGGCGGCGCGAAATAATAGACCCGTTTGCCGGCGAGCGACAGGTCCCCCAGGGACGCGACCTCATCGAGATCCCCCGTGACCGGTTCGATACCGAAGCCGCGCAGACGCTCGGCACCGGCAGCGCTCCGCGTCAGAGCGGCCACGCCATGTCCCCTCGCCTGCTCCAGGCGGGCCACGCGCACACCGATATCACCACAGCCGATAATGAAAATGTCGGGCATTGAGTCAGAGTCCCGTTGAGTCGTTGAGTCGTTGAGTCGTTGAGTCGTTGAGTCGTTGAGTCGTTGAGTCGTTGAGTCGTTGAGTCGTTGAGTCGTTGAGTCGTTGAGTCGTTGAGTCGTTGAGTCGTTGAGTCGT
>Ga0129297_10000173_pt1 | contig 30119 bp, 31 predicted proteins | sample I18A1metaG_FD_94708 | JGI IMG/M metagenome (GOLD analysis project Ga0129297, IMG submission 94708) | Lake sediment bacterial and archeal communities from Gulf of Boni, Indonesia to study Microbial Dark Matter (Phase II) - ​I18A1 metaG | ecosystem: Environmental > Aquatic > Freshwater > Lake >... | reverse complement strand
TTTCGTCTCACTCGGCTTTGCTTCACTCATCTAGCATCTATCCCTTCTTGGCTTCCTTCTGGGGCTTCTCCTGGGGCGGTTTTGTCTCCTTCTTCTCCTCACCCTTCTTTGCCTCAGTTTTCTTCTCCTCGGGCTTTTTCTCCTCAGCTTTCTTCTGAGCAGGTTTCTTCTCTGCTGGTTTCTCTTTCTCGGTCTTCTGGATCTTCGCCCTTTCTTCAGGAGGCATGTTGCGGATCAGAAGGTGTCTAGGCAACACTTTCTCAGCAATCTGCCGGTTCTCATATACTTCGGCCTTCCCTGGACCCCTGTTGGTTCCGGTGTCGTTCATAATGCTCAATATGTAGACGTTCTCGAGTTTGCTTCCTGCCTTGGAAGCGAGAGCCTTTCTCACTGCAAACCTGTCTGGTGTCCCTGAGTCTGAATGCACGACTTCAAACTCGATCTCTCTTCTCTTGAAAAGCTCGTTCCGGGTGTCCTTGACTATCTTCAGTTCCATTTTGACTACGTCCTCTTTGTCTTTTGTGCAGTCTTCTGCTGTTCTTCCTTTGTCAGGAGCATGTTGATCTGGTATGTCTGGTCAGTGATCATTCTTCCTCTTACGAGCTTTCTCCGCCTCTCTCCGCTGGCTGTGGGGTTGAATCCTACTCCACTGGACAGAATCGCGTACTTCTTCGCTCCTCCATGAACGTCTGATCGCATAGGTATGCCATCCTTATCGCTTCCTCCAGTTATCTTCAGCTTCACCTTCTCGACCCCTATGATCGACCCGTCGACAGCGTCCCCTATCTCTCTGCCGATCAAAGGTTGGGCCTTGGGCCCATCGAGCTCATGAACTGACACCTTCCTGCTGTCAGGGTCTGAGACATTGAGTTTGAATTTCGCCATTACATTTTCCTCGTTTCTAGGCCGAGTGCCGATAATACGCTTTCCGAGAAACTTATTAATGTTGTCAAGGTCGCAAGTCTCTTCACGCTTACGGGACTCAGGCTAGAATGCCCATAGCGGGTTCGTTCTTCTCATGGTCTCAACTAGTCTATTTAGAAGATCTATCTCTTCTGGGTTCAGCGATTCCTTGAACTTTGAGAGGAGCAGTTTGACATGCTGCTCCGGCACTGCAACAAAAAGAACATCTCCTTCATCGATGTGTCTTCCCACAACGGCATCCTTGATGGATATGGCTACCTGTGTTCCTCGCAAAGCCTCGTGTATGTCCTTCCCTTTGTCTTGGATGCGCTGTACCTCTCCGACGACTCTGCCATCTTCAAACATGAGCTTGCATTCCGGTTTTATCTTTCCCGTCTGGATCTCAATTCCAACTATGGCCGGATTGCTTCTCCTGAAAATGCAGCCAGGAAGGATCTGGATGCGCGCTGGAAAGGTGAGTCGGTCCAGCTCCCCTCTCATTCCGGTTGCCCTTTGAGTGTCGCGCCATTTCACGTAGTCCTCGATCAGCCGGTAGACCACGTTGCTCTTGAAGACGGTTATCGCTGCTTTGCGAATCTCTTCCTCGGCGTCAGGCAATGTTTTGACGTTGAACCCTAGTATTACGCCGAGAGTCGGATCCTTGAGCCGAACAGCTTCAGCTTCAACGACCTCTCGACGGGATATGTCTCCCACATCAGCCAGACGAATCGGAGTGTCAGAGCTTGTCAGAAGCGATATCAGCGCCTCCAGAGATCCGAGAGTATCGGTCTTCAGAACTACTCCGTCAATATCCGTGTCTATTCGGAGTTTCTCAAGTTCTTCTCCAACCATCTTCATGTAGGACAGCGGATCCTCCCCTTTCGGGACCACATATAGAGACGAGCCTGCAAGAGCTCCCTCCATGTCTGGTGCAAGGATCTTGATTCCTGCTGCGGCGCTGACCTGTTCCACATCTGAGAACCTGTTGCGCGGATCCCGTATCTCGTCTAGTGGCTTTGGAAGAAGAAGCGCGCGCACACTTGTACGGATCGGGTTTTCTCTGCCACCCAGAACTATCGTGTCAGATGTCTTGATGACTCCGTCATAGAGAATGACGTTTGTTGTCACACCTAAGCTTGGTTCCTCTTTGACCTCAAGGACGACTCCTTTTCCCGGGCCAGACGTGACTCCCAACTCTTCGGTCATGAAGGTCTGAGTTAACCCTACAAGCAGCGCCATCAGCTCCGGTATGCCTTCTCCAGTCTTCCCGCTCGTGGGTATGATTGCCACAGTATCTCGGAAGTCTTTGAGACGGTCATATCTCTCTGATTTGAAGCCCAGTCTTGACAGGGTCCCCATTATTACGTACAGTCGGTTGTCCATTTCTTTCTGGATCTCCTGAGGTTGAGCACTAAAGGAGTCGGAGAAGCTCATTCCAGAATGTGACTTCCACCCTGTGATACTGTCGACCTTGCTCGCTGTCACCACGAAGGGAGTCTTACGCGCCTTCAAGATATTGAGTGATTCATGAGTCTGTTGCTCGAATCCGCGAACTATGTCCACAACCAAAATGGCAATGTCCGCTGCAGACCCGCCTCTTCTCCTAAGATTGGCGAAAGCTTCATGTCCGGGAGTATCTATGACCAGCAAGCCTGGGATTTCGACTTCAATCCTGAATCTGTCCAGGAGAGGCCCGCAGAACTGCTTTATGGTCTCCGCTGGGAAATAGCTCGCTCCGATATGTTGGGTTTGGGATCCATCAAAGGAACATCCCCCCAACTTCTCGAAGCTGAACCGCTGTTCCTCTTATCCTGTCCAGTAGAGTTGTCTTGCCGGAGTCGACATGTCCTAGCACGACAACTATCGGTTGCCTTATCGGCATCGGAGAGTTCCTCTATCATCTTTTCTAATCTGGAAGACTTCTCATTTGAGGCGGCCCTTAAGAACTTGTATGAACAACTCAAACAGCCGGTAACTCCTTCTTCTGTATTTGCTCCAGGTTCAACTCTTACTTGATGCGTTGGCGAATGAGCCAGCGCGAAAGGTTCGCTGGAGCTCGATCAAAACTCTGCTCGGACATTCTGTGTGCGTACGGTCGTCCCTAAAGAGGCACATTCAACGGCAGAAGGTCGCTTCCAGTCTATCTTCCTCGCTCCTTCTTGCCGTGGTATATAGTCCACTTCAGTTTCCTAGGGTCTCGTCGGAACTTCAGTTCGCTCTTCCTGCATCTGCCAGAGCAGAAGTAGAGTACTGTCCCATCATTTCTTACATACATTGATCCTGTTGAGGACGGGAACTCTTTTCCACAAAATGAACAGCGAAATTCACGCGGCATCTGCCTTCATCTTGCTACTTGATCTTCTTCGCTTCTCTCTCAGTCTCTCTCAGCATAAGGATGTCTTGGAGACGAACAGGCCCCTTTACGTTCCTGGTTATGATTCTCCCTTTGTCGCGCCCTTCCAGCACTCTGACTCTCACTTGGATCACTTCCCCGGTGACGCCTGTTCTTGCGATGATTTGTGTGACTTCAGCAGGGATGAGCTGATCCTCAGTCTTCTGCTTGGCGCTCATTTCTTCGCTACACCGGATTTCTTCAGGTCCTCAGCAGCTTTCACCAGTTCGTTGAGGAGACTGACCGCATCTCCAGGTTCGACGATGCTTGTTGCGGCAGATCCCACATCTAAGCCAGATGACTTCCCAAGTTCAACCTTGCTTGGAACGAACAGATACGCTATTTTTCGCTCTTCGCATAAGATCGGCAGATGCGCAACAATCTGAGGTGGTTCAACGTCTTCAGCGATCACTACGAGCTTAGCTATTCCCCTTTCGATCGCCTTTGTTGTTTCATTGGTTCCCTTTCGCAGCTTTCCTGAATCTCTCGCTATTTGCACTAGTTGATACGCTTTCTCTGCTACTTCTTTGGGGATCTCGAACTTAACGTAGAAAGCCTTAGGCATTCTTTCACCCGCATACGCTTCAAGCTTACCTAATCCGGAAAGGCTCCTTTTAATGAATGTTTCGATAAGAACTAACTTGGAGATCGAAGAGTGGATTTGCTAGTTGTGAGCGTAGATGACCTCGACTCTGTCTGGGGATTTGCGGTCGATTCGTGCAAATCCGATCCTGACCAGTTGAACCATCGCGTCGACGCTTGCTTCCCGGAGAGAGCTCTCGCCGATTCCCTTGATACTCGCTCCAGTGGGCATAAGCAGGCTGACATCAATGTTGCCCTCAGAAGGCAGCCATTGAATCAGCTGAGCGCCTCTTTTCCGCGCATCCTCGTATGACTCACTTATGAAGCGCGCCTGGAACTCGCCTTCTTTGACTGATGAAACGCTGACATTGAACAATTCCATGAGGCGAATCAACTTGCCGTTGCCTAGGGCCCGAGCATCATCTGAGGCGACTAGAACAACCGCCTTCCCATTTGAAGATTTGACTTCCAATCGCCGCCTTCCTCTGTCCGGATAGTCAGGATGAAGCGGAGGAGTCGACGTGTAATCGCGATCAACGCCGTCAATCGTCAATCGGATGGGGTCTTTCAGGAAAAAGAATCGATTCGCCTTACCGTCAATGATCTTCCTGTTTGTGGCGTATATGTTCTCCCAACTCAGACTCGCATCAACAGGTCTCGGCCCTATCTCCATGACCACCTCTCTCAGCGCTTCAGGGGTAATCCCTCTTCTTCTAAGCGCAGACAAGGTGGCGAGTCTAGGGTCATCAAATCCCGCAACAAGCTTCTCCTCAACTAGTCTCATGATCTTTGATTTGCTTAACTCGGCGCCTATCACCTTCAGCCTTCCGTAATGCAGGGTCTCCGGATACTTCCATTCCAGCTGTTCGTACATGAACCTTTGACGGACCTCATTCGTGAGATGCTCTTTCCCGCGTATTATGTGAGAGATTCCCAGCATGTGATCGTCCACTCCGCATGCCATGTTGTAAAGAGGCCAAACCCTGTACTTGCTGCCAACTCTAGGGTGCGGAAACTTTTCTGTGTCAATTATCCTGAGCGCGGGCCAATCCCTGACAGCCGGATTCGGATGGTGAAGATCTGTCTTTAGGCGAACAAGCGCCTCCTTCTCTGTATACGCCCCACTCAGCATTTTCTCCCATCGGGCCAGATGCTCCGACGGCTGCAACTCTCTGTCTGGACAAGCCTTCGATGCCAAGACTAATGCTCTGAAGTCTTCAAGTCCGCAGGTACAGACGTAGGCTCCACCCATGCCGAGCAGCTTCTCTGCGCACTCGTAGTAGATTTCCATTCGGTCGCTTTGGATAACCTTCTCATCCCATTTGCATCCTAGCCACAAAACGTCGTCCGCAATGAGGTCATAGAACTCCAGTCTTGGTCTTTTGAGACGTGGATCTGTGTCCTCGAGTCGAAGTACGAACTTGCCGTTGTACATGCGAGCATATTCATGACATAGCACAATCGCTCTTGTCGATCCGAGATGAAGGACACAGTCAGGGTTGGGAGCAAAACGTGTCACGATGAGGCGGTAGCGGTCTGTGTTGGGTAGGGGAGGAAGTCTCTTCCTCTTCTCCGGCCTCTCCTCAAGAAGCAATTCCGGCCATTCTTCCTCAACAATCCTCATTTGCTCTGACTCGGGCAAATTGTTGATCTCTCTGACGATTTGAGCGCATGCCGAAGCCAGTTCCTTGGCCAGATTCTTCAGATCGGGCCTTTCAGCTAGAACCCTACCTATCACTGCCCCCGTTTCAGCTCTTCCGTGGTGTTTGATAGCATTGAGCAGAGCTGCTTTTCGAATTAGAGGCTTGATCTCATCAAGAGATTTCATTCTGGGTCCCTTCTGTCGACAGTGACGCGACTATAGTCCAATGAGCTTGCTCCATGTCTCTTCTTTGGCAGCTTACATGTTGAGGCGCGCGCTATGAAGCATCTGTTTCTTCACCTTAGGAATATTGCTCCCAGCAGGACTGGAATCGTGATCAGCGCTATGACGCACCAGGCCACTATCCTCGTCATCCCGTGAATAAGCAAGGTCAGCTTTTCGAATGTTTCTCTTCCCAAGGTCTTAACTGAAACAGTTCCAGAGTTCCACGCAACTGTTGAATCCTCCAAGTTATCTATGGCATCTTGAATCGCCAACCCTACGCGCGAAAGAAGCACATTGTTATCCACAGCCTCTCCTACAGGGTGGTAGCCTAGCCTTGAGGATATTCTGCCACTCACCATGTGGCTGTCGGTCGTCATCACCTCAGCTTCTGTGACACCAAGGTTCTTTGCAGTCTCGAGAATCCTCTCCCTCAATCCCTTCTTCATATTGTTGCCGTCGATCGTGATATATGCGAAGTTCTCTCCCTTTGTGTTTACGACCACTGCCGCTATCCCGCCTGGGCCAATGCCCTGATCTAACGAGAATTCGTTCAACGGAACTTTGCCTGCGCCTGCTCTGAATGTTTCCTGTTTTCTCCCTAAGGCCAGCTGCAGCGCATCTTTTCCTGATGCGATCAGATCGTGTGTATCCTGAGGCATCATAGGTGACAACTCGTCTATGCAATTGTGGCTATCCACCAGAGCCAGCTCCTCGAGTTCTCGAAGGTCTTGATGCAGGTAGGATGAGACTTCAGCTGGTATGTCTTCCATATCTTTCGGAGACGTTGTGAGAGTAATCAGGCCACATCCTCCGAATATCTGACAGGTAGCACCTGCTGTTCCATGCGAGGAGAGAATCATCTCGGTCGATGTTTGAGCATCTTTTCCATCTGACAACAGTCGTCTGGTCAATTCAATAATCTTCCGATTCTCAGCCTGAGATGCAACATTGTTTTCATGTCCAGAGACCCCATGTGGCACCATGGCGACAGCCTTTGTCTCGTTCTCCACCATGTTCTGAATCAGCATCGGCAATACGCTACTGCCGACGTTGAGGAATGGCCCTGGGTGAAAACTGGGTACTACAATTGTTGCCTTAGTTGTGAAGTCGCGTGTTCTCCTGAATGTGAGAACAATCACCTTCACATCCTCGGTGATGCCAAGTTTCTCGAGATGCATCTCGAGTGGCTCATTCTTCATGTCGAGAAAGACTAGCAGGAAAGATCGGAACAGTCTCAGTGTAGGGATGCCGAGCGCCTTTTTTCCTCTTTGCTTAATATGCGCGAGTAGAGAGCACGTTAGGGTTGAAGAGATCAGTGCGGTGAGTGTCAGAGCGAAAGCAGTATCCGCTAGCGGTATCTTGAGAATGGGGAACGCGACTGCAAGGCATGCAACAGGTTGTGCAATCGATCCAATGACCTTTCTTGAGAGATTCCTGTCAGATAGCGTCAAGACTCCAAAGATTCTCAGTGAAAATGAACACATCATGCCCAGAAGAAATGGCTTCGAAGGAAAGGTTAGAATCGGCGGCGAGAGAACCGATCCAGTGACAATAAAGGCTACCCAGACGCAGTTGACGACGAGTGATAGGGCGATACATCGTCTCAGATAGAAAAGTAGATCATCTTTCAAGACGAACCGTGACAGTGCAGCTTCCGTGAGTATGGATGGGATTGAGAGGATTGCCGCGCCAAGCGCGCACCCGACGGCAAAGGCCTCCAATGAGCGAGCTGCAATCAGCAACGAGAGCCCCGAGCCTAGTATAGGCACCAAAGACGCTTCGAGAAGGACTCTCCTGAGAGACGGAAATGTCAACCCTCGGATCAGATTGTAGTACTTCGTGGTTTTGGATAGAGGATCTCGCTCTTCTCTCTTCAAGCAATCTCTTCCCAGACTGCAAATGTAGCCTCTTGGATTCAGTACCCGCTGTCAGTTTCACCCGTAGTCTGGGGCCTTGGCTATTTAAGCCGAGCTGGGTTTCCGAGCCTCTCTTCTTCATGAAGAGTGGGGAAAGTTGCCCCGCACCGGTATTTGCTCGAAAAGCCTGTTTTGGCAGAACATCTGCATCTGATTGTGCGTGACGGTTCAAAAACCACCGGCAAGAAAACGTTTTATGGGCTGTCTCCCTCGATTACGTGGAAGCTGCGTCGGATGAAGGACAAAGACACGGAAGGTAGTAATTCAAGAGGACGACGCAAGCTTACGAAAGACGCGATCACCGCTCTTCCTCACGAGATAGTACGTACCTTTGCTCGCCTTCCAAAAGTCTTCAAGAGACTAGACATTGACCGAATTATGGGAGACAAGATCTCTAGAAGCATGAAGTGGAGATACTTGAACAAGATGGAACACCTTGGCCTCATAAGGCATTCTACAAAGAAGTACTATCAGAAACTGCATAACACCGTGTCAGAATGGATGGAGAAAGATGTGCTGCCTAAGATAAGGAGAGCAGAGACCAGAAGCGAATTCGACTCTGAGACTGCATAGTCACTCTCCTGAGAGCTCTCGTATCAATTCTCTAGCGTAGTCTTCTCGTATCTTTCCTCTTTCCACCATCTTTGCTGCCACAAGATCAATCAGATGACCGGCGGCCCCTGCACTGATCGCGACACTTCTGGCATGAAGTTTCATGTGTCCTCTTTGAATTCCTTCAGCCACCAAGGCTCTGAGTGCAGCCAAGTTCTGCGCCAAGCCGACTGAAGCAATGACCTCTGCCAGCTCCCTCGCTGTCTCAACTCCGAGTATCTTCAGAGCTATCTGGAAGACTGGATTGGATTTTGTGACTCCTCCGACTGTGCCAACAGCCATTGGCATCTCTATTGTGCCAACCAGGTCTCCTTGCTTGTTCTTCTCCCACGTCGTGAGAGGTTTGTATCCGCCGTCTCGCGCTGCATATGCGTGAGCACCTGCCTCGATAGCTCTGTGGTCGTTTCCCGTTGCCTGAACAACGGCCACAACTCCATTCATGATGCCTTTGTTGTGGGTTGCACATCGATAGATGTCTGACTCAGCAAAGGCCTGTGCCTTCACGATGCCATCAACGACATTCTCTCCACCCAATGCCTCCTCTGTGACTTGACATCTGGCTCTTGCGAGCCGTCTAGTGGCAAGGTTTGAGATTATCCGGAGAAGGGCTCTTCCCTCTGCGAGGTCCTCCACCATGGGTGCAACTGCTTCCGCCATGGTGTCAACAGCGTTCATGCCTGCTACATCTCTGCAATCTACATGAAGTTCAACGATCAGCATGGGCCCATGCTTGGTTTCAATGAGTCTTGCTTGCAGATCCTTTGCCCCTCCTCCAACGGAAACCAAGACTGGGTCCTGCTCATTGGCCTTCGCCAACAGCTGCTCCTTCTTGGACATGACCTTACGCAGAGCGCGTGCTGGGTTGCTTATCTCAGTGACTTGGATTTGACCAACCATTATTGGGTCTGTACTTGTTGCGGTGAACCCTCCGCTGGATCTGGTCATCTTGGCCGCGTGGCTTGCCGCTGCGACGACCGACGGCTCTTCAATAACCATTGGCACAAGATAGTCTCTGCCGTTGATGAGAAAGTTGGTGGCTATCCCAAAAGGCATCTGAAACAATCCTATGACATTCTCAATCATCCTGTTGGCTTGAGGCAGACCCAGTGCTTGACCTGACTGGAGCATTCGACACTCTCCATCTGTCAGGCCGGCGAACTCTCGCACTTTCTTCAGTCTCTCCTCGGGAGTGAGCTTGTAGAAGTTCGATATGTCAGATCTTCTTGTCATCATGCTTTCACTAGCAGTCTGGTTTTAGCCTGTCCGTTCTTCAACGTCCGCGTCACAATTCAGTATCGCCGTTCCACTATGAACGCGAGGGCTTCATCCAGAAGCCTTCTCTCATCTGATTCTGGGATTGAATGAAGAGCCTTCTTGGCTTTTTCTGAATACTCGTGCGCCTTAGTCTTGGAGTACTCTAGCGCACCTGTTGAGATTATTGCCTTAGTCGCTGCGGCGAAATCTCGCTTGGTCCCTTTTGCATTTCCCAAGGCCTTCAGGATCGTTTTCCTTTCTTTGGCAGATCCCTCGGCTAGTGCACGAATCACAAGGATGGTTCTTTTCCCCTCTCGAAGGTCACTTCCAACAGGCTTCCCGAGCTCTTTTTCATCAGCAGTTAGCCCCAATATGTCATCGATTATCTGGAAAGACATCCCAAGCCCATCGCCGAAGCGACGCATAAGCTCTATGCTGTCTGAGTTCGCTCCTGCTGAAAGCGCGCCGACAACGGTCGAGCACTTGAAGAGAGCGGCCGTTTTCTTTGAGATCATCTGAAGGTATCCTTTCTCTGAAGGACGTGTGCTTCTTTCCAGTTCCTCATCCAGTTCCTGTCCTTCACAGATCTCTATCGTGGATTCATTGATCTCATTCAGAATGCCCGGAAGAGCTCTCATCAGTCTCTCGTTCTTCATTGCCGCCCTGGTAACAATGTCGTATGACTTTATGTGAAGAAGATCGCCTGCAACGATTGCAGTCGGAATTCCCCATTTCTTGTGGACTGTCGGGACGCCTCTTCGGAGGTCATCATTGTCGATAATATCGTCGTGTACAAGAGAGAATGCTTGAATGAGCTCTATTGCTGCAGCTGGAGGGATCGCGTCTTCCTCATTTCCTCCCAACGCCTTGCAGACATTGACGGCAAGAAAAGGACGGATTCTTTTTCCGCCAGCCTTGGGCAGATGGTGGGCCGCCTGCCAGAGCTTGACGGGTTTCCGCCCAGCGAGCTCCGTTTCTATGTACGTGTCCATGAGGCCAGCTATTCTCTGCAGCTCCTTTTGCAGTGTGGTCATTTCACTTCCTTCTAGCGTATTCTTCTGTGTCAAATCCCCTCTCTGTCAACCAGTGATGAGTATTGCCAAAAATGACAAGAGGGACCTGCCGCAGGTCAGCTACCGTCTTAGATCCTGTCAGAAACATAGCTGTCTTCACCTCTTCGCTTATGGTTCGGATGACCTGCTCTACTGAGACGAAGCTTGAAAGTGCAGCAGACAACAGCGGCCTTGCGGCCCCAGCCCCAGATGCACCTAAGGCTACCGCCTTAGCGATTTGAACTCCGTCTCTGATTCCTCCAGAGGCTATAGTAGTCAGATCCGTCGTCTGTTTGACTTCGACTATGCTCGCAGCAGTCGAGATTCCCCAACCGAAGAAAAGCTTCATTCCACTCTTCTTTACTCTTCCGTTGTTGCGGTAACCCTCAACCCTTGCCCAGTCAGTTCCACCCACCCCTGCCACATCAATGGCTGATACACCCACTGCCTTGAGTCTCACAGCCTCCTCTGCCGAGATGCCAGCCCCTGTCTCCTTCACGATCACCGGAACGTTCACCTGTCTTGCTATCTCCCTTATCTTATCGATAACGCCTTCAGCCATTGGCTCTCCTTCAGGCTGAATAGTTTCCTGAACAGTGTTGAGGTGTATTGCCAGAGCATTCGCGGAAATCATCTCTATTGCTTTTTTCGCTTCCTCTGGGCCGTAGCCCGCTACAAGTTGAGGGGCGCCTATGTTCGCTATTAGAAAGGCGCTTGGAGCCGTCTCCCGAACTATACGAAAGCTTCGCTCGAGTGCTGAGTTCTCGATTGCGATTCTTTGGCTACCTACCCCCATTGCCACTTGAAGTTTCTCCGCAGCCGCAGCCAGCCTCTGATTGATCCGTTCGGCCTGCCGGGTCCCGCCAGTGATGGCCTCGATAACGAATGGAAGTGACAATCGATGTCCCATGAAAATGCACGAGGTGTCTACATCTTCCATATCAATCTCAGGAAGCGATCTGTGGACTAGAAGAATGTCTTCCAATCCGTTTGTTCTTCCTGATTCAACGTTTCTTGTCGCACAGATCTTTATGTGATCAATCTTCCTATGCGATATCCGAGGAGTGCTCATGCTCTCTCACCTTTCGAGAACAGTTGCAACAACGCTCTCACCTTTCAAGGCTTTAGCAATGCGCCCAGGCACGAGACCGTTCAGAATCATCACCTGCATTCCTCCTTCCACAGCAGTCAATACTTCCTTCATCTTTCCAGCCATTTCTCCGGTCACGTCTTGGGTCTGACTGGTTTGCCCGATTCTTTCAACAAGCCCTCTCACCTCTTGCGCAGTCATTCTCTGTATTAGCCTTGCCTTCGGATTTGATTTTGGATCGGAATCGAAGATGCCGTCCACATCGGCTGCCAGGATAATCCTCGAGGCGTGCAGTTCCATGGCCAATCTGGCCGTGAGTTGATCCCCTGATAGAACACAGAACCCAAGTTCCTCATCCAACACAACATCTCCGTATAACAGAGGGATCATACCAAGGTCCAGGATCCCTTTGACAATTTTGACATCCATCTCATGAATTCTCTTGTTCTTTGTTCTGATGAAAGCTGAAGGCTGAACCGAGACGCAGGCAAGGCCTTTCTCTAAAGCTATGTCCAGAATGAGCTTGTTCAAATTCGTCATGGCCTGTCTTGTCTTCACGAATCCAGTAATCTGCGAGGAATCAACATGGCCTTCAGAAATCCTGTAGCTCCTCGCCAACGGGTGGCCGTACGATCCTCCTCCGTGCACGATTATGACCGAGCCTTTTGCGTGGGACTTGATTTCATTCATCGCCCTGGCAATTGTTTCCCTTGCAGCAGTGAGTTCCCTCTGTTTGTCTGTCACGATTGATCCACCGAGCTTCAGTACAACTAGTTCACTAGCCATGATCTCACTCCTCTTCTCTCTATGTTCGCTATGAACGTAGTTCCTCCCGCCTCCCTTATCGCTTCTACTACGGCCGGTATTCGATCAGGCGATGCTAGGGCGATCATGCAGCCTCCTCCGCCTGCACCCGTGAGCTTGGCTCCGAACGCACCCGCTTCACGCGCCGCCAGGATCATCTTGTCAAGTTCCGTGGTGGACACGCTTATTCTGTCAAGAAGCTCTTGGTTCTGATTCATCAGCTGGCCAAGCCTCCTTGCGTTTCCATCTCGAAGTGCAGTAAGTGCCTTTCTCGATATCATGTTCGCGGATCTGAGAACCTCTCTGGCCATCTCGCTTCTTTCGGCTAGTAAAGCTCTGACCCCCGAAACAATATCTCCAGTCGACCTTTTTCGGCCGCTATCTCCTATAATTATCGGAAAAGTTCGACCCAAGGTGACTCGTCTGAACGGCTTCTCTTTCTGATAGGCGATCACGCCTCCAAATGTTGAAATTGTTTGGTCTATGCCTGAGGGGATCTTGTGTATGAGCCGCTCTGATTCAAAAGCACACTCTCTGATCGTCTCGAGCCTACATCTCTTGCGGAAAAGCCTCGCGATGGCCGCTATTGTTGAGACAGCAACCGCAGCCGAGGATCCCAAGCCTACTCCGACCGGGATGTCTGACTTTATGCTGAGGTTCAGCCCGGTGCTATGCCCTGCCCACTTCCTTAGGCCCGTTTGTGCCAATTGAGAGATGGGTTCCAAGAGAACTAGGGCCTTGTCTCCTCCCTTCAAGGTTCTGCAGCATCCGTTGTCAATCGGCATGGCACATTCGAATGAACCTGATCTGGTCACAATGATGCTTTCGCGTCTCTTGGATGCAGTGGCTTTTGAGTAGATGTTGACCGCGGAAACTATGGCGGTCGTGCCATAGACGACGAAGTGCTCTCCGGTGAGGATGACTTTTGCAGGGGCAACGGCTATGCTCTTCAAACTCTCGCCCAGGTCTTTTGCGTATTTGCCGTAGTCAGGCGTCAATCTGTCAGGTTAAGATGAAGGCTGTCTACCTGCTTATTGTCGCCGCCATGTAGCCTACTACTTGGCCGTAGTCTTTGGTTATGTCGCCACTCGTACGGTAGGACAAGAGTTTTGCCGAGTGTGCTTGCAGAGCTTTTGACGCAACGATGGCCGAGGAGATTGGTCCGTATCCGCACATTGAAATGTTTTCCGACTCAACAGTTCTCTGCAGTTTTTCTTCGTCAAGCTTCAGTATCGCGTCAATCGCGAGTTTATCCTTTCTTTCCGCCTCTTTTTGGGGCTCATAATGTGACATGTCTGACGAGGCTATGATCAGTGCATTTCTGTCAGCGATGCATTCTGCAATAGCTTCACCGACGTTTCTGCTCGACTCCAAATCCTGCATCATCATGGATATTGGCACAAATCTGAATCGCTTTCCGAAGACATACTGAAGAAACGGAAGCTGCACCTCTATCGAATGCTCGTTGACGTGGGCCAGCGCATCGATATCAAGCATGCCAGAGTTCTCGCAGATCTGCTTTGCAGCATCTGAATCTATCTCAACTTCGCCGAAAGGTGTCTGCCAAGATCCTTCAGTCATGATTGAAAGTCCCGTGCCAGCTCCGTAGTGGTTGGGGCCCAGAATGACGATAGTGTCAGGGATTCCATCGGACGCCAGTGCTGAGTAGGTGTGGGCTGCCACCGGGCCTGAGTACATGTATCCGGCATGTGGGGAGATCGCCGAGACTATCTTCCTCTTTAAGCCCTCCTGCAGCTCCGGCAGTTTGCATGGTCCGAGTTTGTTAAGGAAGCAGTCCTCAATCTGGTTGGTCAGAGAGGCCCTGTCTGCTGAATAGAACGCACCTGCCTGGGCAGGACGTCTCACTTTCACATTTCTTCACTCATTCTTGCAGGGATCGTGGCAAGCTTCGTCTCAAAATCGTCGATCGTCGCTGTTATCGTTCCGTCAGAGGGAATCTCTCCTCTTTCCCTCAATACTTGCCTTGCCAGAAGCCAATAGACGGTGGCGAGGGCGCGTCGACCTTTGTTGTTGACTGGAATAGCCAAGTCGAGCCCGCTGAACACATTGTCCGTATCTGTCAGGCCGATTACTGGCACTCCTGCGCATGATGCTTCTTTTATCGTCTGCCAGTCTGCCCTTGGATCAGTAATCAACACGAGCTCTGGCTCCGCATGCTTAGGTTGAAGCGGATTTGAAAGCAATCCAGGCATGAACCTCCCCACTATGGGCACAAATCTAGTGAGCTCACAGAACTTCTCAACTGGAGTCTTTCCGTAAAGCCGTGAAGAAACCGCTATGACCCTGGAGGGATCAATCCTAGACAGGAATCTTCCCACAGCCCTAATTCTCTTGTCTGTGTTCCCAATGTTGAGTATATACAGCCCGTCAGGTCTAGCACGGAAAATATGCTGCTCCATATCTCCTGTCTTTATTCGCGTCCCTATGTGGAGACCCGCTGCCAGCAATTCCTCCAATGGCAGCAACAGGTCCTCGGCCTTGGGAATCATATCTTTGTCTTCAATGGCCAACTACTGCCTCATCCCTACCTGTTGATCCTAGCGAGCCTAGTCCTCTCTTTTAAGTTCCCCTCTATCCTTATCAGCTCATTCAACTTTGCCACTCTCTCTCCTCCCACAACTCCTGTTTTTATTATTGGACTCGCGAACGCTATTGCCGTATGTGCCAGTTCCGAGCCCGGAGTCTCACCGGATCTGTGAGACACCACAGGGACATAGCTTGACTGAATCGCAAACTCGGCTGTCTTGCGGGCGTCTGTCAGCGTTCCCACTTGATTGGGTTTTATTATGATCGCGTTCCCTGCTCCCATCTTCTTTCCTTCTTGGAGCCTTGTCAGATTGGTCACGAAGAGGTCGTCGCCACACACTAGAGTGCCATCGACAGATCGAGTTAGCTCTCGAAACGCAGCAAAAGACTCTTCATAGAATGGATCTTCCAAGTAGGCCAGGCGATAATCCTTGGCCAGAGATCGCATGTAGTCTATTTGTTTCCCTTCGTCTAGACGTCTTCGGTCCTTCTGGTAAACGTAGGCCTTGTTCTTTTCGTCCCATAGCGTCGAAGCTGCAACGTCTGCTCCGACTTCCACATTCACGCCCGTGGAAGCCGAGACGCTTTTGCACGCCCTAGAAACAATTTCGAATGCTTCGTCTGTGGTCAGATCAGCAATCCAAGCCCCTTCGTCTCCTTTTCCAGAAGGCGGCTTTCCCTTCGCGGCCAGTTGAGTTGCTACTTCAGAGTGGACCTTGGCGTTCGCGCTGCTCGCTTCAAGGAACGTATGAGCCCCGGTAGGAAGTACGAGAAATTCCTGAATATCTGTCCTTCCTCCTTGGGCATGTCTTCCGCCGCCAAGTACGTTTCCAAGTGGAAGAGGGAGTCTGACTTCATTTTCGCGATGGAGGTGTTCAAAAAGCTGCACACCTCTGGAATCTGCTGCCGCGAGAGCTGTCGCGTAGGAAACTGCGTAGGCGGTGTTTCCTCCGATTCTGCTGAAGGTGCTGGTTCCATCCACCTCGTGAAGCAGTGTGTCTATTCTCACTTGATCATCCGCGGCCAGGCCCAGTAACCTTGGCGCGAGAAGACTCTGCACGACTTTGACTGCTTGATCGATTCCTTCGGGAGGGTATTGCTCAACCTCCCATTTGCCTCTGCTTGCGCCGGAAGGCGCGGCAGCGTGGCCGAAGCCTCTCCTTGTCCTGATGCCTACTTCTATAGTCAGTTTGCCTCGACTGTCGAATACTTTCCAGGCATTTACGCCAGTTATCTCCACGGCATTACTCATGGGGGCTGACCCCATGCCATCTGACCACGTTTCTTGTATGCGAGTTCCCCATACGAGAGAAACTCATCTATGATCTCAACGTGAGAGATCATCATCCTTCTACAGCAGTAGCGCCTCATGCCTAGCTCGTCTAAGACTCTTTTTGGATCGTCTCCCTGTTTGACTCTCCTTGAGTACTCGTGCCACTTGTCCCCTATGAGGCGGCCACATGTGAAGCATCTCACAGGAACTATCATTCTTTGTCACCTGTAGGATTTCTGTTTTCTACGGCGTGCGCCCGGTCCACCGAACTTTTTCGGTTCAGATCTTCTCGGGTCTCCTGCAAGCATCGATCGGTCATATCTGACAAGCGTACGTCTCACCTCAGCACTTCTTGCCCATTCACTTATTCCCCTGGCGATAGCTGTCCTAGCTGCTTCCGCCTGGCCCATAATCCCGCCGCCATTCACGTGAACAGCAATATCGACTGTCTTGCTCCTGTCGCCTAGAACTAGCAGGGGCTCATGAATCTTAGTTCTGGCTATCTCAGAGCCATACGATTCCAGCGGAAACTCGTTGATTGTCACTCTGCCTTTTCCAGGCTTGATGACCGCTGTTGCAATAGCTGTTTTCCGTTTGCCTGTAGCCAAGATGGCCCTTCGTCTTTCGCTCATCGTCTATCTCCTCCTATTGCATTGCATAGTTCTCCCACGGTGATATACCTGCAGCGTAGCTTTGAGGCATCTGCTTCTGGAAGTCGCTCAGACTGTTTGCTAGAATACTCTTCAGGCATTCCGGTGAAGACCTTCACGTTTCTGAACGCTGCTTTTCCTCTCGGCTTCTTCCATGGAAGCATTCCGCGGATTACTCTTCTGAAATAGGTATCTGCTCTTCTTGGATGCATCGGAGCCCTCTCCTGAGCTCCATGAGTTCCTGTTCTAAGTCTGTGCATCGCAGCCCTGATCGTCTTGTGTTTCTGGCCTGCTATGATAGCTTTCTCCGCGTTCACCACGACAACCTTTCGTCCGTGGAGTGCTTGTTTCGCAGCAACGCTCGCCACCCTGCCCATTATGTGGTTCGACGCATCTATTAGGAGTGGATCAGCGGACAAAGTATTCACTCCACATCCTCAATGCTCTTACGCATCGCACCAGATTTCTTGATCAGGATCTTCGCAGCTTCCTGCACAATTCTCTCCGGTGCTAGGGCACCAGTCGATTCGACGTAGAAGATGAATGTGCTGTCATCCCATCCGACCTTTATTGCAGGAGGCTTCTGAGGACAATGTTTCTCGCATTCGCGACACATCGTGCAATCCATCTCTCTCTCCACAGAAACCTTGCCATTCTTCATCGCCAAGATCGATTTGGGGCACATCTTGACGCACTCCTCACACCCATCGCACTTCTTTTCGTCCACCGTCAATCTTGGCAAGTACTTGTAGGCGGCAGAGGACACGGGCTGCCACTTGGCATGTTCAGTCCCCCTCCCAAGCCTCGCATATGTCTCCAGCCTGATCTTCTGGCCTGGAGCAAGCTTCACGATTGGAATAGTGTCGCTCACAGGTTTGACCTCGGAATTCTCAGCCTTCATTTCTCCGGAGTAGACATATCTCGATTCCTTTGCGGCTTCTGCTTCAAGGGTGAGAGCTGCTCTACATCTATTGCAGCCCAGTTCGCTCTTGCAGTCGCATTCCTCAGGCAGGACATATGAGTCCAAGTCAGTTGTGAGTGGAATCAATCCCAACCGGTGCGACAGCATCTCATCATAGAGTACAGATGAGTTCTCGATAATCATTACATCTTCAACAGCCATGGTCGGAACTTCAGCGATCATGGCCCGCCTAAGAGCGTTTGCAAAGGCAGGTGAGGCCTCTCGAATCACAAATCTGATCGATTCCTTGTCTCGACCAAGCACTTCAACCTGCATATTCTCAGCATCTTCTCTCGGTTCGGTTCAGCGGATGAAAGCCCGAACGCTATTTAAACGTTTGTTGAAGTATCCAAGAGGTCGACTAATTGGAATGCCATTTCAACACTTTCTGGAATCGCGTTGTTAGGGTTTGGAGTTGCTTAGTGTTGGTGTGTTGAGAGCTAGGGTGGCTAGTCGTGATCGCGTCCAAGTCCTTCATTCAGAACTCACGGTCTGTTTTCAGAACTTGAACTCCGCATCTAGAACTTGCCAAAAGGAGCAAGCACTTGCCACCTCTTGCTGCTAGATCAGGCTCCATTGGTGTGCCTTCTTCTTCCACGGACTCAAGGCGGCGCGCTTTTCACTAGCACACGCAGAAATCTTGCGGATCTCGAGATGTCACTTCTTGCTTCTTGGGAAGTATTTGCGTGTTGCCAAGCCGAGTTTGACTACGGAGAGCATGAGTGGAACTTCCATCAGGGGTCCTATGACTGTTGCCAAGGCTGCGCCGGACCCTATGCCGTAGAGTGTTGTTGCGACTGCTATCGCTACCTCAAAATGGCTGCTTGACCCTATGAGAGTAGTGTCGATGGCGGCTTCGTATGCCCAGCCAGCGAAGTATCCGAGCGGATAGGTCCATGCAATCATTGTGGCGTAGTGCAGCAGGTTCGGAGCCGCCAGATAGGCGACTAGGAGAGGGTTCTTGAGGATGACTTCGCCTTCGAATGAGAAGAGGACTATGAGCGTGGTCAGCAAGGCCACGATAGATATCCTGCCGACACTCGGCCGATACTTGTTTTCAAACCAATCCTCGCCCTTCCTTTCCAATATGAGCTTCCGAGAGGTCGCTCCTGCCGCAACTGGCAGCGCTATGAAAGCCAGAACGCTGATAGCGATCAGGTCCCAGGGAACGGGGATGCTGCTTATTCCTAGATAGAGAGCAGCAAGCGGAGCGTATAGGAAAATCATTAGAAGAGCGTTCACGGATGTGTTGATCAAACCTTGAGCCATGTCCCCTTTAGCAAGAAACATCCACCACATGACCATGGCTGTGCAAGGTGAAAGCCCGAGAAGAATCACTCCTGCCTTATGAAGCGGATCCGTCAAGATCAGATTCGCAAGAAGCGTCATCAGAGGAGGAGCCACCACCCAGTTCGCAAATATCGTCACAAGTAGAGGTTTAGGTCTCCTTGAAGCCTGCCTGATATCGCTGAACCTTATGCCCAGCACCGTCGGGTACATCATGAAGAACAAGAGTATGCCAATTGGTATAGACAGTGACCGGAATTTCAGCGAGTCCATGAACTGCCCGAACTGCGGCAGAAACCTCCCAACCAGCAAACCCAAAACTATGCAGACTGCAATCCACACCGTCAGATACTTCTCAAAGACTCCAAGCGATTTCTCCTTGACTTCCGACGCTGACTGCCGTGACAGAGCTCATTCATCTCCGCATTGCAATTGAACAGATCGAAGATCGTTTACCTATTCATTTATATAGTTTGCCAAAGACAACCAGTGAGACAGACAATGAACCAACCAGCATACAAAGGGAGACTGAACAGACTGCTCAAAACAGGTCTGTGCTCCTCAGAAAACATCCAAGAACACCTCCAAGAACTCAAGAAGCTCACGAAAGAGATCGACGAAGAAGACGTAAGAAAGCGCTCGTACCAGTTGAAGGCTCTTGCAGACCCAACGAGACTAAAGGTAATCTACCTGCTAAAGAATAGAGCTATGTGTACCTGCGAGATCATGGCCGCCCTCAACCTGACTGAACCAAACGCCTCCCATCACCTCAACCTTCTTGAAAGAAATGGCATAGTCAGGTCACAGAAGACCGGGAAATGGGTATTCTACAAACTGAACCAGACGATTGCTGAGACCATACTCCGTGGCCTGATGGGTTAACGCCCGCGCAATCAGCCCAAGTTGAACTGCCTACCTCGGCAGACGACGACAAGAACAGACTATGCTCCATTCCTCTAGACCAGCAAGAAAACCAAAGCATAGCCTAGCGCGCAGCCAGCTAAGCTCTGAATCACTAGAGTAGCGATCGAGTACGCGCCCGACAGGAGACTGCCGCTAATGCAATGAAACGGCCCACTACATGACATAGAGCAACGTTGGCTGATCCGCAAGCTGCGTCCTTCCTGAGCCCGCCTGTATATACCGGTGTACATACAGACGCCTACCTAGCGAACATATTCATGAGCCACCGCAAACACCTGCCCGTGGGAACGCTGAACCGTGAGAAGGCTACCCCCTGTCATGACGCTCGTCATGACACATCTACGTATACCTGTACGTACATACCTCATAGGCGCGGAACAGCATCCTACGTGTGAGAAGGGGTTCATGAACCGCTGCGCCAGCTACAGGCGAGCTTCCCGGCAAAAAACGTTGGGTTGCCTGGACTCCTGCGGCCAAGGATCCATTGTGTTCCACTCAAATAGCATAGAACCTGATGGCTCTTTTGAGTCGTCTCAGCTCGACTTGCCGGATGTCCTAGGATCTCATGCGTCTGTCTCGGCTGCAATCATTATTGGATTTCGTTTTGAGGAGATATGGAAGATCGCATATGCTCTTTACAATGAGATTTGGATTCTCCTTTCTCATCAAGTCTCGTGGTGAGGAGCCAGAGAGCACTGCTACTGTGGCTATCCGAAGTGGCTTTGCCGATCGTATATCGTCCACATAGTCGGCCACGAAAACGCACTCCTTCGCATCAAGCCTTAGTCGCATCAAGACTTCCCGCAGCTCTGCTTTTCTTGAGGTCGCTTGTCTACAGGTGGTGGAGTGGCGCACCGAGGCCTTCGTCACGACAGTATCGACAAGATGGTCTATTCCGATGCTTCTCAGCTCTCGTCGGACCAAGCTTGGCGAGCACATCCTTCCAGTCACGACCGCTATCCTGACCCCAGTTCCACCTATTCGTTCGACAGCTTTCCTCGCGCCTCTGATGGGAACTGAGTACTCGCAATAGGCTTTCCTACCATACGATTTCAGAAATTCGTTCCAAAAGCCCGCAGTCCTAGCTCTGTTCTCCCGTGCGGATCCAAACGGATGGTGGTAGAGCTGGTTTCTGTGGAATCTGCTCAGAAAGGCCTTCCTGGGAACAGCCTTCATTCCGAACTTCTTCATTGTGTCGTTGAATACTTTATGGAATCTTCTATCTATTGTCAACAGGGTTCCGTCGAGATCAAAGATGACCGCCTTGAGATCGCTGGTCAACGAGCTATTCTCCTGCTGTCGCTTGCCTGTTGAAGATTCTCAGGCCATTAGCTCGCCAACGTTATAAGTGCTCTAGGAACGCTTACGCGCGAATTCTCGGAAGACACCTATCAGAATCAGAGGAGGAAAGACATAGGTTAAGCTGATCAGAACCGATGCCAATAGTCCACAGAGCAAGACAGCTACCTCATCAAACGGAACATGGCCAAATGGCAGAACTGATACTCTTAGGATAGTTATCAAAGGAAGCACCAAGATGCGAACCGCGGAAGCGGCCAATGACTCTTGAAGAACATAGGACGCCACGGGGGGGCTGAGAGAATAGTAGCCTGCGTGAAATGCTGTCATGAACATTCTTCCACCAAACGTCGACATGATCTTACCATCTCTCAGTTCTCTCAGCTCTTGAACATCCTTGGCGAGCCATGAGCCGAAAGCAGCCGCGGCCACAAGGCACCGTGTTGGAATCGGTATTGTAATCTGGCCGGCTCTTGTTTCGGTGGTTCGGCTCGTTGAAAGTGAGAGGGTTGAGCTTGTGGTGGTTGCGTTTGTCTGAGTTGTTCGGCTTGCGTTTGAGGATTGGGTAGTTTGCACAGTAGTGCTTGTCGTCATGGCTGAGGACGTAGTCGAGGACAGAGTCTGCGTAGCTGTGGTCGAGGTGGGATGCGTTGAACTGCTCAAAGTTGATGAGGTTCTGCTCGTTGTTGTCGATGATGTTGACGTCTGTGCGGAGGTGGTTGGAAGGCTAGTTGTGGTGGAGGTTGTGCTTCTGGTTGTCGTTGTGCTGGTTGTCAACGGGATCGTTGCAGTTTGGGTTGTTCCGGAGATGGTCAATGATGGTGAGAGCACTTTGGTCTGCCCGCTTCCTGTCACGACTATGTTGAAAGGATAGATGCCAGTCGAGGCTGTTGAAGTGTCCACAGTCAATACCGCGTCAAGAGGGGTCATTCCTGAGGTCTTGTCAAAACTCCAAGCGAGATTAGCAGGCATGTTTGCTACTTGAAGCAGGACATTGGTGGGGCTGGTTGATTCCACACGTATTGTAAATGCTGCCTTTTCTCCACGTCTGACTGCTGCAGTGCCCGGGTTAATGCTAGCAGAAAGCGTGATCTGCTGGTCTCGGGCATGATACGCGAACACCTCCACGTATATTGAGGCGAACATCGACAGGTAAGTGCCTTCCGTTATGCCTATTCCGATCTCATTCACGTCAGAAGCCAGCAGGTTCGCTCTGTGACCTTCGCTGCCCATGAATCCTTGATGGGCACTTGTGGCTCGGGCCGATCCAGATAGAAGAGCGATATTCTCGGCGACGACAATTGGGCCATAGTAGTTGTCGTAGTACCCTGTCCGCCTTATTCTCACCATTGGAGTAGAGCCATCAACCTCAGACACGTGGTTGATGAACTGGTGTTCCATCATCTCTCTGCTGTAGTCTTTTGCCGCCTGTGCAAGTAATCGGTGGAGTGTCAGTGTGGAGAGGCCTCTTGAAGTACGCTCCTGGTTTATCAAGCGTAGAAGCTGCTCCTCCTCACCCGTCACATCAGCGCTAACGTGCAGACATGAGGCTTGGAAGACCAAGATCAGCACGAAGAGGAAGGCTGAAGGTAGGGTCTTTCGGTTGATGATCGACACCACGTCCGGGCCAAGCCGAATTTCTGGGTGAAGAAAACGTAGGGAGATATCTTTCGATTCTTGACATAGTTAGGATTAGTCATAGGAGGCATACAGTGAGACTGAACACATTCCTGTCTCTTCTATCAGACCAGACGAGACAGGATCATTGGCCACGACGCTATCTGTGCTTCGATCTCTCGTTAGCGCGCGCGCTGGCTCGTTTTCTAATCAAGAGAAGACTGATTATGATGAGCGCTACGGCGCCAATCATCGCCAAGTAATTCTGAGAAACAAGAATATTCGATAACACCGACCCTACCATAGATGTGGCAGTCGTTATCGATGTATGAGTCTGGCTTAGCGCGCCTGATCTGATAACGTATTCGTTCGTGCATGGTTCGCCGATGGCCGTCCACATGACTAACTTACCAGCTTCCTTGGACGGCAGCAATATGCTAGATGCGGCGGTGCAGAAGATTTTTTGCGCGCCCGTGTGAGAGCATATCGAGCTGTCGCCGTTTGCATGGTCCCTTGCGATTTCCGTAGCCAGCTGCAGATTCAATTTCCCATAGTTCTTCTCGATCAGCTCGGTTGTTCTGTTGAACCGCCTCATGCTTCCAATGCTGACAGGTAGCTTATTGCACTCTTTGAGTTTGGTAAAATGATTGGTCTGAACGATGTAGCCATCGCTGAGGGACTTCACAAGCGCAACAGTGTCGGACGTAGTTTCTGCCGCAATCACGTGTGTTGCGTTACTGAACATCCATGTCATGCCACCTCCATATTCCGACCCCCTCAAACTGTACTGACGTATGTTCTGCGTCAGGATCTTGTAAGCTTCTTCAGGGGTTGCTGCCTTCTCAAGCATACCCTGGAGATGCGCCGGAGAATACCATAGCGCGCGCGAATTGAAAGAGCTGCTGGCAACAGCAGTCATTACGACCGCAAGTTCCTTCTCGTCTAGCCCATGATGAGGATAGCCCCCTCCCTTGCTGCCTATCACGTAGAGAACCGTGAAACGGTAACGACCCGGCGTTGTGTTAATGAAAACCTCTGCACGGTACCAGCTCTCAACATCCGCATTCTCGACCATTATAGGTTGCCCGTCAGCTGTCACGGAACCTACAGCAGCAAAAGTGGTACATGCTTCAACTTCATCAGTCGGGCGAAGAACACCAATTGACTGAATACGAAGGACGCGCGCGCTATGGCATGATTTCGCATCTGCATATGTTCTACTTTAGCCGTTGTGATTGGAATATTCCAATATGCTTATAGGTGAGGAGTACCCCTCAATAATTTGCAAACATGAGATCAGGACATGAATCCAATCAAATTCTGCTAAAGACAGTTAGGGAACATCCTGGATTATCGATGTATGAGCTTAGTCAGAGGATCGGTTGGGAAATCGGACGCGTCGATGGTTGTGTGAGGCGTCTTCTTAACATGGGAAAGATACGTGTCGAAGCAATTGAAAGAAAAGGTAAAAGAACAAACCTAGTCTACCCCAAAAGCCGAAAGAACCCATCTCTGATAGAAGTACCTGCTAGTCTCCTTGGAAATCCAGATTGGAAAAACGAGGCTTTCGTCTACGCCCTGGATAGTACCACAATAGGCATCTCTGGCAAGAATAATGATGTGTGGGATCACGAATCTTGTCATACTGAAAAAGTAGATCTTAACCGACATGGAGGGAAGCTTTCTCTGATTCTTCCAGAACGGTTCTTCAAGTTCTACCGTCTAGATCAGAAGCGTAGGACGGTTGCCTTGGTTGGAGAAGACATACTCATTACGATAGGTGGCGACATCATCCAGACCAAGAAGTACCCCGCCTAGCTTCCTTTGATCTTCAATTTTCCCCCGAAAGTTACCGATTGGATATACACGCTTCACGGAAATCGTTCCATATTTGAATATTGACCGCCAACGCGCGCTAGTCACCTCTTAGCACCAGTGGAATGCCGATCATACCAAACCTTGAACCATTGATTCAAGGTGCTCTGTCGTCGTTGATCTGAGGACTTGGAGTAGAACTCCGGGTAGCCTTCATCTTTCGTAATCTCCTTTTCCGTTTTGCCGGCATCTATCATATTGGTCATACGTTTCTTCACAGTCTCTATGAAATCGATGTAGACTTGAACTTCACGTTTGTCACATATCGGCCCATGCCCTGGCACGATAGTGTCTACAGGCATTCTCATGATATCCCCTAATGCCTGCAGCCATTGGTCCGGGTCGGCTGTGGGATCTCCGCCGTAGGGAAATGTCTTGCAGAAGATTAGATCGCCAGAGAACAAAACCCGTAGAGTGGGGAAGTGTACAATGCTTGAGTCTGCAGTGTGGCCGCCAACATGCGTCATGATTACTTCCTGCTCACCGTCGGTTATGCGAAAGTCTTTGTCGAAAGTGTGTGTTGGGAGTGTGATCGTTACGCCTTCAAATCTTGAAGCTCTTTCTGCGTCAGTCTTCTTCAATTCAGCTATCTGCTTCTCAAGACTCTCCTTCGACCACGTTGTCTCAAGCAATTCCTCCATTCGTGCCTTCAAAGATCTGTGAGAAACGATCTCGCAATCTCGAAACACTTCGTTGCCGAAGACATGGTCGCTGTGAGAATGGGTCAAAAGTAGGTGGCTAATCTTCTTTGGGGTGACCTCCTCAATCTCTCCTCTGAGTTGCTTTGCCTGCTTCAGAAATTGGGAATCAATAACCACGACCTGATTCTGCAGTATGATTATTCCTGCGTTTCCGCCTGCAGGGTTTATGCTGGCATATACTCGATCTGTTACCTTCTCAAGAGTCAACCAAGTAGCCTCACCTGATTGTCTTGAATGTGGTATTTATGATTCACATCAGCAGGCTGAACGAGTTATGAACCTTTCACCTATCCGTAAGGTAAGATCCGCCTCAGATATGACATCTTGAGAGTGCAAATAGACTAAAGTCTCATCTAAGCGAATCGCTGAGCGGAGTTGGAGAGCGCGCGCGCTCATGTTGTATGTGTGCGAATTAGGATCTTCATGATCAAAAGCGATAAGTAGTGTCTGAAAGAAAACCGGGCGCAGGGATATGTTTGACTCGCGTTGAGAATATTGACAAGATACAGGAGATAATGGTAAGAAAGGTTGTCACAATAGGTCCTGAGGCCGACCTCGCAACAGCTGCACGACGAATGACGAAGAAAGGAATCGGCAGCATCGCAGTTGTGGAGGAAGGGCGGCTAGTTGGAATCATCACTGAGAGCGACTTCATGAGGTATGCCTCAATCGGTCTGGACATGGGGAAGGCAAGAGTGGGGAGCCACATGCGAAAGAGAGTCGTCATATGTGATCCTTCTTGTCGCATATGGGACGCTCTGATGATTATGAAGAAGCGAAAAGTCCGCCATCTGCCGGTCACTACAAAGGCTGGAAAACTTCTGGGCATCGTAAGCCTCAGAGACCTGATCGCGGCCAGCCAGCTTACATCGATCTATCTGATCTAGCTGGTTGTTGCGCGTTAAGCTAGAGGAATCAAGCACACCTTTGCCTGCAACGTCGCACTACTTTCCAACAACCCTTAGGACTTCGTAGTCTGGCCGTATGTCAATCGGAAGATCTACTACCTTCTCCATCGCTTCGTCCAAATCCTTTGGGACCTTTCCGAATTCTCCGAGAAATTCCTTCGCTCTGGCGTAGTTTCCTTCTGCCTCTATCATCAGCAGTTCATTCGCAAGATCCCTAACTCCGTTTCTCACTGAATTCAAATTCACCTTGAATCTTCCGGCCGCGTCCAGTCGGATCACGCCTTTCTCTTTGAGGAAGCTGTATTGGAGAACGACTCCCAAGCCATGCGCTTCATGTAGTCCGAATCTTGCTGACCTGAACTTCCCTGCCACATATGTCACATATTCCTCATTCTCAGCCCGTTTGTCGATAATGCCTGTATCGATCATGTAGATTATGTTCCAGAGGCCTACAGCGTCCGCCTTTGCCTCTTCTATTGCTGAGTAGAATTCCTTCAATTCCAGGCGAACTTCGCTTTTCGTTCCGTCTGGTTTGATTATTGTGCCTGGTCCTAGCCCGTGTGACAGTTCATGAAAGAGCACCTCGTTGAAGTACGCTTGGAATGTCACTAATGGCAGTTGGTCTTTGGAGATGAGGCGGTTTGCTATGGGTTGGAGGCAGCTCCTGAACTTGGCCTCCATAACGTTCTTGAGCAGCACCTTCTTGCTTCCCTTTGCCTCTCGAACCTTCTCATCATTCGGAAGATTGAAAGCTGAGATCTGGATGCCCTTTCTTGCATCTCCCCCTGTGTAGATCTCATTGACAACGCGTATCGGAGACTCTGTACCTCGCTGTGTGTTCTTGTACTTATCAGGGATCGGCAGATTCAGTTCCATTCGAGGAAGGAGGCTTGCGTATTTCTTGAGCTTGGCACTTTCCACAGCGTCGTTCATGGTTACAAATGCTTCAAAGGCCGCTTTGTATCCAAACCACGCATCCTCATAGACCTCATATGGTCCAATAGTCACTTCCAGCGCGCTGTCAAGATCCATCCAGTCTATGTCGCTCTCGAAATAGTCGTCTGTCAGAAATGCTCTTGCTCGGCTGCGCAGAAACTTCTGTAAGGACTTGTTTTCAACAGCCTCGGCGGCCTCCGTGAGTAGCTTGGCAGCAGGATCCAGGAATTCTCGATAATGCTCGGCATAGGGAACTGCAACAAGTCTTGATCCTTCACGGCGGATGACTGTGTAAAGACCGGTAAGCCGAGTCCTATCTTCTGGGTGTTGTTGAATCCATCTCTGGAATTCGTCCTTCGTCATGTCTTCAGGGTAGAATCCTGCGCCAGGCGGCTTTCGCTCCTCACCTATGAATGGTTCGTTTCCACTGAGTCTGTCCCAGGGTCCGAAGTTGACTTGAAAGTAATGAAACGCTTCTCGAGACAAGCTGTCTTCAGCAGATTTCAGGTCTTCCCTCAGCTTGATGTTCGCTGGTGAAACTTGACATAGAAATATCTCGCTCATGAGATCAGCGGCCTTGATCAGCTTTGGGAGCGCCTTGCGGTCACTCTGGCTCAGTTCCGAGACTGGAAACGTGATTGAAGTCTTCTTCAGTCTTTGGGCTCGAGTTGAGACGTCTTTCGCAATTCTAACATTCATGAGTAGATGTTGGCCTTTGATTGACAGAAAAGGCTTTGATTTTTGTCGATGAGCGCCAGACTCCCGAAGCAAAAGCTTCTAAAGCTCTGCCGGTGCACCAACGTATTGACCCATCTTGACTCAATTGGATGAGATAGTTGAACGATTCGTTGATGTGACGGCCTACCTCAGGAGTCCCGTCGGCCTTCACAGGTATAATGACCACATCTTCATTCCCAGCCCAGCGAATATTCGGAAGCTCTTCAGAGACTTTCGCCTGATCGAGGCATCACTTGACGGTCTCAGGGAAGAGGAGTTGTCGTGGTATGATAAACTCAAGGTTGACGAGATGCGTAGAATGATTCGATCGACCAGGACTGAAGTGGAGTGGGAGACTGTCGATCCCATCTACCCTATCCAAACTCTCGCTGGCGGAGTGCAGGACATTCTCGACTATCCATTTATGCAGGATCCTGAGAAGGTGAGATTTCTCACTGCCAAGTTGCAGCACTCAGACGCGCTCATCAAGGCATGCCTGATGCACAAGCAGAGGCTTTCGAAGCTTCACATCAGATTGGCACTTGAGCAAGGGAAGGCGGTGGTGGATTTCATCAAGGGTGTGCCATCTGAGTTCAGAGCTGTCGCCGGAAAGGAAGAGTTTGCCCGCGCTTCCAAAGAAGCTGCCAAGGATCTGGTGGAGTACCTGAAGTATCTTGAATCAAAGGTTGAGAGCGCGCCGGATCAGATCGTGCCTCAACGACACCAATACGAGCGAATGCTCCAAGAGCTTTGGGCCCTCGACGTGTCCGTGGAGGATCTGAAGAGAGTTGGCGAAGAGCAGCTCGAGATGTGGTCGAAAAGGATGCTTGAATACGCAAAACAGATCGATCCTGCAGCAAACGACTGGAAACCTGCTTGGCAGAAGATCAAAACCTACAATCCAACCACCGAAGAGCAGATCGTCGATAATCATAGGAACCTGCTTGAGGATGTTAGACAGGCTTTGAAAGCCATAGATGTCGTCGATCTTCCGGCAGGAGAATCGGTTACAACTTCAGCCACTCCGCAGTGGCGAAGAACCTTCGCGACAGGGGCGTCTTGCAGTTCAGACGACATGTACGGTGGGCGAGTCACCTCTAGGCTTCGAGTCACACCGAGAACCTCGGGCCAAACGGGACCGATAGCGCCGCCATCACGTGTGCTTCTTGCACACGAATGCTATGCAGGTCACCACGTTCACGCGATCAACATAGGGCAGTATGCGCCGATGCCCTTCAAGATAAGGACAGAGATCAGAGTCCCAGTCTCAGAAGGATGGGCGATGCTGGCTGAGGAGTTCTTGAAGGACAGGTTCACTCCTGTAGAGAACATGCAGCTCTGTATGAGCGTGATTGCCCGTGCTGTGCGGATCATCGCGGATGTCGGATTGAACACAGGCGAGATGACCTACAATCAGGCAGTAGACTTCTACGAAAAGATCATGGGCGTGAGAGCGACCAATGAGGTGAATGGCACCCTGCAGTTGCCTGGGTACAAGTCCACCTATCTCTTCGGGAAGGTCTCCTTGGAGAACCTCAGGGATGAGATGCGCGTCCAGCTTGGGCATAGGTTCGAGACAAAATGGTTCAACAACCTAATCGTTCGCGCAGGCACGATGTCGCTGAGCGGCATCAGGACATACGTGCGAAAACGTGCAGAGCTAAGGAAGAACCTAGCCTAGCACAAAAGCGTAGTTGCATGATTGCAGCACTACATCGAAAGGACCTCCCCACACAGGAAGACAGAGCAGCACATTGCCAAGCTTTTCCTTCTTGACTCCAATGACGCCTAGACCGGAGGGTCTCTCGGGCATGATTGGCGCGCGTATGTAACGTGTGTCTGTTTTCTCTCGCCGCCTGGTTAGGCTTCTTGTTTGTTCTTCTTTAACCTATGCTCCTCTTGGTGAGGAGGACAGCACGCCTTTGCCCGTCTTCTCCACACTCGCGTATAAG
>Ga0129297_10000172_pt1 | contig 30342 bp, 29 predicted proteins | sample I18A1metaG_FD_94708 | JGI IMG/M metagenome (GOLD analysis project Ga0129297, IMG submission 94708) | Lake sediment bacterial and archeal communities from Gulf of Boni, Indonesia to study Microbial Dark Matter (Phase II) - ​I18A1 metaG | ecosystem: Environmental > Aquatic > Freshwater > Lake >... | reverse complement strand
GTCTAACAGTGAAGCATATTCCCGAGGGGGAGTGGAAACGCGCACCGTAAACCTTGTTCACAACGAAACCCTCACCCGGGTTTACGCCGAGAAGCTTGAAACCCTCCGCGTTAACGAGGCCTGCGCAGTGGCTTGGCAGCCCAACCTCAACGTGCTCCTCCAGAACCGCCACGCTGACACCGCGCCGAACGGCTTCCCTCGCCGCTAAAAGCCCTGAAGGACCAGCTCCCACGACCACCACATCAACATCCGTCAAGGAAACAACCTGGTTTAGCGTGACGCATGGTAATGGATGGAGGGAACTTAACAACGTTACGGTTAAGCATAGAAAACCTGTTGAAGCCTATAAAACCACGCATATTCCTCAACTGAGGCTTCGGAGATGCCCGACCCTGCCGAGGTAAGCACCGTCTAGGAGATAGACCTCAGCTTCCTCGACTTCAACGCTTCCAGACCTTAAAACCGGGCCGAGGAGGTCGCCCATAACCTTCCCAGTCTTCCCAATCCGCCCAGTCTTCCCAACCTGATCCTTGTTCACAGCCTGCCCTCCGAGGAACTCGTTGAAGGAAGGGATGACTATGAAGTTTTGGTCCTCTCTCACCTCAACGCTGAACCGCTCCCTTAAAGCCTTCCCCGCGCCACCAGTACCCTTTAAGCCCAGATGCTTCAGCATGGATGCGGCTAGCTTTTCGCCGTGGCTCTGCGTCTTAACCCAGACTGGGCGCGTCATCCTGTAGTTGAAGTAGTCCCTGAAGGTGACGACTGGGTGCACATGCGCCATGACGAGGCGTCTGCAGCCTAGGAGCCCTGGGCTCGGCCATGCGTGTCCGTGGAAAAGCCCCACCTCACCCCAGAGAACCATGCCTCCAGGTTCGAGGAGCTTAACGCTTCTAGGCGTTAAGGGCTCGAGGTCGCCGTCGTGGTTGCCTGGAACAACCTCGACGCTGGGAACCTGTTTCACGAGTTCCTCGAAGAAGTCTGGGACGTCACGCCACTCAGCCATCTCAACCTTACCGACCGTATGCTTCACATCGCCGAGGAGGATGAGGCGTGTAGGCTTACACTCCGCGACCACATGAGAGAGTTTCTCAAGGATCTTAGGTGTCTGAGAGGGGACGTGGATGCCTTGACTTGCCAAAGCCACTTCCCAGCCGATGTGCAGATCCGCCACCACCAACACCCTCTCAGCTTCCCGCTCGAGCTGAAGCGCTGGGTAGGGGATTAAGGGCCTCAGAGGAGTCTTGGAAACCCCGCCCTCAACCATGCAGATCGCTTCCTCAGTTAAGACCCCCGGTGTAGCCTCTTAGCCTTTTTCCACAACCATGGAAGTTAAGGCGTGGCTTAAGCATCACCCTGAGATTTAAAACGGTGGCCGGTAGGAAACATGTACCTTAAGGGTTTCAGGGAAAGGCTTCCACCGTTCCTTAACCCCGCTCATCAACCCTTCTAAGCCTGCGATACGCGATGAAAACCACCGCGATGACTACGGTTGAAAGGGCTATGCCGGTTAATGGGTTAAGCCCTATGTACGCAAGCTGCCGCGATACCTTAGCATCGTATGTTGAGGCCGTGGCATTGTATGTTGAGGCTCCCTTTTCATCTCCTGCACCCAGCTGCTGCTGCTCCACAGTGACTTGGTAGTTTGCCGCCAGCCAAACGGATGGAAGCGTTATGAGGCTGAGCATGAGGGCTATGACCACGCCTGCTGAGACCATGTAGATACGCTTAACCTCCATACCGTCACCACACATTCATACAGACGACCATACATATAGTTCTAGTTTTTAGAACACTTAAACGGGTTTAAGCCTCCACTGCCTCACCGTTTCGTAGGCTGTGATACCCGCGGCGCTGAACCCTATGAGAAGGGTGAAGAAGCCTTGGAACGATAAGGGATAAGCGTATTGAGTGATGAAGACGATGAGGAGTGTGAGGAAGTAGGCGGTGTAGAACAGGTAGCGTGGAACCATAAACCCGCTAACCCTCACGAAGGACTTTAAAACCCCAACGCCCACCGTTTGCTTCAACTCGTAATCCCCCCTGAAGTTCTTCTCCACAAGCCCTAAGTTGACGAGCTTCTCCAAGTGGTACAAAGCGACGCTCGGGCTCGAGAGGTCGAGTTCCCTCTGAAGCCTCCGAACACTGACCGTGCTACCTGTCTTAAGGAGATGCCAGTAAACCAGGAGGGTTGTACCCTTCAGCTTAGCCTCAACATCCATGCTCGACAAGGCCGTTCATAGATAAGTGAAGTCCCCGACGAGATAAGTTTTACATCCACGTATGGCATACGCGGATGTATACGTGAATGAACACGGTGGCTTCCACTCTGAGGTCTAAGGAAAAGCCGAGTTTTAGACGTAACAAATTAATGAAGCAATACATTTATATGTTACATTATAATTTAGTGGAGCGTTACATTTAAACGGGGAGAGTTGAAGTGCGGGACATCGCCGTGATTAAAGACCCTGAGGTTGCCAAGCTCTTCGCGGATGAGGCGAGGAGGGCTATACTCCACAACCTAAAGCTACAGGAGATGACGGCTATGCAGCTTTCAAAAGCCTTAGGGAAACCCCCCTCATCAATCGCCCATCACGTTAACTGCCTGAAGAAGGCTGGGCTCGTAGAGGCCACCCGGACTGAGCATAAGCGGAACCTCGTCGAAACCTATTATAGGACAACGGCGAGGAACTTCGTCATATCCTACAGCCTAGGTGAGCAGGCATCGGTCGATGCTAAGGAAGTGACTCAGTGGGAGTTAGAAAGCGTCGAGAAGGGCTTGAAGGGCTTGAAGGCTTTCGGATACGACCTCCCAGCCGAGGAGCTTCCCAGGCTGACGGATACGGCTTACAGCCTCGTAAAAACCCGTAGGAAGGTTTACGAAGAGATCGCTGAGGAGCAGATGATGCCCACGGGTTTAGAGGATAGAGCCTTCAAGGTTACCATGGACCTCCTCTACCACACCAAGCTCTTAGCGCATCCCGAATACAAGAGGCTGGTGGAAGACCTCGCAGGGGAGCTTAAAAAGTTCAGAAAAGGGCGGAAAGGTTAACGCAACGGTGGACGGCGACCTAGTTGGGCACTTTCCTAAGGATAATGGCTTACCTCAAGCGGTACTGGCTCCACTCATCCCTCGTCCTAGCGAGTATAGTAGGCGTTATCCTACTCGACCTTTCCATACCCATCATCGTGAAAACCATCATCGACGACGTTATCCCAGGGCAGAGGTATGAGGCTTTAGGGTTCTACGCCTTAGCAGTCATCGCTATAACTGCGTTGAAAGGCGGCTTCAGCTTCGGTCAAAGGTACACGACCCAGTATGTTTCAGAGAAGGTGATCTACGACCTCCGCAACGATGTCTACAACAGCCTGCAGCGGCAGTCCTTCACCTTCTACGACGTCAACCCCACGGGTCAGTTGATGTCGAGGGTTACAAGCGATGTGAACGCTATAAGGGGCTTCCTAGGCTGGGCGATGACCATGCTGATCAGCACGTCTCTGAGGTTCATCTGGGTCTTCGCCATCCTCATCCTATGGGACCCAGGGCTAACGCTTCTCGCCCTCTCAACATCCCCTATACTCCTACTACTTACCTTAAGGTTCTCTAAGCTGATCCACACGGTCTACTACAGGTCTCAGCAGCTGCTGGGAACGGTTACCTCAGCGCTTCAGGAGAACCTAGCCGCGGTCAGGGTTGTTAAAGCCTTCGCCAGGGAAGACTATGAGAACGCTAAGTTCCTAGAGAAGAACGTTGAATACGCGGACACCGTTCTCTCAGCGGCTAAGACCCGCGCGCTTTACCTCCCGTTCATGGACTTCATCGTTGGACTGGGCACAGTCTTCGTACTCTGGTACGGTGGAAACCTCGTGGTCTCCACCCGCCTAAGCCTGGGAACCCTCGTAGCCTTCAACAGCTACATCGTTCAACTCGTGATGCCCATCCGCTTCCTAGGCTTCACAGCCTCAACGCTGCAGGAAGCCCGAGCGGGCGCTCGTAGAGTCTTCGAGGTCCTCGACGCCCAACCAGATGTGAAGGATAAACCAAACGCCATAGATCTTCCGCCGATACAGGGATACGTGAGGTTTGAGAACGTTTCCTTCGGCTACGCCAACGGATCCCTTGTCCTAAAGAACGTTAACCTCGAGGCTAAGCCAGGCGAGGCGGTGGCGCTCCTAGGAGCCACAGGTTCGGGGAAGAGCACGGTCATCAACTTGATCCCGAGGTTCTACGACGTAACCGCGGGAAGGGTGACCATCGACGGCTACGATGTACGCGATGTGAAGGTAAAGTCTCTGAGAGGCAACGTAGGCATCGTGCTTCAGGAAACCTTCCTCTACTCCGCCACGGTTAAGGAGAACATCGCCTACGGGAGACCAGACGCCAGCTTGGAGGAGGTCGTTGAAGCCGCCAAGGTGGCTGGCGCCCATGAATTCATCACCTCCTTCCCAGACGGGTACAACGCAAGGGTAGGCGAACGCGGTGTAACCTTATCCGGTGGGCAGAAGCAGCGTATCGCCATAGCGAGAGCCCTCCTCATGAACCCCCGAATCCTCATCCTAGACGACTCAACATCCAGCGTAGACGTTGAGGTAGAGTACCAGATCCAAAGCGCCCTCCAAGCCCTCATGAAGAACAGGACGACGTTCATCATCACTCAGAGGCTTTCAACAGTCCGAAACGCCAGCAAAGTCGTTGTATTGGAGAAGGGTGAGGTCGCTGAGGTCGGAACCCATGAGGAGTTACTGGCTAAGAACGGTGTCTACGCGCGGATGTACCTAACCCAGCTTAAGGAGCAGGTTGAGGAACCCCTCCAAGTAAGCGCCGAGACACGTGTCAGCGGGGGAGGTTAAGAGTATGGGCTACCACTTCCACCACCTAGCCGTAGACGAGGAGGAAGAGCTTCAGAGGAGGGTCTCAGATAAAGTCCTCGTCACCTGGCTTCTCAAGCTGCTTCTCCGCTACAGATCCATGTTCATCATAGCCTTGACTTTGATGGTTGCAGCGGCAGGGCTTGGACTTGTAAGCCCCTACCTCCTGAAACTAGCCATAGACGATTATATTATTAGAAGCGACCTGGCGGGGTTGAACACCTTAGTCGCGCTGTACGTTCTCGTAATGGTGTTAACCTGGGTAGTCGCATCCCTAAGGCTTTACGCAACGTCATGGATCGGTCAACGGATCATCGTAGACCTAAGGATGCGGCTCTTCTCCCATCTCCAAAACCTTTCCCTAAGCTTCTTCGACCGCAGGGAGGCTGGAAGGATCATGTCCAGGGTTACGAACGACGTGGACACGTTGAACCAGATGGTGAGCATGGGCTTAATCAACGTGTTAAGCGACGTCCTCATCGTAGGAGGCATTTTAGCCATCATGTTCTGGATGGATTTGAGGCTCTCCCTCCTGATGATGACCATCATACCTCTACTCGTTCTACTCACCATCAGGTTCGCGAAGAGGGCGCGTGTCCTCTTTAGGAAGACGCGGAGGACGATATCGAGCGTCACCTCAGCGCTTCAGGAAGGGATATCTGGGATAAAGGTAACCCAGTCCCTTACAAGGGAGGAAGGTAACGTACGCCGCTTCGACCAGGTCAACGTGGAGAACCTCCAGGCGAACGTTGAATCCGCGCGTCTCTCAGCCATCGTAGGCCCCCTCGTAGAGCTTGTCGCAGCCCTTGGGACGTGCATGATCCTGTGGTACGGAGGCTTCACGGTTATGGAGGGGAGCCTAAGCTTCGGCGTTCTCGTCGCGTTCATGGCTTACCAAACCCGTTTCTTCTCACCCATACTGGACCTCACCATGTTCTACAACAACATACAGTCAACCCTAGCCGCATCCGAGAGGATCTACGAGCTCCTCAGCAACAAACCTGAGGTGTTGGAGAAAGACCACCCCATCGAGCTGCCGAAGGCGATGGGTGAGGTGAGGTTTGAGAACGTATCCTTCGGATACGACCCGAGACAGCTCGTTTTAAAAGACGTCAACCTCGATGTGAAACCAGGTGAAGCCGTAGCCCTCGTCGGACCTACAGGGGCTGGGAAAACAACTCTCGTCAACCTCGTATGCCGCTTCTACGACCCGCAAACGGGTAGGATCACCGTCGACGGCTACGATGTCAAGGACGTGTCCTTCGAATCCCTCCGCGGACAGATGGGAATCGTCCTCCAGGACAGCGTGCTCTTCTCGGGAACGGTGAAGGAGAACATCAGGTATGGGCGTGTCACCGCACCCGATGAGGAGGTTATCGACGCGGCTAAGGCTGTCGGAGCCCACGAGTTCATCGCGGAGCTTCCGGAGGGCTATGAAACAGATGTGAGGGAGCGTGGTGGAAGGCTCTCCATGGGGCAGAGACAGCTCATATGCTTTGCACGCGCCCTCCTCGCGGACCCCAGGATTCTGATCCTCGACGAGGCTACCTCGAGCATAGACGCTTACACGGAGCAGCTTATCCAGAAAGCTTTAAGGAAGCTTTTAGAGGGGAGGACAGCCTTCATCATCGCCCACAGGCTTTCAACGGTGAGAAACGCCGATAGGATCGTGGTCCTCAACGACGGGAAGATCGTTGAGATGGGTAGACATGAGGAACTCCTCGAGAAAGACGGCTTATACCACCGCCTATACGAGATGCAGTTCAAGCAACTGGAAGCCGAGGCTGTACGAGGCTCGGGGGCAACCAGTTAAAAACCCAGCCTCCAGGCTTTGAAAGCAGGTGCTTAATGGGTCCCGGTAAGTGGATACAGTAGCCAATTAGTGTAAGGGAGTAGGGTTTCTCCCGTACTTCGCCATCGTCTCCGTGATCGTTCGTAAACCCATTTCAACAAGGTTGGGGGGTATGTCTTCTGTAACGCCCATGATGAAGCCTTCTCCTGGAGCCGCCTCCCTTAACAACCCGATCACGTGCTTCTCCACCTCGGAGGCCCCGTAGTAGTACACGGTTGCGGGGAAGTTAAGCCATAAAGCGAACTTGTCTCCCCATGCTGCCCTAGCCTCTTCCAAGGACAGGTCACCCATAGGCGGAGGGGTGAAGGCTTCAACCACGTCAACGTCGGCTCGGCGTATGAGGTCTTTGAGACACCTCAACCTACCATCCATGTGAACCATGTAGAGCTTACCCTTCGCATGCACGACCCCGGCGTACTTCGCGTATGCTGGGAGACAGTGTTTCTCGAACAGCCTGGGGCTTATGATGACACCGTTAAGGTTTTCCCCACACCACACAACCTCAGCCGGGGACTCGGCTACGATGCGGTAGAGCTTTTCCTGGTCCCTGTCAAGCACTCCGATGAGGTCGTTAAACTCCGTAGGATGCCTGTACAAGTCAACGGCGAACCTTCGGTAACCCATGTAATTCTTCAAAGCGGCTAGGAGCGGGGTTGCACCCGTGCCTACGGCGACGACGCCGTCGCCTCCCAGGTCGTGCTCCGCGTTGAGGAAAGGCTCATAATCAGGAGTGTAAACCGTGTCCTCAACCATGAACTTTACAACGTCGTAGTCAGCCACGTCTTTAATCATGTGCTCCATACACCATGAGCCACCAGTTCCCGTAGGTAAACCAGTTCGATGCTTGGTTGACACACTTCCCACAGGCGTACGGTAGGTTCGGTGGAGGATGTTACCCTCCCTCCGCTCCTCAACCCTCACATTAGGTCTTTCCACGGTGCAGACAGTGGATGTAACCCTCAACCCTAGACCCTTATTCCTCAACCTACGCTCTAAAGCTCCCGCATGCAGGGAAAGCCCGGCGTAGATCACCCACGGTATCCTATCGGGTTTCTCACGGTGAAGCGCAGCCATGATCCTATCCCTTATGTTCATACCTCAGCCTCCGTACAGATTCATGGTCGTGCACGCCGTTCTTAACGTTTTCCCAACACCCGAAACCCATCGCATAAACCACAGTAAACCCCTTGCCAGTCATAACCCTTAAAGGGGTTGCATAGAACCGGTCTTTGAGCTGAAACCCTCTTCAGCGATAGAACCGGTCGTAAGCTCTACGGTGGAGCCGCTTCCATGGAATGCCTGTGAAACATCAGTAAATTTACCATGTTGAATCAACGTAGATTATCTTGGGAACAGGTACATCACAGGTTGGGAAAGGAGGATATCATGGGTTTCGAAGGTTTAGGTGTTGATTTAACCCTTCGTTACGCCCAGGGGTACAAGCCTGCAGACTTGCGTAGCGATCCCGAGCCTGTGGCTTACCTCAGCCACACGGTCAACGTCCTTATAAGCATTAGGGGCTTCCTCGCTGATGACAGCCATACTCGCGGCGCGTACAAGGATTCCCCTCTGCTCAAGGTCTCTCTGCACATCGCTTCCCCAGAACTTCCTCTTCGCCGCGGCTCTACTCATGAACCGACCTGCTCCATGGGCTGTGGAGCCGAAGCTGAGCTCCATAGCCTTCGGGTTGCCGACTAGGACCCATGAGCTTGTCCCCATGCTTCCAGGTATGAGAACCGGCTGCCCTATATCCCTGTACTCAGCCGGCACCTCCGGATGCCCTTTCGGGAAGGCACGTGTAGCCCCCTTCCTGTGCACGAAGACCTTGCGCTTCTCACCGTTAACCCTGTGGGTTTCAACCTTAGCGATGTTATGGGCGACGTCGTAGATGAGGTGCATATCCATATCCTCAGCGGACCGCCTGAAAAGCCTCTCAAATGCCTGCCTCGTCCAATGCGTGATCAACTGCCTATTCGTCCACGCGTAGTTACAGGCTGCTGACATAGCGGCAAAGTAGTCCTCAACCTCAGGGGTCTTAGCCGGGGCGCAGGCGAGTTCACGGTCAGGCAACCTAATCCCATACTTTTGAACCGCCCTCTCCATAACCCTGATGTAGTCGCTGCAAACCTGATGCCCGAACCCCCTGCTTCCCGTGTGAATAAGCACGAGGACCTGTCCAACCCTGTTGATGCCCAGGCTCTTGGCAACCCCCTCATCGAAAACCCTGTCAACCTTCTCGATTTCGAGGAAGTGGTTGCCGCTTCCAAGGCTTCCAACCTGGGAAAGCCCACGGTTCTTAGCCGTCGGAGAAACCTTAGACGGGTCCGCACCCTTCATACAACCGTTCTCCTCACAGCGCTCAGCGTCCTCACGCCAGCCGTAGCCCTGCTTCACAGCCCACTCAACACCTGTTAACGCGAGGCGGTCTAGGTCCGCGGGACCAACCCTGATCCTTCCCTTACTTCCAAGCCCTGAAGGGATGTAGTCGAAGAGGGTTTCAAGCAGCTTTCCAAGTAGGGGAACGACGTCCCGCTCATCGAAGTACGTCCTTAGGAGGCGGACGCCGCAGTTGATGTCGTAACCCACACCACCCGGGCTTAGAACCCCTTCCTCATAGTCTGTAGCCGCCACGCCGCCTATGGGGAACCCGTAGCCCTCATGTCCATCAGGCAGCGTAACCGCCCATTTATAGATCCCTGGTAGATGAGCGACGTTAGCGCACTGCTCAAGGGTTAAGTCAAGCCTCATCTTCTCCATCAACGCTTCATCGGAGTAAACCCTACCCACAACCCTCATCCCGGATTTGTAGGACTGGGGGATCTCCCAGACGTAACTGTCGACGCGCTTAACTGGAACCCTTGCAGATGTGCCCCTAGGCTCTTCAGCCTCTCCCATACCAAAGCCTCCATTGATTACGTTCTATGGTTACCTTGTATGGCTGAGCGGGGCTTATAAGGTTCATTGGTGTATAAACCATTGATATAGATGATGGTTAAGGTTGTACGGAGACTCCGCTTCGACGAAGCCCTGAAGCGCCTCAAGGATTTCGAGGGAAGATACGGATACTCCTTCGACGAGTTTGAGCGGAGGTTCCTAGATGGGAGACTGGCCGTGGAAAACCTAGAGACATACATGGAGTGGGCTAGCCTCGTACACGCCTACAGGGCGTACATTGAAGGCGGAGAAATGGACTGCGTAACGGAGGAAACCATTGAGGTTAATGGACGCGATTTTGAGAGAAACCTCACTCATAAACGCTTAGAACTCCTGGCTTTCATGGCTTCCAAGAGGGTAGAGTCCATAAACGACCTGGCACGTAAGGCTGGGAGAAACGTGAAGAACGTTCACTCAGACCTGAAAGCCTTGGAAAAGCTTGGCTTCATCCAGTTCAGAAAGGTTGGAGATAGAAACCTCATCCCTGAGGCTTTAATCGAAGAGGTCACCCTCATCCTTCGGTGAGGTTAACGAGCCTTTTTACGACCTATATTACTCAGTTATAGCCTATAAACCTACGTAAGAGCAAACGGAGAAAGAAGGATGAGGGGTTAGTTGTTCAAGTAAGTGTTTAGTAGCCAAGATCATCTTTAACCCTTCAAACACACATTGATCAGGAAGCTGGGATCGCGGATGAAGATCGTTAAAGTAAAGCCTTGGCTTGTCGACCGATGGATGCTGGTTCAAGTGCACACGGATGAGGGTACCGTGGGAACTGGGGAGGCTGGGCTCTGGGCTCATCCTAAGGTGGTGGAAGAAGCCGTGAAGGAGTATGGAAGCTACTTCATCGGCAAGGACCCCTTCGACATCGAGCATCACTGGCAGACGCTTTACAGGAACACCCATTTCAGCGGCTCGGTTCTCAGCAGCGCCATGAGCGCCTTAGACATAGCCTTATGGGACATCCTGGGAAAGTCCACCGATCTACCTGTTTACAGGCTCCTCGGTGGTAAATGCCGGGATAAGGCTAGGCTCTACGCTCAGGTGGGGGGAAACACCCTAGAGGAGCTCGCTGAGAAGGCTTCAACATACGTTAAGGAGGGGTTTACGGCTTTAAGGGTTACACCCTTCACGTCTGACGCCTCGAAGACATGTCTCGCATCACGCATTGAAACCGCGGTGGAACAGGTTGAGGCCATACGGGAAGCTGTAGGCGACGGGGTGGATTTAGGAGTAGAGATCCATAGACGCCTTAACCCAGGCGAGGCCATAGTCCTCGCTAGGGCTTTGGAGAAGTACCGACTCCTCTTCATCGAAGACCCGGTGCCGCCGCAGAGCATCGACGCCTTATCCTACGTCGCATCACACGTGAATACCCCCATCGCCACGGGGGAGAGGTTCATCAACATCTACCAGTTCAAAGAGCTCTTGGACAAGAAGGCGGCGGGGATGATAAGACCCGATGTATGCTTAGCCGGCGGGATCAGCCACTGTAAGAAGGTCGCCGCCTTAGCTGAAGCCTCCTTCATCGGGGTTATGCCCCATGTAACGGGAAGCCCCGTCCACACCGCAGCCACGGTGCAGCTCGCCGCATGCATCCCCAACTACGTGCTTCAAGACTATGACAGGGATGAGGCTGAGCCGCCTAAACGCGGAGTCGTGGTTGAACCCTTAAGGAGGGACGGGGGTTACCTCATCGTTCCCGATAAACCGGGAATCGGCGTTGAACTCAACGAGGAGAACTTGGGTAAATACCCTTACAGAGCAACGGAGATCCACGGGGTTTACCGTGAAGACGGCTCTGTAACCGATTGGTAACCTCGCCTAGATTTAATCTATTGAAGCCGTCCCCTAGGCGCTGCTGTGCGGCTTACGCTCTACGTTAACCCAAGCACGGCGGATATGTTTTCACAGAGTATTCTGCGTAGGGCAACGCTTGTAACCCTCAACCCCTGCAGAAGGGATAAGTGGCGTCTGTCAGGGCCGTACTGTAGGCCTTCCCTGTCTATGCATGGGAAGTCTGTGCCGAAGATGAGTTTATGACTGAAACGCTCAACGAAGCCCTCTGTGAAACCGTGATCCCTTGATAGAGCATTGTACCCTGAAGTTGCCGATAGGTCCGCGTAAACGTTTTCACGGTCTGAGAGAAGCTTCTCAACGAGTCCACCGGGCTTCACCGGGCCACTGGGGTAATTCATAGACCTGTCAGGCTCCGCTGAAACCTCCCTCCACCAGCCTGGGCCATGAGCTATAAAGACAAGCCTCGGAAACGCGGACACTATTTTCATAAACGATTCGAAGCCGTAGTTGTATGCGCCTGAGATCTCCAGGAGAACCGGTATGCCCTGTGCTTCACAGGCGGTGTATATGCTCACGTTAGCGGGATGGTCTACGGGGATCGGGACTCTGTGTTCACCGAATCCCCTACAGCCCTTTTCAACATAGGTCTTAATCCTCGCCTCAACGTCTTCAACGCTTGGGTTAACTGTGCAGAAGGGTATCAGTCTACCCGGGTGCTCCCCGCATGCTTCTAAAACCCTCTCGGTCAGCCATAGGTCTTCACCGATACCCGGCACCTTCTCAATGGGGAGAACAACCGCCTTAGAGATTCCACATGTATCCATGTAATTCAAAAGGTCGCCCACTGAGACGTACACCCATCCTCTAAGCCCTTCACCCCCTGACCTAACCCCGCCGAGGTGCGTGTGCGCGTCTAGGATCAAAGAGGATCACGGATGCTACGAGTTAGGTTTCTCTAATAAACGTGTATCCTTACCCTCTAAGTCTTATATGCCACGGGCTATGAGCTATGGGCGGTGTTCACCACGTCAACCTCCAAGTTGTTGGCGATAATGTTCACCTGCCTGTTTCTGGGATCGATGGTAGGATACACCTTCGCGGCTTACGTAGTCTACGAGCCGCAGTCTAGGAAGTTGCGGGAAGACTTATTCAATGCGCAGGTTGAGCTGATGGTTTTAGAAAACAGGTACACCCTGCTCAGCTTGAATTACTCAGAGCTTGAATCTAGGTATTCCATCCTGGAAACGGGTTACAACATCCTTAAACTGAGGTGGGATACAATCTTCCAAGCTGTTCAAGAGAACTACACATCTACAACCCTCGTTTACTACACAAACTACAGTAGGAACTGGAACTGCGCGAACGTTCACGTACGCTATGACATCTATAGGTTCTATCACGAGGAACAACCTCATCCAAGCATTTCCCGATTCAACCTTGAGACCGCAAGGATGTACATCACACCCAACGAGCCGGTGATCAAGGACATAGTTTCAACGATAATGTCCCAGACTGCGAGCGATGAGGAGTTGGTAAACGCGTTACTGGACCTCGTTCAATACAAATCCTATGCCTTAAGCAACAGGTACTATTATACCCCAGAGTACAAATACCCCGTAGAAACCTTGGTTGAAATGGGTGGAGACTGCGACACACACGCATTCCTATACGCCACACTCCTTAAGGCAGCCGGCTTCAAAGTCCTCCTCGCCTTCTCTCAGAACATGACGCATGTAGCGGTTCTAGTTCACTTAACAGATGATCCTAAGCATGGCACTCAAACCAGCTTCACATACTTCACCTACGCCGATGAAAGATACTACTACGCTGAAACGACGAATTGGGGTTGGATGGTCGGCGATATGCCTCCTGAATGGAGGGGGCAGTCTTTCTACCTCATCTCGGTGTGAGAAATACTCTATACGGTTAAACGTCTTCACCGTTAACCCTTTCTCACCCCATGTCTGTATATCAAGCATCGCTGAGAATGGTTAAGCCTAAATGTCTTCAACCCTCTAAGAGACTGGTAGAGGTGTAGAATTTCATGAAACTCGCAGTGTTTAAGGCAGATGGGGGAATGAGGGTTGGAATCGCCGCTGATGGAAAGCTCATAGACCTAAACTTAGGCTACGCCCTTTACTTGAAAGAGGTTCAAGGATTAAAGAATTATCACAGGAAGGCGGCGTTGGAAGCGCCCCAGGATATGATAGGTTTCCTCAACGTGGGCGGTAAGGCTGTGGAAGCCGCTGAGGAAACCCTCGGCTACGTTACGGAGAGGTTGAGGAAAGGCGACGTCCGTGGACCTAGAGGGGAGAAGCTCGTCTACCGCCTCAACGAGGTTTCCTTGAAGGCGCCTGTACCGAAGCCCCCTAAGCTACTCTGCCTTGCGGGTAACTACTATGGACATGTTAAGGAAACCGGGGGACAGGTATACGATAAGGGTAGGATACACCCATACGTTTTCATGAAGCCACCGAGCACAGCGGTCATAGGACCCGAGGACCCCATTCTCGTTTCAAGGTTTTCTGAGAGAGTTGACTGGGAGGTTGAGCTCGCCGTGGTCGTGGGGAGAAAGGGGAAGTACATACCCAGGGATAAAGCCTACGACTACGTTGCCGGCTACACCGTTCTCAACGACGTATCCGACAGAAGCTTCATCGTCAAGAAGGATAGGGCTACCCGAGACCTGGACCGCTTCTTCGACTGGTATCACGGAAAGGTCAGAGACACCTTCGCCCCTATGGGACCATACCTCACCCTGAAAGACGAGGTTAAGGACCCCCAAAACCTGAGGATCACGTTAAGGGTTAACGGAGAAACCATGCAGGATTCGCGGACAGGCGACATGGTCTTCACAGTCCCCGAGATCATAGAATTCATATCATGCATGATCACCCTTGAACCAGGCGATGTCATAGCTACAGGAACTCCGGCGGGCATCGGCGCCGTACGAGGACGGTTCCTTAAACCAGGCGACGTCGTCGAGGCAGAGGTTGAGAGCGTCGGAACACTGAGAAACCCTGTAAGGGCTGAGTACCTCGTTAAACACATCGGAAGACCTTACCAAACAATACGGTTCGGTGGACAAGTGGGAGGGTTAATGCTCCCGTGTTCCCCAGAATAGGTTAATGTGCGAAGACCACGGCGAAGACGGCTATCTTAAACGCGGGTGGTTGGTTAGGCTGAGATATGGAAGGTGAGCTTCATATAACGGTTTTCACGTTCATTTTAGCTTAGCTGGAAGGTACTTGTCCACGATGTAGCTTAAGCCGTATCGGCTGAAGGCTTCCTGCTCAGACTTCCTCTTAAACCTGAGGAAGGCTTCAACCTCCCTCTGCCAAGGCTCCCCGGCGTACCTCGGATCCCTACGTAACTCATGTAAACGCTTGACATCTAGCTCCGTTAATGGGTCACTCGGCAGCTTGTACTTCTCGATGTCTGTAGCCCAGACTCCCGACCATTTAGCGTCTGGGGTCGTAAGCTCCCTTAGATGGGCGGCGTTAGCGGAGCCCGATATGATGACCGCGGCGATGTGCATCCCCCAAGGGTCAGCGTCTGTGAAGACGTAAACGGGAAGACCTAATTCATGGTTGAGCCTACGGATTAGGTGCCTTGTAGCCCTGGGGGGCTGCCCCATGGTGTGGATGAGGATGGCTTTAAATTTGACATGGGCTTTTTCCTCGACGAAGCGGGTGAACATGGCGCCCTTCTCTATAACGATGACTTTGTCGGCGTTGCATTTTATGAACTCCGCGCTTGTAAGCGTGGGTCCTATGACTAAGCCGTCTGGGTGGGATGTGAGGGAAAGCCTGTTACCTTCGTAGCCTGGGACCGTGTACTCGATGGTTAGGTCACCGAATATGCTAGACCTCTCTTCGGGGAAGATGTGGAAGTCTTCCCTTGCGAAGCCTAGGACCGTTTCCAAATCCGTTATCGTACCGTCGCTTTCCATCTGGTCCTTGAAATGCACTTCGTCTGATTGAGCCATGTAGTATACGTCTCGAAGCGTGCTCGTCTTTCCCTGGGATCCGAGCATCTGAGCGATGTAGGCCGTCCATATGAGTTGGGTGAAGGGTCGGAGATGCCTGATATTCCGCGTGCTTCTCCTAACGTTTTTATCCCCTAAAACGTATTGGCGGAGGGTTCGGTCATAATGGATGTTCTGGATGGAGCGACTCGGCATCCTAATCCACGGGAAATCCCCTTCGAAGAGCTGGTTGTAAACCCCCTCCCCGAGTTTCTTAAGGCTTTGAGCTAAAACTTTTTTCTTCGTCTTCGCGGACATACCTTCCTACGCCTCCGTGGACTCAGGGCTTTCGGACTTCGCCACCTTCCTCAAGAGAACCCCTACATCAGGCTCCTTCTCCTCGCCGCTTAACCTCGTCGAGAAACGGGCGACTTTGGGGAGGTATTTAGCGTAAACGTCGAGACGCTTCCTATCCCTGTCAACCCTCTCCTTCCTGGAGAGGTAGACCATGAGGTTTCGAGCGGCTTGCCGTACCCCGTTAAGGATCTCCCTTTCAACCTCAGGTCTGTCAGCTAGGAACTCTTTCCCAACGGTTTTATACGGTATCTTCGTCGAGCACACGTGTACGACCACGGCTAAAGCGTCTTCTAGAAGGTTAACCTTGTAGTGCCTCCAATCGACCAAACCGTGCGTAACCTTCCAGCTAACGTCGCTCGTCTCATCGTAGAGCAACGGTATCTTGTTAGCGAACCTGTAGAGGATGATCTCACCGGTTTTGGGAATTCCTCCACCGTAGGCAACCCCGACCTCGACGATGAACGGGTGCCCTGAGTAAGAGGAGGGTGGTCGCTCGACGACGGAGATGAATTCAGGGTTAAGCTCCTTTTTTATCCCTGCTTCCAGAAGCTCCACTCCCAGCGGGGAAAGACATGAGGCGTCTGGGGGGAGAAAGCCTGTGAAGCCCTTCATCACGTTTACGAGGTGCGCCACGGTGTTCGGTGTTAGGCTCTTAGGCGAGGTTTCCCCGTTAAGCTGAGCCTCTTCCAGTAAGCGTCTAGCGATGCCTTTGCCAACTCGGAGGAAATGGGTTGTGAGGAAGGAGAAGAGGTCGTTACACCGGGTTACAGTTATGAGTCTTTGAACGGTCTCCACGTCTACGCTGTGGGGGTGAGGCTTCGTCTCCCGAGGCATTCTAGGCATTTTCTTAACGGCTTTGTCGAAGACGTAGAGCCTTCCCCTTGGGTCGACGAAGGTGATGTCCGCGTAGGGGTTAACCATAGCTGTCTGCTTAAGGTATTCAAGGATCTTAGGCGCAGCCCTAGTGTAGTCTCCTTCAGCCGATAACTCGATGATGGTTCCATGCCAATGCTCGGGGTCCACGTGCGTCTTATACCTTAAAACGTTCGGGTTGTTCCTTTGAATATCGATCATCAGCTCATATTCATGGATGTAGTCTGAGCCGATGCTCGAGATCACGCGGGCAGGGGTGTTCGTCGTGATCTGCCCGTAGAGGATCGTCATGGTGCCGCCGAGTCCGAAGGTTCCACGGGACTGTTTAAGCCTGAACTTGGACCCTGAGAGTACTTTACCGAAGGCTGAGGGAATCATGTCACCTCGAACCCCTGAACCGTTATCCTCCACCCTGATCTTGTAGATAGCAGACCCGTCTATAGGACCGCTGACGTAGGTGAACCTTATGTAGAGTTCAGGGAGGACACCGATTACCTCGGCGGCGTCTAGGGAGTTCTCAACGAGTTCCCTTAAGGCGCTGTACAGGGCTCGGACGGGGTTGCTAAACCCTGCGATCTCCCGGTTTCTATAGAAGAAATCGGCTGGGCTGATTTCCTCAAAAACCGTTGACGCCACGGTTTAACCTCCAATCCAAGTCTATCCACCCAGGGATTCTCATCCATTCACCTTCTCCTTCTCCTCCCAGAGGCTGAGCTCCACCTTCCTTATCTTCCTCCTCTCCTCGCTTAGGTACTTGTAAACCGTGCTGTGCTGTCTTCCATCTATGAGCATCTGGATGGCTTCTCTGGCCGCTTCAAACCCCGGTGAAATTCCTAAAATGGAAACCGTTGTCCCATATACTGAGACGCTTGCGCCCGTAAGCTCCTCTATGGTTCTCCTCATCTTTCCCTCACGTCCGATGATGCGTCCTTGAACCCTCTTCACATCGTTAAGCGTCATATCAGCGTCCTCCCTGAGGTCCCAGCTCTCGAACAGCGTTTCCTCATCGAAGAGTCTACACGCTTTTTCAGGGGAGAAACCGCGGCCTATAGCCGTGATCACGCTCTTCACGAGGAAGACCTGTGAAACATCCTTAACTCCCTCCGGCAGCGAGAGCTCAACGTCCCCTGAAGCGCTGTTCACGCTGAGCCTTACGTTTCCAAGCTTCTCAAGCCTTCTCTTCACCTTCCCGCTTTCACCTATGAGGACGCCTACGCGTTCATGAGGAATCCTTTCACGGAAAACCTGCGTCACTTAAGCTTCCCCCTTGATCCAGCGGTAGGTCTGCTCCACATCGATGACTGTTACACCAGCCTTCTCAAAGTAACGGGTCAGGTTTAAGGTATCCCTCTTTAGAAAGGTGAGCGCCTGAGGATGTTCAACTGAAACGGCTTGGGAAAGGTCGAAGATGATGGGTTTCCCCCTCCAAACCATAACGTTGTACTCGCTTAAGTCTCCGTGGACAAGCCTCGCTTTCCAGTAGAGGCGTCTAAGGTCGTTGAGGACTTTTCTATAAAGCCTCTCAGGCTTTGGTAAGCGAGCATCCTTTAAAAGGGGAGCTGGTTCACCGTTCCTCCCTACGAACTCCATGACGAGAACGTTGTTCTCAACGAATATAGGCTTAGGAACGTGCACCCCCGCGGCATAAGCCTCCTTAAGGTTTCTAAACTCCTTTGAAGCCCACAGCGAAACCAGGGACCGTGTGCCACCTTTCACAGACTTAAACCTCGGGTCTCCTTCGATGTACTTAACCATACCCTTCCTGAACTCCGCGGAGCCTGTGAGATAGATCTTAACTGCCACATCGGTTCCATCACCTGTCTTCGCCCAGTAAAGCTTAGATTCCTTCCCAGCCTTAACGGCTCCGAAGATCTCGCAGATGATCCTCCGCCTTAACAGTCCGTAAACGGTCATAAGCGTCGGCTTATCAAAAACCTCTTCAAATACCTTGGACTCCACTGTAACGTCTCTACGAAGCTTCGTCGTGGAAGCCCGGTCCCTTCTCGCCACCACGCGAAGCCTATGGTCTAACCGTTTACTCACTCCTTCCGGAAGCTCAGCATCCCCAGGCATGGAACTCTCAAAAGCATAGCGTCACCGCCCTTATTTAGGTTAAATCCCGTAAGGCTAGTCTGCAGCTGCCTTGCAGGTGTGTATAACCGTCGGTGAAGCTTCAAGGGTTGATTAATAATAGTTGACGGGTGTAAACTGTGAAGCGTTACCTACTACAGCGTAAGCCCCGCTGTTGAGAAGCCTAGACCCGTCGGCGTTAAGGAATCTGTTCTTATAAGCCCGTCTCTAACCTTGAAGAGGCTTTCATGCCTCTCCTGAACCTCCTTGTAGGCGAAGGGAAGGTATTGTCTAGCGTTATACTCGAATCCCTTCAGAGGCTTCGTACGCGCGGCTAAACTCGCTGAATGCACGAGGGCTAAGCCTGTGCACGTTAGGTCCTGTATGGAGTATGGGATTCCATAATGCTCCATCTTGGCGATGTAGAGGAGGCTTGATGAATGCCATTTGCAGGCTTTCACAGCGACCCCGGACCACCTGAGCTTAAGCGCTAGATCGAATGTTCCTAGGTCTGTTACACCCTCATCGGCGAGCACAGGCTTCACAGCCGCAACCTCCCCCATCGAGAGCATGTGTGCAGCGAGGTTTCTCTCCGTAGGCTGTTCCAGGTAGAGAAGGTTTTTAAAGGCCATGGGTGAAGCCCTCCTCAATCTTCTGAGGTATTCTAAGGTTGTATCGGGGTTCGGGTTCATCTCATTCGCGTCAACAGATAGATAGAACTCCTCCCTTCCCATGCCTCTAAGCGTTGCATGGGCTATCTCAGCAACAGCCTTGGTTCTCCTCACATCCCAGTCAACGTCGACGCCGCTCAATTTCACCTTCAGGCAGAAAACCCCGTCGCGTTCAATCCATTCCTCCAAGCATACGGGTAATCCATCCACGGGGTCGCTGGGATCGACCTCATCCCTCGTTAACTTGTCGAGGGCTCCTACAAGATGGAATACAGGGAGCTCCCTCACATACTCAGGTCTAAGGTAGTCCGAGATGTATCTACCTTGAAACTCGTCTCCAAGGTGGAGGCTGAGGTCGTGCTCCATGTACTTAGGTCCATAACCTTCGTAGGAACATATGCCGTTCACTCTTCCGAAGGCGTCGTGTAGCGCAGCGTCTATGGGAGAGGTGGCGACGAGAACACCTAGCGTCGGAGTGTCTGCTCCAAGCCTAACTCCCTCATCTACCTTTCTTGCGACCTTGAAAATATCTTCTCTAGCCTGCAGCATTAAATCCATTGGATGAGCGAAGCTGCGCTGCGAACGTGCCTCTATAAACCGGCATGTTTCAACACCGGTTAACATCATCGCCTCCAGCTTTTTCTCATGGGGTATGGAAGGGTCTGGGAAAGCCCACTGATCGATGAGGGGCATAGCTCCCATACCCTCCGCAACCATTCCCCGCCTGTTCTCCACAGTGGCTTCTACGATTAGTGAGGTGGAATCGGCTACAACCACCCTGCCGAACTTAAGGGGAAAGCGTAGTTTATCTGTTCTGAAACGCGGTTCAAGCTTCAAAACCCGTATGTCCGCGTCCATAGAAACCCTCTGTTTACGAACGTTAAGGTCATTGAATGTTTTTCAAAACGTTCCTAGTATAATCCAGGTCCTCTTTTGTCTGCTGAATCAGTTCTTCAAAGCCTAGCGCCTCATACTCGCTGTGCACGGAGATGCAGCCGTTGAAACCCAGGGTTTTCAGGCACTTGAAAACCATAGGCCAAGGCACGATCTCCTCACTTAAAGGCATCATCTGCAGCTTCCACGTTTTCTCACCTGTTTTCACATCGGAAAGCCTGAGCCAGCGATAGTTCTTAACGGCGACAAGCCTAATGTATGGGGCTAGCAGGTCTATTCTCATCTCCAACCCCAGAGGTCCACTCTCCGCGAACATATGACCTGGGTCAATGTATGCTCCCAGCCATTCAGGGTCATATTCCTTAAGAAGCATGTACAGTAACGCTGGGTCAGCGCTTAGATAGGGACCTGCATGCGTATGCACCGTTGCGGTGACGTTGTACTTCTGGCTTAGTGCGTAGATCTCGTTAAGCTGTTTACGGACATCCTCGATTTGAGAGATGATTCTTCCGAAGCCCGCGTACCTCCAGTAGCCTAGTTTAACGTACCTCACACCGCACTCCGACGCTGTTCGAAAAACTTCCTCAGCGTAATCCTTCCCCGCATCCGTTACGTTGGTTGTGATCATGGGAACGTCTAAGCCTTTCAACTTAAGCGCTTGGACGGCTTGGGGTAGCTTTTCCACTACATCCTCGGGGATAACGTATCCTCCCTCTCGCACCGTGAGGTCTACGCCGTCGAAGCCCATCTCGGCGATGAACTCAGCGGCCTCTTCAAGGGATAGGTTACCTTTATTCTTCAGCATCTTGATGAACATCAGTATCCGCATGATTACAGCTCCAAACAAGCTAAGTGAAGGGTACGCCTTCATATAACACTTTTAAACACTTTTCAAAGTTCGTGTTAGAAGAGCGGGGGTATAACATGGTAGCGTCTAAAGGCTTCACATCCTTTTCAACGCTGTTTCCTGCAACCAACTTAGGCTCAGTCAGAAACTATAAAAGATGAGTTCCTGTAACGGTATAGAGCTACGGTTGGACTGTTAAAACTTTAAATACCCGTTTCTTTTAAGCCAGTCAACCTGACCCTTTGTGTACCGCCATACAACGTCTCCACGGCTTTCATATTGAAAGTCCCATGGAGCCACGACTACTATGTCGTTCTCCCTTATCCATACTCTACGCTTCATCTTACCCCTGATCCTGCAAAGCCGGGAATGACCATCCAAACACTTAACCAAGACCCTGTCGAAGCCTAGAAGCTTCTCAGCTACGCCGAAGATCTCTCCTGTGCCTGGCAGGCGAAGGTCACTGATTTCCTCCTCACTGATAACCTTCTTCTTCCCCAGACCTATCGACTCCCAACGATGTATATCCTAGCAGCCTTACCATACCGTTTCTATGGAAGGATATAAACCTTCAATGTCTTCGACCGTCCTTCAACTCGGTAAGGACGTGTGTAACGTTTGAGGATGAAGAAGCGCGCATGGGGTGCGGAGGGTTTCCCAACAAAAGCCTTAAGAACCGCGTGTATGTAAAGCGGCTTGAGGCGTTTTATTGGATGAGGGTTGAGGACTTCTCTACAAAGGAGAAAGAGGTCTATGAGAGGCTTAAAGACGTCAAGGACCCCGAGTTCGGTTTCTCCATCGTTGACAGGGAACTACTCGACGAGGTGAAGGTTGAGGGAGACACAGCTAAGGTTGTCTATCACCTCACCGTTCCCTTCTGTCCACCCGTGTTCGCCCTTTACATAGGCAAGGAGATCGGGAAGAAGGCTAAGGAAGTTCAGGGCATAGAGAAGGTTGAGGTAATGGTGAAGGACCACGTCCAAGCCGAGGCCATCAATAAAGCCTTAAGGCAGTCCCCGTAACACTGCCTTAAATAAATAGGTCGCATACCTCAACGCTGCCTTAAGTTAACCGCTCTTCTTCAACACCTTCAAATGCTTTCCTGACACCGTCGCATCCATAGTATTGCTTCATGTAAACGATGTTGAAAGCCTCCTTCGCCGTTAACCTCCCCGCTTCCCGGCCTAGGCAGTTCCTGACATGGTATTGCGCGGCTTTCTGCACCTCACCTACGAGGCTGGAGTCCGTGATGTCCGCGAGGTGAGTGATAAGCCCCTCGATGGTTCTAGGCATCATAGGACCGTATTTCCCGTGAGCCGATAGCACGGAGTGGACTACATCGAGGGGAAAACCCCGATTGATGAGTTCAGCGCTGATGAGGGTGTGGTGGTCAACCCGCTGAGCTAGATCAGACATGGTGTACAAACCGTCTCCTCTTTTCACGTAGGAGAGGGGTTTAAAGATGTCGTGGAGGATGATGGCTGACAGTACGATGTCCCTGTTTACCCTTCCGCCGTAAATGGTTTCAACCATGTCGCAGAGGGTTAGAGCCAACTTGGATGATGCGACGACGTGGTCTACTAAACCCCTGTCATAGGAGTGGTGAAAACCCTTAGCGGCCGGTGAAGCCTCTAATGGAAGCCCTGTGTAAACCTTCCCACCAATCCTCACAACCGGTCTCTCAACGAGCTTAACCAGTTTCTCCCTCAAGTATCGGCCTTGGACGAGGTTTACGACATCCTTGAAGGAACTCGGTAAAACTGCCTTAACCTCTTTCTTCCGAGGCATTAAGCCCACAACCACTTAGACGCTGCGTCCTTGCTTAAGCTTTACCTTGAGAGCTGCTACCGGAGGGACTTCTCTCCCACGGGGGAGAGCGGGGTTGCCATGGGAGAGGCGACTATTGCATACATCTAGGTAGGGGGGCTGGGAGGGTTAACGCCCGAACCTTCTCAGCCGTTGTTGATACGTTCTGATGGCGCGTAGAAGGTCGATCCGTCTAAACGATGGCCAGTACACGTCGAGGAAGCAGAGTTCGCTGTAGGCACTCTGCCAGATTAGGAACCCGCTTAAACGTTCCTCCCCGCTGGTCCTGATGATGAGGTCGGGTTCGGGGTTTGGAAGGTGTGCGGTGTACAGGTTCATCTCGAGAACCTCTTCGTTCACTTCCTCAGGTTTGAGTTCACCCCTCAGGATCCTCTGCCCAACCTTACGGACGGCGTCGACGATCTCCTTCCTTCCACCATAGGCTATTGCGATGTTTAACCAGTGTTTATCGTAGCAAGCCGTGTCAGCTTCCACGTTTTGGATGAGGTCCTGCACCGTCTTGGGTAGGAGGTCTAGGCGGCCTAAGGCTTTAACCCGCACCATCTCCTTATGGATCCGTTCATCCTCGATTACACGCCTGAGTTTCTCCTCGCAGAGCCTCATAATCTCCTCAACCTCCCGCTCTGGGCGCTCAAAATTTTCCGTGGAGAAAACGAAGAGGGTTAAAGTCTTTATACCGAGCTCTAGGCACCACCCCAGCAGCTGCTCAACCTTATCAGCGCCAGCTCTATGCCCCATCCAAGATGGGAGGTCGTACTCCCCCGCCCACCGCCTGTTTCCGTCAAGGATCAAGCTGATGTGTTGAGGGAGGTTCTTACTACCCTGAATCTGGCTTTCCAACCACCATTCATAAACCTTGTAAACGCCGATGGCTTCAAGCAACCCCTTTAACAACGGTTAAGCATCTTCCCCCGCTGTGCTTCCTATGGGTCCTATAAGGCTTTCCATGCACTTAAACCATTTTAAGGAAGCCTAGGTTCCTTCTTCTCAATGAAAGGGACTTAGCGCCTCCTCCTTCCATCGAGCTTACTCCGGTTAACATAGGGGTGTAAAGCTTTGCGGTTTGGTTCAGGTTTTTTCTTTCATGGAGTAGTTGTTAAATACTAATCTGCTTCGATATAGCGCCTATTTAATGGGTTGACGGATGCGAAGGAGGCTGAGTGCTATGGGAAAGCGTATTCCCACGGTTTTAGGTGATGTAGATTACGGAGAACTCGGGCGTGTTCTCCCTGAAGGTAGCCTCATCGAAAACCCCATCACCCTTGTAAGGTGTGGGAACAAGGGCGTAGAAACAACTCATCTTCTCACGTGTTAACATAAACCGAACAGACGATTATGTTGTACTCTATACTATGGGCTACGAATAAAGGCGTTACCAGATATCAAAGGAAGCATCGTGATAAACGCTTCCACACGTGAACCCGGAGCAACGGGTACTGTTGGCATTACCTTTAACCGGGCTTTCAGCCTTCCCAGAGAAAAGATACTTTACGTGTCGATCTTGGAGTCTAACGGTGGGCTTCTGTTGTTCTTAATTTTTTCAGTTTCTCTTCTCTCATTTCCCCTGATCGGTTTCACCCTGAACCTTGGTTACGGCACCAGCTATGTCTACTCCTTTGGGATGACAAACCTAGAATCTCTACCAGCACTGATGTAGTTTCCACCTAAAGCCCTAACCTCAGCCGCTATGGATGCAAACTTGTCCCGACCTAGGAAGCCCGTTGGCTTGATGACGATGCCCTCCTCGTCTTCATGAACGGTTAGGTTGGCTAGGTAAGGGGTCAGCCTTGACCTAACAAACTCCACTGTGACCCTTCCACTCGGTGGAACCGCGGGTGTAGGAAGCACCGTAGAGGGTTTCACGCTGATTGTGATGTCGAAACCGTTTACCGTGAGTATGGCTCCGTCCTCAGTTGGGGTAACTTTAACTATGAGGCTCAAGTAAACACCTCCTCCTAAGATCTAACGCGGATCTATCTTATATTCGTAAAAAATTAGCTAGTATAAATCCATGAGGTGTTAAACCAACCCGTTAAGTTGGAGTTGTGTAGGTGTTTCTCATGGAATGTTGTCGGGGATAAGTATCAGAGCTTTAATGAGAAACATGCTGGGATGCTCAATGGTTGGAATTGAAGTGGGTATGTCCTCGGTGACGGGGGTTTAAGAGTATTCACGCCAGACATAACCGCATCTACGGCATTTAAAGAACTGAGTGGGAGACTCATCCGCTCCCCTTGTTTGGACAACCCACCACGAGGCTTCACCGTATCCACACTTCGGGCAGTCCATGGCTGTCGTCGGCAGAGTCTTGATCTGGTCAGCAGTCATGTCTATGACGGTTATAGGCTCGGCAGTCGTCTCCTTCTCCACATCGGTTGACAGCGTAGGCGTGACCTTCCTAGTCTCACTATAGCCGCATCTCCTACACGTAACAGTCGTCATGTCTTTTTGATACCTTATGCTTAACAGTATCCCGCATTTCGGGCAAAAATCCATTATCTCCACGTCGCACCATGAGTTGTAAAGCCCGTGTTCTTAAACCTTTCCCCGATCCTTGAGGCAGTTGGCGAGGAGCCTAGCGACCCTCAATGGTTCAGGCACATCGCTGAAGGTACAGGTCTTATCGACGACCTTCCTAGCGGTCAGCCCGTCGATTCCTAAACCCTGTATTTCACCCGTTTCCTCAGACACAAGTATAACCGGGAGCCTGGTCTCACGAGTAAGCCTACCCGTATCTAGACATTGCCCTGTAACCGATGTACTCAGCATGATAACCCTGATCTGACCGTAGTGTGGTGACTGGAGAATCATGTCCGCAACCCTCCCAGCCACATCGGTCTCCGCATCCCCAACCCGAACCTGCATCACGCCGTCAAGCCAAAGCCCGCCTCTGAAGACAACTCCCACGTAATCCACGTAACCATCCTCAACAACGGCGGAGTCGATACCGAGAACCCGTATTTCCCGCTTAACTTCCCTAATCGTCAACCCACCCAACTATGTTTCTTCCACGCCTTCAAGCTATTTGAGTGTTACCTTGACGCTTGCTCTTTGGGTTGATGCAAGGCGTATAGAATCCAGAGCTCCATATCCCAGTTATGGGAAACACTGCGTTTACACATCTCCTTATACGCAAGCTGGATGTAGCTGACCTTGGCCTATCTCCTCGGCATGAGAAGTTTGGGATGGTTCTCTAATGCGTGTTGAAGTTTTACATAATAATTAGTAAGGGGGATGTCTTGAGGCTTTGAAGCTTCAGGATATTTTTATGAGTGAGTGTTAGAGGTAGAGGATGGAACTGTATCTGAACAGCGGGGGATGGGGCGGGGGTAGAGTGTAACTCCCCCACCGCCAAGTCCGGTTAAGGCTTAGACAAAAGGCGCGGGGCTCAGAATCCCGTGGCGTAGGCCTTCGTGGGTTCAAATCCCACCCCCCGCACTTTAAAAAAAATTGCGCGCTCAATTATAAAGTCTCTTCAATACCCTCAAAGTGTTTAATGTAACCCACTTACTTGGGCTGCCTTTTTTCCTAAACTCGACTTCTCCCCAACCTCGATAGGGTTTATCTATTGTCCAGCGTCCTCGGCTGTCTTGCTTTAACATCAGGATGTCTGCCGCCTCTCTTAACCTCTTATCTTTTAAAGTATAATCATAATAAGACAATGTGTAAACATGTTTTAAAAGGTAATACTCAAATAGGGGATACCTTATCCACTTGAAACGGGAACCAATTCCATATCTCCCACGGTCCACCTCAGGGATAGGTATGACGGTAAAAGACGATTGGGCTGGGAGGAAGCTCGTCATGATTCTTTTGAGACTCAGGTATGCCTCAGCGATGGGTATATTCTTCAACGTTAAAGAACGTTTCTTTTCTGATAAGTCCCTCATAAGATCTTTCTGCCGAAGTTATTCTCTATTTTCATCATCAGCCTGTTTTCTGTTGCCATGGGTCTATGTATTTCTGCGAATAGTACGCCTTTAACAGTAGGTATATTCGTGTTATGCTCCGCTTTCAAACCTCCATTAACGTATAGTCTTGCTGAATCAGCGTTCCATACCAGTTTGATCCTTCCCTTAGTTCTAAGGTCTACTCCCTCAATGTTCCCCGTTTGAGTTCCTACCCCATCTTTGATCGTCCAAAATTGATAGTTAAAGCTCTTTTCCCATCGAAAGATGATGCCGTTGTCTGCATCTGAAGGTGCTTCTTCGATGAAGCCAAAGTAGAATATGGTATTTTCATCGTGAACATTGATCTGTATGTCGTATTCGTACGTCCCATACCCTTTTGGGAAGGGGTCTACGACCTCCGCAATCGCGCCCTGCGTGTTTGGCGCACCCCTGTTTTTAGCAACCCACAAGGTCAATTCACCCGTTTCCGGGTCGATCTTTAACCCGCTCTCAACCAGCCGAGTGTTGTAGATTGGGATGAGCATTTCCCTTTGAAGCCCTCCTTTCACTCAATCACCCTGCAAATACATTTAAATTTTAACGTTTCAAATAGTTGCGGAGACCATGTGGTTGAACATAAAGAAGAACGCGATGGCGGTATACTATGGAGAGGAGCCGAGTAGGATACCGTGGTTAATCTATGGAGAACTGTGTCCTCGCTGCTACATGTCTCGTCAGCTCATGAACAGAGGCTTAGGGTTGAAGGTTTCAGCATCTGTGCTAAGAGCTGAGATGCCCCATGTCCACGTCGAAACCGTTGCCGCTAACAATATCATCCAAAGGACTTATCATACCCCTGTCGGAGACCTCCGCATGAAGGAGCGGATAGGTTTACCGGAGGGAACTGGCGGTTCCTGGACTGTGGAGCACCCGGTAAAGGATGTCAAAGACCTCGATGTAGTCCAATTCATGGCGGAAGACACTGCTTATGTGCCAGACTATGAGCCTTTCATCAGGGTGGAACGCGACTTGGACGCCGACGGAGTGGTTTTCGTCTGGGCGGGTTATTCCCCTCTTCAGGAAATGCAGATCGAGCTTATGGGGTACAGGACATTCGCGGTGATGCTTCACCGATACCCACGCGAATTAGAAACACTTGCGAGAGTATTAGAGAAGAGGACTGACGAGCGTTACAGGGTAATAGCTGAATCCCCGGCTGAAATAGTTAACGGAACCGACAACATAAACAGCGACATGGTAAGCCCTAAGCTCTTTGAGAGATACATGCTTCCATTCTATAAGAAGCAGGCTCAGGTTTTGCATAAGAACGGTAAGATACTGGAGGACCATATGGATGGTAAGCTGAGAAACCTGCGAGACCTAATCTCTAAGGCTGACGTAGATGTTGTTGAGGCCTTTACGCCGCCGCCTATGGGAGACTTACCGGTACCTGAAGCGAGGCGTGCATGGAAAGGGAAGGTTATAGGCCTTAACTTTCCCGGCTCCGTCTTCCTAGAAGGGCTTGACGCTGTTAGGAGGAAGGCCTTGACGATTTTAAGCGAGGCAGCTCCAGGAGACCGCTTCATGGTAATGGTCACGGAGGATATACCGCCGCGACAACGTTGGTCAGGTCTCGCGGCTGTTACTGGTGTGCTGAGGAAACACGGGGGTTACCCGGTATCCGTAACCCCTGATTCAGGTACAGGGACGTGCTAACGGTGTTGTATAGATCAGATTTTTCACCGTTTTTAATCTCCCTATTTTACCCTAACCTTGGTATGTAGTCTTTCTCCGCCTCACAGAGTTCAGCGAACATTTCTCTTATTTCTTCTAGGGAGCAGACTGCGGCGGTTAAGGGGTCGAGCATCAATGCTTGTTCCGCCATTTCGTAGCTATTATTTAAGATTGCTCTCACGGTCATATCGTAAACAGCCATATTTGACCTGTTAAGCGCAGCGAGTTGTGGGGGTAATTCACCGAAATAGGTTGGCTGAACCCCGTTGCGGTTGACCAGACATGGGACTTCCACCACCTCATTCTGCGGCAGGTTGGTTATTAGACCATTGTTGAGCACGTTGCCATAGACCACTTGGTTACGGTTAAACGTGACTCCTTCGATGATCTGGCATGCATACTCAACGCTTCTCTTCAGATCTGGTTCTTCCTTTCCCTCGATAACCCGCTTTCTACGCTCATCCAAGTCCTTCCTCCACCCAGGCCAACTTTTCGCGTAGAATCCCCTTCCACCTAAGAATCCCTCTCGGCAATACTTAGTGATCAACTCAGGTCTTTTACGGAAGTATGGGACGTATTCAGATATGTGGCCGCTGGATTCAGTAACGAAGTAGCCGAGGTGAAACAGGATTTCAAATTTCACAGGGTCTTTTTCGTAAAGTTCCTTATCTTCACGGGCTTTTTTCCTAAGAACCGGGTACATATCTTTTCCTCGATACGCGAGCTCAGTGAACCAGGACATGTGGTTGATGCCGGCGCAGCGCCATCTTAGCTCTTCATAGGGCACTTCTAAATAGGAAGCTAGGCTCTGCGAGGTCCCTTGAACAGAATGGCATAGACCCACAGCCTTCATTCTTGAACCTCTGAATGTGGCAAGCATCATCATCGACATCGGGTTGGTATAGTTTAACACAAGCGCATCGGGACACAGTTCCTCCGCGTCCTTTAAGATCTCCAGCCAAGTTGGAACCGTTCTCAAGGCCTTCATTATGCCGCCTGGACCAATTGTGTCGCCGATGCACTGGTCAATACCGTATTTTAAAGGGATTTCATAATCATACTGAACCGTGTTTAATCCGCTAACCTCGATCGTGTTAATGATGAAATCTGAACCCTCAAGAACCTTTTTTCTGTTGTTCGAGGCGGTGATTGCCCAGTTTACCTTCAATTTTTCGTTAATAATCTTTGTCGCTTCATAGGATAGATTCAACCGCACGGGATCTATATCCACCAGACGGATTTCACCCGCCTCAAGCCCTGGGATCTGAAGAATATCCTTAGTCAAGATTGGAGTAAATGCACTTCCAGCACCTAGATAAGTGATCTTAACCATTCGTTTTCACCCGCTTTCTCACTTCGACACAGGGTTACGGCAACCCTCTAACTTTACAGACTTATATCCCTTATTCTGTTCACGGCGGGGATTCCTAATGGTGAAGCATACGCCGTCGAGTAGCCTTGTTATTCACCAACAGCCTATTCATGGTTCCCCTCTGTATGCGTCAACACGACGTCAAACTGTTGACGAGCATGGAAATCCTTTTATGTTAATCTATAGACGTTTGAGCTAGCCGTGGAGCGGATATGGATTTCGTGCTGATAGCCCGGATCAATCTTGTACTTCAACTTGCTACCGTTGCTATTCTCGCAGCTGGTTTTCTTGTTAAAAGGAGGGGGAAAATCCGCGAGCATGGTCTAATGATGGCGGTGGGGATGGCTTTAAACATGGCCTCATTTCTGTTGGTTATGGGCCCATCTTT
>Ga0129297_10000171_pt1 | contig 30403 bp, 41 predicted proteins | sample I18A1metaG_FD_94708 | JGI IMG/M metagenome (GOLD analysis project Ga0129297, IMG submission 94708) | Lake sediment bacterial and archeal communities from Gulf of Boni, Indonesia to study Microbial Dark Matter (Phase II) - ​I18A1 metaG | ecosystem: Environmental > Aquatic > Freshwater > Lake >... | reverse complement strand
GGGAATCAGGAGAAAATCCCACAAATCAAGAAAGACTGTCCGTCAAGTTGGCACAATAGGAGGATGGAATCCCTCGTATGTTCAGTACACAGTGCCCAGAGCCGGGCAGACAGGCTTTCATCAGAGAATCTCTTACAGCCAGCAGATTGTGAAGATTGGCGAGGATCCGACCGAGATCAACCCAAAGGGAGGCTTCGTCCGCTCAGGGCCAATCAAGGGAAGCTACCTGATGGTTGCCGGAAGCATCTCTGGGCCATCAAGAAGATTGGTTACCCTGAGGCATGCCGCACGGGCCAGAATCACTTCTCCAATTCCTCCCAAAATTGAGTATCTGAACATCCGTACCGAGCAGTGAGTATTGGTGAGTCGCATGGCTGGAAGAACCGTTGATGTTCTAGCGATGGACGGAAAGAAGGTGCGGACAATGGTACTGCCGAGGGTCTTCGACACTGTGTTCAGACCTGATGTCATACGCAGAGCTGTGATAGCTGCTCAATCTCATCGTTTCCAGCCGAAAGGGAGAGACCCGATGGCGGGGAAGCGGACTTCCGCCGAATCCTTCGGCGTCGGACATGCTTTGGCTAGAGTCCCGAGGGTTAGAGGTGAGAGACACCCGCGTGCATCGATGGCTGCGTTTGCGCCCAGCACGGTAAAGGGTAGAGTTACGCATCCTCCTCGGGTCGAGAAATCCGTGTCAAAAGAGATGAATGCTAAGGAGAGGAGACTCGCAATCAAGTCAGCGATAGCTGCTACAGCAATGAGAGAAGTCGTGAAGAACAGAGGGCACATCCTGACTGAGGGCATGTCACTTCCCTTGGTGGTATCTGATGAGATTGAGAACGCGAAGAAGGCCAATGATGTGAAGGATGCAATGCGAAGCTTGGGCGTATGGGGTGATGTTGTGAGAGTGCTTCGCAGCAGAAAGACGAGAGGCAGGAGGAGCCACACCAGAGGAAAGGGAATACGTCAAGCCGTTGGCCCGTTGATAGTTGTCTCCAAGGACGAGAGCATTGGGAAGGCAGCTCGAAATGTTCCAGGAGTAGACGTGGTGGCGATTCGCAGTCTTGGCGCAGAGATGCTTGCGCCGGGGGCCCATCCTGGCAGGTTAACCGTCTGGTCTGAATCCGCTGTCAAGCTGCTTGACAAGTAGGAAGAGCTGGACAAGAATGGACGCGAGAGATGTCATTGTTTATCCGCTAGTGTCTGAGGACTCAGTCAGTCTTATCGAGGCCGAGAACAAGATCACGTTCGTCGTGAATCTCAAGGCCACAAAGAGTGATGTGAAAAATGCGGTGGAGGAACTTTACGAGGTCAGAGTGTCAGGCGTGCGCACAGTGATAACCTCGAGAGGCTTGAAGAAGGCATATGTGAAGCTTTCGCCGGAACACAAGGCAGCTGACCTTGCGGTGAAGCTGGGGCTTCTGTAGAGGAGGAGTTGGTATGGGAAAGAACATACTTGTGCAAAGGAGAGGCAGAGGCACCATTGTCTTTCGGGCGCCTACACACCGAAGGGTGGCACCAGCTCGCTACCCTCCGATCGCATCTGGAGAACTGAGCGGAGCCCTCAGAGGAGATGTTTCTGAAATCGTTCACGATCCCGGCAGAGGGACTCCCCTTGCCCTGTTGAGGTTCGAGAACGGTGAGAAGTTCTATGTTCCGGCGACAGAAGGTCTCGCTCTCGAGCAGAAGATCACCCGAGGAGGAACAGCCACACCTGAGATAGGGAACATACTCCCCATAGGCAAGATGCCTGAAGGAACCCTTGTCTGCAATCTCGAGCTCAATCCCGGCGACGGAGGAACCTTGGCTAGATCTTCAGGGGCCTACGCCCTTGTTGTCGCACACACCGTCAGAGGCACAGAGATTAGACTCCCTTCTGGAAAATCGGTCTATCTGAAAGATGAGTGCAGGGGAACTGTGGGCGTGATATCGGGGGCCGGAAGAACAGAGAAGCCTTTCCTCAAAGCAGGAGCAAAGATGCGACTGATGAGCGCTAGAGGTAGACATTGGCCAATTGTCAAGGGTCAAAAGATGGTCGCTGCTTCACACCCGTATGGTGGAGGACGTCACAAGCATGCAGGGAAACCTACGACGGTCTCAAGAAACACGCCTCCAGGCAGAAAGGTTGGAATGATCGCCGCGAGGCAGACTGGGAGAGCAGCGAAAAGGATGAGACAGGTGGCACAAGTTCTCTAATCCTGGAAACCTGTAGGAGATCAAGAGAGTTGTTGCTTCAAGGTTTGAGTCTGCCTGCTGTCGAAGGCTTAAATAAAGCCGATAGACCGTGAAAGGACGGGAAGCGTCCAATGCCGAAACAATTCAAGTATCGTGGCTACACTCTGGAACAACTTCAAGCGCTGTCCATGGACGAATTCATCCGGCTTATGCCAGCGAGGCAGCGAAGGTCTCTTCAGAGAGGGCTCACCCCTGAACAAAGGAAACTCCTACAGGTGCTACGCGACATGAAGAAGCCTGGTCAAGAGGCCTCTCCAATTCAACTCAAGACGCACTGCCGAGATCTGTTAGTCCTGCCGGAAATGGTTGGAATAGCATTCAATATCCACTCCGGCAAGGAATTCACTTCTGTGACTGTCAGGCCGGAGATGATTGGTCACTATCTTGGAGAATTTGTGATTACTAATCAAAAAGTGAGTCATGGAACGCCTGGAATCGGAGCAAGCCGCTCGTCGATGTACGTTCCGCTCAAGTAGACTTCTTTCTCGCTATCACTGCAACTATACAAGCACAGAGGAGAGCAGGCACAACTATGGCAATCATAGAGATGATCACGGATTGAGTGGTTGGAAACAGATTTCGTGCGGTCATCGGTTTTGCGCCTAGCATTTCGTATGAATCACGTCCTGCCTTTTCTGTCCAAGAGCCCACGAAGTTCACAAGCACACCCGCCGCTACCCCAAGAATCCCATACACAGCTTGCCTTAGCACCTCACCATCCTCCTTTGTATCTAGTGTGCCTTCACCGTATAGTTCTAATCATTGGAACAGAACCATCGGCTTCCTAAAGGAAACGGTCAGACCAGATTCTGAAAGTTTCATACCAAGAAACGGCGGCTGCGCTTAAACCGAATATGATCGCCATCATGCCATGCACCGTTCCCCCCCACCCTTCTCGAAGCAGGTAGATGAGAAGAGAAGTGGAGAAGAATGCGGCATAGAATGAGTATCTTGGCAGAACCAAAGTCCCAAGTCTGCTGAAGGGTCTCAATGCTCCAACCTTGACCTCTTTGACGATCACGTATTGACCGTACCTGTCTTTCTCAACCAGCCCCAACTCCCTGAGCTTGTCGAGGTGATGAAGAGCTGTGCTCGGGCTCGCCATCCCAAGTGCTCGCTGAACTTCCCTGACTCCAACGCCCTCGCCTTTCTTGAACATGTACCAGTACACTCTAAGAGTTGACCCTCTCAGCTCTGACTCAACCTTCTCCGTATTCACTTCCCTATCAGACAAGCTTGACTCTATCATGAAAGCATGTCTAAGGGTATAAGAAGAGTCCTGTCCTTGACGGGTCTCTCGTCCATTTGGGCAGTAGATGGCAGAACTAGTCTGTCTTGTTGCTCCTATGCCTCGTCTTATTCGGGGCTGAGATAACGAACCGTGTTTTTCGGTGGTGTTCCGCGCAGTTACGGCCTTTCATTCCGAGTACGTACTTGACGCCAGAACGATGCGTGAGAAGTGATCTGAGACCAAGCATTACGTCGCCTTTCATGATCAAGGCAAGATTGACGAAAACCGAGAGTTCCTTGGTATGTAGCTTGGTCGCGTCAGCACGGACTAGCTATGGTAGCGCGCGCGACTACAGAACGCATCAACGCAGGGAAACCACTTGATTGATCATGTACGAAGTGTTGTCCTCGGCTGCAATGAGTGTTAGAATCGCTTTGTGAATGTGATTTTGCGTTCAGTTTCATTGCGCTTGGTTTATAAATTGGCCTAGTGCATGCTTTGAGAGGACCGGTGGAAAATCCCGTGCCAAAATGGAAATACTCAGTTACAGGGCTCGACCCAGACAAGACTGTGAGGTGTGCAGGCCGTGAGCTTCACATCTCACCGAAAGCTGGAGTCGAGATCTGTTCGAGTATCCGAGGAATGATGGTAGCGGAAGCCAAAGAGATGCTCGAACGAGTTATGGTGAAGAAGAAAGCCATACCCTACAAGCGCCACAAAAAAGAGGTCCCTCACAAGTCTTTGGATGAACGCTGGCACGCGGGAAGATATCCGGTCAAGGCAGCTTCCACGTTCCTGAAGTTGCTTGAAGGACTGGAAGCCAATGCGGAATACAAGGGTTTGAACCTTACAAAGCTGCGAATCATCCACGCAGCATCACAGAGAGGGATGAAGATAAGAAACTATACTCCGCGAGCTCATGGCCGCAGCTCGCCAAGCTTCAACACTCTCACTCATCTCGAGATCGTAGGCTATGAGGGCGAGTAGAGAATGCCGGTCCAAGACTCGTTCATGAAGGACAACCTGCGAAAAGTCCAGCTTGACGAGTTTCTCTCAAGAGAGCTTAGCAAGGCAGGTTACAGCAAAATGGAATTGACGAAGACTCCCCTCGGCACGCGAGTAGTGGTATATGCTGCTAGGCCAGGAATGGTGATAGGTAGAAGGGGGCAGAGTATTCGAGACCTCACGAAAGTCTTGGAAGAGAGATTCGGACTGGACAATCCACAGATATCGGTTGCTGCCATTGAGATACCTGAGCTGGAGCCCAAGGTGGTTGCTTCTCAGTTGGCTGCTGCACTGGAGCGTGGAGTCCACTTTAGACGAGCTGCATATTGGGCTGTCCAGAGAGTGATGGAGGCAGGTGCGCTGGGCGTAGAGATAACAATAAGAGGGAAGTTGACTAGCGAACGCTCAAGATACGAGCACTACAGGCAGGGATATCTGCCTAGATCAGGAGACGCCGCAGCGAAACAGATCCGAAAGGCAGTGGAATGGGTTAAACTAAAGCCAGGACTGTTGGGCATACACGTGAACATAGTTCCGCCGGGGGCAGACTTTCCGGACAAGCCTGTTTTCAGGCCCATGATTCCACCAGAGGAGAAGCCAACTGAGCCGGCGGCCGCGCCTGAAACCGAGGTCGCTGAGGCTGAAGAGAAGGAGGAAGAGGAAACTGCCGATACTTAGAATGCGAGAAATTCGGGACATGCCTGCTGAGGAACGGAAAAAGAAGCATGACGAGATAAAGACCGAGCTTGTCAGGTTGAAGACCACGGTCGCCTCAGGAGGCACCATAGAGAACCCTGGCCGAATAAGAGAACTGAGGAAGACCTTGGCCAGAATCCTGACCATCGAAAAGGAAACAACCACGACCAAAGGTGTTCCGAAGTGAGTCCGATAACTCCTCAAAACCTGGTTAGGCATGAGCTCATCGGACTGAACGCAAAGGTAGTGAGGACAATGAACCGGCAGCTCGAAGGCCTCGTGGGAAAAGTCATCGACGAAACGCGAAACACACTCACGCTATTCAACGGTGCCAAGAACACGATCGTTCCGAAAGACGTTGTCTCATTCAACTTCTACCTTCCAAATGGGGATGTTGTGAGAGTTAACGGAAAGAGGCTCGTCGGAAGAGCGGAAGATAGGATCAAAATGAAGGTGAGAAATTGGCGCTGAGAAACATAGGAATAGACGCTGCGCCTCCGCAGAAGAGTTGTGATGATGTTGACTGTCCCTTCCACGGATCTCTAGCCATAAGAGGCAAGATTCTCCACGGAGTTGTAGCGAGCAGTAGTATGAGTAAGACCGTTGTTGTAGAACGAGATATTGCGCATTATGTTCCAAAATACATGAGATATGAGAAGAGACGCAGTAGAATCAACGCACACAATCCCCCATGCATAGATGCCAAAGAAGGCGACAAGGTAAGAATTGCAGAGTGCAGGCCGCTAAGCAAAACAGTTTCTTTTGTCGTGGTGGAGAAGGAGAAGTAGAAGGGAGTGTGAGAATCGTATGCCAGCACCAAAGTCTCGAGCAGTCAGCGCAAAAGGAATGATGGAGTACAGGCCCTACATAACTCGGGGACTACCCGCGGGCAGTCGTCTGAGTTGCGCCGATAATACAGGTGCGAAAGAACTCAAGCTAATCAATGTCCACGGGTACTCTGGTCGGCTCAGGAGAATTCCAAGTGCTTGTTTGGGCGAAATGATTGCTGTCTCTGTCACGAAGGGGGCCCCAGACCTGAGAAGACAAATCTTCCCTGCCGTTGTGGTTAGGCAGAAGAAAGTGTTCAGACGAGCCGACGGAGTCAGAATCCAATTCGAGGACAATGCAGCAGTAATCATGACCCCTGAGGGAGAGCTGAAAGGGACTGAGATACGGGGGCCCGTAGCAAGAGAAGCTGCCGAGAGATGGCCAAGAGTCGCAAACCTGGCCAGCATGATAGTATAGGAAAGGCGATGTGAAACTGTCTCGCTCCGGTACCGGAACCCAGGTGCAGCGAAAGAACGTATCAGCGCCCTTATCTCTAGAGCTCAGACAGAGATATCGCCGAAGATCTCTGTCCGTTAGAAAAGGAGACACTGTCAAGATAACAAGAGGAGATTTTACGGGAATCGAAGGCAAAGTGAACCGCGTTGACAGAGAGCGCGCAAGGCTTTTCGTCGAAGGACTGTCGCGAGAGAAAGTCTCGGGCACATCGACACTCGTAACCGTCCACTCGTCAAAGGTCACGATCACGAACCTGAACCTCTCAGACAAGTGGCGCGCCGATATGCTGGAAGGAACGAAGATCCAAACCCCGACAAAGGAACCGGCTGAGAAAGAAGAGAGTGAATAGAAATGGGAAGGAAAGGTGGCTCTAGACACCTGAAGCGGAAACCGGCACCCCGCTTCTGGCCCATAAAGACCAAGGAATTCCAGTGGGCAGTCCGACCGAGACCTGGACCACACCAGAGAAGCATGTGCATTCCACTTTCGACGATTCTCAGAGATCGCTTGCATCTCGCCAGAACTGCAAGAGAGGCGAGGCTCATACTCTCACAAGGCAAGGTGAAGGTGGACGGCCGACTGAGGAGAGACGATAGATATCCTGTTGGTCTGATGGATGTGATCGAGATTCCGGACTCGAAGGCGGCCTATCGGGTCGTCCCCGTCAAAGGAAAGGAGTTTGATCTGATCGAAGTAGCTGCCGACTCGAAAGGTTTCAAGATCTGCAAGGTTAATGGCAAGAGAACAGTTGCTAATGGCCATATCCAGATAGGCCTCCACGATGGCCGAACCGTACTAGTGAAAGTGCAAAATCCAACTGCTCCGAAAGAAGACGTATACTCAACAGGATCCTCTCTGCAGATCGAAATTCCAAGCCAGAAGATCTTGAGGCAGATGAAGCTTGCAGAAGGCGCGTATGCAATCGTCACCGCCGGTGAGAACACAGGACGCCATGGAAAGATCTCCAGTATAGAACTAGGAAACGCCACAAGGCCGGGTCTCGTAGAGATTAGGGATGACAAGGGAGAAACTTTCCGGACAATTAGTGACTATGTGTTCGTGGTCGGCGAAGAGACACCACTGATTGAGCTTTCAGGGGCACAATGAATTGGCGTCCAAACTTGAAGCTGACACTCAAGAGAACCCGATGCGAGAGATAAGAATAGAAAAAGTAACAGTCAACATAGGCGTCGGCAAGTCTGGAGAACCATTGGAGAAAGCAAAGAAAGTACTCCAGCAAATAACGAGAAAGACTCCTTGTCAAAGAGACGCGAAGAGAACGGTAAAAGACTGGGGAATAAGGAAAGGAGAACCCATATCCTGCATAGTCACATTGCGCGGAAAGGAATCTGAATCCTTCCTGAAACGTGCAATGGAAGCTGTGGGCAACAAACTCAAAGAATCATGTTTCGATGACTACGGTAACTTCGCATTCGGCATTAAGGAACATATCGACATACCGGACACCAAGTATGTTCCAGAAATCGGAATATTCGGTATGAACGTCAACGTGACCCTCGAACGAAGAGGCTACCGAATCAAGAAAAGGGCCCGAAGAACCTCAGCAATTGGAAAGAAACACATCATAACGAAACAGGAAGCAATCGATTTCGCAGCAAGCAGACTACAAGCAAACATAACCAGAGAAGGTATCACTATTGGCGAAACAGAAGCCTAGCAAACAGAGAAAGTTCGGAAAAGGAAGCAAGCCATGCAGAAGATGCGGCCAACGAAACGCGATGATCAGAAGCTATGGATTACAACTGTGCAGGCAATGCTTCAGAGAACTCGCACCAAAACTAGGATTCAAGAAATATTCTTGAGGTGACAAGAATGACACTGATGGAACCTTTGGCTGATGCTCTCTCAACAATCTTCAACAACGAAGGCAGATACAAACACGAGTGTGTGGTCCAACCAGCGTCAAAACTGCTTGGACAAGTATTGCGCGTGATGCAAAAGAGCGGATACCTAGGAGAATTCGAGTTTGTCGATGACGGCAGATCAGGAAAGTTCAAGATTCAACTGCTGGGCAGAATCAACAAATGCGGAGTCATAAAACCAAACTTCTCAATGAAAGCCTCCCAGATTGAGACCTTCGAAAAGAGATACTTACCCTCAAGAGAGGTCGGCATATTGATTCTGTCTACTCCGAAAGGAGTAGTATCGCACAAGGAGGCCACCGAACTTAGAACTGGCGGAAGACTCTTGGCATATGTCTACTGAAACGGTGAGAACATGGCAATAGACATCTCAGAGAGACTCATCCAAATCCCTCAAGGGGTACAAGTTCAGATAAATGCAGGGAAGGTGACGGTCATAGGCCCGAAGGGAACAATCAAGAAAGATCTTTCCCACATGCCCGTCCAACTTGAATCAGGAGACGGAAAGGTGACGGTCCGAGCAAAAGGATCAAGGAAGCGAGACAAGGCGATGGTAGGCACCGCTGCGGCACACATAACCAACATGATCGAAGGAGCATCGAAAAGCTTCGCATACAAATTGAAAGTCGTCTACGCCCATTTTCCAGTCACAATCAAGGTGCTTGAAAAAGAGAAGAAGGTGTCAATTGAGAACTTTACCGGAGAGAAGACACCACGTTTCGCTTCAATAGTCGGCGATGTCTCAGTCAAAATCCAAGGCGACGAAATAACTGTTGAAGGCAAATACCTGGAGGATGTCAGCCAGACTGCGAGCAACATCCAAGAAGCAACAACTATCCGGGAGAAAGACCAACGCGTCTTCCTCGACGGCATCTACGTGTTCGAGAAAGGGCTGGCGAGCAAGAAATGAAGAACACCAAGATAGCGGAGAGAAAGAAACTCAAAGAGCGCATACCGAAAATAGTGCGCCAAGAATCATGGCGCTTCAAGAGGATAGGCGAGAGCTGGCGAAAACCTACAGGCGTATCAAACAAAATGAGGCGAAGACAACGGGGATGGCCAAAATCCGTTTCAGTCGGCTACAAAACCGCTGAGGATCTGCGTCATCTGCATCCCTCCGGTCTAAGAGAAGTTGTGGTTCACAGAGCCGCTGACTTGGAGAAGATCGATTCCAAGAACTTCGCGGTTAGAATCGGACACACAGTCGGAGAAAGGAAGCGAGTAACCATTCTTGATCGCGCAAAAGAGTTAGAGATCAAGGTCTTGAATCCCGGTATTCCCAGAAGACAAGAAGCGCTTGAAGAAAAAGAACCGGAAATCGAGCCGACAGAGGCTGAGAAAAAGCCAGAGCAGCCGGACGTAACTGAGCAACCACCACAGCCACAGGAGCAGAAGAAATCTTGAATCTGAGAAATCAGAGAAGACTCGCCTCGGAAATTCTCAAGGTAGGTGGCAACAGGGTCTGGATAGATCCAGAGGAAGCGGAGAAAGTCAGCTCTGCAATAACCAGAGGAGATGTCAGGCGGCTCATCCACGAAGGGGTAATCCAATCAATGCCCCAGTTAGGCACAAGTCATGGAAGAAGAAGATCTTTTCGTCGCAAGAGAATTCTGGGAAGAAGAGCAGGCCCTGGCAGCAAGAGAAGACTGAGAACCTCGGGGGAAACTTGGATCACCCGAATAAGATCAATTAGAAGACGACTAAGGGAACTCAGGGACACGAGAATGATCGAACAATCCGCGTACAGAAAGCTGAACCTCATGGCGAAAGGAGGGGCCTTCAGGAGCACACGTCACCTAGATGAATACATCGAAGCCCGCCAGTTGGCAAGAAGGAGGTAACGACGTCGGTCCAAAAACCCACATACAGCATGCCCCATCGCAGACGAAGAGAGCTCAGAACAAACTACAGGAAAAGGGCAGCCTCAGTCGTTTCCGGTATTCCAAGAATGGTCGTAAGAACCTCTAGCAAGCATACGACCGTCCAGTTTGTCCAAGCAAGAATAGAAGGAGACTACACACTTGCGTCAGCGAAATCCACCGAACTAGAGAAATTCAACTGGAAGTACGGAGGCGGAAACCTCCCGGCCGCGTATCTGACAGGAATACTCGCAGGGTCGCGAGCCCTCGAAAAAGGCATTCAGAACGCAATACTAGACATCGGCGTCCAAAGAGTCAGCAAGGGAGCACGAATCTTCAGCGCACTCAAGGGGGCAATTGATGCCGGCGTAGAAATTCCACACAAAAAAGAAATCCTGCCCGAAGAATCAAGGATCAAAGGAGAACACATAGCAGCACACGCAAAAGAACTGTCATCCGAGGCAGAGAGATACAAAGCACAGTTCTCAAGATACCTATCAAAGAAGTTGACTCCTGAAGACCTTCCCTCATCATTCGAAAAATCAAGGGAGAAGATCACAGGTTCAGAGAAGAAATCTCAGAAGAAGAGTGATAAGAAGTGACAATGCGCCAAGAGAGACGAACCACTGACGTGGGCTGGATCCCCAAGACCAAGCTTGGAAAGATGGTCCAAGAAGGAAGCATCGTCTCGATCAACGACGTGTTCATGCAAGGCCTAAAGATAATGGAACATCAGGTCGTAGACACGCTTCTTCCAAATCTCCAACATGAAGTGCTCGAGATAGGATTTGTTCAGAAACAAACAGATGCAGGAGAGAAATCTCGCTTCAGAGCAGTGGTCGTCGTCGGAAACGGAGATGGCTATGTAGGGATCGGCGATGGAAAAGCCAAACAAGTTAGAATCGCCATAGACAAAGCCACGGTCCAAGCAAAACTCAAAACAATCCCGGTGCGGAGAGGTTGCGGAAGCTGGGAATGTGCCTGCAATCAATCCCACTCGCTGCCCTTCAAGGTCAGAGGGAAATGCGGAAGCGTTGCAGTTGAAGTCATTCCTGGGCCAAGAGGCCTAGGTCTAGTTGCAGGAGAAGTACCCAAAGTCGTTCTGAGGCTTGCAGGCGTGAAAGACTGCTGGACAAGAAGCTTTGGATCAACATCAACTTCCCCATCCACCGCCTACGCCGTCTACGACGCACTCCGCACCACATATCGTGTCGTTACTCCTAACGATTGGGTCAGGTAGAGAACCGTTGAGACAGGAAAGGAAACACAGCGAAAAGACATCAACCCGGAAAAGAGTCACGGAAGAGCCCTCCATGGAACCCTCTGACAGAAAATGCATAATCGCCGTGAGAATTCGCGGACAAGCCGGAGTTGCCAGCGACGTGGAAGCTACGCTCGGCATGCTGCATATGCCCCGAAAGTACAACGCCGTATTGCTCTACAGTGAGCCGAGCATACTGGGAATGCTTCGAAAAGTGAAAGACTACGTTACTTGGGGTGAAACCGAAAAGAAGACGCTTGCCACACTGCTGGAGAAACGATGCAGACCGAAGGGCATCAAGGAACTCACCGCCGAATATCTGAAGGAAAAGATTCAGGTTTCCTCACTGGAAAAGCTGGCCGAGACATTAGAAAGAAGCGAGATTCCGTTTAGCCGATTGCGGGAAGCTGGTCTCCCCATGGTCTTTCGTCTTCATCCACCTAAGGGTGGGTTCAAAGGCCCTACAAAGCGCTCCTTCACCGATGGAGGAGAGCTTGGCTACAGAGGGGCGGAGATATCTCAGCTTCTTTCAAGAATGATCTGACTAGGATAAGCAGCAAATCAGACAGTCCCTTCTTGAAGTTGCATACTTGAATTCTCTGAAACATCATGCATGCTTCGAGAGGTCTGCTAAACGTTTAAATTAATCACGCCTGATCAATGAGCAAACACTCCCCAATGGTGATACTAAGTTTGCCCACCAGACTCAGAAAGGTAAGGAGATTGCGCGGATCTAGGACTCATGGATGGGGAGTCTCAGGCCAACACAGAGATAGCGGCATGATCGGTGGCCACGGAGCAGCCGGAGCCTTGGCTCACAAAAAAACCAGACTTGTCGCAGAGGGAATCAAAGTAGGCAAACACGGCTTCAGGAGCCACTCAGCCAAGGAAATCCGAACCATAAACCTGAAAGATCTATCACATCTCACCTCAACGTCTCCTGAAGAAAAATCAGAAGCAAAATTGCCGTTGGTCGATCTATCTCAGCTAGGCTATGAGAAGTTGCTCGGAGCCGGAGTCCTCAAGGAGCCCATCGCCGTCAAGGTTGGGAAAGCATCAAAGTCTGCCATAAGAAAAATTGAGGAGGCAGGCGGCAAGATACTGCTCCCTAAGTAGGTGGCAGACCTGGTCCGTTTCATTGAGCTCTTCCAACCGCTGGCAAGATTCATCCCAACAGTATCCTCACCCGAACGCAAAGTATCGTTCAACGAGAAACTATTCTGGACTGCAATGGTCCTGATCGGCTATCTGGTCATGACCGAGATTCCCTTATACGGTGTCGGAGGGAGAGGCGCCGAAGACCCATTCAGCGCCATGCGGGTCATCTTCGCCTCAGAACGAGGCACCCTGATGGAGCTGGGGATCGGCCCAATAGTCACCGCAGGCCTGATACTTCAAGTTCTTGCAGGATCACAGATGATAAAGGTTGATTTCACAAATCCCCAGGACAGATCAATGTTCACAACAGCTAGCAAAGTCATGTCGATAATAATGTATCTCTTCCAGGTCGCCGCGTACATGCTTGCGGGAGCCTTCGGAGAAAAGGTCACACCACAGACGGGATTTGTAATAGCTCTCCAGCTCGTGACCGCAGGAATAGTACTGATGCTACTCGACGAACTTCTTCAGAAGGGCTGGGGGCTTGGAAGCGGAATCAGCCTCTTCATTGTTGCTGGTGTGGCACAGAGGATACTCTGGGAATCGTTTGCCCCGATGGGGCCAATGAGCGACAAAAAGTTCCTGGGAGCAATAATCGCATTCGCGCAGTCAATTGGGTCTTCTCCAACCGTCTGGAACATGATTCATCGGCCTGAAGGACTACCTGACTTGATCGGCTTTCTGACAACAATTGTGGTCTTTGCCATCATCATCTACATTGACGGTCTAAGGGTTGAGGTCCCAGTTTCACACGCGAGATTCAGAGGGTTCCGAGGAAAGTTCCCGATAAAGCTCCTATACGTGTCCAACATACCCGTGATATTTACGGCTGCCTTGTTCGGAAACATCTACTTCATCACTCAACTCATCTGGTCAAGATACAATCAGGCTGGGACAAACTTCTGGCTCAATCTCTTGGGCGTATTTCAAGCATCTGGCCAGAGATACGAACCTGTCCGTGGTCTCGCCTACTATGTTGTTTCCCCGAGAAACCTTGAGAATGTGATACAGGATCCTCTCCGCGCTCTGGTCTATGCTGGCTTGATGATGACCATATGCGTCTTCTTCTCAACAACTTGGATCGAGGTCGGCGGCATGGACGCTAGAACCATCGCCAAGCAACTGATTGACTCGGGAATGCAGATCGAAGGGTTTAGACGCTCATACGCTCCCATCCAGCAGGTGCTTTCACGATACATACCGACAGTGACCATACTCGGCGGACTGGTCGTGGGGGCGATCGCATCATTCGCCGACTTTCTCGGAGCATTCGGCTCAGGGATGGGCATACTCCTGTCAATAGGCATTATCGAGCAATACTCCCAGATCTTGGCTCAAGAGAGAATCAGCGAGCTCTATCCAGCAGCTAGAGCGCTCCTAGGAAAATGAGAATAAGGTGAGACGGCATGGGTTCAGTCAAGATAGTTCAGAGAGGTTGACAGTTGACGATACTTGACGAACTTCTGCAGACGATTGTTCGGGCACTCGCACCATACGGAACAATACCCAGCTCCACTTTCTTCATTCTTGGAGTAGCGTCTGCATTGTCACTTGCTTCAAACTTGGCTAACCGTTTTCTCGTCGATGTGGAGAAGATGAAGGAGATGTCGGTTGAGGTGAAGGCATGGCAGGATGAGTTCAACAGAGCGAGGAAGAGTGGAGACAAGCAGCTGATGGCTAAGGTCACCAAGAAACAGGCAGCGATAATGCGACTGCAGAGCAAGATGATGTTCGATCGAATGAAAGTGACACTTATCTTCTTCATCCCGTTTCTCTTGGTTTGGAACGTCCTCAGCGGATTCTATGGGAAGCTGCCTGACGGCGGATTCACAGCATATTCACCCTTTCGCGCAACGTGGTTGCTGGACGGGCCCCGGCTCTTTCCCGACCTTCTCCTCCCAATCAAAGTCACCTACTTCACTTGGTACTTGATCTGCTCATTCGCCACAAGCCTGCCCGTATCGAGACTTCTGGGGACGTATCCTGAGCAAGAGTGATAGCCTGCATCGAGGAACACGCCATGAAGCAGCGTGCGGCAGTCATCATCGTAGCACTGTTACCGAGCATGAAGATGTGTATGCTTCACCTGTCTAGAGGATAAGCAAGTGGGTTTAGTCTTGGCGATAAGTGGACTTCACGGTTCCGGCAAATCAACATATGCCCGTGCTCTTTCGCAGGCCTACGGGCTAAGGCTTGTGTCAGCAGGTCAGCTTTTCAGGCAAATCGCAGAGAAGCGAGGTCTGACACTTGAACAGCTTACGGAAGAGGCGAAGAAGGATCTGGAGATTGACAAGCACATCGATGGGATGACAAAACGCGAAGCAGAGAAAGGAAACGTAGTCTTGGACGGACAGCTTTCCGGGTGGATGACTAAAGAAAGAGCTGACGTGAAGATATTCTTCACAGCGCCGGATGATGTAAGAATCGCAAGAATCGCTCGAAGAGATAGAATATCCTTCGAGACAGCAAAGAAGCAGACCCTGGTGAGAGAGTCGGCTCAAAAAGAGCGTTTCAAGCAACTATATGACATTGATCCGTCCGACCTATCCATATACGATGTCATCTTTGACACAAATCTCCAATCCATGGAGAAAAACATCAACATTCTTAAGGCGATTATCTCCGAATATCTGACGGAAAAAGCAAAGAAGTGAACATCAAAATGGTAGCAATCGAAGTTGGAAGGATATGCGTCAAGACTGCAGGACGCGAAACTGGAAAGAGATGCATCATCGTCGATGTCATTGACAAGAACTATGTGCTCGTCACAGGACCGAAATCACTCACTGGCGTGAAACGCCGCAGAACGAATGTGGACCATGTGCAAACTACTGAGGAGAAGATAGATCTGAAGAGAGACGCAACAGACGAAGACGTTCTGAAGGCACTCGAAAAAGCCAAGAAGACTACTGCGCCAAAGACGAAGGCTCAGCCCAGAGAGAAATAGATCCACGCATCTGCATTGCCAACCGATTTCTAGTTAAAGACCATCTGCTAGGGATTGGTATGAAAGATTTCCCGCCATGGGACATAGAGAGAGAAACAGTAGCGAAGGCTGATGCGGATACCAGTGCCAATCTAGGCTACAACCCATACGCCAGGCCAATCGATCTTCACATGCGTTTTGGCATGGTTAATCTGGACAAACCTGCAGGCCCTTCAAGCCACGAAGTCGTGGCATGGGTAAAACTGATGCTTGGTTTGAAGCACGCCGGACACGGCGGAACCCTTGACGCCTAGACCGGCGGGGGATATCCGAAAGTAACCGGAGTGCTTCCAATCGCCTTCGAAGACGCAACAAAAGCGATTCAGGCCTTCCTGCTCTCAGGCAAAGAATACGTATGTCTCATGCAGCTTCACGGTGACATTGCTGAGAAGCGAATAAGCGAGGTATTCCAGGAATTCACCGGCAAGATCCTTCAGAAGCCTCCGTTGAGAGCCTCCGTCAAACGCGTTGTCAGAGAACGGGTAATCTATGCGATTGAATTGTTGGAGATAGAAGAAAGATCAGTTCTCTTCAGGATTGCATGTCAAGCCGGTACATATGTTCGCAAGATTTGCAGCGACATAGGCGAAGTGCTGGGGTGCGGAGCTCACATGAAAGAGTTGAGAAGAACCAGAGCTGGACCCTTCCAAGAGGAGAGAAATCTCTGTTCAATGTATGATCTTCTTGACGCGCAAAGCCAGTGGAAAGAGGAGAAAGATGAACAGAAACTGAGAACATTCGTGAGACCTGTGGAGGAGGCATTTGAATTCATACCTAAGATCCACATACGCGATTCCGCAGTGGACGCAATCTGCCACGGCGCTGACCTAGCCATACCCGGTGTGGTCAAACTGGATCGAGCAATAGAAACAACGACTCCCCTCGTGGTCATGTCCATGAAGGGCGAGGCGGTCGCCCTGGCCAAAGCTCTACTGTCAACTCAGCAAATACTGGAACAGGATCGTGGCCTCGCAGCAAAGACAATCCGGGTAATCATGCCCCCTAGCACCTATCCGCCACTCTGGAAAGAATCCTAGCTCTAGATGACACTCACGCCATCACGTGTCTCGTAACACATTCGCTTGTTTCTCAACTCTTAGGCGCCCGCCATGTGGCTGACGAGGCCTGAAAGATAGATATTCAATTAAGCCCGTATGAGGAATCAAACTGCGAAAGACAATAGATACGCCGGGGTTCCCGAGCCAGGTACGGGGCAGATCCAAATCCGAGCCCAAGCCTGGAGACAGGCAAGTGACTGCAAGCCTGTGGCCCTCACGGGCCGCGGGGGTTCAAATCCCCCTCCCGGCGCCATACTTCTGATTGGAATCTTTCCGGTTCCTCATATGGGAACAAGATCACCGTTGTAAGCGCGACGTATTCAAGTGATCGTGTGGGCAGGAGAGACTGAGTCCTCTCGGCAATGAAGCTTGAGTCGGAGAGCGACGCGTGCTATCGAATGAGGTTCAAAATGCTTGTATCAGTTAAGACTGATATACTGTCCTGCCCGTAGATTCAGACAAGGGTTCTTGTAATGGGATCCACTAGTGGGGGAAGACTTCAAGGACGAGTAGCCATTGTGACTGGCGGCTCTCGTGGGATCGGAAGAGCCACAGCTCTGGTCTTGGCTCGTCAAGGAGCGAAAGTAGTCGTAAGCTATCGATTTGATGAAGCTAAGGCCAAAGAGGTTGTCGAGGAGATCAGGAGAATGGCGGGTGTGGCAGTTAGCTATCAAGGAAATGTCGGTGAGCGCGCAGCTGCTGAGAGAATGGTCAGCCGATCGCTGGATGAGTTCGGGCAGGTGGATATTCTTGTCAACAATGCTGGTATTCTTGAGGGCGAAGGCTCGCTGCTGAAGTTTGATGAGCAGGAACTGGATCGAATGATAGAGGTGAACGTGAAAGGTGTGCTTAACTGTACGAGGGCGGTTGCACCTCACATGATTGAGAGGCGTTACGGCAAGATCGTCAATATTGCTTCTGTTGCTGGTCTCGGCACCTCGATACTGCCTGGCAATCTGCTCTACGCGTCGACCAAGGCAGCAGTGGTAGTCTTAACGAAACGTATTGCGTTGGAGCTTGGCCAGTATGGAATTACTGTGAACGCTGTTGCACCCGGCTTCATAAGGACAGAGATGACGATGGGGAGTAGGTCCGAAGCAGAGCAGAGAGAACGAACGCAGTACTATGAGACGCGAAGCATGCTGGGTCGTATAGGTGAACCAGAGGACATCGCAAACGCTGTACTGTTTCTTGCTTCTGATGAATCTCGATTCATGACTGGCCAGGTCGTAACTGTGGATGGTGGTCGCACTGACTTTCTATCATATTCCTCGTGAGTCCTCTGCGCCCTCCGGGCGTGAAATATCTAGCGTCGTGTTCTTCTGATTAGCAATGCTGTGGCGGCGACAGCCATTGCGGCGATGAGGCCGATCGCAACGATTTTTCTCATGGATTATGCACCTACTCGGCGCTGGGATGGCGATTCGAGATAAAAGGTCTTGTTCAGCTTTTCGATGTATCGATTCTCGTAAGTCTTGGGGTCCCTTCTTTACGGTCTTTGTTTCAGTGATCAGTCCGCGCCCTTCTGACGAAGAGATGTGTATGGGACCGGTGTGCAGGTATGATCCGGGTCGTAGCTTTTTGAAAATGCTTATACTCGGAGCTTCTGCAGTTTGTGCTCAAACAACCAATCAAGGTGGAATCAATGTTTGAACAGCTGGAGAACTTCATATCTGCGGAATTGGAGAGCAGGAACCACACAGGATCTTCTGTTGCAGTGGTCATCGGCACGGAAATCGTCTGGATGAAGGGTTTCGGATACCGAGACATGGAGAGGAAAGTTTGCGCAGGCGCTGAAACGGTCTACAGGTGTGCATCGGTTACCAAGCCTGTCGTGACTACGGGATTCCTTCAACTCATGGAAAGAGGCAAGTTCAATCTTGACGACTCTGTCAACAGACATCTGGATGTCAAGATCCAGAGTTCATTCGAGAAGGAGCCAACCATACGCGACCTTCTCACCCACCATTCAGGGCTACCCACACGTGTTCCGCCCATTTTCTGCAATAGAGCCGAGGCGTTAAGGCTTAGAGAATACATCGCCGCGGCCGCGCGAACTGTCCAATCTCCGCGAAAGTCTTACGCCTACTGCAACACCGCTTTCACAATCATAGGTCATCTGATCGAACTCCTCTCCGGAGTACGATATGATCGCTACTTAAAGGAAAATGTTCTAAAGCCGCTCGAGATGAGTTCGAGCGAATTTGAATCGACAGAGACGATTGAGAAGCTGTTGGCTCAGGGCTATGATCGAGCAGGCGGCCCAGACGAACCTATTCAACCGGTCAAGCCATATATCAACGGAACCAGCCCTGAAGATCCCTGCGGAAGTCTCTTCTCCTCAGTGACAGACCTGTCACACTTCCTAATAGCTCACATGAATAAGGGCACGTACAAAGGCCAGAGAATTCTTAGATCCGACACTATCGAAATGATGCACGAGCTGCATGCAGGTGCTGGTGGCTCGAGAAGCGGTATGGCGCTGAGCTGGTTCAGGAATATCCACGATGGCCACGTGATGCTTTCGCATACGGGTGGTCTCCCAGGGTACACGAACCATGTTGCGTTCTATCCGGACCGAAAGATCGGGGTGAGTTGGCTGAGCAACCTCGACGACGGCACATCGTGGAGGCCTCCCGCGCCGACTGCATTGCGTATCGTGGCTGAAGATATCCCATTGAATGCCAAGACTCTGCAGACTGTTCCTGCTGAGTGGAGAAGGCTTATCGGGAAATACGGCAAACCCGGGCAGGCATACTCTGTCAGAGTCAAGAATGGCTATCTGGTTCTTGAAGACGGAGGGGGCGCAGTCTTCTTGGAGAGAGTCAGCGAATCCAGATACGTTGTCCATGGCGCACATCATGAAGGGTATGAGCTCACCTTCGAATTCGATCAGAACGGCGAAGCGAAGCTGTTCGATCTGGAGAATCAAGCCGTGTCTCGATATGCTGAAGAATCCGTAGTCGCCGATGAAAAGGCAGTCTTGGTCGGCTCTTGGTCCGGGGAATACGTTCATCCATACGGATTCTTCAATCTGAGCCTAGACATCAGGAGCACAATTGAAGCCTCAGCCAGTGACATGGATGGTAACAAAGTGCCCTTACGAGATTTCAAGGCGGAGAAAGGCCGGGTCACGGGTACCTATGAGTTCCTGCCATCAAGAGACTATCAGGGATGGAGAGCAGGGAAGTACCAAGTGAAATTGGACCTGGCGGCAGTTGATGGGCAACTCAAGGGCTCAATGAGCTTTTCGTCCAAGAAAGAATCCGGCAGACTGGCCGTGTCTCTGACACTGAAACGAGCCTAATACCAGAGAGATTGATAATCTAGGAGCAATGGTTCGAAGGGCTTCTATTCACAGAATTGCGAGCCGCTATCCCATCTGTGACTGAAAGATCTCTTGTTGAAAAATAGTGAGACATTTGGCGCCCCCTAGAGCAAAGCGGCCAACAGTCTTCTATGGCTGGGTGATTGTAGCGGCGTCTTTCTCAGCGATGAGCGTCTATGGCTTCTTCTTCTCTTTCGGCGTCTTCTACAAGCCTCTGATGGATCACTTCGGGTGGTCTGCTACGGAAGTTGCTGTAGCCCCCTCAATCATGTCCATTGTCTACCTTCTGACAGTAATGCCAATGTCGTTAGCATACAAGAGATTCGGACTCAGGCCAGTCATTATACTTGGCAGTCTTCTCATGGCGTCTGGCCTAGCTCTGTGCGGTCAGGCGACCGCGTCCTGGCAGCTATACCTGTTCTTCGGGGTTCTAGCCTCGATTGGCACAAGCACCTTGTGGGTTCCCTTCAGTTCCACAATAATGAACTGGTTCTCGAAGAAGAGAGGGCTAGCTATGGCGATAGCGCTCTCAGGAGCTGGTTTTGGGTCTCTCTATGTGCCACCTCTTCTTGCGTATCTGATTATTGTCTACGGTTGGCGCACGGCCTTTTTGGTTGCCGGTTTCCTGAGCTTCTCAATTGTGTTCTCAGCAGGTCTAGTGATGAAGAAGGCTCCTGAAGAGATCGGGCTTAGGCCTTACGGCGATGTGCTGGCTGAAAGATCGCCTGTACCTAGTCCTCTGCAAGAATCTCGGGATGAAGCAATACATGCACGGACTGTTCGAGGCACAGTTAGAGGAGTAGAGTTTTGGCTTCTCTATGGTCTCTGGCTTCTCAGTACGATAGTAAAATCGGTCTATGATCAGCAGCTAGTTCTATACGCCATTACGATAGGAATTACAGTCATTACTGCGTCAATAGCTCTGGGAACGATTGGTCTCAGCAGTATTGTGGGGAGGCTGTTCATCGGACTTTTGCTGGACAAGATCGGAACCAGGCGAGCTCTTGCGCTCTGCTTTCTCCTGAATCTCGTTTCTTCTCTCCTACTCCTTCTTACCAACAATGAATTGTCTCTCTATTTGTTTGCGGTGATCTTCGGTCTCTCATTCGGGGGACGAACCACGCTCGAGGTTCCGATAGTCGGAGAGTTCTTTGGGTTAGCGGACTTGGTCACGATTCTGGGAATCCTTGAGACAGCTTTTGGCGTTGGAGGATTCGTTGGCCCGTATCTTGCCGGCCGTATCTACGATGTAACTGGTAGATATTTCGAGCTCTTCTCCTTATGTGCAATCCTTTCAGCAATACTGCTGGCGATTAGCATGTCGCTCAAGCCGGCTAAGCGCGCGAAAACTACTCATTCCCAGCTTCAATTCTAAGCATTGCTGCAACGATCACCGGGACTGGTCTCATTCAGTGAAGCGCTTGTACGGTTCCAAGTTCCCAACCCAGTCTTTCTGGTTGATCGGCCAACTGTGCGCTGGATTTCGAGGTTTGCAGATGATCTCAGTTATTTGCATCGCTCCTCTTCTCAACAAGTTCACTGAATTGGTTGCTCTTACAACAAGCGCCGTGTCCAAACCGATCCATGAGCCCGCAGCAGCCACGACCTCTTCCCCTTCGGTCAGTATACCGTTGTCGGTGGCCATCAGCACCGCTCCTAGGCATACGGCTGTTCCTGAGCTGATCATTCCGAGGCATGAGCGGACCAATGAGTGCAAAGTTGGAACTCCCCGATGTTCCAGTGCGGCTCCGATATTGTACAGTGGGTCAGTCGCTCTCACAATCCTTGCACCATTTCGTTCCAGTTCGTCCCAGATCTCCTTGTCCGGAATGCCTATTCTCAGATTGCCAATTACCGTATTCTCGATTCTTGTGCCAGCAGCCGAAGTGACAACCACAACGGGTAGCTTGGGATATTTCGCCATTTCCACAGCCTTAAGCGCACTCAGTCCAGTCTCAGATGCAACAACCAGCTTCGCTATGCCCAATTGTTGAGATCTGAGAATCGCCAATTCCAGTGTCTTCTCAGTATTGATTTGGCCACATACGTCGAAATAGAATGTGTCCTTTGGTTTTCCCAAGGGCTTTGTCATATGTCCCATCAGGCATGGCTTTGCTCTCGATCTCAAAATAAGCGTTGAGCTCGGAGCGACACTAGCCTGGTGTGATCTGATCTTCAGGTGTTGGAGTGCCCGTCTACCTTGACATTGTTTTCTGGAAGACTGGGATCGCTATTGCGAGGGTTATGAGTGTGTAGAGAGCAAGTATGGCAACGTCTGAGGATATGGCTGCGAAGTTTGCACCTAACACTATGATCTTTCTGAGGGCGTCGGCGGCATAGTACAACGGAAGCATCTTTCCGATTGACTGCAGCCCTAGTGGCAGTTGCTCCATGGGAAAGACGATTCCTGAAAGAAACATCATGGGGAACTGTAGAAGTATCATCATCATGCCCGCCGTCTCCTGTTCATGAGCAAATGAGGTTAGCACAATGCCTACTCCTGAGAAGCTTGTCACTCCTAGGAACATGACTAGTAGCATCAGTATCGGGCTACCATAGATTACGACGCCGAAGAACAGCATCGATATCAGAAGCAGCATGTGTGCCTGTATCATTCCTCTCACTGTCTGCGCGATTATCTTACCGATCACAATCGTGTAGCGACTGATCGGGGCCATCAATATGCCATCCATCGTTCCCTGTTCTTTCTCCCTTGTGAGTGCTGCTGCTAGGCCTTGGAGTGTTCCGGTGACTAAGACCAATGCCATGAATCCCGGTGCTAAGAATTGGAAAGTGTTGGTTGTGGAGACTAGGCCTCTTCTCTCGAAACTGATTGGTTCAGATATGAATGAGGGATCTGTGCCTGAGGCCATTTTGGCTAGTATTGATGCGCTTGTTCTGTCAGAGATCATTTTGAGGATCATGGAGATCTCGCTGTAGGCAAGGGAGGCAAGTTGGGGGTTTGTGTCCTCCAGTGTGACTGTGATTGTAGCTTGTCTGTTTGAGGTGAATGCCTCTGTGAACCCAGCTGGTATTACGACGACTCCTTTGATTTCTCCTGAGATGATCTTCTCTCTTGCGGAGCCGAAGCTTGCGAAGTCTCGTACAGTGAATAGGCCTGTTGAGGCAGCTATTTCCTTGAACTGGTACATGATGTCATAGCCGAGCCATCCATTGTCCTCATCGACTATTGCTATTGGAATGTTTCTGTATGGGGTTGAGATCTTCCCTGAGAACGGGTTCCCTGAACCGGTTTGTGGATACATGAACCCGAACATTGACATCCATACTATCGGGATTATTGTGAATGTTGCAACAAGCATCCTGACCTTCCAGAAGTCTAGAAGGTCTTTCCGCACTATGTATAGCGTGATCCTTATGTCATTCAGCCCTCTGCGCATCATCCTACATTCTCCCAACAACCATTCTCATCGGCACTTGATTAGAGGCTGAGTCCCTGAGAGTTCTTCCTGTGAGCTCCAGGAAAACATCCTCCAAAGTCTCAGAGTTGCTTTTCATCTTCAGGTTCTGAGGTGTGTCAGTAGCTATTATCTTGCCATGATCGATTATCCCAACTCTGTGAGATAATCTGTCGGCCTCCTCCATGATGTGAGTCGTAAGCACTATTGTTTTTCCCTCTTGGTTCAGCTCCTTTATGAGATTTCGAACAAAGCTGACACTTTGGGGATCAAGCAGCGCAGTAGGTTCGTCCATAAAAAGTATGTCCGGGTTGTGAAGCAGGCCTCGAACAATGTTCAGACGCTGTCTCATTCCGCTTGAGTATCCTCCAACCGGCATGTCCTTGAATCTCTCCAATTGAACCATTCTCAACAGTTCTCCGACTCTCTGCTTCAGCTTCTCGCCGTTCAGGCCGTACAGCTGTCCGAAGAAACTCAGGTTCTCGGCTGCGCTAAGTCGAGGATAGAGAATGAGTTTCTCTGCTACCATGCCTATGAGCTTGCGGACTTGGTCAGCTTGCTTAACGATATCGTAGCCTTCTACCGTTGCCGTGCCTTCAGTGGGCACAGAAAGCGTCGAGAGCATCCTCATAACCGTGCTTTTTCCTGCGCCGTTGGGCCCCAAGAACCCGAAGATTTCTCCCCTCATCACCGAGAGATCCACGTGGTCAACAGCAACTAGCTTCCCAAAGCATTTCGTCAATCCGTGTGTCTCTATGACCGGATCCATGGGGCTTCTACCCTACACAGATCATTGAACTTCCAAGGCACGTTGAAGTTGCCAACCTGCATCAACGTGCCCTAGCCTGGACCCTTGGCTCCATCAAAGTCCAGACCCAGTCCACAAACTCCTTCAGGTTCTTGGTCTGGATCAACACTTCCCCTGGCCCCGTGATCTCTGTCACCAGGCCTTCTCCGCCGAGGATGGTTTCCTTGAGTCCTCCGAACTTCGTCACCCTATATGAGCACGAGCTGCTGAAGGCCACGAGGTGAAAGTTGTCCACTGTCAGCGTCTCTCCTGGCTCCAAGGCGTGACGATCCAACGCACCAAACGTGTTAATGAACAACTGCCCTTCGCCTGTAGCCCTTATCATGAAAAGTCCCTGGCCGAACAGCCCTCTGGTGAAGCCTTCCCACTGAATATCTAGGTTCACATTGCTTGTGGAGGCTATGTATGCAGCCTTCTGTATGACGTAGCCTTTCGTAGGGGTGACATCTAGTACATCGATATCTCCCACAGGAGCAGCCACAAAGGCGGCTTCTCCAGGGCCGCCAACCGCAGAGTAATCATTCACAAAGAAAGACTGCCGCCCCAGCACTGTCAAACCTAAGGTTCCAAGAATGCTCTTCTCCCTCATACGGGTCTGAACCTGAATGCTCGGGGTCATGTACGTCATGGCTCCGGATTCGGCTGTTATTGATTGATTCGGCTTCAGATGCACAACGAGCATCGAGTATGAAGGCTTGTACTTTACCTCGAAATCCAAGGGCTCAGCGGGCCGGCTTCTGGCTATTGGGGCCCCACAACTGGAGCAGAAGGATGCTCCTTCTTCTAACGCTCTTCCACACGTCGGACAGAATTCCATTTTCGATCGCGTCGAAATATCGGGGAGAAGGCCTGCTAATAAGCCCTTTGCCCCATTGAGCGTGAGATTTGACAAACATCTGGGTCTGTTACTTGTTGAACGGCGGAGCAGAATCCTGAGGCTCGTGAAGGCTGTTGTGAAGGAAGGTTTACGCTGTCTTGATCTCCTTTACCTTCTCCAGTCCCAACTCCGCAATGGCCATTTCCCTCATTTTGAACTTCTGTATTTTGCCTGTCACCGTCATCGGATACTCATCCACGAACTTAACGTATTTCGGAATCTTGTAGTAAGAGATCTTGTCACGACAGAACTCTCTGATTTCTTCTTCAACAGCTTTTTCGTTCTCTCTCAGCTTGATCCAGGCCATGAGCTCTTCGCCGTATTTCTCACTTGGCACTCCGATCACTTGGGCATCACTCACCTTTGGATGAGTGTGGAGAAGCTCTTCGATTTCCCGCGGGTATATGTTCTCCCCTCCACGAATAATCATGTCCTTGAGCCTTCCGGCAATATTGATGTAGCCATCTGGATGCATTATGCCTATGTCTCCAGTGTGAATCCATCGCGCTTGGTCTATGACTTCCTGTGTTGCTTCGAGATTGTTCCAGTAGCCCAACATGACCAGATAGCCCCGGACGCATATCTCCCCTGCGATGCCGTGTGGCAGGGTCTGACCGGTTGATGGATCTATTATCTTGATCTCGACATGCGGTATCGCTCGGCCGACTGTGCTCACTCTCTTCTCGACAGGATCGTCGACAGATGTCTGCAGGGAGACAGGAGAAGTTTCTGTCATGCCATAAGCTATTGTGATCTCTTTGGCTCCCATGTGGCTGATTACCTTCTTCATCACCTCGACGGGGCAGGGGGCGCCTGCCATTATGCCAGTGCGCAGGGACGAGAGGTCATGTTTCGAGAAGTCTGGGTGATTGAGTTCAGCGATGAACATGGTTGGGACGCCGTGAAGTGCGGTACATTTCTCCTCCTCGATTGCTTCGAGCACCTGTCCAGCGTCAAATGCCTCTGAGGGCAGGATCATGGTGGATCCGTGCGTCACGCATAGAAGGTTGGAGAGAACCATTCCGAAGCAGTGGTAGAACGGCACAGGAATGCAGAGTCTGTCTGTTTCGTTGAACTTCAGCATTTCTCCCACGAAGAATCCGTTGTTCAGGATGTTGAAGTGGCTCAAGGTCGCGCCTTTCGGGAACCCAGTTGTCCCAGACGTGTATTGGATGTTCACAGGATCATCGAAGTCTAGGTTCTTCTGGCGTTCAGAGACCGAGACTTCGGATCCATCTCCAGCCAAATCTAAGATATCCTTCCAGTGATGCATTCCAGGCTTGGTTTCGTCGCTGAGGAGAATCAGAGATTTCAGCTCAGGCAGTTTGGCTGATTCAACTGTCAGGTTGCCTACGTCTTTTGCTCTGGGCGCCAGTTCATAGATCATCGAAATGTAGTCTGACCTCTTGAAGCCAGTAGCCAGTATGAGATACTTGACTCCTGATTGCTTGAGAGCGTATTCTAGTTCGAATATTCCGTAGGAAGGGTTGATGTTGACCAAGATCGCGCCTATCTTTGCTGTGGCAAACTGTGTGATTAGCCATTCTGCATTGTTCGGTGACCAGATGCCTACCCGTTCACCTTTCTTCACGCCAAGTTGAATGAGCCCCGCAGCAAATCTGTCCACGACCTTCTTGAATTCAAGGTAGTTGTATCTGATCTTTTGGTGACGGACAACTATCGCTTCCTTTTCAGGGAATTGTGCAACGATCTTGTCGAAATAGGCGCCTACGGTCTCGCCTATCAAGGCGGTATTTGAAGAGCCATTTGAGTAACTGAGCCCTCTCACAGCTGACTCCCTTCAGTCTTCTGTGTAGGTATAGGGGTCGGTCGGACACGTTGGGACTTTAGAGGTCAAACAGGTATAAAACTGTGCGAGGTGACTATGATTTCGGGGCGTTCTCTCTTGGGCTGGAACTGTCAATCGAAGAGCGCCTTTGACAGGGGTTCTCCAGCCGCTCGGCCAGTATGTGCCGCTACTTGAGACCTGTCTTGCCCAGCTGTTTGACCAGGAGAAATATCACCGTGGCGATTATGAGAAAATCGATCAGCGCGCCCAGAAAGTCTCCAATCTGAAGCTTGATCGGCCCTATCTCCGCCACGATCTTTCTCCAGTCTCCACCGGGAATCAGGATCCCGACGAAGGGCATGAGGATATCTTGGACCAAGGCACCTACAAGTCGGCTTGCCGCCCCTCCCATGATGAATCCCACAGCCAGTCCTATGACTCCGTACTTGCTGAGGAATGCGAGAAACTCGTCCATGAAGTTCTTCGGTTTCGGTGCAGGCGGTGAAGGTTTCGGCTCCAAAAGACTGCGAATCTTCTGCAGTTCTCCTAAAGCCTCCTTTTCTATCTCTGTTGACATGGTCCCGAGTAATGGCTTCGACACTATAAGTGCTTGCATGGCCTGTCGGCCTCAAGCGATGACACGGAAAGACTTCCTCGTCCAAGCCCTCCTGTGACAGCATTCGGCGCGAATCCCATTTCTTCCGTAGATGCCTATGTTTTCCGAAGGATCGTCGCCAATTACCATTGCTGCAGGTCGCTGAACATCGGTTTCCTGCGATCAGCGCGACGTATCAGGATCTGAACCGGAAAAAGAGCGGATACTGGCCTCGGTCCTAGTTGGAAGGCGCCTCAAAGGCCTATTGGTGCCCGTTCTAGAAGATGGTTTCGTTTGGATAGATCTCGATTCCATTTGCGGTGATGCGGTATGGCCGAGGTTGAAGATCTATCTGTGCTTCCCTCATCTTCACAACTCGTATGGCTCGCAGGTAAGATTTACCCACGTGGATAGTCTGCAGGGAGATGACTCCATGCGCCAAGTACTCCTCTGGCTCCACCTCTCTCTCCAATTCACTTGACCGGAGTTCCGTCGTCAGCAGGCATGTTGTATTCGTTTCCGAGAGAGCCTCGATCAGGTCGAGGACCCCCGTTCTTCGCTGAACTGGCTCAGGGTAGTTGAATACCAACGACGCAAGAGAATCCACAACAACTCTCTTGGCGCTTACGGATTCAACGCCCTTCCGTATTCCTTCCACCAGGCTGATCAAGGAGAAATCTCTCTTTCCGATGGTCATCTTCCCTAGCTTGACCTCTCCTGGAAGATGTCGAATCGGAGACGCGTCCACAAAAGCCAGTTTCTTCTCCTTCTCCAACTGCTCCAGATTCCAGTTGAACTGCGCCGTCTCTCTGCAAATGTGTTCTTTGCTTTCATCCATGCTCACGAAGACCGCGTTCTCGCCGTGCTTCTTCGCGCCGTTCACTAGAAACTGGGATGAGAGGATTGTCTTGCCTGTTCCCGGTCCACCAGCAACTAGGATGACTCTTCCTCTGGGGAATCCGCCGCCTACTATCTCGTCAAGGCCAGGTACGCCTGAGGGCACTTTTCCAGTTGAAGACAAGGCCAATCTCACTCCGCTCATATCTTCCTTCAAGATCTCCCCATAAGCCTATAACATTTCTGATGGGAAACCGTGAATTATGCTCGGTTGATCCCAAGGTATATGCTCCGATTCTTGTCACAGACAACTTGCCCAGCCTTTTGACATCATGAATCAGCCAATGATGATGCCTCTGGCAATGAATCTCACTGCTCTGAGGATACAGATCTGGTCAAAGTGAGAACGTCCTGTTCAGAACTGTTACAAATATGGGCATCTAGTTCATGCTTTCAGGATGCAGGGGCTAATAGCGCGCATTCAAGGAGAACCTGAAGAAGGAGCTACAGGATTCCTAGCAATCCCAGAACCCACCAAAAGTGTTAACTATTGATCGCGACGCATTGGTAACCCAGACAACGTTCTGGAGATCGAGGTTCTGCCAATATGAATGAGAAGCCAGTCTCCATTGAAGAGAAGCGTTCACCGGGAAAGCTTGTGCAGCCTTCCCTTGTTCTTTCCCGCTTTGCAGTTCAGCCTCATGGTCTTCTCATAGGTCTTCTTCTAGTCGATATAGGACTCACTTTTGGCGTTCCTGTTGGTGTCGCAGGGCAGATTCGTACTATCTCCTACGTTGCTTCAGTAGTTTTCGCATTGCTTATGGGTGTTTTGAGTCTTCGGTTCAGGCACAAGTCGTTGCTGTTGATCGGTCTTTTGTTGTTGAATATCTCGGCTCTGAGTTGTGCATTTGCTTCTAGTTTCATCATGATGGTGATTTTCTTCTCGATCTGGGGGATAGCTCTGGCCATAGTTGGACCTATGGGGCTCACGCTGGTCGGAGAGCATTTCCCTCGGGAGAAGAGAGCAAGCGTGATTGGGTGGATTTTTGGAGGCAACGCCCTAGCATACGTTGTCGGGGCGCCAGCGATCGGCTTCATAGCTGGCGTGGGAGGATGGCGCTTGGCTTTCCTTGGATTCGTGGTGCCAATCGCTCTATTCAGCTTCCTCTTGGCCATCAAAGGCGTGCCTTCATCTAGTAGCCGACAATCAGCATTAGGCATGCGCGATTACTTGGCAGGTTTCAAAGGAGTCTTCTCGAGCATATCTGCTGATGCTTGTTTGGCAGGTAATGCGCTTTCAATGGCGTCATGGGCGGCCATTCTGACATACTCGGCCTCGTTCTTGAGGCAACGATTCATGGTCTCCACTGGTTTCGCATCCATTGCGGTATTGGTTGCGGCTTTGTGCTTCTTTTCGGGTAGCGTGGTCGGCGGTCGAATTGTCAAGAAGCTCGGGAGAAAGACAGTAACGGTCCTAGCAGCCTTCTTCGCAGGCGTATTCACGTTTGCCTTCGCAAACTATCCTGATCTATGGTTGTCCATGATTCTAGCGTTCATTGGCAGTTTCTCAGCCGGTTTGAGGGTTACAGCCTCCAATAGTCTGACTCTTGAACAGGTTCCAGAGTTCCGCGGGACAATGATGTCAATCAGCTCTGCGGCAGATAATGCTGGTTCATCTCTTGGAGCGGGGATCGGAGGAGCAGCGCTTCTCCTATTCAACTATGAAGGAATGGCAATATCTCTCGGAGCTATGGGCATAGCAGCAGCCATAGTCTTCCAGCTCTTGGCAACCGATCCCGCAAAAGCTGACAAACCTCAAGACTCCTAGCCACACGCAATTTCCCGAACCCAAGATGGTAACCGCGCTAGAGTGGTGGACCGGGCGTGAACTGAACTATAAGTTAAGATCACCACCGTCATGTCAAGCATAGCGCATGCCGGCTTAGGCTGTGAGTAGTTTCTTTTTCGCTATCACTTTCTCTATGTCTTTCTTGGCGCCTATTTTCTCGAATATCTCTGTCATAGCGCGCGCTCCTAGTTCCTTGAAGACGTAGGTCGTACTGCTCGACTGGGTGGTACCCAGCGGAGCAATGG
>Ga0129297_10000168_pt1 | contig 30559 bp, 30 predicted proteins | sample I18A1metaG_FD_94708 | JGI IMG/M metagenome (GOLD analysis project Ga0129297, IMG submission 94708) | Lake sediment bacterial and archeal communities from Gulf of Boni, Indonesia to study Microbial Dark Matter (Phase II) - ​I18A1 metaG | ecosystem: Environmental > Aquatic > Freshwater > Lake >... | reverse complement strand
CCCCCCCATGGTGATCGCACCCACCACCGCCGGCGCCGGCTCCGAGGTGAGCCAGTTCACCATCATCGTCGACACGGCCCGCAAGCTGAAGATGTCCATCATCTCCAAGTCCCTGGTGCCTGACATCGCCATCGTCGATCCTGAACTGGTGAGCACCATGGACGGGAAGCTCGCCGCCGCCACGGGGCTGGACGCCTTCACCCACGGCATCGAATCCTACGTTTCCCTGGCAGCCACCCCCCTCACCGACATCCATGCCCTGAAAGCGATCCAGCTCGTCTCCGCCAACCTGCGCCGGGCGGTAGGAGACCGGCAGGACATGGAGGCCAACACCAACATGTCCATGGCAAGCCTGACCGCCGGCCTCGCCTTTTCCAACGCCATCCTCGGCGCCACCCACGCCATGACCCACCAGGTGGACGGCCTGATAGACCAGCACCACGGCGAGACCAATGCCTCCATCCTCCCCCACGTCATGGAGTACAACCTCCCCGCCTGCCCCGAACGGTTCAGGGACATCGCCTTGGCCATGGGAGAGGATGTGACGGGTCTTTCCGTCATGGACGCGGCCCGGCGGTCGGTGGAGGCGGTGCGGCGGCTGATCCGGGAGATCGGCCTGGAAAAGGGGCTGGGGGAGATCGGCCTGACCGAGGAGTTCATCCCGCTCCTCTCCGAGAACGCGGTGAAGGACGCCTGCCTGGTGACCAACCCCCGTCCGGCCAGCCGGGAGGACATCGCGGCTATCTTCAGGAAGTGCCTGTGAGGAGGGGAAGGAAACAACCATGACGGACAGGGGAAAACTTCTCGAACAGCTGACCGGCGTCGATTCGTCCAAGCTCAACTACTACGTGGAGCTGAAGAAGCGGAGCCAGGAGGTCCTCAGGCAGAACAGCCGCCTGGAGATCCTCCACCAGCTTGCCCGGGACATCAACATTGACATGTCCATCACGGAGATCTTCGAGCGGACCTTTGCCCGGCTTCCCCAGACCCTCCCCTGCGACTTCCTCGGCCTGGTGGCGGTGAAGAACGACGGCTTGTCCCTCAAGGCGCTGATGCCGAAGGACTTCTGCCGCATCGACGACTTTCCGGCCCACTCCCCTTCCCTCAGGGTCATCCGGGAGAAGAAGTCCGGCATCTTCAACCTTTCCGCCGAGGAGCTCGGCCATATCCGCATCAACCCCGGCTACCCCGGGCCGCTCCGCTCCCTGGCCATCGCCCCGATGTTCAAGCGGGACGAGGTGATCGGCGCCCTGATCGTCTCCAGTACCGTGGCAGGCGCCTATGACGACACTGATCTCAGTTTCGTCGAGCACCTCGCGAACCAGCTCTCCATCAGCATCCAGAACGCCAGGCTTTACAAACAGGTATCCCGGGCCCAGAAGGAGTGGGAGGCGACCTTCAAGGCGGTGACCGACCCGATCTTCCTCATCGACACCGACTACAACGTGCTGCTGCACAACGGCCGACTGCCGGACGGGATGCAGGAGTTCTGGGACCGGGCACTGAGCCGCAAGTGTTTCGCCAAGCTCCACGGCCTGAGCGAACCCTGTCCCGAATGCCCCCTGCAGGAGATCCACCGCACCGGCAAGCCGGTGTACCAGCGGTGGCAGACCGAATCCGGCATGGTGCTCGACCTCTCCTACTACCCGGTAATGAACGAGCAGAAGGAGCTCTCCGCGGTGACGATCATCCTCAAGGACGTGACCGAGAAGATCAAGATGGAGGGGCGCCTGGTGCAGACCGCCAAGCTGGCTGCCCTGGGGGAGATGGCCGCGGGGGTGGCCCACGAGCTTAACAGCCCGATGACCGTGATCATCGGCACGGCCCAGCTGATGGCCCGGGAACTGGTCGAAGAGGGGCGACAGGAGCAGGCACGGGAGCTGGACGATATCGTCAACTCGGGGCTGCGCTGCAAGCGGATCATCCAGAACCTTCTGACCTTCTCCCGCCAGGACCAGCAACCGGCAACGGAGATCGACCTGAACGAAGAGGTGCTGCGGGTGCTGGGAATGATCAAATACCAGATCAACCGGAGCCAGATCTCCATCGTGGAGCGCCTGGCACATGACATCCCCCGGCTGATCGCCAACGGCCCCCAGATCCAGCAGGTGCTGACCAACTTCCTCATCAATGCCCGGGACGCCCTGACCGAGGTAGAGCGGGAGGAGAAAATCATCGAGGTGGGCACCTCTCTGCGCAGGGAGGGGGAGAGACGCTGGGTGGTCCTGAGCGTGAACGACAACGGCGTCGGCATTCCGCAGGAAAACCTGGCCAAGATCTTTACCCCCTTCTACACCAGCAAGGAGGCGACCAAGGGGACCGGCCTCGGGCTCTCGGTGAGCCTCGGGATCGCCGAATCCCACAACGGCACCATCGAGGTGAACAGCACGCCGGGCCGGGGGAGCACCTTCTCCCTGGTGCTGCCGATTGAAAACAGGCTCGCGATTGAGGAGTGAAGACCATACGAGGTTTCTGTCTCCCTCTACCCACCGGACTTCAGTCACATCCTTCACGCCACACGGAAAGAAGGCACCATATGTCACAGCTCCAGGTCCTGATAATCGATGATGAAGCGGATGTCTGCGGGTTTTTCCGCCGTCTCCTGACCAAAAGGGGGTACGGGGTGGTCACCGCCACCAACCGGCAGGACGCCCTGGCAGCCCTGGGGGTAACACGCTTCGGCGTCGCCATGGTCGACCTCAAGCTCCCGGATACGGACGGACTCACCCTGCTGAAGGAGATAAAAGCCAGACAGCCCGCCTGCGAAGTCATCATCATGACCGGTTACAGCACCGTCAAGACCGCGGTGACCGCCATGCAGCAGGGTGCCTACGAATATCTGGAGAAGCCCTTCGACGACATCGGCGAGATCGAAGCGCTCATCGCCCGGGCAGCGTCCCATGGCGATCCGGCCCGCGGGGGGGGGAGTGGCAGGGAGGATTGGGAGGATATCGCCGCCGGGGTCGGCTTTCAGGTCGGCGGCTCTCCCCTGATGAAACAGCTCGTATCCCTGGCCCACAAGGTGGCGGGGAAGAACATCAACGTGCTGATCCAGGGGAAGACAGGCACCGGCAAGGAGGTCCTGTCCCGCTTCATCCATGCCGCGTCAAACCGTGCCGACGCCCCCTTCATCCCGGTGAACTGCGGCGCCCTGCCGGAAAATCTGCTGGAGAGCGAGCTGTTCGGCCACGAGCGGGGGGCCTTCACCGGCGCCAGCCAGACCCGGAAAGGGATCTTCGAGCTGGCCAACCACGGCACCCTCCTCCTGGACGAGATCGGCGACGCCAGCCCGATGATCCAGGTGAAACTCCTGCGGGTGCTGGAGACGGGCGAGTTCATGCGGGTGGGGGGGGAGCGGCCGATCAGGACCGACGTGCGGGTCATCGCCGCCACCAACGTGGACCTGGAAGAGGCGATCCGGGAGAAGACCTTCCGGGAAGACCTGTACTATCGGCTCAACGTGGTGCGCCTGGAGATCCCCTCCCTGCAGCAGCGACAGGAGGACATCCCGATGCTGGCTGAGCACTTCGCCCGCACCTTCAGCCCCAGGGCACGGCTCTCACCCGGGGCGATGCGCCTGCTGCAGAACTACCCCTGGCCCGGGAACATCCGGGAACTGGCCAACGTCATGCGCCGGGCCGTGGTCATGTGCCACGATGACACCATCCTCCCCGGCCACCTCAACGACCGGATCCGGAACGCGGCAGTTACCCCCTCACCCACGTCGGGACCTGACCTCGGCGGGGAGGGCGACTTTCTCCTGGCGAGCGAGCAGTTCCGCGAGCTGTCGGCACGGGGGGACACCCTGATGAAGATGACTCCGGATGAGCTGGAGCGGTTGCTCAATGCACTCAACGGCATCGAGGCGGACCTCCTGGCGGCCATGGGGAGCAGGGGGATGGCCGGGGCCGGCCGCAAGGGGCTGAAGGAGACCGAGGCCGAGGCCATAAAAAAGGCCCTGGAACTGCACCGCGGGAACATCACGGAAACGGCCAGGGCCCTGGGGATCGGCAGGAACACCCTCTACCGGAAGATCCGGCAGTTCGGACTGGGAGAGTAGCATCCTGACGGTCCGCCGGTTTCCGGGGGGATCACGTTCCGTCCAGATGCAGGCCGGCGAGGCACCACGCCTCCCCTTCCGCCCCGCTGGAGATGTCGCCGACCATGCCGTCAGGAGTGATGAACCGGTAGCAACCGGGCTTTTCCTGGTCAGCTATCACATGGTAGCCCGCCTGCTGTGCCCTCTCGATATGGCGATCGATCGTCGCGGCGACCCAATCCCAATACTCTAAATCAGTACGGTTGCCGTACACGGCCTGGCGCCAATCGCTCCGGGTAAACAGATGGTACTCGCTCCGGTTCCCTCCGCACATGTTCCTGATGGTTTCCACGTACTCTTTCCACTCCCTGGTGTCGTACCTCTCAGCGGGAAGATGAGTGGGCGCCGCTGATGACGGAGATGTGAGCTCGGCCGGGACATCCAGCCGGCCGGGTACCTCTGCCTCGTCTCCACGACATGCTGACACTGCGGTCACTTCACCCGACAGCCCGGCAATGGTTTCCCGCACCCCCGACACCCCCGCCCTTACGGATGCCGACACCACGTCAAGCTCCCGTGCCAGCAGATCCAAGCGCTCCACCCCCTCCTTCAGGGCTTCCAGCCCCTTGCTCAGGCCGGGAGGGACCGACTCGCCGCCATCCCCGGAGGGAATCGACCAGTAATGGACCCTGCTCCTGTCCGCAAGATCGAGTGACGCCATGAAGTCACGGGCCGTTGAAAAGCATTCGCCGTCCGCGCCGCGCGCCTGGCAGTATGCCCCATAGGAGTTGGCCCAGCATTTCTTCACACACTCCACATAGGCGGCCCGGGCCGCCCCCTCATCCGAATATGCCTTCGGCGTTTCGACATTACCAAGCAGCACCACCTGGACGATATGCACCATGGGTTTCACCTCACCTCCGTTACAGTTTAAAGCCCGCCCCGGGGGGAAGAGCCCTCTTGGTCGTGCGGCTAATCGATGATGATGCGGTACTCCGCACGCAGCGCACAGCACGCACCGCCGGAGCCGAGGAGCCCGCTGCAGGAAAGGGTGCCGTGGGCTCTCGTCTCCCGGTTAGTCACCATGGCGTCCACCACCGGGGTGAAGTCAAAGCCGCCACCGGCACATTCGACCCGAGAACAGTCAAGCCTGAAGACCGCCTCGTTTTCGGCAGTGAATATGATCTGCTGGTAGCTGGGTTCAGACTCCGGACCAGCCTCCTCGAAGGCGACGAACAGCATGATCCTGCGGAGATCCGGGTACACCTGGGAGAGCGAGAGGTGGTTCCGGCACACTGTGCTTGGGCTCGACATGATGTTTTCCTTCTGTGGGATAAAGGGGAAACCGGCGGGGAGACCGGGGAGGCAGGCGCAGACCTCCCGGCGGCAACCCGCGTCGGGCAACCATCTACGGCTGATGCCCCCCCATTTTTCGGGAGAGTTCCCCGGCACTGCGCAGCAGCACGGGGATGATCTCCTTCTCCAGCCTCTCGTCACCGAGTCGCATGGCCGGGCCGGTGACGGCAAGGGCACCCGCGACCTGCATGGTCTTGTCATAGACCGGCACGCTCACGCAGCGCACCCCATCCTCCATCTCTTCGTCGTCCAGGGCATAACCGCTCCTGCCGACCTTGTCCAGCTCTTCCAAAAGAAGCCACTTGTCGATGATGGTCCGTCTGGTCTGACGGGTCAGCTCACCGGAGAGGAACTGGCGCCGCTCCTTGTCATGCATCCCGGCCAGAAAGACCTTCCCCGGGGCGGTGCAGTGAAAGGGGAGCCAGACGCCGGGGCGGCTCACCACCCGCACCGGCAGGGGGGTCTCAACCTCTTCGATGGAGATCATGCTCCCCCCCTGCATGATGATGAGGCTACAGGACTCCTCAAGTGCCGCCGTAATGGTTTCAAGAACAGGCCGGGCCACGTTTCTCAGCTCCATGTGCCGGCAGTACACCTGTCCCATCTCCAGGTTCTTCAGGCCGAGGCGATAGTTGCCGGTGGAGCGGTTCTGCTCGATGAAGTCACGTGACTCCAGGGTGGCAAGAAGCCTGAAGACGTTGTTCTTGTGCAGGGCCATCCTGCGGCTCAGCTCCGTAACCCCCAGCTCTGCCCGTTCAGAGTTGAACTGGCCGAGCAGGTCAAGGGCATGGCAGACCGTCTGGATCAGATAAGTTGACCTGTTTTCCCGTGCAGCCACTTTCACTACCTCACAACCCCGTTTCGTGGAACTCCATGGCATGGAGATCCAGGGAGAGAATCCGTCCCCGCAAGTGCCGCTCCTCGCCGATGAGGAGCTTGCACGCCTCGGCAACCTGCAGACTGGCAACAACCGCCGGGGTGAAGGACGGGTTCCCCAGCTGCTGCTCCACCCCCTTGCCGCTGCTCCAGTTGCGGTAGATCGACCTCACCGCCTCCTCGCCGGGGAACTGGGTGGTCAGATGCCCGTACCAGCCGCCGATGGCCCCATGGACAAGGGGGATTCCCAGCCTGGTGCAGGCATCGGACAGTGCCAGGCGGGAGGGGATATTGTCCAGGGCGTCGACAACCAGCCCGACCCCCTCCAGCAGTTCGGAGGCGTTGGATTCGGTGAAGGCCACCTGATGGGGGGTTACGGTCACCGCCGGGTTGATCGAGCCGATACGGGCAAGGGCCGCAGCCACCTTGCTCTTCCCCAGCTCGGCAATCGAGGAGAGAATCTGGCGATTGAGGTTATGTTCCTCGAAAACATCCGGGTCAACCGCCACCAGGGTCCCCACCCCCAGGCGTGCCAGCTGCTCGACCACATACCCCCCGAGGCCGCCGCACCCGATCACCGCAACCCGGCTGCGGAAAAGACGGAGCTGCCCAGCGGTGGAGATTGTCTGGCGGTTGCGTTGGTAGCGTGCCGGCAGGAGATCCAAGGAGAGGATCCGCTCCTCCACCTCGGCGCAGCTGCGGGAAAACCTCTCCATGGCCGACCTCTGCACACCCCAGGGGACGAGATCACCCACGGCACCACTGGCCAGAAACTCGTCAAAACCCTCCATGTCACCCTCCGCCGACCAAGGGGAATATGGCCAGAGTATCACCGTCCGCCAGCTCCCGTTCCAGCTCCACGTGACGATGGTTCACCATGACGATCCCCAGGGATTCCCGGGGGATGGACAGTTCGGCAATGATGTCATCCACAACGGTCCCCGGGGGGTATTCGCGGGTCTGCATGACGAAGCGCCCCTTCTGGAAGGTTGCAAAAAGCTTGACGGTGATCTTCATGGATCGTCCTCGAATTCGACGTTAAGCAGGAGCTCCTCGTCATCCATTTCATCCAGGGCTGCGGGGAGTTCGCCTGGCGAGAGGGCTCCGCTGTTGAGAAGCGGGGAAACGGTGAAGTCGGACCCGGAAAACTCCCCACCGGTCAGGAGAGAGAAGAGATCAGCCGCCGGAAGGAGTATCCCCCGGGAGAGGAAGCCGGGCCCCAGCTCCTCAAGGAGGAGGTTGAACAGCTTGACCCTTACCCTGCCGGTGCCCCCGCTCTCCGCGCCGGCATCCATGCGGTAGGTCATGGCGCCGCGCATGGCGGCATAAAATCCACCCCGCCGCATGGTTGCCCCCACCAACCCGGGCATTGCGCCGGAGAGTGCCACCACCCCCCCGCCGGCGACCAGTGTCGTGGCGACGTTGTCAACCGCCCGGGAGTCGACGAAGATGGTAGTTATCCGTGAGGCGACGTAGCCGGCATCGACCCCCCACTGGTTGACCAGCAGGTCATCCAGGGTAACGCCGACCCGGCAGGGAACCCATACCCCCTGCTGCAGGAGGGGGTAAAAGGCATTCAGCCGCCCTCTTTTCAGGGTGATGACCAGGCTCTGCAACGACATCGTCCCCATCGCGTCATCTCCTGTTGGCTACGGCAGGTAGAGGAGATCACACCCCCGGCACTTGCCGTACTTTGCCGGGAGGAAGAGGATATTGACGGAAAAGCACTTCTCGCAGAGCCAGAAGCGGATATCGCTCACCTCCCGGCCGGCGATGGCGCCGTAGAGCCAGCGATAGTAGGATTCCCAGTCGTACCGGGGTGGCTGAGCGGCTTTTTCGACCAGTTGTTCCAGCAGCATCTCCCCTCCCCCCTGTCCGCACCCGTCTTCACGGCATCTTCGACCCGTTTTCGCTCGGACGATCCTCGCTCGAGCCGGGCCGAACCTGCCGCAAATCCGGCTGCGGATCATGTCATATCATTTGTATTTCAAACCAAACCCCATCCAACGCAGTACATGTAGCGAACGTTTCGGAGGAGCCCAGGTTTGCAGCGAAAGCTGCGGCGGCGTCCAGATTTTCGTCAGGTCGGTTCTGCCCACAGGCTCTCCCGAGGAGGCGTAGCCACCCTCACCCTATCCCTCTCCCAAAGGGAGAGGGCAATGAGTACTCTCCCCCTCTGGGGGAGAGATAGAGAGAGGGCCTGCTACGTCGCACGAGGGGGAGCCGAGGACAGGGCCGAGATGGCGGAAATATGGACGCCGCCTCGTTACTACCAGTTGAACAGCTGATCCATCTCCTCATCCGGCACCGAAAACACCTGATTGTGCGGCGCGATCGGGTCGGTGTAGAAGAAGCGCGGCAGCCGGTCGTGATGCTTGGTGAACCCTGCCCGGGCGTTGAAATCCCGCTCGGCGGAGAGGACCTTCTTGCCGAGGGCGACCACGTCGTCGCCGGTCATCTCGATGCCGTAGAAGGAACCGAGCAGATCGAGGAGCGCCTGGAACGTCTCCGGCTGGTCCATGATGGCGAAGGCGATGAAGAGACACATGCCGGTGGAGTCGATGGCCGCCGTGGCGATCTGCAGGTTGCGGGAGAGCTCCACCTGCCCCTCGGTCTTGAGCGGATCCACGTCACCGCCGACTTTCAGGATGTTGGTGGCAATGGCGTAGCCGGCGGTGTGATCCGCCCCCATGGTGGTGGTGGCATAGGTGACGCCGATCCCCTGGATCGGACGCGGGTCGTAGGCGGGGATCGCCTGTCCCTTGACCACCGGCACTTTCTCCACCCCGAACACCTTGCCGGTGATCTCGGCGCCGCAGCCGAGGATACGGCCGAGGGGGGTCCCCTTGCCGACCTCCTCCATCAGGCGGATGGCCCCTTCACGGTCGCCGAACGGGGCAAGTCCTGCATCCATGGCCACGCCGATGGTGACCCCCATCTCGATGGTGTCGAGGCCGATGTTGTCATCCATGTAGTCAAGCTTGGCCACGGTGTCCAGGTCGTCGATGCCGCAGTGGCCGCCGTGGGACCAGACGGTCTCGTATTCCGGCTGCTTGGTGACGTAGTTACCGTCCTTGTCGTTGAAGATACCGGAACACTGGATGACGCAGCCGCGGTGACAGCCGTGGGTGGCACTACCTCCCCGTTTTATCTCCAGCTCGGCCTGGGCCTCGCCGGAGAGCTTGGCACCACCTTCGAAGACGCCGGACTTGAAGTTGCGGGTCGGGTAACCGCCGGCCTCGTTGAGGACGTTGGTGAGGACGTTGGTGCCGTAGGCCGGAAGCCCTTCGCCGGTGACCGGGTGCTTGCGCAGCCCCTCGACGAACTTGCGGTTGGCGTCGCGGAACTTCTCCGGGTCCTTGGGTGCCCTCATCTTCATCCCGGTGTCATCGAGAATGATCGCCTTGACCCTCTTGGACCCCATGACCGCGCCGACGCCGCCGCGGCCGCAGTGACGGGTGGGGCGGAGTTCAGGATCGGTGCAGGCGATGGAGGCCGCCAGCAGCTGGCGCTCGCCGGCGGAGCCGATGGTGATGTAGGCCACCTTGTCGCCGTACTCTTCCCTGAGCTTCGCAACAAGCGGATAATTGTCCAGAAGCTTCAGGCTGTTGTCCACCTCTATCCTGAGCCCGTTCTTGTCGACGATGATCTTGTACAGATCATCCCCTTCCGGCTTCCCCTCGAGGATGATGGCGGCATAGCCGATCCGCGCCAGCACCTGGGCCGCCTGACCGCCGGCGTTGGACTCCTTGATGGTGCCGGTCAGGGGGCTCTTGCACCCGACGGAGAGCCGGCCGGTCATGGAGCCGGTAGTACCGGAGAGCATCCCGGGGGCGAAGATCAGCTTGTTCTCCGCTCCGAGGGGATGGCAGAGGGGGTGCACCTCCTTGGCGATGAAGAGCGAGGTGAGTGCCCTCCCGCCAAGGCCGGCATACTCCCCTACCTCCTCGGTGGTGATGGTGGGGCCACCGGGTGCCCCCATGTTGATACGTACAATCTTGTCCATTCCCTGTACTCCTTTCCCTTTAATTGTCTGCAGCTTTCACCACGAATATTCTCCTTTCCAAAGGGAGGCCCGGCAGTTTCCCGCTGGACCCGATGGCCAGCCGGCATGGGGGACGTCCCTTTAGCCGGGCTGGCTCGGAGACACTGTTCTAGTATAACAGAAGCATCGTTGCTGTCTGGTTGAGATGGCCGATGAACTGTTCGCCGTAGGTGCTGAATCCGACGGTCTGGACATCGGCGAACAGCCTGCCGTACTCTTCCGTCAGCCCCTTTTCCCTGAGCTCGAGGGTGCGCAAAATGCAGTTGAAATTAATGATGACCGAGGGCTTGCCAAACTCCGTTATGGCTGATTCCAGGTCCCTGCGGGTATCGGCAATGATATCTGATGACTGGAGCAGGGAAAGCTCCATCCCCTCCTTGACACTGCAGTAGAAAGACATGGTCCCGCCATCGACCCTCTGGGGGCTGCGGACAAACGGCTCCCCCTCGAAGAGAATCCCGAGCGGATTGGAGAGGAAATGGGCGCCCGCCTCCTCCAGGGGAACCCCGAGCGCCTCGGCATAGGCAACGGCAGCCGGCTTGTGGTCGAATTCCAGGACCTCCCGACAGGGCTCGTTCGCCCGGGTAACCGTCAGGGTCCGCGGCAACGGGGTGAAACTCTGGGTCTTTATGAAGGAGAACGGCACCGCCGGCTCCAGCAGCGCCAGCACGGCGGCGCCGCCATGGCTTGCTCCGTTGGCGAAGACATGGGAGGCGGCAAAGCGGAGATCGTCGCCGGCCGAGCCGCCGATGAAGTTGACGTTGGTCAGGTCGCCGATCCGGTCGACGACCAGTTCCTCCTTGCGGCTCAGCCCGTCGATGAGGATAAGACCCACATAGCGGGACGGGTCCATCTCGGCCATGGAGACGCCGAAGTGCCTCTCGAATGAGGCAAAGGCATCGTACCCCGGGTGGTCCAGGTCGGTGATCACCTCGACCTTCGCGGACGTTATGGCTTCGCTGCCGAAGGCCATGGCCCCCACCGAATGGGTCAGCATCCTGCCGGTGACGATCTCGCCGGCCGTGGAGCAGCCGAAGGTCTGGGCAGCCGGGAAGGCGGCGGCCATGGCTGCCGCGATCCTCTCCGGCGGGTAGACCGGGGATGCGAAATAGAGCACCACGATGGGGTCGCAACCGGAAAGCTGGTCCCGGACATCGGCCACGGCGGCGTTCACATCGATTTTTACCGAAAAAGCGGACTGTGCTTTCATGGGTGCGATCCTCCAGTTACCTGAGCTCTGCCATCAACTCATGCAGCCTGCCTATGACGGCAGGGTCGTCGGGGGTGGTCTCGGTGAAATTTTTCGGGTCGATCCCCTTCAGGATCAGCTTGGTCTTCACTACCCCCTCCAGGACCTTGCTCCCCTTGGCGCGCTGTTCGATGATGGCATCGATCAATTTTTTCGCTTGTCCTGCCATGACGATCTCCTTCTTGTTCAGGCCGAAATCTCCACCTGCCGCAGGACCTCGACCCGGTAACTGGCAAACGTCCCGCCACGCAGACACCCCAGGAACACGCCGCTGCCGTAGGAGATCTGCTCCAGCAGGTAGATGCCGGCAAAGACCGGAAACGAAAGCCTCGGCCTGCGCACGGCGTAGTCGACGGCCGCGGCGCAGCCGGCTGTCAGCGGGAAGACCGCCAGCAGCCGGAAGTCTGCCAGGGAAACGAGCATGAGGGGAACGGAGTAGTAGCGGACCAGGTGGTAGCTTATGTAGTAGACAAGGCTTCCCAGGGCACGGAGTCTTCCGGCGGCGATGGACGGGATCGTGGCGGGGAGTTTCATCCGCTTCAGGCGAGCGCCGACACGGGCCGTGTCGGCCGCCAGGAGCAGTGCTGCGGCGGCAACGGGCCACCAGCCGGCAAATGGTACCGTCAGGCAGAGGAGAAGGATCATGGCCAGAAGTGGCGGTATCACCATCCTCTTGTGGCGGGCTGGGTGGAGGCGCTGCAACATCCCCTCCGAAGTGCCATAGTCGAAACGGCGGGACATGAAGGAGCGCAGGGTGCTGCGGTGCTCGTGGAAGACCCGGCCCGCCGGCAGGTAGGCGATGGTCCAGCCCCCGTCCCGCAGGCGCCAGGTGAGGTCCACGTCCTCCCCCACGTGCATGAGGTCGTTGAACCCGCCGGCCCTTATGAAATGGGCACGCCGGACCAGCAAGTTGCAGGAGGGGAGGTAGAAGGTGTCGTCTCCCGACCCGCCCCTCTGCTCACGCCCCCCCAGGGAGAGGCTGGACATGACCGCCTCGTAGCGGTCCACCGGCGACTCCATGCACATGCCGTCCACCAGCCCGCCGACGGCGGCGATCTTCGGATCGTCGAAGGCGGTGAGGAGCTCCCGCAGCCACCCCTCCGACGCGGTGCAGTCGGAGTCGATGAAGGCGAGGATTTCACCCCCGGCCGCGCGGGCGCCCACGTTGCGGGCTGCTGCCGGGCCACGGCCTGTCCCCCCGGAGGGTACCACCAGGGCCCCGAGGGATGCGGCCACCGAGGCCGAGTTGTCGAGGCTGCCATCGTCCACGACAATGACCTCTACCAGCTCGCGGGGGTAGTCGATCCGTGCGACGGACTCCAGGCAGCGGCGCAGTTCGCCGGCACGGTCCTTCACCGGGATCACCACGCTGATCGTCGGCAGAAACACCACTTCCGGGGAGGCCCCGTGGAGCCGCTCCAGGAATCCCTTCCCCGAGAGCTGCTCCAGGAGCGTACCCTCAGCCGGCGAGTTCGGCGTTATGCTGCCGCTGCAGCCGCCGGCAAGGAGCTGCCCCAACGACCGGTTCACCGTGAGAAACCGGAGGGGGGTGCGGGAGACGAGGAGCCAGTCCCCTTCCCGCTGGATCAGTTCCACCTGCGGGGCAAGCCGGTAGCTCATGTCGCCACCCCCTCCTCCTTGAGGATCTGCCAGATCCTCTCGGCAGTCGCGTCGGCGCCGAGTTCGTGCTGCCGCCCCTCCCTCGCCTTGATGCCGCCGGAGAGGAGGGAGATGATCCGCTGGAACGCGGGAAGGTTCGCGTCGGGGGTGGCCACCCGCACCGGGTCCTGACGCGGCGTGGCGTACGAGGCGAGAGGGAGGGCCGCACCCAGGGCACCCACCTGGTGGAACGGTATCCCCAGGTCGGCGAGAGTCCACTTCTCGATCCTCGCCCCCAGGGAGGCTGCTACCGCATCCGTGTCGGGGTAGCGGGAGAGGGGCTCCTCCGCGAAGAGGACCGTTGCCGGCAATCCGCTGGCGACACGCTGCCGCCCGCCACGGTCGGCCTTGCGCACCGCCTCCACCCCCTCCCCTTTCAGGGTGATGCCCGTCACGGCGGAGAGACACGGGATCCCCCGCAGGGCAGCCGCCAGAGCGGGGACCGGGTCGTCACCCCGATCAGCCAGCCGGTTGCCGCCGAAAACCAGTGACGGTGAGAGGATGGCGATGATACCGGCCAGGACCCGGGCATCGGCCAGGGGGTCGCCGCCGCCGGCACAGTGGTCGTGGAAGCGGATGCAGCGGTCGGCTCCGAGGGACGCCGCTAGGCGGAGATGATCGTCCAGGCGGCCCGGGCCGACTGCCAGGGCGGTCACCTTCGCTCCGAGCCGCTCCTTCAGGATGATCGCCTGCTCCAGGGCGGTCAGGTCCGCAGGGTTGGGGATGCGGCGCAGGCCGCGGTCACTGATACCGGCCCCCCGGGTCATGAGCCGTGCCGGCGGGCGGGGATCGTTCACCTCCCGGAGGAGGACGAGTATGTTCAAGTTTTCATGAGCCATATGAATCTCCATTTCCATTCCCTCACCCGACCATCTTCCACGGGAGGAGATATGGGCTACTAGCCAACACCCAGGTTGCTAAAAAATAGTCAGATCGTCGCACCCGCAGAGAGCCGTGCGGAGGCGTAGCAGCGCTACGCCGCACAAAGCGGCGAACGAGGACGGCGGCGAGATGGCTGTTTTTTAGCAGCCTTCTATGTCATCCGGTACGCTACGCCGTACCCCCCCCGGGGATAGCTCCAGCGGGTGAAGGCGTTTTTGTGGCAGACCACGTAGCAGGTGCCGCACTCCAGGCAGCCGTCGTGGACAAAGGTCATCTTCCCCTCCGCCTCGGACCAGGTGTAGCAGCGGGCCGGGCAGCAGTTGACACATCCCCGCTGGTCGCAACTGGTGCAGACCTCCCGGTCGAGGACGATGTGGGGCTCCCGGTCGATGGTGAAGCTGGTGTAATCGAAGATCTCGTCTATGTTCACAGTGCCCTCCATGCGGTGAAGAGGTCGCCCAGCAGGTTCTTCAGCCCGATCTTCTCCCGCGCCTCGCGCAGCATCAGCTTGGGGATGCTCGTCTTCGGCGTGCCGTCGATGCGGTAGATATGCTCCATCATGCTGCAGACCAGTTCCGGGTACTCGTTGTAGATCCGGTCGATGTGGAGCATCTTCGGTGCATTCCGGAACCCCTTGAGGTCCTGCATCACCCAGCTCAGGTCGAGCCGCTCCTTGTAGCGTTTCAGGGTCTTTCGGGAGAAGTCCTTCCGTTCAAAGGCGTCGATGACGGTCCGGGCTGCAAGGATGCCCGAGTGGGATGCCAGGTTGATCCCCTCCAGGTTGACACCGGTGGCGTTGCACAGGGCGGCGGCGTCGCCGGCGACCAGGATGCCGTCGCCGTAGAGCTCGGGGAGCATGGCGTAGCCACCCTCGGGGATGACGTGGGCCGAGTACTCCATCAACCTCCCCCCCCGGAGGAGCTTGGTGAACTGGGGCTGCTCCAGGAAGCTGTTCAGAAGATCGTAGGGGGTTTTGCCGCTGTCCCGCAGACTGCTGATATGGACCACGATGCCGACGGAGACCGTGTCGTAGTTGGTGTAGAGGAACCCGCCCCCCCGCACCCCGGCGGTGACGCCGACGTACTCGTTGGCAAAACCCTGGTCCCGGACCAGGCCGAAGCGGTCGTCGATGACCTCCTTCGGCATGTCGAAGAGCGCCTTCACCCCCACGGCCATCTGGTCGGGGCTGAAGCGGGGTTGCCGCAGGCCGGCCTTCTTGGCGGTGAAGGAGAGGACCCCGTCCGCAGCCACGACAACCGGTGCACAGATCTCCCCCTTGCGGCCGGCGATGGTCACCCCGGCGATCCGGCCGTTTTTGATCACCAGGTCTTCCACGGTGGAGCGGTTGATCAGGGTGGCCCCGGCCGCCACAGCCTCCTCCGCCAGCCAGCGGTCGAAGCGGGGTCGGAAGACGGTGTAGCCGTTGTAGGGGGTACGGTCGAAGCCGGTGCACTCGTGCTGCACGTGGAAGCTGGCGTCGCCGGTCATGAAGGTGGTCCCCTTCTTGGCGATGTGCCGCTCCAGGGGTGCACGCTCCCAGAAGTCGGGGAAGACCTCCTCGATGGAGGTCATCCGGTGAAGCAGGCCGCCGAACATGTTCTTCTCGCCCGGAAAGGTCCCCCGCTCGATGAGGGCCACGTCCAGTCCGGCCCGGGCCATGGTCAGGGCCGCGGAAGATCCGGCAGGGCCGGCACCGACGACGATTGCCTGAAACTCTCTGTTCACTGGACACCTCCGGTGCTCTGTCTTGCCCGCTCCAGCAGCCGGGGCAGGATCTCACCCAGATCTGCCACGAATCCCTCGTCGCAGTTGGCGAAGATCGGGGCCTTGGGGTCGCTGTTGACCGACACGATGCGGCGGGAGTCCTTGATGCCGCCCACATGGTGCATGGAGCCGGAGATCCCGAGGGCCAGGTAGAAACGGGGGGTCACGGTCCGTCCGGTCTGCCCCACCATCCGCTCGAAGCCGCACCACCCCAGGTCGTACACCGGTCTGGTCACACCGAGGGAGACGTTCAGCAGGCGGCAGAGTTCCTGCAGCTGGGCATAGGTCCGGCTATCGCACCCCTTGCCGGCGCTGAAGATCACCTCTGCCTCGGTCAGGTCCACGGTCTGGGGATCAGGCGGGATCCGCTCCATGACCCGGGAGGTTGCACCGTCGACAGTCGGCACCTGCCAGCGGCTGACTGCGGGTGTGGCCGGCTGCACCGACGGCAGGAGCACCTGGCTCAAGGAACGGAGCGGCACGGTGATCACGAGGGGGCGGTCCCCGGCCCAGGTGCGGGCCTCGGCGACCCGCACACCAAGGGCTGACCTGGTGAGGTGGAGGGTGCCGTCGGCCATCCGGGCAGAGGTTACCTCCGTCTGCAGGGCTGCGCCAAGCGTGGCGGCGATCACCGGCGCCAGGGTGCTCCCCAGGCCGTTGTGGGGGAGGAGGACGATCCCCGCCCCCCGCTCCTTCGCCAGCTCTGCGAGGCACCGTCCGAGGAGCACGGGTGTGTCGAGCAGCGCATCGGCGCCGGCTGCCACGGTAATCTCCGGGGTGCCGTAGGAGGCGAACTGCCCCAGGGGCTCACCGGCCGGTTCGGCCAGGGTGGTAGCCCCCCAGGTCCCTTCCGTGAAACGGGAAAGTCTTCCCGCGAAGGAGAGGAGGCCCCGTCCGGTTTCGTCGAGCTCACCGGAGGGGAGATCGATGATGGCGAGGATCGAGCGGCTGTTCATCAGATTTCCCTCCCGATCCGGTGCCCTTCCCAGATGGCCATGTCGACCTTGCGGGGGGCGACGCAGTCGCCGATGCGGTAGAGTTCGTCCACCTTCCCTTTCAGGCTCAGGTAGAGCCCGTCGTCAACCCGCTGCCCCATGGCGAGGACCAGGGAGTCGTAGGGGCCCCACTCGTCCCAGATGTTGGAGTAGACGTTGAACCCCTTGACGGTCTTGGCGCCGGCCTCCCCTGCCACCTCGATCACCGCGATGTCCGGGGTGAAGGTGACCCCCTTCTGCAGGAGTCGCTGACGGGTGAGGTAGAGGTCCTGGGTCGGACCGAGTTCGGCGCCGATGAAGAGGCTGGAGGTGATCATGTGCACGGTCTTCCCCTGGTTGGCCAGGTACTCGGCGGTGGCGGCGGCCCGCTGGTGGCCGTCGTAGTCGATGAGGCAGACCTTCTCACCCAGCTCGGCCTTCCCCTCCAGCACCTGGCAGACGTTGAAGATCGCCGGTCCGTCGGCCCCGCCCACCGGGTGCTCCTTCGGCACGCTGCCGGTAGCCACGATCACCACGTCGGGATGTGTCGCCAGGAGGCTCTCGGCGGTGACCTCGACCCCGGTTTTCACCGAGACGCCGGCCTTCTCCACCTGGCTCTTCTCGTTGCGGATGATCACCCCGAACTCGTCCCGGCCGGCACCCTTCATGGCGGTCAGCACCTGGCCGCCGAGGAGCTCGCCCCGGTCGTAGAGGGTGACGCTGTGCCCCCGGCGGCCGGCCATCTTGGCAGCCCACATGCCGGCCGGGCCGCCGCCGACGATGGCAACAGTCTTCTTCACGTTGGCCTTTGCCAGGGTCCCCTCCCCCCACTCCTTCTCCCGTCCGACCGCCGGGTTCTGCACGCAGCCGAGGAGCTTGTTCATGCCGATCCGGCCGATGCACCCCTGGTTACAGGCGATGCAGTAGCGGATATCCTCCAGGCGTCCGTCCTGGGCCTTCCTGGGGAGGAACGGGTCGCAGATCAGGGCCCGGCACATGCCGATCATGTCCGCCTGGCCGCTGGCCAGCACCTTCTCCGCCATGACCGGGTCGTTGATCCGGCCGGTGCAGAAGACCGGAAGCTTGATCTTCTCCCGGATGCCGGCGGCCAGGGGGATGGTGTAGCCCAGCGGCGTGTGCATGGAGCCCTCCACCAGGTAGAGGTTGTAGAAGGTGGCAATGGAGAGGTCCATGAAGTCGATGAGCCCCGAAGCCTCGAAGCGGGCGCAGATCTCCTGCACCTGGCCGAGATCGAGACCGCCGGGGATCATCTCGTCGGCACACATCCTGATACCGAGGGTGAAATCGCTCCCCACCGCCTTGCGTACCGCTGCGATGAACTTCAGCGGTGCCCGCATCCGGTTCTCCAGGCTCCCGCCGTACTCGTCGGTGCGGAAGTTGGTCAGGGGGGAGAGGAACTGGCGGGCCAGACTGGAGTGGCCGAACTGGAGCTCGATGCCGTCGAAGCCCCCTTCCCGCACGTAGATGGCGCACCTGGCGAAGTAGCTGGCCACCTCCTCGATATCCTCCGGCTCCATCTCCTTCGGCGTCTCGCGGAACAGGACGTCGGGCATGGGGGACGGAGCCCAGACCGGCAGGCGTGAGATGGAGCCGTCACCCTGCTGGCCGTTGTGGTTCAGCTGGGCGAAGATCTTCGCGTCGAACTGGTGGACGTAGTCGGTGATCCTGCGGAAGCCGGGGATCACCTCCGGGTGATAGACGTCGATCAGCTTCTCGTAGGCCATGTCGGTCGGGTGGACGCTCATCTCCTCGGTGATGATCAGACCCGCCCCCCCCTTGGCGCGCTCCCCCCAGTAGTACATCTGCTTCTCGCTGGGGAGGTTCCCCACGGCGAGGTTGGTCAGATGCGGCTGGAAGGAGATCCGGTTTTTCACTTCGGTCGTGCCGAGCTTGAGCGGCGAGAACAGGTTGGGGAACATCATGGTTATGGCTCCTTGAATGTAATTCTCATCTGAACTGCTTTCACCCTCCCCCTTCCCCCCTCCACTCAATGGAGGGGGGAAGGGGGAGGGGAGTATCACGCTGCCTTGGCCGCCCGGTTCGCGTCGGCGATGCTCGTCACGCAGCGCTCCAGGCACTCGGGATCGCCACCGGAGATGTCGTTCTTCAGGTGCCAGGCAACGGCCGGGCAGCCGCCGTGGCACTGGTCGAAGCGGGTGCACTCCTCGCAGGAGTGGATGCGAAGGTTCCGGAACGATTCATAGATCTCCGATTCGTCCCAGATCTCCTTGAAACTCTGCTCCCTGAGGGAGCCGGCCTTGAACCGGTCGGTCTGGAGGAAGGCGCAGGGGTACATGTTCCCCGTCGGGCCGACGCAGCAGGTGAGCTTGGCCGCGCCGCACAGGTTCAGGCCCAGCCCTTGGCGCTCCTGGGAGGTGAGGGAGAAGAAGCTGTCGCCGGTGCGCACGTCACCGCTCTTCGCCAGCCAGTCGGAGAATGCCAGCAACTGGGCCGGCGTGGGGCGAAGTTCTTCCCAGTTATCCGCCCCGCGGCCCGAGGGGCGGAAGCGGCTCACCCGCAGGGATACACCAAGGGACTTGGCCATCTCGTACATGGCCGGGATCTCGCCGGCGTTCTGGGTGGTAAGGACGGTGTTGATGCTGGTGGGGATACGGGTGGCGGCGAGAAGCCGTATGGCCTCGATCGCCTTATCGTAGACTCCCCTGCCCCGGATGGCGTCGCAGGTCTCCCGGGTGGCGCCGTCCATGCTGACCTGGATCGCCACCAGCCTGCTCTTTGCCAGTCGGGCGACCCGCGCTTCGTCCAGCAGGGTGCCGTTGGTGGAGATGCAGGTCATGATCCCCCTTTGGTGGCAGGCATCAAGGATCTCCTCGAAGTCGGGGCGCATGAACGGCTCGCCCCCCCCGAAATTGACCTGGAAGACCTGATTGCGGTGCAGCTGCTCAACCAGATCCAGGGCCTCCTCACGGGATAGTTCGCCATGGGCGGGCTCGCCGGAAGAGGAAAGGCAGTGGCTGCAGCGGAGGTTGCAGGCAAGGGAAACTTCCCAGGTAAGGTTCACCGGGGCCTTCAGCCCCATCTCAACATATCTGTTGCTCACGGAGATATCCTTTCTCGCTCAGTTTCGCCAATAGCCCCAGCACCCTCGCGCGGCTCGCCGGTGCAATACGGGCAAGCCTATTGTCGACCGGCTCGTCGCCGGAGAAGAACTCCGGCGTGAGCAGGTCACCGGTTTCGACGAAAAGGAGTCGCGGCCCCCGTGAATCGTAAAACAGGAGGCCGAACCCTTCCTGCCGCACGCGGCAGGCGGGGTGCAGCTGCATTCTTTCGCCTGCCGCCGCCATCTCAGTACACCCCGCAGATGCCGTCGATGGCCAGTTCTTCCACCTGGAACTCCTCCAGGATGCGCGGCTCCTCTGTGCATACTTCCTGACAGCTCTTTTCGTTTTCCATTTTTCTCTCCTTTTACTGTTGAGTGCGCCCATAGCCTGCGGGCATGTGATACAATCCTTTCTGCAACCCCAATGCCAAATCTTAAAACAGTGATTTATCCACATATTATGATTGCAGAGGCGTACCCTGGACCAGCAGGGCGACAGATAATTGTGGAAATTATCACCATTTACCTCTCCACCCTCACCTGGGGGTGGAGCCAAATCTGTTGACTTATTCCACAACGAGTAGTTTCACCACAGTTTTACAAACCACCGTTCTGCTATTCTGCATACGGTCACGAGCTAACTCGAAAAAAAAGGGATTTTTTTCTGCAGGGATGATTTCCCGGAGGACGTACGATGAAGGAGAGACATGCCCACTGCGGCTACTGTGGCAACAGATTTCACGAGGAGGCTCCCTGGCCGAGGCGCTGCCCTGCCTGCAACAACAAGTCGTACCTCAACCCCCTCCCTGTTGCGGTGGTGCTCCTCCCGCTGGGGGACGGTATCCTCCTTGTCCGCAGGGGGATCGAGCCGGCACTGGGCACCCTGACCCTCCCGGGGGGGTACATCGACGTGGGTGAAACCTGGCAGGAGGCGGCAGCCCGCGAGCTCCGGGAAGAGACCGGCATCAGTGTCACGCCGGGGGAGATTTCCCTGTACGACGTGATGAACGGGCTAGACGACACCCTGGTGATCATCGGCCTGGCGCCCCGCCAGGAGCGGCAGATCTTCCGCCAGTTCAGCTCAGCCGAAACTGTGGAACTGGTTCTGATCGAAGAGCCCACGGAGCTGGGATTCCCCATGCACACCAGGGTGGTGGAGAGGTACTTCACGGAAAGGGACTCGGGGGAGTAGTCGGGCTGGCAGGTGATCCACAACGAGCGAAGCGAACGATGCCGGACCGAGCGGATGCTTCCCCTGTCCGGCATCCTCCTTAATAGGCGCCGCAGATCCCGTCCATCGGCAGAGGAGTCACCGGCACCAGCACCCCCTTGGCAGCGGCAATGGCAGCACCGTAATCCGGTTCATCGCCGATGTCCTCAACAACCTCGATGTGGCGAAGAGTATCGTCAGTATCCAGAACGAAAACGGCACGGGCGAGGAGCTGCAGCTCCCTCACCAAAACGCCATATGCCAATCCGAATGACTTGTCCCGGTAATCGGAGAGCAGCCTGACCCGCTCCACCCCCTTGGAGGCACACCACCTGTTCTGGGCAAAGGGGAGATCCAGGCTGACGACGAGCACCGCTAGTTCATCGCCGAACTGTTCCGCCTCCCTGTTGAAGCGGCGGACCTCATTGGAACAGACCGGGGTATCCAGGGAGGGGACGGTGCAGATTATCTTCACCTTCCCCCTGAAGTCTGCGAGGGTAACATCTGCCAGCGTACCGTCCACGACCCTGAAGTCAGGTGCCCGATCGCCGACCGTGAGCTCTTTGCCAAGGAGCGTCACCGCACTACCCTGGAACGTTACTGCTCCACGTCTCTCTTCCATACAAAGCCTCCTGGCCACGATGCCGACTAACCCGAGTGGGGTTTACCCACATCATCAAGGTTCACGCTGCCGTGACCACCCTCCACATTCGGCGCGGAGCCCCCCAGGTGAGCGGCGCAGACGTACTTGACATCATTGACCCTGGCACCGCAGTGACTACATGATGCGGCGGGATTGTCGGTTATGCTCCTGAGCAACTCGTCCTGCCCCGTTCTCTTCAGGTGGCAGTAGTGCATGGTGTGTGCTTCGCAGTTACAGTTCATGATTCCTCCATGTTGTAGTTTATCCAAGCTCACCCTGTTCCTGCCGGCAGAAGCACGGTGAAGCACGACCCCACTCCGGGGCGGCTCTCCACGCGGATCTCGCCGCCGTGGCGCTTGACGGTGTCGTAGGTGAGGGCCAGACCGAGGCCGATCCCCTTCCCCACATCCTTGGTGGTGAAGAACGGGTCCCAGATCCGGTCCAGCAGGTCAGGAGGGATGCCGCACCCCGTGTCCCGCACGGTGATGGTGACCCACCCCTCTTCGTCGACGGCGGTGGCCAGTTCCACCGTGCCGCTGCCGTCGATGGCCTGGTGGGCGTTCACCACCAGGTTCATGAACACCTGGCGAAAGGCCGACGGGTCCCCCATGACCTTGGGAAGCCCCGGCTGAAAAGAGGTCCGCACCTGGACCTGCCGGTAATCCGGCTGGTGGCGGAGGAGCTCGACGATCTCCAGCAGCAAGCCGTTCAGCTCCACCTCCACGGGGGCGCCGTCGGAGCGGCGGCCGAAGCTGAGGAGGTGGTCGATGATCCCCTTGCATCGGTAGGACTCCCGGACGATGACCTCCAGGTAGTGGGGGAAGACGTCCAGGCGGCTGTCCCGCATCAGGGCGCTCTCGTCGCGGAAGCGGCGCAGGAGCGCCTCGGCGCAGCCGGCCACGGAGGTGAGCGGGTTGTTGATCTCGTGGGCGATGCCGGTGGCGAGGACACCGATGCTGGACATCTTCTCGTTCTGGATCAGGCGGATCTCCTGGAGCCGTTTCTCCGAGACGTCGCGGGAGAAGACCAGGGCCCGGGTCTTCTCCCCCAGGGCGTCCCGGATCGGGGTGGCGGTGATGTCAAGATAGAGGGTCTCCCCCCCCTCCCTGACGCAGACCTGGGAGGTCTCCACCCGTTCCCCCCGCACTGCCCGCTCCACCGGACACTCACGACTATGCCCCTCCGAATCGGGGTGAAAGATAGCCTGGCACGGGGTACCGGCGGTCATCCCCTGGGGATGGAGCCGGGGGGCGATGGCGTTGTGGTGCTGCACCCGGCCGTCATGGTCGTACACCGTGATGCCGTCGCCGATGGAGTCGAAGATGGCCTGGAGTTCGTTGGTCTTGTTGCGCAGGGCCACCTCCGCACGCTTGCGCTCGGTGATGTCCTGGGTCGTTCCGTAGAGGCGCATGCCCCCCCGTTCGTCCCGGGAGGGTTCGACGATGGTGTAGACCCAGCGGCAGTCGTCGCCGAACAGAAGCCGGTGCTCGATCTCGTAGCAGACCCCCTCTTCGACGCCGCGTCGCAGCTGCGCCATGACACAGTCCAGGTCGTCAGGGTGGACCACATCCGCGAATTTCTCCTGGGTCATATCATCCCGACCGAGGCGCAGGATCCGGAGCAGCTCGTCGGAAGCGCTGACCGCACCGCTCCCCGGGTCGAAGCTCCAGGAGCCGACGTGGGTCATGGATTGGGCCTTGGCCAGGTTGTACTCGCTCTCGGACAGTGCCTGTTCCGCCAGTTTCTTCTCGGTGATGTCCAGCACCACGGCAAGGCACTCATCGCCGGACTCGGTGACCATGGCCTCGATCCGGACGTACTGGGGACGGCTCCGGGGGGTGGAGAGCCGCAGCCGGCAGGTCTCCTTCCCCTCGCCACGAAAGACCGTATCCAGGAACAGGACAAAGGCGGGGCGCTCCTCCGGGGCAACGAATCCGGTAAAATCACTGTGTATCAGCCCCTCACGAGCAACTCCGAGGAGGCCCACGCCGAACTTGTTCACCGAGAGGATGACGGCGGACCGGTCGAGGGTGAAGTAGCCGACCGGGGCAAAGTCGTAGAGGAGGGCGTACTTGTTGCGCGACGCCTCCAGCTCCTCCCGTGAAGCGTGGAGTTCGGCGCTGGTCGTTTCCGGCTCCCGCCGTCGGGTCCCCCTGTCACCTTTTCCCATGGCGCCCTCCCCTACCACTGCCGCCGCACGGAAGGATCGAAGGCGGGCGGCGCATCGGCCTTCCCCCGGGTATAGTAAGTGCGGTAGTCATGCGGCTCCTCCTCCCGTCGGTCCGGCCGCTGTTTCCGCCAGGCCCGGGTGTCGAGGTGGTCGTAGAGCATCCCGAACAGGTCCTCCACGACCGCGCTCAGCTCGTCCACGTTCTTCACCACCTCCACCTTGTCGCAGTACGAGCCGTACAGATCCAGGAGACAATCCCCCCGCTGCCAGGTCTCCCGGTCCTCCGGGGTGAGCCAGAGCAGGTAGCCCGCCTTCTCCCGGATCTCCTCCAGAGCCCACTCGTTCGCGTCGTGGTAGTTGTTCCGGCCGTCCCCCATGATAATGACCGCCGGCTTCCCCTGCAGGTTCTCCAGGTACTTCTCCTTGAACGTCTTGAAGACGTGGCCGAAGTCGCTATTGTCGTCCAGGTTGACGATATCTCCCGTGTCGATGGTCTCCAGGAGGACATTGACCGGCATGTTGCGCAACCGGTCGGTGATCTCCGTGATCTCCCGGTTGAAGACGAAGCTGCGCACGTGCATCAGACGGTTCTGCAGGGTATGGAGGAGCAGGAGCATGAAGCGGGTGGCGTGGCTGACGGAATAGCTGAGGTCACAGAGCACCACGAGCCGCGGCTTTTCCTTCCGCTTGCGGCGAAGCGACAGGAGGAACGGGACCATGCCGTGCTTGTAGTTCTTCTGGATGGTGCGGATCACGTGGAGTCTCCCCCGGTTCTCCTGCTCCTTCATCCGGCGCACGTCCTTGCGGATCCGCACGAGCATCCGGTAGACCACCTCCTGCATGTCGGACAGCTCTTCCGGGGTGAACGGCGCCTCTTTACGGGTCGTCTGGTTCTGGTTGAAGGCCATGGTCGGCGGACTCTTCATGTAGAAGTCCGACGGCGCCGCCTCCCGCTTCCTGTCGCGGTTGCCGTCGAGCTGAACCATGAGGTCCGCACCGCCTGCCGCGTCGTCCCCCTCCTCCAGCCCCATAAGGTTCTTCAGGTCCTCTTCCGTGAGCTCGTCGTCTATCACGAGCTGCGGGTCGTCCCGCTCCCTGCTCCGGTGCTCCTCGGACTTGAGCTGCTCCCCCTCGACGATATGGATCAGGGCGCCGAGGAAGTCGTCCATGGCGTACGCCTGGGGATTGAGTTGGTCCCGGGTGAAGAACCAGTCGAAGACCTCGTCGAACTTGGGGAAATCGTGGTAGTTCTTCACCAGTGTCAGCCGCAGCGCCGCCCGCATGCTCTCCCGCGAATCCATACCGCCGAAGGCGAGGGCATGGACGGCGTCGAGGCTCTCCCCGGGGGAGACCCTGACCCCCTCTTTCCTGAGAGTGGCTATGAATCTGGTAATGACCCGTTCCACGATTACCTCAATACCTGCCTCGCGAGTTCGATCACCTGCTGCAGGTCGGCCTGGTGCTTGGCAATGGTCCCCACCGTCGATGCCACGATCTCCGGGGTGAGCTGACGGGCATGGAGGATGGAGAGGACCTGGGCCCAGTCCAGGGTCTCGGAGACACTGGGGGCCTTGCGCAGGTTCAACTCCCTGACCTTGCGCAGGAACTCGACCATCTGGATGGCCAGGGAGTCGCACAGCTCCGGATGGCGAGCCCGGACGATCGCTACCTCGCGATCGAACTCCGGGTAGCCGATGTAGAGATAGAGACACCGGCGGCGGAGCGCATCGGAGATCATCCTGGTTCCGTTGCTGGTGAGGATCGCCAGCGGTTTGATCGTGGCCCCGATGGGCCCCAGCTCGGGGATGGTGACCTGGAAATCGCTCAGACACTCCAGAAGCAGCGCCTCGAACTCATCGCCAGCCCGGTCGATCTCGTCGATCAGGAGCAGGGACTGCGTTTCGGAGAGGAAACTGCGCAGAATCGGCCGCTGTACCAGGAAATTCCGGGAGAAGAAAAGGCTCTCCTCCGCCGAGAGCCGCTCCACTGCAGCCCGCAGGTCGGCCGATTCGGAGAGGTAACTGTCGATCTGGGTTCTCAGGAGCTGGGTGTAGAGAAGCTGTTTTCCGTACTCCCAGTCGTAGAGAGCCTTCCCCTCGTCGATCCCCTCGTAGCACTGCAGCCGGACCAGCGGTGCATTCAGGACCTCGGAAAGGGCCTTGGCCAGACCGGTCTTCCCCACGCCGGGGGGGCCTTCGATGAGGATCGGCTTCTCCATCCTCAGAGCGAGGAAAACGGCGGTGGCGATGGCTTCGTCCGCGATGTAGCCGCCGCTGCGGAGCCTCTCCTTGACCTGTTGTTCGTTAATCATGATCGACCTCGTTTCCGCGGATGAAAAGACGCCGCCGAACCCGGAGAGGCAGGTGCTCCGTATCCAGCGGCCCAATGAAAGGAGTAGGTTACTGCATGGTGGAACGGCACGTCGTCACGTGCCGGTGTTGCCGGTTCATACTGCGGGAGAACGTTCCCGCCCGGGAGGGGATTTGGAGGGCACCCCTCCAAATCCCCTGTCGAACCCTGTTACATGCACCCTTTGAAGACGGCGCGCATATTGTCGAAACCGATATCCATCGGGTTCCCTTCGGAGCAAATGTCGGCGGCGGCGAACTTGGCCAGACCGTCCAGGTCCTTCTCCTGCAGGCCGAGGTCGGCGAAGCGGGTGGTGATCCCCAGGTCGTCCTTGAGCTCCTGGATCATGTCGATGAACAGCTCGCCGGCCTTCATGTCGGAGATGCCGTCGGTGTTGATGCCGGCGGCGCGGGCCATCATGGCGAAACGCTCCGGGCAGGCCGGGAGGTTGAGGCGGCAGACGTCAACGAGGGCGATTGCGTTGCAGAGGCCGTGGGGAGAATCGTAGAGACCACCCATGGCGTGGGCCATGGAGTGAACGATGCCGAGGCCGGCGCTGTTGAAGCTGTAGGCTGCGGCCATCTCGGCCCAGACCATCTGCTCGATGGCCTTGATGTTGTTGCGGTTGGCCGAAGACTGGCGCAGGTTCGCGAAGATCTCGGTGATCGCCCAGAGGCCGGGACCGTAGGCGGACTGGACGCAGAGGCGGGAGGCGATGGCTTCCACGGCGTGGGTCAGGGCGTCCATGCCGGTATAGGCGGCCAGGTTCTGGCTCATGCACTGGTGGAGCAGCGGGTCGTTGACCGACTTGCTCGGGGTGCAGTTGGGATCGAAGAGGGCCATCTTGTACATCTTCTCGGTGTGGTTGATGATGGAGAAGCAGGAGATCTCGGAACCGGTGCCCGAGGTGGTGTTGATGGCGAGGTGGGGAATCTTGTTCTTCTTGGTGCACTTGAAGGCGCCTTCGAAGGTGCGGACATCCTGGCCGTCATGACTGTAGACCAGCTTGATCGCCTTGCCGCAGTCGGTGGTGGAACCGCCGCCGATGGTGATCATGCCGTCGAACTTGCCGGAGGCGAGGACCTTGGCCCCCTCCATGACTTCGTAGTCCTTCGGGTTGGGGGTGGCCTTGTCGAACACCTCGGAAGCGACGCCGGCGTGCTTGAGCACACCCTGGATCGACTCGATGATGCCGGTGCCGCGCAGGCCGGTGGTGACGATCAGGGCATTGGTCATCCCCAGAGCCTTGGCGTCATTACCGACCATGGTGTGGGCGCCGATACCTATATTCACGGAGGGATAGGCATGCTGCATCTTGATGGGGTACTCACGGGATTCGAGGCTGAGGGTTCTTTTGGCATCTCTGAAATGTGGCATTGGTACTTCCTCCTTTTTGTTTGGGTGGTCCTGCTGGTAGTTGTGTACTGCAAAGCGGTACTGCGGCCGGGACAACGCGTGAAACCGTCTCTACCTCCTTATAACTTTGTTATACGCTTTTTACTGCTTCGGCGCGGTTATGGTCGGGAATTCAGGGCCGAGCAGCAGACATAACCCTTGACAGACAATAGAGCAAGCTCGATGCCAAAACTAACAACGGTTTATTTATTAACAGGTTAGGCCGTTTCCGTCGTAAAGTGACGCTATGAGTGAAAATGACCGAGGGGAATTTAGAAACACCTTTTTATTGAAATTCGGCAAAATGGTCATATTGGAGGTAGGGATTTTCTACACGGTGGGGAATTTCACCCCGACGGCGCGCACATGCTGCCAGGGCAAATGGGTTAGGAGAAACCCTGAGGAGAAAATAAATTTTCGAGATCGACGACGCCAGGAAAGAAAAACGGGTTTGTGTGGCATTTTTCTACACTGTTGCATATGGCCACATTCCACCGAACGCGGCAGAGAGCGCCGTAACATCAGGATGTTGTACGTCAACCACCTGGACAACGACGACTAACCCCTGACACCGAAGAGTCTTGATGTAGAAAATTGTTACAGCATGTGGTGGGCTACCAGAGGGAGGGGTGTGGAAAAGCACCGCGCACCGTTGGGTGCTGACATAAAATAATCCCCCCGGACAGCAGGAGCCGGGGGGATTCGATGACTCAGGGTAGCGGGGAGCCCGAGGGGAGCCGACAGACCGGATCACCGGGGGTGACGGCCCCCCCCCTGATCACGCGGGCGAAGATACCCTCTTTCGGCATGACGCAGTCGCCGGCCTGGTAGTAGATGGCACAGCGGGCATGACATTCCTTGCCGATCTGGGTCACCTCCAGGACCGCCTCCCCCACGGCCAGCCGTGTCCCGATGGGAAGTCCCACCAGGTCGATGCCGACCGTGGTGATGTTCTCGGCAAAGTCCCCCGCGTCCACCGTCAGCCCCAGGGCCCACATCTTGGCAATGCTCTCCCGGGCAAGGAAGCTTACCTGGCGGTGCCACTCCCCGGCATGGGCATCGCCGACGATGCCGTGGTTCTCCTTGAGTTCAACCCGTTCCACCGGGGTCTTCTTCTCCCCCTTGGCGAGACTGATGCAGACGGCATCAACGTGCGCTTTCATCCCTCTCTCCTCTCCTGTCAGCCGCCGATTGCCGCCATGGCAAAGGGGGTGTAGCCGGTGTCGCTCTCCATCAGCGTGTGGTTGCGGGGTTTGCAGGTGACGACGGCCCGCAGTGCCGCCGCCACGCCGTCCCGGTCCCCCCTGGCCAACAGCGGCCGGAGGTCCAGGCTGTCGTCGGAGAAGAGGCAGCTGCGGACCTTGCCGGAGGAGGTGACGCGGATCCGGTTGCATTCGGCGCAGAAGTGGCCGGTCACCGGGGTGATGATGCCGAAGCTCCCCTCGGCGCCGTCGATACGGTAGATGCTGGCCGGTCCCGCCAGCCCGTCGCGGGGCTGCTCGACAAAGTCGTGGCGGGCCGCAACCCGCGCCAGGATCTCGCTGCCGGGGAGCACCCGCGACTGCCACCCCGTCTCACGGATCGCCGGCATGTACTCGATGAACCGTACCGTCACCCCCCGGTCCATGGTGAGGGCAACGAAGTCCAGGATCTCATCGTCGTTCACGCCCCGCATGACGACCATGTTGAGCTTCACCCTGAAACCGGCCTTCTCCGCGGCAGCGATACCCTGCCACACCTTGTGAAGATCAGCCCCGCGGGTGATGGACGCGAAGGTCTCGGGCCTGAGCGAATCCAGGCTGATATTGAGGCGCTGCACCCCGGCGGCGCGGAGATCCGCCGCCATCTCCGACAGGTTCAGGGCATTGGTGGTCAGGACGAGTTGCCTGAGCCCCGGGATGGCGGCCAGCTTGCCCAGGAAGGGGAGGATCCCCTTGCGCACCAGCGGTTCGCCGCCGGTGATCCGGATCTTCTCGATGCCGTTATCAACGGCAGCTTCGGCGATGAGCAGCAGCTCCTCGTAGCTGAGGATATCGCCATGCCTGACCAGGCTGACCCCGTCGGCCGGCATGCAGTAGAGACAGCGCATGTTGCAGCGATCGGTCACGGAAAGGCGGAGATAATTGATTTTCCTGCCGTAGGAATCTGTCAGTTCCATCCCTCTCCTCCTCGTGCGTCAGATCCCGAGACCGTAACGCTCCAGCTTGGTATACAGGGTCTTGCGGTCTATCTCGAGGGCCTTGGCGGCCCTGCTCTTGTTGTTCTCCACCTTTTCCAGCACCCTCTGGATGTGGTCCCGCTCCACCACCCAGAGGGGGAGGATCTGCACCTCCTCCGTCACCAGCTGGGGTGGCCGCGCAGCCGGGGCCACCTTGGGGGCGAAGGGGAGCAGGTCGGAGGAGATGAGGGGCTCGGTGGCGAGGATGCAAGCCCGCCGGATCGTGTTGCGCAGTTCCCTGACATTGCCGGGCCAGGAATAGGCGGTGAGAGCGGCCAGCGCCTCGTCGGTGATCTCCCACCGGGCCGAATTCCCCTCGGTGGCAGACTTGATGAAGTAGTAGGACAGGGGGATGATATCCTCCGGCCGTTCCCGCAGGGGGGGGATATGGATCGGGAGGAGGTTGATCCTGTGGAACAGGTCCTCCCGGAACTCCCCGCGGGCGACGCACTCCTCCAGCTTCTTGTTGGAGGCGAAGACGAAGCGGACGTTCACCCGGATGTCGTGGTTCCCCCCCATGCGGCGAAAGGTGCTGGTCTCCAGGATCCGGAGCAGCTTGACCTGCACGTCCAGGGGCATCTCCGATACCTCGTCCATGAAGAGCGTGCCGTTGTCCGCCAGCTCGAACAGCCCCGCCCTCCCCTTGTT
>Ga0129297_10000166_pt1 | contig 30606 bp, 25 predicted proteins | sample I18A1metaG_FD_94708 | JGI IMG/M metagenome (GOLD analysis project Ga0129297, IMG submission 94708) | Lake sediment bacterial and archeal communities from Gulf of Boni, Indonesia to study Microbial Dark Matter (Phase II) - ​I18A1 metaG | ecosystem: Environmental > Aquatic > Freshwater > Lake >... | reverse complement strand
TTCCATTCGAAGACCTTGTCCCAACGTCTGAACCAGTGCAGTTCCTCGGAGATCTCACCCCAGAAGGCCTCAGGGTCGTCCAACGCCTTCTTGAGCATCCATCTCAATTGGGGTGGGTACATGCCAGCCTGCGTCTTGGTTTTCTCCTCTTCAGGGACGGACGCTCTGAGCATATTGACCGAGAGGTGTTATTGCCTGAACAGGTATTTCAATCCTAGAAATCGTAGGGTCCGGTACTTCCTCTCCTCATTGTATGTTTGATTGTATCGGCCAAATCTGTGTTGTTGTTCGCGATTGATTCAAGGATCACTTCGGACGCCTTGGGAGAGAAGGGTTCTAGGTCCGTCTGAATGCCCGAAATCTGCTTCTAGTCTCTACTTTCGGTGCGACCTACGGTTCTGCTACAGCCACAACTTCTTATCGACTCCTGTGGCCATTCTCAGAAGTTTGTAGATCCGAACTATGTCCTCCCAGTGGATGATTCGGATGTGCTGTTTGGTCCCGTGGAATGTTCCTCCGAGTAGGCTTTTGGTCTCGCCTTCTAACTTCTCCATGGTGACTAGGAATGGTTCAGCTCTCCAGTAGTCCCATGCATGCTTCAGCTTGGCGAGAGCCTCATAGAAGTTACCGGCTATTTGAACCTCAAAAAAAATCGCTAACCTTGTATGATCGCAGCGACTGGTCCTCCGCCTAGTGGTCCCTGATGCTCGGATCCTGCTGAGACGTAGACCATGGGGTCACCGATGAGCGAGGCGATGACCGCGTTTACAACAGCGCGCATGTGCCTAGTGCTGCTAATATCGGAATCCGTTAGAAGTGTCGTTCTTCTGTCCCTCACTTGGCCGGTGGGATGCGCTCCAGCTTTGGCGAAGATATTCACCACCTTCTTCTGGGAGTCGGGGTCGGGACAGCAATCAAACTTCAGGCCAGCGCTTTTGAGGGCTTTCTTAACGCCGTTGACATCTAAGCTATCTTCCATTACGCTGTGACCGATTGTGTACTTGCTTACGGATTTCGTAGTGTTACCCATGAGTAGGATCTCATCGTTGAGTAACTCAACGCCTGCAGATGTGGATGCAACCGTCGAGTAAAGTCTCCAGTCTTTGCAGATAGCGGAGTCATTCAGCTTGCTTTCATCTACCTCACCCAGTGCAAGGGCCACACCTAGGGCTGATGCCCCTCGAGAGTACGCCATAGACTTGAGAGTATCTGTGGTGACTACTTCCTTGCCTCGTTTTGTGGCATCATTCACTCTCTCCGATGTTAGGAGAGGGCATTTTACCTGGACGAAGTGAACATCTTTCCTGTGTTCAATTCCAGCGTCTTTCATTGCTTCCTTGACTTCTTTTGCGACTTCACGCACTTGGACTATGGTTCCAAGCTCTTCTGGCTGAAAATCTCGAGTAAATGTTATGCCGATTGCCAGTCGTTTCACTTCGCCCTCCGGTGCTCTTACCTCTTCCTTTGTGAAAACGGTTGCGTGAGGTGACATGACTCCTTCGCATCCACCTGAGTTTATTATGGCGACTCTCTTGCTGACTTGTTCGCGTGGAACTCTCAGTTTCTCTGAGAGGAGTAGCTGGAAAGCAAGGGTGGAGAATCCTCTTGTGAAATCGTTGACATTTCCGTTGCCTTCAGTCTTTGTAAGAATTGCAGCAATGTTTTGTGGGTGGATCTCTCCTGAGTCTATCAACTTTCTCAAGCCGGAAACGTCGTCTGGCGCATCCATGGGAATCTTGTGAACGTCAACAATCATCATCTTGTTGCACCTATCTATGGTTCTCAGCCAGCTTTTTCAAAGCTTTCTCAAAACATTCAATTGGTGCTCGTGTCAATCCGGCCCCCACTTGTCCGATACCCGGTTCCTTGTGGGCTATTCCAGTGTTGATGACTGGGGTAATTCTGGTTTCGATGACCTTTCTGACATCTATGCCTGTCGGAGTACCTTTAAAGTTGAGGCTAGGTATGGCGTAATTCTTGTTCCTAGCAATGGTGATCTCATACATTTCCCTTGTATAGGTGATGGCGTCTTCAGGTGAACCACCAACAAACTTCGTAATAGCGGGTGCTGCCGCCATTGCAAACCCACCTATCCCGGCGGTTTCTGTGATGCTGCTGTCGCCAAGATCTGGATTCGCGTCCTCGGTTTTGAAACCTGGGAAGTAGAGACCATCAACCAGTGGCGCTGGTGCTGTGAACCATTCCTCACCGGTTCCGGCTACTCTCAAACCAAATTCTGTGCCATTCCGAGCCATTGCGACAACAATAGACGAGTCCTTCAGACCTATTGCTGTGTCCATCGTTGCCTTGCAGCAAGCCATTGAGAGATTCAAAAAGAAGTGATCATTCTCCGAAAGGAATCGAGCTACTTCTTTCATGATGTCTACATGAAGATCAGTCTCAAGCAAATAAGGCATCAAGCTCCTAGTGAAGAGAGCTGTGGCTGCCGCGTTTCGGTTGTGGCATTCATCACCCATGTTAAGTGCTCGGGCTGTGATACTTCTCAGATCGATCTCACTGGCTCTCTCAATCGCCAAACCTAAGGCCAGGGCAAGGTTGTCTTTCATCCATCGTAACTTTTTGATGACATCTGAGCTGTAGGCTCCGAATCGCAGAACTTTGCCCAGGCCTTCGTTGATGTTCGAGTAAGCAAAATTCCCAGCCTTCCTGTTCTTGACCACAAATACTGGCATTCTTGGCGAGATGACGCCCGCCATGGGCCCGACCGCTGAGTGCGCATGGCATGGTTCGAAAATGATGTCTCCGGAACGAAGCATTTTCTCAGCCTGTTCTGGTGTGTCCGCTAGTCCCTCGAAGAGGGCCGCGCCGATCATAGCCCCTCTCATAGGGCCACACATTCTGCTCCAAGTTACTGGCGGTCCAGCATGGAGGAACATTTTCTCATGCATTTTCGGAATGGCATCCTTAGCTGGTTTAATGCTAACGAGGATAGGTTGGCTCTCTAAGATCTTCTTGATTGCTACCTGATTCGCTTGATCTACCTCTTCTCCTTCGATTTGTGAGAGCAGCCTTATTCTTTCAAGGTCTCCCCCTGCTGGAGGTCGCCAATTTACATGAATCACGTCGATCCCTTGTTTCTCCAAGTTTTCAGCAAAGGACTTCAAGCCGATGTTGACAACACCAATCTTCCTTCCAACAATGGGCATGGTAGGCTCACCCTAAATCTTCAATCTGGTCTTGGCTCGGCCTCGTGTTGCGATCAACGCTGCCATGCGCGCGGCTTGCGCGTTGCTCGGCATAACCAGTACGCCCGCATTTTCAAGCTTAGCTACTTGAATGCGGAAATTCTGCGGGTCTTCTTCTGTTCCCACCACGGAAGCCACGAATGATATGTAACGCCGCTTCCTCTGGGAGATGCGCCTTGCATCTTCGATTGATGGTAACAACGCCCCGGCTGGGTCAGGGTGAGCCGCGTAACCTAAGACTACGTCCAACAGTACTACTGCCGTGCTCGGGTTTTGTGCTTCCTGCAGGATCCTCTCCTGTCTTTGTCTTGGATCTATCATTGGATGCGGCCTACCAAGAGTGAACTCTTCTCCACCCATATCTACGCAAGCATCTCCCTTACTTGTTCTGGCATCACGGAGTTTGAATCTGGAATCTAAGGGAACATTGGAGTAGATCGGACCGATCAGCTCTGTTAGGATCATTATTGCGTCGTCGCATAGACTTCCGCCCGAGAACAAGCCTCTGACGAATCTCTGCCTATCAGCCAAGCGTCCGTATTCCAACTTGGCCTTCTCAAGCACCTCTTCTTTTGTGAATGTGAAGGCTTTTGGAACGTATTTTCTTCTTCTAACAAGCGAAACGGCGGTGTATGCTGTTTCCTCAAGCGTCCGGGCTGCCAATCCACCTGCGTCCTCGACGGTTAGGGTATCGCGGCCCATAAAGTCTACGACAAAGGGCTTCTTGATCTTGCGAAGTGCACCCAGAAGTTTCTGCTCCACGTCGGGATGCGGAGGTTTGGAGATTAGAACCATGACCTCAGTTTCAGGATCTCTCTCAAGAAGGGCCACACCTTGGAGCATTGCCATGCCACCGACTTCTTGCATGAGGTCACGTCCGCCGGTGCCGATAGCCTGCGAAATGCCTGAACGATTTCTATGAATCAATGTTGTGACCTCTTGTATTCCTGTGCCAGCGGCTCCGACGATTCCGATCGGCCCCTTCCTGACGGCGTTTGCAAACGCCAATCCTATGCCGTCGATGATCGCTGTCCCACAACCAGGCCCCATCATCAGAAGATTTCTCTCACAGGCGAACATCTTCAATTCCACCTCGTCTTCAAGGGGAACGTTGTCGCTGAATAAGAGAACGTGAAGCCCCCTCCTCAATGCCTTGAGGGCTTCTCTCTTCGCGTATTGCCCTGGAACCGAAATCAGCGCTACGTTCACCTGAACGCCTTGTTCCAGAGCACCATCAAGAGTCCTCGGTTTGAGTTGACGTTCTCGCATGGTCATCGGCTTCGCCTGCAATAATTCCTCTGCTGCGGCGAGGCCTCTTTGGGCGGCCTCATCCGTAGCTGCTTCAACTACTATGACTAGGTCGTTAGAATCGGCGGATCGAGTTTCGTCTGTCAGAAGCCCCGCATCGGCCAACAGTTCCTTGTTCTGAACTGTGGCCATTACTGCGCTGGTCCGTTTGATGCCTGGGAGCACTCTGAGCTTGTTCGAGATATTCATGAGCGAGGCTGAGTCTTGATAGGTATCCCTTCTGACCACAGCCTTCAGGACCACCTTTTTCTCGCCTCTATGTAGTCTCATGATCAATCATATGTTCGCGATTTGCCATCCCAGCTCGAATAAAGCTATTGGGCGTGAAGATCCTTTTGGCCGGAGCTTGGCATTCTGAGACAAGACGGAACCATGCTATCTGTTGCCATCGGTAGGCTTCTTCTTGGTAACCGAACCGGCTGAGAAGACTCAGGACAGATACGAGAAGAACAGATTAAGGTCAACCACCGTATACAGGTTGATGCTAGTTCCAGGGGTATCGATAGGAAAGTCAGCTCGGGCACTTCTGAGGAAAGAGGGAGGAATAGGACGAGTTCACAGCGTATTTGACAGAACCTTCTACATTCTGACTGGCAACTCTAGACTAATGGCAGTTGTTGGGTGCCAACAATACAATGCGCCAATCAACCTTCGAATCGGCTTCCCTGAAGAAGTGAGGATGAAGGATCAAGTCAGGCGCGGCATGTTAGTCAGACGCTCAGGGGACAAATTACTGATAGGCTACAACCTCTCGGTTTGCCTTCGTAAGCTGAAGGTGTGGAGACCTAGGGAATTGTCATTGAAAGTCTTAGACGCACGCAGACTGCTGCGGATTGTGGAGAAGGTAGAGCACCTAGCTTTGAGACACATCCCCGCGGAGGGACTCGGAGAGCTAATCGCCTACAGGAGATATTTGGTCTCCAACAATCTGGACGAAATCCCGTCAAATGTGTCAATCATCTCAAGAGCTGCAGGCAGAATAGCTGGCCTCATTCAAGCTGTCAGAAAACATGATGCATTTGGGATCAAGAAAAACGCCATCGACTTGATCGGTCTTGGACCAGGTCTCACACCGTCTGGCGACGATTTCTTGGTCGGATTTTTCGGCAGCCTCATATTTAGCATGAAGAGCTATAGGCACTGTCCATCGTTTATCAGTCGACTTCTCCGTGAGTTGGTTTTTGAAGCGTCATCTTATACAACTCGTGTCAGCGAAGAGTTTGTTCGACATGCAGCTGATGGGGATACAGCTGAACCTATCAACGATCTTCTCACGGCGATGCTCCAGAATGAGACTCAGCAACTGGACTTGTTAACAAGCCGTGTTATCCACATAGGAGAAACATCGGGAAGTGATCTGATGCTTGGTATCCTGAGCGGTGTCGCCGAGTTCCTCACTTCGCATGCGGAGGAATAATTCAAGCTTTCGCAGCAGTTCTTTGTGAGGGCATCGTGCAGAAGAATGTTTGGGTCGATGGAGCCAAATGGAAAATCCCCCTATATTGATGGGCTGCTCACCGGTCTTGTGGGCCTAGACGGCGCGTCATGTGCGAAAGAGTTCGGTAGTCAGCCAGTCTTGGCAAGTGCGCCCGGAAGCATGCACGATGATCTTATTCGCATAGACAAATCGTGTAAGACATCAACTGCAGCAGAATCTTCTCCCTAGGGAAGAATGCGAATGCAAATTGGATCGTTCAATACCCAGAGCATTTCATAGATCTGGATCTTAGAGCGTCTCTCCGCTTATCTGAATCGCGCCACTGGGGCAGACAATAGTGCATAGGCCACAGCCTATGCATTTCTCCTTGTTTATTACCGCCCTTCGCTCCAATCTTATTGCCGCGGAAGCCCCGTCCCTGCAGGAGGTAACACACCCGCCGCATGCCGTACATTTGTTGTTGTCCACGATGGGAACTACGTTTTCATCCACCTTCAGTTCCTCAAATCTGCCCAGAGACTTAAGGGCGACACCTCTCACATCTTCCAAAGACGAATAGCCTTGTTGACGCATGAATGTCTCTATCTTCCTCTTCCAGTCAGAGGCGATGTCGAAACCACACCACATGATGGCTGTGCACACCTGTACAGTGGTTGCACCCATCATGATGTATTCCACGACGTTCTCCCAGGTATGTATGCCACCTATGCCTGATGTGGGTAGCTTGGTATTCTGCACAATGTCTGCAACAAAGCGCAGGCCGACTGGCCTCACCATCGGGCCAGAGTTACCTCCCATCGTAGACCGGCCTTTGACGTCTGGCTGCACCTTTCCGGTGTATACATCGACGCCGCTCAGACCCAGAACGGTGTTTATTGCGGAAATGCCGTCAGCCCCTCCCTTCTCCGCTGCCTTTGCGTGAGGAACGATGTCAGCCACGTTGGGTGAGAGCTTTGCTATGACAGGAATCTGCACAGCCTCTTTTACCCATCTGACTGCGTTTTCAACCATGTCTGGGTTCTGTCCCAGCACCATGCCGCGGCCTTTTTCAACAGTGCCGTGCGGACATGACATATTCATCTCCAAGGCGTCTGCTCCATGTTTCTCGGCCCATCTTGAAATCTCCTGCCAATCGTTGGCATCGTACGAAGCCATGACAGACACGATTAGCGGAGCATCTGAAGACTTCGCAATCTGTATCTCACGCGCCCACCAGTCAAGCTTGTGGACTGTAATGAGTTCTATGTTTTGCATACCGCAGAGTCCTCCGCGCGTTCTTACGGGCGCAAGCCGAGGGCGAACATCTGGATAGACGTCCTTGTCAAGCGCAATAGTCTTTGAGATACAGCCTCCCCAACCCGCCTTCACAGCCCTCAACATGTGGTCTCCATCCATAGATGGTGGTGCAGAAGCTACGAGAAGTGGGTTTTTGTACTTCAATCCCAGGAAACCCACATCCAACATTTGCTGTTCTCCCATGTAGATGTGGGGCAGAGACAAAAATGTTTGTTGAGAAGACCCTTGTTAGTGAATGAAGCTTTTTATGGAAATAGATGCCTTTCGGGAACGGTGGTTCAATGACAAGGATTGTAAGGGGTGGACTTCTACAAGCTTCCTATCCCGGCACAGTTGAGGGCATGGTAAAGAAGCATAGGAAGCTTGTGGAAGAGGCAGGAAAGAAGGAGGTCAGAATCCTTTGTCTGCAGGAGCTTTTCAATGGCCCCTATTTTCCCGCAGAGCAGGACACAAAGTGGTATAAGCTCGCGGAACCTGTTCCTGGACCGACGACGAATAGCATAGCGAAGATTGCCAAGAAGTACAAGATGGTTATTGCCATTCCAGTTTTCGAGGAGGCTATGGATGGTGTATACTACAATACTACGGCGGTTTATGACGCGGACGGCAGTTTTCTGGGCAGGTATCGCAAGAACCACATCCCTCATGTGACAGGGTTTTGGGAGAAATTCTACTTCAAGCCAGGTAACTTGGGATACCCTGTATTCAAGACAGCCTATGCTACTATAGGCATCTACACATGCTATGACAGGCACTTCCCAGAAGGCGCACGGATCTTGGGTCTTCGTGGTGCAGAAATTGTCTTTAACCCTTCTGCCACAGTAGCTGGTCTGTCGAAATACCTATGGGAACTTGAGCAACCCGCCCATGCTGTTGCCAACCAGTACTTCGTTGGCGCCATAAATCGTGTGGGTGTTGAAGAATGGAAGACAGGTAGGTTCTATGGTTGCTCCTACTTCTGTGACCCACGTGGACGGATTCTTGTCAAAGGTTCGGACGACAAGGATGAAATCGTAATAGCGGATCTCGACCTTGACATGATCGAAGAAGTGAGACATGTATGGCAGTTCTTCAGGGACAGAAGACCAGAAACCTATGACGATATGGTGAAGATGCTTCCATAAGATTTTCCAAGGTTTTTGACCATTTCCTACGTACTTGGAGTTCTCTCGCGTCCCCTAGGTATGGACTCATTATGCCATGTTGGGCGTGAAAGGACCCCTCTGGCTTTGATGTTGTGTGCGGTCTATATGTATTTTCAGGGTTTGAGTCTGCGGGCTGTCTCCGGATGCTTGAAGGACCTTTGCCCACGAAGCCATGTCATGGTCCGGTGCTGGGTTCAACGCTTCAGCCATCTGAACCGTTTGTTCATTGTGAGGCGTTTTCGATGATCCTTGGTAGACGAGACATGGATTAAGGTTGGAAGCCAAGAGGCTTGGCAGCAGCTGGCTTTCGAGCCCTACTGCAAATTCTTTTTGGGCTTCCATCTCAGCCGTACCCGCAACGTCTTGACGACTGAACTCTTCCTTCAAAGCCTGATCGACAGGCATGGTAAGCACCCGGTCTACTCTGATGGAGCCAACTGGTATCCCTATACTTGCTGCTCGCTGGGTTTGGATCATCTACGATGCCCTGAGCGGCATTTTGATGAAGCGTTTCGTTCAATACATGAAGGATCGAACGGAGGCGCTCTACGATTACTTCCCATGCCCCAAGGAACGTTGCCGCCTAGACCACGCGAAGGTCTGGCTCAACTCGTACACGTTGAGCTTCACCCTCTTCAGACATTCAGACGCCGTAGACCTGACCTCAATCCTCCAACTCAGCAAACTCATCTAAAGAGAAAAAGATCCAACTCAAGGCAACAGAGCCGCCAGCTCGTTCCCAAATCTTAAATATCGCTTGAGCACCAAAGTGTTAGGTCCGGTGTGAAAATGTCTATTTTAGTTCCAGGTAGGATCACCGGTCTAGTAGTCATGGCCATCATAGTGGTGCTGGGTATATGGGCATTGGAGAGGGCGAAGCGCGGGAAAGTGAGAGCGGTTCGAGAGCTTGCGGGAATGGCGGGACTGAGAATAGCAGCTGGACGCTGCGCTGAGATGGGAAGACCCTTTTTCCATACGACGGGTCATGGAGGAGGAGGACTCTACACCGCGAGGGGACCTCAACATATGGCAGGAATCGCCATACTTGGCTACATTGCCAGACTCTGCGCAAAGCTTGGAGTGAAAGCCGTATCGTTGACAGCGTTTCCAGAACTCATCCCTGTGACAGAGGACACAATACGGATGGCGTATCTGGGGGAAGGAAAGGCAGATCAGGTTAAGCCTGACATGGTACGGTTCCTGTCTAGCTACGCGCTTGCCTTCAAGCAAGGCTACATAGGGCAACTGACGAGGGAAAAAGCTGGAGCTGCTTCCTTGTGCGGTGCGATCTGGCCTTCGGACGCGCTTCACATGTCAGAGCCGGGAGTCATCATAGGAGCTATGCAGATCGGAGGAGCTATCGACACCGATACTCTATCAATGTTAGCCTTGACGTGCGACTACGTATTCCTGGGAGAGGAACTTTACGCTGCGGGAGCTTTTGCATCCGAGAACCCCACTCAGCTTAGCGTAATGTTTGCGTCGGACATAGTCAAGATTGGTCTGGTTCTATTGATGATCTTTGGTTTCATTCTTTCCTCAGCGGGCGTCAAAATAGCGCAGCTGTTCACAATTTGATGAGGTGGCGGCAAAAATGTCTTGGATACGAGGCAAAGACGTTCCTGTTGGCATAGTCTTCATCTGTGGATTGATCGTAACAGTGGCGTACTTCATAAATGTTCCAGCGGTCGTCGGAGTTAGTGAAGCGATACAGACGTGGGCAGTAGTAATAGCCGGCTTCGCCATCGGCCTTGGTGTAGTCAACATGGTTGTGTTCCACAGCGACAGCATCAGGAAGCGAGCGAGCGGTCAATGGCCGTATAGTGTGGTATTTCTTGTGATCTTTGTTGCTCAGACGGTCTCGGGATTCTTTGACTTGGCGGCTCTCAAGAATCCCGTCTATGTTTGGCTGTACTCGAACATATTCAGCCCCTTGGCCGAAGCGATGTACGCCATCCTTGGGTTCTTCATAGTCTCGGCTGCCTACCGCGCTATGAGAGTGAGAAACATAGAGACGGCCTTTGTCTTGGTTTCGGGTCTTCTTGTGATGCTGACGAACGCGCCGATCGGTGCCGCAATCTGGGAGGGATTTCCAATACTGGGCAAATGGATTCTAGATGTGCCAACAACTGCCGGAAACCGAGCCATATTCATTGGCACAGGCATCGGAACAATCCTGCTGGGCCTTCGAATCCTCTTGGGATATGAGAGAGGATACATAGGAGGTTGAAGCCGATGGGAACGGAATCAAAGAAGCCGAGATCTGTATGGGAAAGGTTGGAGCACATGGATCCGAGAATTTCATACTGGCTACTCATCTTCGTGATTGTCGTCCCGTTCCTTAGGCCGTTGGGTCTGCCAATATCAATATCGAAGGAGACGCAAAGCTTCTATAATACCTTGGACGCGCTTCGTCCTGGCTCCGTTGTACTCTTCGATATCTCTAGTGGGCCAGCTGCATATGGCGAAATAGGTCCTGGTTCGATAGCGATGATGGAATATGTTACAGTTGTCTATCCGGGGCGACATGAGGGTGGTAGGCTGAGAATAGCTATAGTCTCAGGAGGCGAGGCAGAAGGGGCGATAATGTACGAAGCATATGCCAGACCTAGGTTGGAGAAGGCAGGGTTCCAATACGGTGCTGACTACGCTTGGTTTGGCTTCATAGCCGGAGGGGAAACAATGGTGGCTAGGCTTGCTGATAGTATTCCTAGTCTACTCAGAAACGATTTCTTTGGCACTACCATAGACAAGTTGCCAGTTATGAAGGGCGTCAGTAACTACAAGGACGTTTCTGTTGTGATAGTCTGGGATAGCGTCGATGCGACAGCTTGGTATGTGAGGCACTGGGGTGCAAAAGGTGTCCGGGTCGGGACGGTATGCGTTGCGGTTGAAATACCTGCATACATTACGTTCTACAGATCAGGAGAAGTGTTCGGAATTATCGGAAGCTCCAGAGGCGGAGCAGAGCTAGAGCTTCTAGTGGGAAAGCCAGGCGTTGGAGTTGCAACAACAGACACTCTATCCACTTCCCATCTCCTGGTGATAATTCTCATCATCGTGGTGCACATTGGACTACTCGCAAGAAAATACTTACCTAGCACAGGAAAGAGGTGACTAATCATGGTTGACTATATCCCATTGTGGCACGCCTTCCTGATAATCGGAGTCTTTAGCTATGCGCTGTGGAGAGAGAGTCCATACTTCAGGTTCTGCGAACATGCCTTCATAGCCAGCGCATTGGGCTACGCCGTTGTGATGGCAGCAAAGGCGATCATTACGACCGCTATCTACCCCCTGAGCAAGGGTGAGGTCATATACATAGTACCCTTGGTCCTAGGTTTTGCTCTATACCTGAGGTTTGGCAAGAGCACATTGTGGATAAGCCGCTGGCCAATAGCGATAATCGTGGGAGTTGGCATGGCGCTTGGAATGAGAGGAGTGCTCTTTGCCTACTTGCTATCCCAAGTCCAAGCAACAGCGACCATGTCCATTGTGACTAAGGATCCCTTAACCAACTTCAACAGCGGATTGATGCTGCTGACCACGATTCTGATCCTGATGTTCTTCATATTCACCTTTCTAAGAGAAGCGATACCAGGGTCCGCGATATCCAGAGCTAGATTTGTGTCTCGCTGCCTTATTATGCTCACGCTGGGCGCTTTCTTCGGTAGCATCACCATGGCAAGGCTTACATTGATCGCAGGCCAGATCAGGAAACTAATGATCGCGTTCGGTCTATTGCCCGCCTAGAGTCCCAACCTTTCTTTAGTCTCCCCTTTTTTCAGACATTGTGTTTCGTCACTGTTATTGCGATCTCACGACGGCACATCTTTCTCATCGGGGTCGCCTAGCTATTGGTTGGGCTTATACTGCTCGCGAACAGCTCACCTCAGTAACCATCGTTGCGCTATGGGGTCAGGGGTGCGTGTGTCAATACTCGAGTGCCTTGTAGATGCCGTACGCTTCGATGTGGTCACGAAACTTCCCTTGGAACTTGGCGTAGGTTCTTTCCCCTGCTTCTTGAGCTTGTTCTAACACCTCCTCTTCATCAACGGTCCCAACTACTCTGTTCTCCATAATCACCTTCCCATCGACTATTGATGTGTCAACGTCGCTTCCAAAGGCGTAATGTATGATGGACCCAACCGGATTGATCATGGGCGTAAGGTGAGGTGTACGGGCATTTAATAAGACAACATCGGCCTTCTTCCCAGGTCCCAAGGACCCGATCTCATTATCTAGTCCTAGTACTTTAGCGGCATCTATCGTCATCATCTCCAATATCTTCATGGGGGATGGTGGCGCAGCTCCACAAATAGGATATTGATGATATCCTTGCCCAGCTCTTACCCTCTGCAAAGTAAGAGCAGCACGCGCGGACTCGAGCATGTCGCCACTGCCCGCTCCATCTGTGCATATTCCAACAGTCATACCCAAATCAATCCACTCTAGGACAGGTGCCACGACACTCTGAAGTCTGGCGAGATTCAACGGACTATGACAGATCTTCGTGTCCGAGTTCTTAAGGATCTTGATGTCGTTCATCGTCGCATAAATGCAGTGTGCTGCGTAGACATCTGGACCTAGAAAGTCTATGTCCCTAAGAAACTCGACAGGTGTCTTGCCATAAAGAGACCGAACCTGATGGATCTCCATATAGTTCTGAGCGAGATGTATTGTGAGCCTCTTCTTGCGCTTGTTAGCCAGCTCCCTCATCTCTTCTAGAAGTTGTCTAGAGCAATAGTCGGGTCCATGAGGTCCAAGAGCACAGCTGATTCTTCCATCCGCTTTGCCATCCCACTTTTCCATCTCATCCAAGCCCTCTCGTAGCAATAGTTCTCCAATCTCCGGTCTGTAACTATATTTCAGGTGGTGAGCATAGTCATAGCTGGTGGTATCTGCGTCTCGTACGTAGAGGTTTAGAACGCCCCGCAGGCCCATCTCCGCGACATCTTCAGCCAAAGTAAGATCGTCACCGATGCAGGTCGTGCCGAACCTTACATCGTCAAGTAGCCCAGCCCTGGCGATTCTTCGTCGATCCTCTTTTGTCTGCTGGCCTGCCAGCGGTAGGAAGATTGTGGCTAGAACATTGGGAACGTCATCACAAACCCCTCTATTGATTGCAGAACCAGCGTGTGTGTGAACATTAATGAAACCAGGAAGCAGAAGCTTTTGCTTGGCATCAATAACGGTTTCGGCTGAGTATTTGCGCGCAAGGTCCACAGTCTTTCCGACGTCGAGAATTTTATTGCCCTCAATGGCAATCAGTCCGTCCTTGATGACCCTGCGATCCTTGTCCATCGTTATTACGTATTTGGCATCTCTTATCAAAATGTCGACCATTGGAACCCAGCAACAGATGGATTCTTGACGCTATTTACTTTTTGTTGGTGCCTAGAACATCGCTCTTATCTATCGACATGTCGTTGACCGGTCGCGCCAAGCACTCTCCACATAAAGCTGAGAGATCGAGGCGCAAAAACTTAAATCCGCTATAGGGATCAGACGTCCACATCGGTGATAGCTCTGTGGTAGATCTTGTCGTTGAGAACGGGAAGGTTGTCCTTCCAGACGCGACAATTGAGGCAGACATAGCGATTGACGACGGGAAAATAGTCGCATTAGGTACTGGCACAGCACTGCCGAAGGGCGACAGGGTTATAGATGCAAAGGGGAACTTCGTTCTCCCGGGATGCATCGATCCTCACACCCACATAAACATGCCGTTCATGGGGGCGACAACAAAGGATGACTTCTTTTTAGCTACGAAAGCTACGTCTTGGGGAGGTACAACGACTATAATTGACTTTGCGATACAGCAAAAACGAACGCTACCGATGAAAGCAGTTGAAGATCGTAGAGCGCAAGCAGACAACAAGGTTGTAATCGACTACTCACTCCACCCGGCCATAACCGACCTTACACCGGAAGCTGTCAGTCAATTGAAGGACCTGATAGACTACGGCGTTCCCTCGTTCAAGCTATTCATGGTCTACAGAAAAGAAGGATTCATGGTAGACGACGGTACTCTGCTGAAGGTGTTCGAAGAAGCCAAGGCTCATGGAGGACTGGTCGGTCTTCACGCAGAGAACGTCACGATGATCGAATACTTGGTTGAGGAGGCGCTTAGAAAGGGAAATAGAGCCGCTGTATATCACGCGCTCACGAGGCCTCCCATTACCGAGGCTGAAGCAGTGAACAGAGCCATATTCCTAGCCAACTACTTGGACACAGCCTACTACAACTTCCATCTTTCAATCAAAGAAGGCGTGAATTTGATACGAGAGGCTAGACTCAAGGGGCAACCGATGTACGCGGAAACGTGCACACACTACCTCGTTAACACTATTGAAGATTTGAAGAGGCCGGACGGAATCAACTTCATCTGCACCCCACCTATCAGGACGAAAGAGGACCAAGAGGCTCTATGGAGAGGACTCGCAGACGGCACAATGTCACTAGTCTCATCAGACCACTGCGCCTTCACCACCGATATGAAAAAGCTTGGAAAAGACTCATTCGACAAAGTGCCAAACGGAATGCCCGGCCACGAGTTCAGACTCCCCATACTATTCTCGGAAGGAGTAGCGAAGGGCCGTATCAGCATAAATAGGCTCTCGGAAATCACAAGCATCAATGCCGCCAAAATATTCGGCCTATACCCCAAGAAAGGGGCAATAGGCATAGGCAGTGACGCAGACCTAGTGATACTCGATCCAAGACAGGAGAAAACGATAAGGACAGAGGATTCGCTGTACGGCATGGATTGGTATCCGTGTGAAGGAATGAAAATCAAGGGCTGGCCAGTAGTCACCATCTCCAAGGGCAAAGTCGTCTGGAAGAATGGACAATTCCAAGGCAAAGCAGGAGACGGAGAATTCCTGAAACGGAAGATCCCACCAGAACTTTCCAAACACGTAGTAGCCTAGAATGGGGCGCTACTCATCGATATGCAAGAGACGGAAAAGAGGCTGCTGAGATCTATCGACGGAATGAAGGATGAGATAGTACAGCTGCTCTCTGATCTCGTGAAAAATGAAAGCGTGAACCCACCTGGAAACACTCGGAAGGCCGCGCAGATTCTCACAGACAAATTCAGAGAGTTCAATATTGCACCAGAAGTCGTGAGCGTCGACGATGATAAGCCCAACCTGATCGCGAGGATTAACCCGGGTAGACGTCCCGAACTCTTGTTCAACAGCCACATAGACACGGTTCCACCAGGAGATCTCGCCCAGTGGAAGTATGACCCGTTCGCAGCCGTCGTGGAGGAGGGAAGGATGTATGGAAGAGGTGTCGCAGACGCCAAAGCCAGCATTGCTGCAATGACGATGGCTGCGAAGGCGATAAAGCGAAGCGCCATAGAGCTGAAGGGATCAATGGTCGTGAATCCGGTGAGCGACGAAGAGACCGGAGGAATCAAAGGCGCAAAGTTTCTGCGAGACGCAGGGCACCTAACTCCCGACTTTGTTGTGATAGGGGAACAGACAGACAATGAAATCGCCATAGCGGAGAAAGGAATAATCTGGTTCAACATCAAGACGATCGGCAGAACTGCTCACGGCAGTACACCTTGGGAGGGCGTGAATGCGATAGAGAAGATGGTGAAATTGTTGGTAAACATTCAGGAAGAACTGGGATCCAAACTGAAGACCATGAGTCACCCTTTGACTCCGCCCCCCTCGATTAACATAGGAACGATTCAAGGAGGAGTCAAGGTCAATGTGGTGCCTGATGCATGTGAGGTGAGCTTGGATAGGAGGCTCCTGCCCGAAGAGCCACCGGAAAAGGCAGAAAAGGAACTCTCAGAAATAGTAGACAGAATGCGAAGAAGTGATCCAGACTTCAAGGCAGAGCTCAAGACTCTGCTGACAGGTTCCCCAGTAAATACGTCTCCGGAAGCGGAGATAGTTAGGGTTGCGCAAGGCGTTAACAAGGATCTCGAGCTTTCCTCTAAGCTAGTGGGCTACGCGCAGGCCAGCGACGGAAGGTTCTTCGTGGAACAGGGTATACAGACAATAATCATCGGGCCAAGTGATCCCAGAGTGGGACATACCCCCAACGAACACGTCAGGCTTGACGATGTGATCACAACAACAAAGATCTACGCACTGATCACCGCTAGAATGCTGACCCACGTAGATTAGCGGCCAAATCTTTCGAATCTCTGTCATGGCTTTCTGCACAGCTTGTATAGGGACCGTTTCGGTTCATCCCAACAGCCACTGTGATGGCCCACAGAACACGAAGAGCATAGAATCTGTCTCGAGACGAATGGTGCATGCAATGTCTCTCTTGGACTTGCTTAGGCCAACGCTCTATAAGGCAGAGATACGACTCTCCTAACTGCGGGCCAGACTTGACGAGGTTCATTGCTTCATGAAAAAGGATACGTCTCAATTGCGAGCGACAGCCCTCGGCATACTCGCACTTCTATTCTGGAGTTCCACAATTGCTTTTTCGAGAAGTCTCGTGGAGGCGCTTGGAATCCTAACTGCCAGCTCATACGTCTTCCTTCTTGGCGGCTCAATAGCTTGTGTCTATACGGTCGTTGCTCCGGACGGCCTCAGGAGACTTGCTCGCCTTCCTGCTGCTTACCTCATTGGATGCGGAGGATTGTTTGTTGCGTATATGGTCAGCCTATACGTGGCCATCGGACTTGCCTCCACTCGTCAGCAAGCTCTCAAAGTGGGACTGGTCAACTATCTCTGGCCAGGACTCACGTTAGCATTCGCGGTCCCCATTCTAAGGAGAAGAGCGCGATCCTTGTTAATAGTTGGTCTTATCATCGGATTTCTCGGAATCTTCTTGGCAACGGTTCAACGCGCTGATTATTCACTCAGCGTACTTGTTGAAAATATCGAGGTGAACTGTCATTCCTATCTGTTGGCTCTTGCGGCAGCGGTCATGTGGGCACTTTACTCGAATCTGAGTCGACGATGGGCAGGGCAAGCTGAGAGCGGAGCGGTCTCAATATTCCTCCTCGTCTCAGGATTGATCCTTACAGGGGTGCGAACATGTTTTCCAGAGGAACCTCGATGGACGTGGCAGTCAATGTCAGAGCTTCTATACATGGCAATTTTTCCCGGTGCACTCGCCTACACGTTTTGGGATGAGGCGATGCGAAAAGGCAGAATTGTCCTCGTGGCTTCCATGTCATATTTCACTCCTTTGCTTTCAACAATCATTGGGACTGCGTATCTAGGTGTCAGCATAGGATGGAATCTTTGGGCGGGATGCGTACTTGTGGTAATTGGAGCAGCAATATGCAAGGCCTCGGTGGAGGAAGGGGCCAGGGAATAGGATCTGACGCGTGGCCCATTGGTCTCGGTGAACATTGGCATATTCAACGTAGTCCCCGCCAACACACGTAGATTAGGTCGATTCGTGATCGCGGCGAGCGTCAACGGTTGACGATCAAAGATCGAAAACAGGCTCTCTGACATTATTGATCGCGTTGTCTCTGGGGTATCCACTGGTGTTCATTGTACCGGGGCGATGACTTAGCGCCGCGTCTGGACTATCGACGCTCATATTACGGAATCTTGCTGTTGCTCTTTTTTCTGGCCAGCCTTTTGATCAATACCTGCTGTGTCCCCAGAACTTCTCCGGTATTTCTAAGAGATGTCGCAGCTGTGTCCTGTCGAGAGCGGCCTCAGCTTCTTTTTGCGCATTCTCCAAAACTTCCATCTCATTAACGGTCTTCACGACCCTTTCTTCCATGAGCACCTTTCCGTTCACGATGACTGTGTCGACGTCGTTGCCGTTAGCGTAGTATGTGATTCGGTGGACTGGCATGTTCAAGGGATAAGTGTGTGGCTTGAACACATTTACGAGAATTATGTCTGCTTTCTTCCCTGGTTCTATTGAGCCTAGTTCCTTTTCGAGGCCTAGAGCTCGCGCCGCGTCGATCGTAGCCATCTCTAGAACCTTTCCAGGAGGAATGTAGCTTGAGTCGCGGTAATGTGTCCTTTGGTAGTGCATGCAATGAAACATGTGACGGAACATGTCGTAACTCCTATCCGGCGCAGTGCCGTCTGAACCAAGCATAACCGTTACGCCAGCGTCTATCAGCTCTGGCACTGGACAATGACCCCATATTGATGCTCTCGCGCTAGGATTGTGCACTATCTTCGTGTCCGTAAGTTTGCAAATCTCAATTTCCTCTGAGGTTAGATCAGTTGAGTGGGATAGAAACGCGTCAGGACCCAGAATTCCCATTTTCTCATGAGCGAACTTCACTGTGCCTTTTGCATGGCCATCCTGCGCGAACAACACGCCATATTTCTTGGTTGACTCTCTGACCGCATGGGCCTGATCAACAATCTCTTTTTCGGGTGGAGCAAGCCACATAGATAACTTCGTCTTCTCCAGATCATCCTTTGCTGGATGTACCACCGGAAACATCATGCATATGTGGATCCGGCCATCAGCCTTCTCGTGCCAGTCCCTTATGATCTGCTCGCTGGTTCGCAGCTGATCCTCGAAAGACACCATCACATCTCTCCGTTCATTTCCACTCCAACGGCAATACTTACGTGGAAACGGCGGCCTCCGGGGTCCTACTGCAAGAAACTCTCTTATGCCCACTTTCTCTATCGCCTTGCAATGTCTATCTCCGAAGACAGCATCATCTGTTCTCATTACACTGTCTCCTCCTCCAAGAAAGGTGACACCGCAGGTTGTCCCAAACTTGAGGCGTTCGAGAGCCGTCAACATAGCCTCCGCGTACCAGAACTCCTCAGTTGAACCCTCCGAATAGATCCTCTCGCAAGCTTCAAACCACAGGGGATCGCGATGGGAACCCATACTCTTGACAAGTCCGTGGCCTGCATGGCCGTGTCCATCGAACAGCCCAGGCATCACCACCTTGCGACTGGCGTCGATGACCCTGTCCGACCTATACCTCGATCTCAACTCATGCGTAGCACCAACATCTATTATACGGTCATCATGGATCGCTACTGCACCGTCTTCTATGATCGTCCGCCGCGGATTCATCGTAATGATGGTGCCATTAGATATCAGAATGTCAACCAATGCAAGATCCTCCAGAACTACATCTCATTACCAGTCTTAAAACTTGTTTTGTCCGCAAGATTCCACAATGAGCACGACGGTTGTTTGTAAGAGTTTGTATAGCGTTTTGTTTTCTGCTCTCTTGACACGCATCTTCAGCATGGCAGGGTCGGAGACTAGATTGAACTCGCGCGGACTGGACGCGATGTAGGCTTCTGAGCCGAGATACCGCCTACTTTCTTAAGGAGAATGAGAGCGTTGTTTTACCGTGAGGCGCTACGACCTCTTCTGAAGATCAACCAGTGCTTGGCACAACGAGAATACTATTCATGAGATAGGTGTGACAAGACAATCAGAAATTTGCGTCAGTGACCGTAGTTGAACAGTCAGTTCGCTACTGCTTGCACTCTCTTCAACACCTTACCAGCCCGTATGCCTGTGTGCTCGCCTTTCTTCACCGCTACTTGCCCGTTCACTATCACGCACTCGATACCTTCAGGGTATTGACTTGGATCCTCATAGGTTGCTCTATCTGCAATCCTATCGGGATTGAAGATCACAAGATCGGCCCACGCACCGACCTTTATAATTCCTCTATCCCTAAGCCTGAGTCTCTCTGCCGGATAAGAGGTCATCTTTCTTATCGCCTCTTCAAGAGCAATTATTCGTTCCTCTCTTACGTATTTGCCGAGGACTCTTGGATACGTTCCGTAGACTCGTGGATGCGGTTTTCCCGGTGGAAGCAAACCGTCGGTGCAGAACATTTGAAGTGGATGTTTCATTATCGTACGTACATCCTCTTCAGACATGATGAAGAGTACCATGGACACGGCGCCCTTTTCTTCTATCAACAAGTCAAAGAGAGCGTCGGTGGGATGCTTTGTCAAAGCCTCAGCTATCTCGCGTAGGTTCTTCCCTACAAAGCGCTTGTTCTTCTCTGATGGAAGTGAGGATACGAAGATCCCTTCCCAACCAGATTCCTGGACAAAGTCTTCCCATCCAGGTATTCCATCTCTGATCTCTTGCTTCATCCTTGCACGCATGTCTGGGTCCTTCAGTCTCTCAATGGTCTTCTCGAAACCTCCTTCCAAACTCCATGGGGGAAGCAGAGCCCAGAGCATCGTACTTCCAGCGGTATACGGATATTGTTCCAGCGTGAGCTCTAGCCCCCTTGATCGAGCCTGTTCTGCAAATTCAAGCATCTTCCCCGCCTTCCCCCAATTGGATCTTCCGGAAACCTTGAAGTGATCGATATGAATTGATGCGCCTGATTGCTCGCCAACCTCTACTACCTCTTTCATTGATTCGAGCACCATGTCTCCTTCGTTCCGCATATGCACGGCGAGGTATCCATCGAGCTCTGAGACAACTTTGCAAAGCTCGACCAGTTCCTGTTTATCAGCGTAGGTGCATGGTGCGTAGATCAATCCTGTTGAGAGCCCCATAGCTCCTTCTTTCATCGATGTCGCCACAAGTTGCTTCATATCGCTTAACTCGCTGGGAGACGGTGCCCTCTTCTCCATTCCCATGGCCCAGATCCTTACATTGCCGTGGGGCACGAGGGAGGCAATGTTGACTGCGATCCCCTGTTTCTCAAATCTAGCTAAGTATTCGCCGAGGCTTGTCCAATCCCATTCTATATCTGGATCGCCCAGCAATCCAGATACCAACCTCCTCACGAGAGCTATATGTTCCCTTCGAACGGGTGCGCCGGATAGTCCGTCCTGAGCGAGGACCTCAGTGGTTATTCCTTGCGTCACCTTGGCCTCGCATCTTGGGTTAGCTAGCCACATCAGATCGGAGTGGCTGTGCGTATCGATGAATCCGGGGCAGACTACGTTGCGTTTGGCATCTATGACCGTGTCAGCTCGCTCGTCTTGTAATTCGCCTATCTCAATTATTCTGTCTTTTTCGACACCGATATCGCCTTTGTACCAAGGATTTCCAGTGCCGCTGACAATTCTTCCTCCTTCGACTATCAGGTCGATCACTTTCTCACCAGATCTGAATTATCGCGGAACGATTAATAAGAGTTGGAGAGCTATGTTTCGCGCAGATCGCGTCGAACAGAGCGTATCCTAGCTGGCTTTGAAAGAGCGACTGGATCGCATCAATAGACTCACAATCACGGGGCCAGACTCGCAGGTAGGCTAGGTATGTCGAAGCTGATCTTCTACAAGCCTCCCGTTAAGCATTATGTGTTCGATGGTGTCTGGTTTCGTGATTACCTCGATGTCTTTCAGCGGGTCTTCGTTCAAAACCAGTAGATCGGCGTACTTCCCGACCTCTATTGTGCCAACCATGTTCTCTATTTTGAGAGCCTTGGCCGAGTTTAGGGTGCCCGCTACGATTGCATCATTTTCACTCATGCCCCAATCAACCATGTAAACAAGTTCCAAAGGGTTTTGGCCGCAAAATGTGTTGGTCATACCGCTGTCTGTGCCAGCAGCGATCGTTATTCCCTGCTTCATAGCATTCATGAAATTCGGTTTTGTTTCTTCATATATTCCGGCGCTGCTAGTCGGTCTGCGTATCTTCTTTTGCTCTTGAGCGCGTGCACTCTCTTCTAGTTTAGATACGCGTTCCTCTTCTCTAAAGACTGTTAGTGTAGGTACGAGTATGGCGCCCGTTTGTTTCATCTTTCTTATGTGGTCGTTGTTGAGTGTCTGGCCGTGAACTATGACGTCTACCCCGGCTTCGAGTGCGTTGCTGATGCCTTGTTCTCCGTAGCAATGCGCGTGAACCGGTCTGCCGCACTTATGTGCCTCTTCAACTGCAGCTCTCATCTCATCAACCGTAAGCTGAGGATCACGTCCGCCAGTATGAGGACTGGACAACGCACCTGTCGCCCCCAACTTGATGAAGTTAGCTCCATAGTACATCAGGAGTTCCCGTGTGGCCTTACGTGCTTCATCTGCTCCATTTATCTCAAATCCTCCGCCTATTACTCTGTGCCCGTGTGTTGCCCGGCCGCCCGTCATGGTTATCATGGTTCCTGATGCTCTGATTCTTGGTCCCAGCATGACGCCGTCTTCTATCGCGTCTCTCAAAGCAGGGATCGTGTTTCGTCTTCCGCCTGCGTCACCGATAGTGGTGACTCCTGCTCTGAGAGCCCTCCTAGCCAGCTCACCCGCGCGAAGGGTTAGGTACTCATCTGACACATTCGTGATATCCGTTTCCTGAGGCTTGCCTGAATAGACCAAGTGGACATGTGTGTCGATTAGACCCGGCATGACGACTCTGTCTGAGGCATCTATCCTCTTTTCGTAAGATCTCTTGAGTTGCTCCATTGAGATTTCGGTTATGGTTCCGTCTTGGATCCCTAGGTAGACGCCCTCGAGAGTCTTGCCGTTTCCTACTATCAGTTTTCCAACTCGTAGTTCTAGTTCCATGATGATTTACTTTGATTCTGTGGAATGATAAGTCTTATGGCAAGCGACTACAGAGTGTTTGTTGCCTGGCCGGTTACAAGGCCAGCGGCAACTGATGCCTTGTCGATGAAGCCAAATCTCTCGACTGATCCCTTTGTAGATTTCTGAAAATCCCATAGACTGCTCCAATCCTATGACAACGGAATTTCTGGGCTTCTGTTCGCATACAATAGGCAGGTAGATTGGGCTTATGATATGCTTGAGGTGTGAAAGACCGCAGCCAAGTGAGAGCTCGGCTTAGCCTCATCCAATCGATAGAGAATCTTGAAGGGCTTATTAGATTGATATGCTACAGCTGAAGGCGATGGTGAGATCATATGAAAACAGGCATTGAGGGAGGTTTGATTGTAGCATTTGACGGTCAAGAGCATAGACTGCTTAGGGATGGAATTGTTGTATTCGAGAACGACAAGGTCGTTCACGTGGGTAAATCGTATCCCGGACAACTTGACAGGAAAATCGATGCAAAGAAGAGACTAGTCATTCCCGGCTTCATAGATCTACACAGCCACATTGCTGGTTGCCCCTTTGAGAGGGGATATAGAGGAGACAGAAGTACGAGAACTCTCTGGAACTCCGATCTCTACGACCGAGCTCCGGGTTTTTGGGCGTCACAGACGCAGGCAGACAATCGCGTTGCCATGGAGTATTCCTTGGCTGAGATGCTCAAAGGAGGAATCACTACGGTTGTTGAATTGGGAGCGGTGAATTCAGTGGGAGCCAAGGGAGCAGTCGATCTGGCTGGAAAGGCGGGAATAAGAGCATATTTGCTGAGGGGTCATCAGTCAGGAAGCTGGTATTCCCCGGATGGACACAAGGTCCTGTACGAGAACTTCGACGGAGAGAAATGGGATGAAGAGAAAGGGCTCAAACAGCTGGACGAGTCGATGAGGTTCATCAAGGAATACAATGGCTCCCATGACGGTAGAGTGAGATCGTTCCTTTATCCGGAAAAGGTTGACACGTGCAGTCCAAGTCTCTTCAAGGAAACGCGGAGACTTGCCAATGAGCACAACCTGCTCATGCAGTCCCATGTCTCGCAATCAGGAGTCGATTTCAGAGAGATCATGAGAAGACACGGCAAGACTCCGATCGAGTTTCTCGCTGACTTGATGATTCTTGGAAGCGATTTCATAGCCGCACACTCGATCGTGGTCAGCGGACACAGCAAGTCAGGCTATGCTGACCCTTGGGATAAGGATATCCAAATTCTCGCTAAGACTGGAACTACTGTGGCTCACTGCCCACGGCCGTTCTCAAGATACGGAATCGCGATGGAGAGCTATGCGAAGTATCTCAAAATGGGAGTCAACGTGGGACTCGGCACCGATACTTTCCCCCAAGACATGCTCAGGGAAATGCAACTCGCATCAACACTCTCGAAAGTAGTGGAAGGCGAACCCAGCATAGCTACTTCAAAAGATGTCCTTGATTCGGCCACTCTGAGCGGAGCAAAGGCACTCAAACGTCCTGACTTGGGACGCATCGCTGTTGGCGCCAAGGCGGATTTAACGCTGATCAGGTTGGACTGCTTCAACATGTGTCCGATAACAGATCCGATATACCTTCTGGTGCAAGTTGCAACCAACAGCGACGTGGACATGGTCATAGTTGATGGAAGGACAGTTGTCGAGGAAGGGAAGGTGATTGGATACGACGAGGAGAAGGTCTTCGAGGAGCTTCAAGAATCTATGAATAAGGTTCTTGAAAAAGTCCCGGAAAAAGACAGACGGCACAGAACCGCTGGCGAAATCAATCCCTCTTCCCTAAAGATGTGGCAATAAATCCTGGTGGCATCTAGCGGAGTTGGCGCCCAAACTGTCTCTTCTCCTGCCGCTGGACCTATGTATCTTCGATAGGGCCTGACAGATCAGAGATCTTCCCACAGCTTGTAGGTAGAGAGCTGTGGGAACGTCTCATTCCTGCCCATTGATTTTCCTCTCAGGCTGACGCTCTTAAGGATCTTCTGCTCCTTGATGATCTTCGAACTCATCCACATGTGCTGATGCTCAGCCCTGACAAATTTGATTTCTCATCATGGCTTCGGACCTAGCGTGTCACAATCGTCTCCTTCGGGAGATAGCAAACAGGGAGCCAGTCAAACCTCCGATCACAAAGGACAGCCAGGCCCAGAAACCACCGGGGAAGGAACCTTCAAAGATCACATAGAATGCATACTCGATTGCACAGGCAATAACACCTGTCAACATCCCTGCGTCGACGCCTTTGTGTTCCATTTTTCTTCCTACGAGATATCCGCCTAAGGCACCACCCATCATGTGGATCACCACGAAGAGAATGGAGAGTGCATCTGCATACAAGTCGCTTCGTCTCACACCTAGGTAGTCGTAGTAGAGGCTGATGATCTGAAACGTAAGAAATACGATGCCGAACGCGACGAGCCCTCCCGCGAGATATCCGATTCCGGCTAACTTCATGCACCTATTCAGCGTAGGTCTCCTCGTTGGATTTCCTCAGCTCGATCGAACGTTGATAAGGTTTTACGCATACGTGCTGTGGTTAACAGTCATGTGTACTGAAAGAGCCCTTTTTTTCTTAGTATACACAGATCGACCTTCTACGGCAGTTTCTGGTCGAGATTCACAAGGTTCGTCTTTTCGACGAAACCTGGGGGTTCTCTCGCTTCCGACAAGAATTTAGGCTTATGCGTCATACATACAGTTGGCATGAGAATTGGTTGGCATTTTGATTGAAAATGGAACAGTTCTGACCATGGATCGGGGTCGACGGATTATTCGCCAAGGAGCGGTAGCGATAGAAGGAAACATGATAGTCGATGTCGGAGCGACTACACAGCTCAGGGAAAAGTATGACGCGAAGAGAACCATCGATGCCACGAATAGGCTGGTTATGCCCGGGTTGATAGACGTCCATGGTCACCAAGGTGCATTCATCAAAGCCATTGGCGACGCTCTGCACGTTGGCAAATGGGCCAACATGCGAAGCTTCGTGGAGTACAGGGCGATGACCGAGGAGGATTTCTATGTGGAAGGACTTCTGGCAGCATTGGAGAGACTGAAGTTTGGCACCACATGCGGGGTCACTTTGTTTCAAAGGGCAGACGACCCCGTTTTCGCATTAAAGAACATCGACGCAGTTAGAGAGGTCGGTATAAGAGGGGTTCTCGCAGTCGGATCCGCGTTGCCGCCCTGGCCCAAGAAATTCTCCATTTGGCGTGATGGCCAACGAAGAGACCTGCTCGTTGATTTTGATGAATCCCTTTCCAATTGTGAAAAGATAGTGAAAGCAAGACACAACAGAGACAGAACAAAGATTTGGCTGACAACGGAGGTCCTCACTGGCCCGGCTGAGTTTGAACCACTAATAGACAACACCTATCGAGGTATACACAGAATTGCCAAGGAGTACGGAACAGGCATAACAACACACTGCTACGGTGACGTCAAACGTGCTCACGAGCAATTTGGAATTCTGAGTTCGAACATGCTTCTCGTGCATTGCCCTAACCTAACAGATGAAGAAATAGAGATCCTCAGACAGACAGATGCAAAGGTAGCGCACTGTCCAGGCGTCATTTGCACCAGTGGATACGGAGGATATACCGGAACAACTCCTTTCGTGCGCGTCACTGAAATGATAGATACCGGTGTCACAGTAGCTCTTGGCTCAGATGGTCCCATAGGCAGAATCACGACCTTCGACATGTTCAAGGAGATGAGGGCCGCAATGGCTCTCCAAAGAATAAGATTCGAAAGCAGACACTACATGCCTCCAGGAAAACTGATTGAAATGGCTACGATCGACGCGGCGCGAGCTCTAGGCCTCGAAAAGGAACTAGGCTCAATAGAACCAGGGAAGAAAGCAGACATAGTACTGCTGAACATGTTCAAACCTCACCTCATTCCCAATTACATGATGCCCTACAGAATCGTGTTCGAGGCTTCAGGTCATGATGTTGAAACAGTGATGGTGGACGGCGAGATCATAATGGAAGACAGAGTGGTCAGGACAGTTGACGAGCCAAAGATTTTGGAGAAGGCACAGCGATGTTCTGAACAGGCAATAGAGAGGGCAGGCATCGAACCTTTCATGAGAGAACCTGCAAATCTTTGGGGCAGGTCGAAATACTGAGACTGATGATCCATATGGAAAAGATGAAATGTGTCATCTGTGGAAATGAAATCGATCGCAAGGAGACATACAGCTATCACCCTCTGATGCATTTCGACAATGAGTGCATATGCACAAAATGCATTGAAGATGCAACAAAACCCTTCGGTTAGGAACAGAAATATGGAGCCATTTGCCGTCACACGGAAAAGGAAGTTACGCGCCCTCATAGACGCTAGACAGAAAGAGCTGGTTGAGCTTTGCAGCAAGACGATAGGGATACCTACAGACAACCCACCGGGGGACACACGGCAGCTCGCGCACTTTCTAAAAGATTATCTTGGAGGATACGGCATCAATGCGAAAGTTTACGAGCCTAGACCAGAAACTCCGATTCTCGTGGCTAGCCTCGAAGGGTCTAGGAAAACACCTCATCTGATTCTAAACGCGCACATGGACCAGTTTCCGGCGGATATGAATCAGCTATGGGATTTTGGGCCCTACTGTGGTGAAGTGAGAGATGGCAAGATATGCGGCCGAGGGGCAGGGGACATGAAAGGAGGTTTATCAGCTCTCACCTTTGCTTTCTGCTTGCTGAAGGAAATGAATCTGAACCTTCCCGGAAAGGTGACGTTGACAATTGTGTCCGATGAGGAGACTGGGGGTAGGTGGGGGACAGGATGGCTTCTCGAAAATGTTCAAGGATTGGCACCAGATGCTTGTCTCAACAGTGAACCTTCAGGTCTAACCGTCAGGATTGGCGAGAAAGGGATCTTTCAGATAAGGCTGAGAGCTTCAGGCAAACAGGCTCATGGTAGCTTCGCAGGATATGCAGGTGACAATGCAATTACGAAGATGGCGAAGACTTTGCCCCTAATAGAGAATTTCAGGAACATTAGGGATAAGTCCACGGGGGAAACCGAATGGGTAACGCAGGAGGCAATGAAAGGTTTCGAGGTGCAATACGGACATGTCGCCCCTGGCATGTCCAAAGCGCTTAGACATGTTTCAGTGAACATAGGCATGATAAGGGGAGGCACGAAAGTCAACATCGTTCCAAGAACGTGCGAAATGGAAATCGATATGCGCCTCCCGCTAGGTGTGACCCAACAGGAGATCAAACGAAGGCTAAACGAGGAACTTGGCAAGACAAATGAGACTATAACATGGGAATACTTGGCACACGAGTCGACGATATTCGATGCGAACTACACTTCTCCCAGAGAGAGAATTGTCGAGATCCTGTGCAGAAATGCCGCGGAGGTAGCGGGAAAACCTCCTCTATTCAGCTTCACCTCTGGCGCAACCGATTGTCGGTACTTTAGGAAGAGAAATGTTCCGTCAGCGGTCTACGGCCCAACGGTTCACAACATGGCCGCAGCGAATGAATACATAACAGTAGACGACTTGGTAACAGTAACAAAGGTACACGCCTGCAGTATAGTCGACTTTCTTGTCCCCTAGTCTTCGGTATGAACCTCCGAGCTTTGGACAGAGCTGTTTGGCAGATTCGCTCGAACTTGCCTATTCCAACCAGCTACATTGCTGTTTCAGATTCATGACAGATCACTGACATAGGTTATGACAGAACAAAACAGTGATCTGCTTATGAAGGAGGAAATGCAATCGAACTTAGGAGAACGAATTCTGACTTTGATCTTGCGACTCAGCAATCTGTCAATTACATATTGGCTGGGAAATATGGAGGATTGGCTGTCGTCTTTCCTTATGATTTCTTTGAGGAGGCAAGCTTGCCAAATTCACGGCCTTCTGTCAAGCGGCACAGTCAGTCAATCATGCAGTGCCAACTTACATATTAACCGAAGATGATTCGTTCTACTACGTCAAGAGATTCGACTATGAGAAGGATATATTGCTCGCCATTCTCGCAGAGATGTCCGACAATACAGCGAGGTTAGGTTGACCGATAGCTGCTGGATAGGTGAACGCTATCGCTTCATTTCTACAAGCTTACAAATGTTGGCAATATCACAGGTGTCTTGTTCTCATCTTTTCCTCTTCTTGCGCTTGTCAAGCTTCTTCTTTTCTCGTTTTCTTCTTCTCAGATAGAGTATTATTCCAATTAGGGCCGCGGTCGAGAAAACGGAGAGAAGCGGAACTAAGCCTGTGCTCAAAACTCCACGTAATCTTGCCTCCCCAAGGTTGATGTCCATGTTCTTCATGTGGAGAACCTCCATCTTCTCGCCTTTCTCGTCGCTCTCGTACAGATTCACTGTGACATACCATGTATCTTGTGATGGCAAGGGCTTCAGTTCAAAGTCAACTGCCTTCGTGTCCATGCCTGGTCCTACGACAATTGTTCTATCATGAATCGACGCAGGGTTGGAGGTTTCGACGCTGATCTTGAGCGCAGTTTCTTGATTGTAAGAGTAAGTAATCTTGACCGTGAAGAGAAGCACTTCCTCTTTTATCAGATATTCTATGTCCACAATCTTGGCTCCATCGTTGTTCATGTAACTAGGTATAGAATACACGCTAAGCCCGGCCAGCAGAATCAGCACCAACAGAAGCGCTGTCACATCATTGGCATAAGCCTGTCTCTCTACTGTGGTGCCACAGTCTTCAGATTCATTGCACCGAATATTCATTCCAAATGACCCAAGCCTGTTTTGGCATACATAAATGGTTTTGTTCAACTCGGTTTTCTTGCAGTAGCCAACTGCATGTCGGACGCTCCGTTGAGACATACTTGAGTCATTCCCTCGGCATCGCTATTGGAATTGTGTTTCTAGTAATCGGTTCGATGACGGCTTCCAGGAAACGGTAAGTCTGAGCAACGAAATCCAACTTGGAATCATGCTCCGGGCTTAAATCCTGCTCTCGACTCTCAGTGATTGTCGTGATACAGCGATGAGAGCGTGTGTAATCTTCGATACCCGATATGGCAACACAGAGAAAATCGCTAAATCGTTTGAAACGGGACTCAGGGAAGCTGGCATTCAGACTGTTTGCATCAATGCAAAAGAGGTGGCCGTCGACTCTTTGAAGCAATATGATCTGATTTGTCTCGGTGCCCCAACCGAGGTTTTCACCGCGTCCAAGCCAATGAAAGAGTTCCTTGGAAAGATCAAGAGCATCGATCTGTCTGGAAAGTATGGTTTTGCATTCGACACTAAGGCTTCTCCCGGCATCTTTGGCAGCGCAGCCAAGTTCATTGAGAATGAGTTGAGTGGTCTGGGACTTCAGATTATTGCGCGGCGTGAGTCGGCAATAGTTTTCACCGGTGGGAGAACATCGAGTGCAACGCTCAAAGAAGGAGAAGAGAAAAGGTTCAAGCAGATTGGTATTCAAGCTGGAACCACTCTTGCGGCTAGAGGAAGGTGATTGCCTTTCTAGATTGGCGGGCCTGGCGGGAGTTGAACCCGCGACCCCCCGACTTAGAATACGAACTCTGCAACTCTGCGGAAATGCAAAGCGTTGCGCACAAAGAACTGTTACCAAGACTCGTAGAGTTCTGTGGAATTGATCGTAAGTCAGCTGAAGGCACAATTGATGACTATTGCGAGCATTTACTCAATCTCGGTAGATTCTTGGAATCGTTGAACAAGTATAGGAGCGCGCCACTTCATTGAATTTCTCCAGTATTTTCAGTCTCGCGTGGCGCTGGGAACTCCGCGCAACGTGCGCCCGAACTATCCTAGAACGCA